>Ga0214472_10002188_pt1 | contig 21242 bp, 18 predicted proteins | sample RVTome_6_FD_207662 | JGI IMG/M metagenome (GOLD analysis project Ga0214472, IMG submission 207662) | Soil microbial communities from uranium-contaminated site in the Upper Colorado River Basin, Wyoming, United States - RVT140D175 | ecosystem: Environmental > Terrestrial > Soil > Contaminated >...
CCCGAGGACGACGCCCTCACCGTCGCCGCCACCGAGGAGCTGGCGGCGCTGCTGCTCGACCTGCCTTTCCCGGTGCGCGCCGCCGTCGTGCTCCACCACGTCGTCGGCATGCCGTACGCCGAGATCGCCGAGGTGCTGGACCGCCCGTCCGGCACCGTCCGGTCCGACGCCCATCGCGGGCTGGACCGGCTCCGCACCCTGCTCACCAAGGAGGCGTCATGAACGACCTGACCGCCCACCTCGCCGACCTGCGCACCGAGGCACCCGACGGGCTGGAGGACCGCGTCCTCGCCGCCACCGGGCACGCCGACCGGTACGTCACCCGGCCCAGCCCGCTCGGAACGCTGTTCGTGTCCTTCAACCACCGGGGCGTCAACGCCGTCGACCTGGCCGACGACAGCGACTCGTTCGAGCGGATCCACCGCGAGCGCACCGGACGAGCCGCCGTGCCCGCCGACATCGAGCCGCCCTTCCTCGCCCGGCGCCTCGACGCCGCCATCGCCGAGGGCAGGCCCGGATCGCTGCCGCTCGACCTGAGCGACCTCACCGAGTTCCAGCGCTCTGTGCTACTCAAGGCCGCCGAGATCCCCTCCGGGGAGGTCCGCCCCTACGGGTGGATCGCCAAGGAGATCGGCAAGCCGGGAGCGGTGCGGGCGGTCGGCTCGGCTCTCGCCCGCAACCCGGTGCCGGTGATCATCCCGTGCCACCGGGTGGTCCGGTCGGATGGCAGCCTGGGCAGGTACTCGCTCGGCGAGGACGCCAACAAGGAGGTCCTGCTGGAGGCCGAGGGCCTGCCCCTCGAGGAGTTCCTCGACCTGGCCCGCCACGGCGTCCGGTTCGTGGGGACCACCTCCACCGGCATCTTCTGCCATCCCACCTGCGGCCACTCGCTGCGGGCCAGGGCCGAGAACCGGGTGGACTTCACCTCCGAACAGGACGCCCTCCAGGCCGGTTACCGCCCGTGCAAGGTGTGCCGCCCGGTAGCCGCCTGAGCGCTGGCATCATCAGGCCCGATGCGAGACGAACGGCCCACCGTCCTCTTCCTCTGCGTCCACAACGCGGGCCGGTCACAGATGGCGATGGGGTGGCTCGAGCACCTGGCGGATGACCGGGTGAGAGTGGCCTCTGCTGGATCGGAGCCCGCCGAGTCCGTCAACCCGGCGGCGGTGGAGGCGATGGCCGAGGTGGGCATCGACCTTTCCGGGGCCACGCCGACGCGCTGGACCGACGATCAGGTGCGCGCCGCCGACGTGGTCGTCACGATGGGGTGTGGCGACGAGTGCCCCTTCTATCCCGGCAGGCGGTACGAGGACTGGCAGGTGGAGGATCCCCACGGCGCCGATCTGGAAACGGTGCGCCGCGTCCGGGACGACATCCGGGGCCGGGTGGAACGGCTGATCGAGTCGCTCGACCTCACCGCTGCCTAGCCCTCCTCGGCCTCGTCACCGTTCTTGCGATTCGTGTCGTCGGTCAGTTCCGACTCGATCACCTCGTGGCGATGGATGTAGGTGCTCACGAAGGCCTGGACGGTGGCGGCGGTGGGGAGCGCCATCAGGGCACCCGGCACCCCGAGCAGCGTGCCGCCGGCGATCGCCGAGCCGAACGACACCGCCGGGTGGAGCGACATGGTGCGGGCGGTGATGCGGGGTGCCAGGAAGTAGTTCTCCACCTGCTGGTAGAGGACCACCCAGACGAGGACGACGATCCCCTTGGTGGGCGACTCCAGCAGGCCGACGAGCAAGGGCAGCGCCCCGCCGATGTAGGTGCCGACCACCGGCACGAACTGCGAGAGCAGGCCCATCCACAGCCCGAGGGCGAGGGCGAACGGGATGTCGATCACGGCGAAGACCGCCCACCCCAATGACGCTGAGAACGCCGCCAGCAGGGCCCGGGAGTAGAAGTAGCCGCCGGTCTTCTCGATGGCGATCTCCCACACCCGGAGCACCTCGCGCTGCCGATCCGGCCTGAACACCGAGAGCACACTGCGGCGCAGGCGCGGGCCCTCGGCGGTCATGTAGAACGTGAACAGCCCAATGGTGAGCAGCTGGAAGATGGTCGTGACGAGGGCCTGGCCGACACCGAAGATGCTCCCGGCCACGTCGCCACCGAAGTTCTGGAGGTCGGCCACCCAGTCGCGCACCGCCTGGTCGATCCGCTCGGACGAGAACTCGAGCCCGAAGTTCTGGCCCCACTCGGCGGCGCGGTCGATGTACGACGGCAACTGGTCGATGAACCGCGCCGTCTGGTCCACGATGAGCGGGACCATCAGCCCGATGAAGAGGCCGGTGCTCAGCAGCACCACCAGGAAGAGCGCCCAGGTGGCGAGCCCCCGTCTCCAGCCGCGCTTGGCCAGATAGTTCACCCCCGGCTCGAGGGCCACCGACAGGAACAGCGAGATGAGCAGGAGGATGATGAGCCCGCGCAGTCGGCGGACCACGTTGAGCACCACCCACAGCCCGATGACGATCCCGACGATCGTGACGAGCAGGCGCGGGATCCACGGCGGCATGCCGCGCAGGTCGCGCTGCTTGCGGGGCTCGGTGGTCACGGTGCGAGGTTACGAGCGGTACCGCGGGTGGAGGGGGATTGTGCGCCCGGGTCTCCCTTCCCGGGAGAAGTGCCCGAAGCGTGGGGCGCACCCGGACGCGTTCGCCAACCCCCTCCGCCTCGCCTTCGGCTCGGCACCTCCCCCACGCCGTGGGGGAGGTCCTGCGCGATCTCCCCACCTCATCGGTGGCGGGGCGTTTCCACTGTGGGCACTGTTGCCCCCTCCTCGAATCGCTCCACGCACGACCGGAGGTGCGGCGCGTGCGGCCGGTTGCTGATTACTGGTTGCCGGTTGCGGCGATGCGAAGCGAGCCAGAGCACACGACCACGGGTGCGGAGCGTGCGTCTTCCTGGACGCTATCCCGCCAGCCCCTCCACCACCTCGACGCCGTCCATTCGACCGAACACCTCTGGATCGACGCGGATCTTGATCCGGCGGCTGCCTCCCCCCACCACGCACGAGTCGAGTTCCATCACGGCGGCGTCCACGTAGATGGGGATCCCGTCGGGGATCCCGACCGGAGTCACCCCTCCGATCTCCATGCCGGTCGCCTCCTTCGTCACCTCGGGGGAGGCGAACGACAGCTTGGAGACCTCCATGAGGCCCTTGACGCGATGGTTGACGTCGAGACGGGTGGTGGCGAGGTTCAGGCACAACGACAGATAGCCGCTCGGTCGCCTGGACGCCACGAGGATCGCATTGGCCGACTCCTCCAGCGCCACCCCGTAGGCCTCGCAGAAGGCGGCCGTGTCGGCGAGCGCCGGATCGATCTCCATGACCGAGTAGTCGGCGGACAGCGCATCCAGGTGGTCGATGACCCGTTGTTCGATCGACATCATCAGCAGTCAGCAGTCAGCAGTCAGCAGTCAGCAGTCAACAGTCAACAGTCAACAGTCAGCAGTCAGCAAAGAGTAGAGCCCACACCCAAGATCTCTCAACCCTCCGGCTGCCCATCCGTCGCTGTGGCTGTGGCTGTGCCGTCGGCTCTGGCCGTCGCGGCAGCGGGCAGCGGCAGCGGCGGCGGCAGCGGTCGCGGTCGCGGTCGCGGTCGCGGTAGGGATCCCACAGCAGCAGTCGCGACCGCGCTCGGTCTCGTCCACACGCCATCTCCCATCCCCCATCTGCCCTCCGCCGCCTCGAACCCGTAGGGTTGCCCCCAATGCCCATCCCCGCGAACGACCCGCACCCCCGCACGGAGGCGTCGGTCCTCGGGACCACCATCTCGTACGCCGAGGTGGGCGAGGGGCGGCCGATCGTGTTCCTGCACGGCAACCCGACCTCGTCGTACCTGTGGCGCAACGTGATCCCCCACGTCGCACCGCACGGGCGCTGCCTGGCCCCCGACCTGGTGGGGATGGGGCGGTCGGGGAAGACGAGGAGCGGCACCTATCGGTTCACCGACCACTTCGCCCACATCGACGCCTGGCTGGAGGCGGTCGGGGCCACCGAGAACGTCGTGCTCGTCATCCACGACTGGGGCTCCGGCATCGGGTTCCACTGGGCGCGGCTCCACCCCGACCGGGTCGCCGGCATCGCCTACATGGAGGCGATCGTGAGGCCCATCGCCTGGGACGACTGGCCCGAGTCGGCGCGGCGGTTCTTCCAGGGGATGCGCTCCGAGGCGGGTGAGGAGATGATCCTCGAGAAGAACATGTTCGTGGAGCGGGTGCTGCCGGCGAGCGTGATCCGCGATCTCACCGACGAGGAGATGGCTCGCTACCGCGAGCCCTACCCCGACCCCGAGTCGCGCCGACCCACGCTCACCTGGCCCCGCCAGATCCCGATCGACGGCGAGCCGGCCGACGTCCACGAGATCGTGGCGGCGTACGCCGAGTGGCTTCCCACCAGCGATGTCCCCAAGCTCTTCGTGAACGCCGACCCCGGATCGATCCTCACCGGGGAGGTGCGCGAGTTCGCCCGCACCTTCGCCAACCAGACCGAGGTGACCGTTCCCGGCATCCACTTCATCCAGGAGGACTCCCCCCACGAGATCGGCCGGGCGGTGGCGGGGTTCGTAAGCGGGCTGTAGCGAAGCCTTATCAGACCCTTCGCCAACGCAACCGCAACCGCCACCGCTACCGCAACGGCCAGAGCGCGGCTCCCTCGGCCGCGGTAAGACTTGCGGTACGGGCATCCAATCGCCCCGCCCGAGCACGACGCAACAAGGTGCGTCTGGCCGTAGCGGTCGCGGCAGCGGTCGCGGTCGCGAGCACGGAGGAGCGATACCGGGTCTCGCGGGGCGAGGTTGCGCCCCCTCCGTCACGGCCGGAAGACCGGCCGTGCCACCTCCCCCTCTCCGGGGGAGGAAAGTCACTCCGCTCCCCCGGTAGCCTTTGGTTGATGCTCCCCTACAGCCCCCCTCTCGACGACATGCGCTTTGCGCTTGACCTCGCCGGGCTCGGCGAGCTGTCGTCGCTGGAGCCGTTCGGCGACGCCTCGTCCGACCTGGTGCGCGCCCTGCTCGACGAGGCGGGGCGGTTCGTCACAGATGTGATCGCCCCGCTGTACCGGGTGGGTGACGAGCATGGCAGCGTCCTGCAGGATGGCGAGGTGGTGACGCCGCCCGGGTACAAGGAGGCGTACTCCCGTTTCGTGGAGGCGGGCTGGCCGGCAGCGGCGTTCCCCCCCGAATGGGGCGGCGGCGGCATGCCGTTCGCCGTCGGCGTGGCCATCCAGGAGATGGTGACCGCCGCCGACATGGCCTTCTCGCTGTGCCCGATGCTCACCTACTCGGCGACCGAGATGCTCCTGTCCCACGGGTCAGACGAGCAGCATGCCACCTACCTGGAGAAGCTGGTGACCGGGGAGTGGACCGGGACGATGGTGCTCACCGAGCCCCACGCCGGCTCGGATGTCGGGGCGCTCAGCACGAAGGCGGTGCCGGCCGGCGACGGCACCTGGCGCATCACCGGGCAGAAGATCTTCATCACCTGGGGCGACCACGACGTTGCGGACAACATCGTCCACATCGTGCTGGCCCGCACGCCCGGCGCACCGCCCGGCACCAAGGGGATCAGCACCTTCATCGTCCCCAAGTACCTCGTGAACCCCGACGGAACCCGCGGCGAGCGCAACGACATCACCACCGTGTCGTTGGAGCACAAGCTCGGCATCCACGCCTCCCCCACCTGCGCGCTCTCCTTCGGCGACCACGGCGGGGCGGTGGGCTACCTGGTGGGCCTGGAGCACCAGGGGATGGCCTACATGTTCACGATGATGAACAACGCCCGGCTCCAGGTCGGCATCGAGGGCCTCGCCGTCGCCGAGCGGGCTCATCAGCACGCCGCCGCCTACGCCACCGAGCGACGCCAGGGACGGGCGGTGGGGGCGCCCCGCGACCAGGCGAGCCTCATCGTGGAGCACCCCGACGTGCGCCGCATGGTGATGCTGATGCGCAGCCAGACAGAGGCGATGCGTGCCGTGATGTACCGCAACGCCGCCGCCATCGACTTCGCCAAGCACCACCCCGAGGAATCGCGCCGCCGGTGGGAGGAGCACGTCGCCGCCATCCTCACCCCGGTCTCCAAGGCATGGGGCACCGACCTCGGCGTGGACATGGCGTCGCTCGACGTGCAGGTGCACGGCGGCATGGGGTTCATCGAGGAGACCGGCGCCGCTCAACTGCTGCGTGACAGCCGCATCGCCCCCATCTACGAGGGCACCAACGGCATCCAGGCCATCGACCTCGTGACGCGCAAGCTGCCGCTCGACGGAGGTGACGCCATCCGCCGCCTGCTCGGTGAGATGCGGACCACCGCAGACTCGTTGAACGGCGAGAACAAGGTGATCGGCGAGCGCCTCGCCGCGGCGCTCGACACCGTCGACACCGCCACCGAGCACCTGCTGGGGGCCGAGCCAAACGACGCCCTGGCCGGGGCGACGCCCTATCTGGAGATGCTGGGGACCACGCTCGGGGGGTGGATGCTGGGGAAGGGCGCCGCCGCGGCCGCCGAGGGCCCCGACGGGTTCTCTCCCGGGTTCTGCCAGGCGAAGCAGGCGACGGCCCGTTTCTACGCAGTCCACGTGCTCAGCACGGTTCCGGGCCTGCTCGGCACGGTCACGGCCGGGGCGGACAGCATCTTCGCAGTGGACCAAGCGGCGCTCTGAGGGGGGTGACAGGCCGTCTTACGCGCGGCGAGCGCGCGTAAGACGGTTTTGTAGTTCGGGAATCAGGGCTTCGGGAGGAATCAGGGACTCCGGTACTCCTGTACTCAGGGACTCGGGAGCCAGATCGGCATCGGCGTCTTGCCCATTGCGGAGGCGAGCCCAGCGAGCCGACTTGCCTCGTTCCGCGAGCCCCGCGAGCCTCTCCCTCCCGAACCGAAAGGCACTCCCCGTGGCCAAGCGTTACTCCTCGCCGCCCGAGCTCACGATCGACCTCGACACCGACTACTCGGCGACCCTGCACACCACGATGGGCGACATCACCATGGAGTTCTTCGCCCCCGACGCCCCCCTGGCCGTGAACAACTTCGTGTTCCTGGCCGGCGAGGGGTTCTACGACGGCGTGATCTTCCACCGCATCGTCCCCGGCTTCGTCATCCAGGGCGGCGACCCGGGCGGAGACGGGCGCGGCGGGCCCGGGTACTCGTTCCGCGACGAGTTGGGCAACGGCCACGGGTACTCACGCGGCACCGTGGCGATGGCCAACGCCGGGCCCAACACCAACGGCAGCCAGTTCTTCGTCTGCCTCGACGACGTCGGCCTCCCCAACGCCTACACGATCTTCGGGAAGGTCACCGACGGCATGGACGTCGTGGACCGGATCGCCGCCCTCGACACCGATGGCAACGACCGGCCGTTGGATCCGCCCGTGATCGAGAGCGTGAGCCTGACGCCGTAGCCGCGGTCCGCGATTCGGGGGTACGGGTGAGGCAGCGAGACCTCCCCCGTGAACCAGGCGACCTCCGTCATGCCTGCTCGGCCAGCCAGGCGTCCACCTCGGCCCACCGCGCGAACAGCCAGTCGAGGCGATCGCCGCGACCGGCCGGGATCTCGGCCCCCGGGTACCTCACGAAACGCACCCGGGCGGTGCTGCCCACCACCCCGCCGGCCCAGGCGTCGGCCACGGTGCCGAGCGCCTCCAGGCCGGTGTGCATGCCGATCACCACGTCGTGCCCGGCATCGAGCAAGGCCAACGGTCCGCCGGGGCGAGGCGGCAGCACCCGCTGCAGTCGGGCGGCGCGCTCATGGAACCCGGAGTCGGACCGCTCCAGCCGCTTCAGGGCGCGCCGGCGCTTGTCGGGGGTGAAGCGCGTGCCCTCGGGGTAGATCACGAGCATCTCGCGGCGGCCCATCCCCTGTGCGAGGGCAGCGATCGAGCCCACCTCGGCCGCCGACTCGCCGGTGCGGTCGACGAAGTAGTTGGGGATCCAGTTCCCGGCGATGTCGAGCGGCGGGTCGACCAGCAGCTCCTTCTTGAGGATGTAGCGGGGGATCATGCCGTGACGCGACCCGGCCACGATGGGGATGAGGGTGTCGATGATCGACACGTGACGCACCATCACGGACACCGGGCCCGGTTCGATCTCCTCGTCGCCCTCCATCTCCAACTTCACCCGAAGGACGAGGCGGAAGCCGCCGAACACAGCACGCGCCCACCACTTCTGCGCCCAGTAGCTGAGGCGGAACAGCACGGGCTTCACCAACCCGAACCCCGAGACCAGCCAGGACACGAGGAGCGCCAGGGTCGCCATGGTGTCGAGCACGACGTACAGCCACCCGAACACGAGCAGGCGGGTGGCCATGAAGGGCCGGCGGGTGACCATCCACCGCACCAGATCGAACAGCAGGGTGAGCGGGATGAGAACGAGGCCCGCCGTGAGCACCACGACGAGCAGGAGCACCACGGGGATGGTGATCATCCGCCGGGCGTAGCGATTGGACGGGATCCGCATCTGGCGCCCTAGAGGTACTGCCCGGGTACGCCGTCGCCTGCGCTGCTCTGTGCCTCGATCGCCCGCATCCGCATCTGCTGCAGCTGATGGGCCGCCGCAGCCTGCTGGCTCCACAGAGTGGCCTGGATGCCGGCGAACAGCCCTTCGAGCCAGCCGACCAGCTGCGCCTGGGCGAGGCGCAACTCCGCTTCGGTCACATCCTCGGTCGAGAGCGGGACGAACATGTCGACAAGCTCCTGCCTGAGATCCTCCGACAGCACGTCCTGCATCTCGTCGAGGGACCGCTCGTGGATATCGGCGAGCCGCCGCCGGCCCGCCTCGTCGAGGGGGGCATGTCGGATCTCGTCGAGCATCGCCCGCGTCATGGAGGCGATGCGCATCAGCTTGGGGGCCTCGAAATGGGTGCGGCCCTCCGCGGGCTGCGCCTCCTCGACCTCGGGCTGCTCATCCGGTGTGGGTTCGGTGTCGGTCATCGGTATGAGCCTACGGCGAGTGGCGCACCAAACCGGAGCCGCCGCGCACCCGCACCGACAGGCAGGTGAGGCCCCCGTCGGCGCGGGCGAACTCGGAGACGTCCACGGTCACCACCCGGTGACCGTGAGCGGTGAGCAGGTCGGCCGAGGCGGCGTGGTGCTCGGCAACGAGGAGCCGTCCGTCGGGGAGACGCACCACGTTCGCCGCCTCGGGGTCCTCGCCGGGGGCGTCGAGCACTCGCAGACCCTCGAAGGCGGCGGCGTCGAGGCTGGGGCGGTGGAGCAGCACGGTCTCCTCGTCCACTGCCGTCACCGCCGACTTGAGGTGCAGCACCCGCTCCACGGGTACCGCCGTCACCCCGCCGCACAGGTCGGACAGCACCTCGATCCCGGCGGCGTTGGTCCGGCTGCTGAGCCCGACGAACACCGCATCGCCCACCTTCAGCACGTCACCCCCGTCGAGCGTGGCGGGCGCCTCCATTCGCACCACGTCGAGGTGGTCGGCCAGAGCCGCCGCCACGGCCTCGACCTCGCCACGACGCGAGGGGTGGCCGGGCCGGGTGGCGAGCGCCCGTTCCCCCAACACCACCGCCGTGTCCTCCACGAACGGCGAGTCGGGATGGTCGGGGGCGACCGGCACCTCCACGACGTCGAACCCGCCCACCGCCAGGGCGGCCCGATAGGCGTCGTGCTGGAGGCGGGCCCGCTGCGGATCGAGCGGCGGATGGGGAGGGCGGGCCGTGACACAGTCGGCGAACGAGGCGGGCACCGGCCGGACGAAGGCGAGCGACATGCCCGGAGGCTAGGGACGCAAGCGTCCCCGCTATCGCCACCCGACCCCGTACAGTCGGGGGTACATGGACAACACCGAACCGCGCATCGCGCTGTACATCGACTTCGAAAACCTCGCCATCGGCGCTCGCGAAGACCACAACGGGCACGTCTTCGACCTCAAGCCCATCGCCGACGCCCTCGCCGAGCGGGGGCGGGTGGTCGTCCGCCGGGCGTATGCGGACTGGAACATGTTCGAGGAGTTCCGCCGCAGCCTCACCGAGCACCACGTGGAGCTCATCGAGATCCCGCAGCGCATGGGGGGCTCCCGCAAGAACGCAGCCGACATCAAGATGGCCGTCGACGCCATCGAGCTCTCCTTCGAGCGCGAGTACATCACGACCTTCGTCATCGCCACCGGCGACAGCGACTTCACCCCGCTCGTGCACAAGCTGCGCGAGCTCAACAAGCGCGTGGTCGGCATCGGCCTGCGCAACTCGACCTCCAACCTGCTGCCGCCCGCCTGCGACGAGTTCCTCTTCTACGAGAACCTGGAGGGGGTCGAGCTGCCGCAGCGCGCCAAGCGCTCGCGCTCGGCCGCCAAGCCCAAGGCCGAGGCCCGCCCCGCCGAGCCCGAGGGCGACATCGAGCGGCTCATCACCCAGACCCTGTCCGGGCTGCAGCGCACCTCCGACGGGGTGGTGCTGGCGTCGGGCCTCAAGCGCGCCCTGCTGCGCAAGGACCCGACGTTCAGCGAGGCCGACTACGGCTTCCGCGGCTTCCGCGAGCTGCTGCGCAACCTCGAGGACCAGGGGATCGTGGAGCTCACCTCCGGTCCGGCGCGCGGCGACCCCGAGGTCTCGTTCAAAACTCAGGGCGGTCAGGAGGAGGAGGCATTCGACCTGCTCCGCACCATCGTCGAGGCGGGCAGCGGCGAGCCCGTGCAACTCTCGGGCCTCAAGGACGCGATCCGCAAACGCGACAAGACCTTCTCCGAGAAGGCCTACGGCTACAGCGGGTTCCTCCAGTTCTCCCGCGCCGCCGCCGCACGCGGCGTGGTGCAGATGGAGTGGGACGACGACGCCGAGGACTATTTGCTGACGGTTCCTTAGGAATCGAGGAGACAAGGAATCAGGTGCTCGGGGACTCCGGAACTCGGGAACCAGATGAGTTCGGCGTCTGGCTCGTGAGTCGAGACTCGTGCCCGAGACGCGCAGAAGGGCGGCCGTTTCGGGCCGCCCCTCTGGCTGAGACGGGAAGGATAAGGGAGTACCTTCCGACCAGGATGCATCGGCGTTCAGAGATTCCAACTTGAGCGCCGTCAGGACTCATTCGGATGGGCGCGGGCCCAACTCACGCGCTTCGCAACGAGTCCAGCGGTCACGGGTTGGCCTCGCGCAGCCGAGCGACTTGCCATTCGCTATTCGCCATTCGCTTCTCCCCCACCCACTTCAAGAACTTCGCCTGCGTCCAGGTGTTGACGATCTTCGACCGCTCCACCCATCCGCGATGAGACTGGTGGATGCCCCACACGGCGTTGCGGAGCTCGCCGACGTCGTGGGCGTCGGTGCCGATCACGAACAGCACGTCGCGGTCCCGCGCCCGCAGCAGCACCTCGGCGGGGGCATCGAGCCGGTCGAGGTGACAGTTGATCTCGATCGCGCAGCCGGTCTCCTCGGCGGCGTCGAGTACGGCGTCGACGTCCAGCTCGATCCCGGGTCGCTTGCCGATGCGGCGCCCGGTCAGGTGCCCGATGGCGTTCACCGCCGGGTCGCGCATCGCAGTGACGATCCGCTCCGTCTGCTTCGCCCGGTCGAGGTCGAAGAGCGAGTGCACGCTCGCCACACCCCACCCGAACCCGGAGAGGAAGTCGGCGTCGTAGTCGACCGACCCGTCGCGCCCGATGTTCAGCTCGGCGCCGTGCAGCAGCCGCATCTCGGGGTACTGCCCCTGCAGGGCCTCGATCTTCGTGCGCTGGGCCAGCATCTGGCGGCGGCTGGCCCCGTTGATCGCCAGGTCCTCGGCATGGTCGGTGATGCCCAGGTAGAGGTACTTCCGGTCGGCAGCCGCCTGCACCATGTCCTCCAGGCGGTCGCGCCCGTCACCCGAGAGGCTGGTGTGGACGTGCAGGTCGCCGCGCAGGTGCTTCACCTCGGCCAGCGCCGGGAGCGTGCCGTCCCGCGCCGCCTCGATGTCACCGGAGTCCTCCCGCAGCTCGGGCGGCACCCACGCCAGGCCGAGGGCGGCGTAGACCTCCTCCTCGGTCTTCGATGCGATCACCTTCTCGGTGTCGATCTCGGCGAGTGCGTACTCGCTGAGCGTCCACCCCCGGTCGAGCGCCATCTGGCGGAGGTGGATGTTGTGGGCCTTCGACCCGGTGAAGTAGATGGCGGCGCTCCCCCACTGGTCGGGCTCCACGACGCGGAGGTCGATGCGCATGCCAGACGCGCTGAGGACCGCCGACTTCCGGGCGCCGTAGTCGACGACCTCGTTCACGACGGGCAACTCGACGAAGCGGTCCGCCACCGCCTGGTGGTCGCCGGTGCTCACGACGAGGACGTCCACGTCGCCGATGGTCTCACGGAAGCGGCGCAGGCTCCCCATCGGCTCGGCGCGCTGCACCCCGTCGACGGTCATGAGGGCCTGGCACACCTCGAGCGCGGTGCGCATCGCCTCGATGATCGGGGGGCGGCGCTCCTTGCCGCCGATCCCGAGCCGCTCGATGGAACGGGCCAGGTTCTCCTCGGTCCTGGCGCCGAACCCGGGCAGCTCGCGGATCGACTCGGCGGCGATCGCCGCCTTCAGGTCCTCGACGCTGCTCACCCCGAGGGCGTCGCGCAGTTGCACGGCGGTCTTGGGCCCCACCCCCGGCACCCTGGTCAGCTCGACGAAATCGGGCGGGAACTCCTTGCGCAGCTCCTCCAGCTTGGCGATCGACCCGCCCTCCACCAACTCGCGGATCTTCGACGCCGTGCTCTTGCCGACTCCCTTGAGGCCGGTCAGGGCCGACTCGGACATCTCCGCCACCGGCTCGGTGGCACCGTCGATCGAACGGGCGGCGTCCTCATAGGCACGCACCCGGAAGGCGTTGTTGGAGCCGTCGGCGAGAGCCGACAGCCGCGCCAGCTCGTAGAGATGCGAGGCTATCTCCGAGTTCGACAGCACGACGGCAGGATACGAACGATGCGAGTCCTCCGTCTCGCCACCCTCGGCAGCATGTCCGTCGCCACGGCGGCAACCCTCGTCATCGTGTCGCTGCGCGACCCGGGCAGGCGGTTCGGGTTCGGGCTGGGGGACTGCGAGGCACACCACCCCGGGATCGTCGCCCAGCCCGTTCTCGCCTGGACGGCGCTCGGCCTGGTCGGCGCCGGGGTGTGGATGGCATGGACATGGGATCGCATCGATCCGGCCGGTGCGGCGGCCGTCGCCCTCGCCACCGCCACGGCCGGCCTCGCCTCCTTCACCGCCCACGCCACGCTCGCCGGCGGCGCCGCAGTCTGGGACGCGGCGGCCGTCGCCGCACTGCTCGCCGTGATCGCGATCCGTACCGCGGGCGGCGCCTGGTGGCATCACGTCGTCGCGATCGCCGGCGTCGTCACCATCGCCCTCACCGCCCCGGCCGTTCTGGAAGCGCTCGGCCTCGGCGCCGCCTTGGTGGCGGTCGGCGTGCTCGGCACCACCCACCGCCGCGCAGCCCGCACCCTCCGCTGGGGCCTCGTGGCCGCGGCGCTCGCCACCGCCGGCCTCGCGCTGTGGGCGCTGGGGCGCACCGGCGCCGCGCTGTGCGATCCCGACACGCCGTGGCAGCCGCACGGCGCCTGGCACGTCCTGGCGGCGGCGGCATTGGCGGCGGTCCATCTCCACCTCGCCGGGCCCGCCGGACACACTCCTGGCGGGGGCCTACGCTCGGGATCACCGCATGAGGCGTCGTGACTACATCTCGTTCTTCGACACCTCCCGGCGCGGGGGGGACTACTCGTTCGGACGCCAGCGCCGGGGAGTGTCTCCGCGCCTGGTCGCCATCCTGCTCGTCGTCGGGCTGATCGGCGCCACCGTCTGGTGGTTCGCCGGCCGGGAGGTCCCCGACGGCAGCGCCGCCTCGGGACGCATCCTCGGCGAGACCACGGTCCCCGCCGTGCTCCTGCCCGAGTCGGCCGGGGACACGCAGGCCGCCGGGGTCCCCGAGAACCTCGAATGCCCGGAGCCGCCCGAAGCCGAGGCCGGGATCCTCGCCGAGTGGCCGCTCTTCCAGGGCGGCCTGGCGCGCACCGGGTGCACGGCGCGCCCCGTCATCACCGACCCCGAGATCCGCTGGACCGCCGACGTCGGTATCCAGGCGTGGCTCAACAACCCGGTGATCTCCAACGGCGTCGTGTACGTCGGCAGCGCCGGGGTCGCCCAGTTCGAGCGCGATCGCCGCGACGGCGTGTACGCCTTCGACATGTCGAGCGGCGACCGGATCTGGCTCTTCGGCACCGAGCTGGACGTCAACGGTGTCGCCTACTGGGATGAGGTCGTCGTGGCCACCGGCGACGAGGGACGGGTGTGGGGCATCGACGCCGCCAACGGGGACGGGCTGTGGACCGAAGACACCGGCTCGTCGGCCTTCGGCAACCCGCTCATGATCGACGGGATGGCGGTGGTCGGCGACGCCAATGGGTTCGTGACCGCTCTCGACGCCCACACCGGCAATCGCCTCTGGCAGGTGCAGGCTGACGGCGCCGTCCGGGGCGGCGCCTCGAGCGACGGGCGCGTCATCTTCGCCGCCGGAGAGAACGGTGAGGTCGTCGCCATGACGCTCGATGGCTCGGCCATCTGGCGCCACACCGTCGAGGAGCGCGGGGAGAACGGCTCGGTCCGGATCTTCGGCGCCCCGACCATCACCGACGACCTCGTGATCGTCACCCTGGTGCGCAGCGACCTGTTCGCCGAGCCCGCCGTCGCCGCTCTCGACAAGAGCGACGGCTCGCTCCAGTGGTTGGCCACCGATCGCGCCGGTGTGAAGCCGGAATGGGGCAACGTGCGCTCGTCACCCGCCGTGGCGGGCGAGGTCCTCGTGTTCGCCGAGCCGTACTCGGCCGGCATCGTGGCGATCGGCCTCGAGGACGGCCTGACGCGCTGGGCCGTCGACGCCGGAGCGTTCTGTTACCCGCAGTGGTCCTCACCCGTGATCACGAGCGGGCAGGTGGTGGTCCCCCGCTTCGACGGAGGGATCTACGGCATCGACCTCGTGGAGCGCGAGCTGGTGTGGAGTGTCTACCTGGGCGACAGCGCGGCGAACGGCTCGTTCCCCGACGGATTCGAAGAGCCGGGGTTCTGCGACTGGCAGCCGACCAGCGGGGTCTCCGTGCTCAGCACGCCGGCCGTGTCCGACGACGGCGTGATCGTCGTCGGCACCCTGGAGGGCGTGCTCTACGCCATCGGCGACGAGAGCTGGGAGTGACGGAGGGCTCGCTGTGCTCGTCGGCAATCGACGGGATCCTCCGCACGCCACAAGGGAGTGGGGCGCCACGTGGGGGTGGCAGTCGCCTCTCGGCTATTCACCCGCCAGCGTCGCCGCCTCCTGGAGCTGGGCGGCGGGGTCGCCGGGGAGCGTGACCTGGGGTTGGAGGCCGGCGGGGCCGATCAGTCGGCCGTCGGGCAGGCGCAGGGCGAGGTGGGGGACGCCGATCGACCAGCCGTTGGGCAGCAGCCGCACCAGGGTCTGGCCGGGGCGGCCCGCCGTGGGCAGGCCGGCCAGGATGGCGCCCGGCACCCCGGCGAGCGCCGCAGCGAGCACCTCGCCCGAGCCGCTCGTCCCGGGGCCGACCAGCACGACGAGGCTCCCGGCGTGCGGCCCACCGGCCACCGGGTTCACGAGCACCTCCCCCGCCGCGATCGGCTCGCCGTGTGCCGAAGCCTCCCTGGCACCGATCGACCGGCTCGTCGGCACGAAGCGCGACGCCACGAGCCGGGCGATGCGGTCGAGGCCCCCCGAGGCCATCCGCAGGTCGAGGACCAGGGCGTCGCCCGCCTGCGCCAGCACCCGGTCGAGGGCCACGCCGAGCACGGTCTCCTCGCGTGATCCCGTGGCGTCGAGCGACGTGATCGCCAGATAGCCCACCCCGCCGAGGTCGCCGACCAGAAGGCCGGCGTCGTCCTCCACCACGTCATCGGGGAGAGACTCCCGCACGCTCCCCCCCGGCTCGGCCGCCACCCACAGCGGATCGTCGGCGCCGGGGGCCAGCAGCCGCACCTCCGGGTCGCCGAGCGGTGCCAGAACGGAGACGATGGCGGCGTGAACCGCCTCTGGTGCGGCGTCGGCCGAGAGCCGGATCGCGGCCAGCCGCTGCTCCCACGCCGCATCGACCCCGGGCAGGTAGTGCTCCGCGAAGGTGGCGTCGAGGACGGCCAGGGTCGCCGCCGGGTCGTCGGTGAAGAAGTCGTCGCCACAGCGCGGGGGCAGGAAGTCGATCCGGTCTAAGCGGACGATGCGGCCGTCGTCGTCGAGGACCAGGCGCTCCCCCTCGAACGACAGCACGTCGGAGATGCCGCGGGCGGCGCCCTCCTGCACCCTCACGCACGACACCGCCGTGTGCTCGTAGAACTCGACGCTGCCTCCGTCCACGACCATGAAGGTCCCGTGGCCCTCCGACTCCCACCGGCCCTCGAAAGGCGCCGCCTCGCGGCTGCCCGGCGTGCAGCCGGCCGCGAGCAGAAGCGCGGCGAACAGCGCCGCCCCACGGGTCACGCCGCGGCGTACCGGAAGCGTCCGGTGTCGTCGTCATAGGAGACGATCGAGGGAACGGGCCGCGGGGTGTGGCCCTCGGGGCAGCCCGTCTCGAGATGCGCCACGAAGTCGTCCCAATGTCGCTCGAGGAACCCCTGGGCCAGGGCGCGCTGGCCGGCGCCGAGCCCGCAGCGGTTGGCGTCCGTCACCCGCTCCACCCACGCCAGCGCCTCCTCCAGGTCGCCGCCGTCACCCTCACCGGCGGCGACGATGGTGAAGCGCTCGGTGAGCGCGGCGGTCCCCAGCTTGCACGGCGGGCACTGCCCGCACGACTCCCGCCACAGGAAGCGCGAGAGGATGGCGGCCACCTGGGGGATGCACGCCGTGTCGTCGTAGACCACGAACCCGCCCGAGCCGAGCCCCGACCCGGCCTCCTTCATGTCCTCGAACGACAACGGGGTGTCGATCTGGTCGGGCGACAGCGGCACGTTCGAGACGCCGGACACGATCGCATCGATGCGGCGGCCCTCCTCGAGCCCCTCCCCGAAGCCGTGCACCAGCACCGACAGCGGGGTGCCCATCGGCAACTCGACCACACCGTGGTGGCGGACGTCGCCGCTCACGGTGAACACCATCGTCCCCGGCGAGTCGGGCGTCCCCATCGACCGGAACCACTCGGCGCCGTGCTGGAGGATGTGCGGGACGTTGCTGAGGGTCTCCACGTTGTTCACCACCGTCGGGTTCGGCGACCCCGGCTCGGCGAACACGCCCTGGACGTAGGGCGGATAGAGGGTCGGGAGCGGGTCGCGCCCCGCCACCACCTCGAGGAGCGCCTTCTCCTCCCCGAACAGGTAGTCGTCGGGCCCCTCGACCAGGGTGATCGGGATGTCGCCGACCATGTCCCACTCCGCCATCTGCTCCATCGCCGACAGCAGGCGGTCGATCTCGGGCGCGAAACGCGCCTTGGTGGCGATGAAGGCCGCCTCGGCCCCTACGGCGAAGGCGGCGAGCGCCACGCCCTCGACGAGCTGGAACGGGTTGGCCTGCATCAGGGCGCGGTCCTTGTAGGTGCCGGGCTCGCCCTCGGCGGCGTTGCACACCACGAACTTGGGGCCGGCTTCCTCGCGCTGCATGCCCTGCCACTTGAGCCCGGTGGGGAACCCGGCGCCGCCGCGGCCCCGCAGGCCGGAGGCGCGGATCTCCGCCGCCACCGCCTCGGGACCGAGCACCCGTGCGCGCCCCAGTGCGAGGCCGCCGCCGGCGTCGCGGTAGTGCTCCACCGTCTCCAGCCGGCGCAGCAGGAAGCCCTGATCGGTCACTCCCCGGCCACCTCCCTCGCCGCCTTCGCCAGCTCGTCGAGCGCCCCGCGCACCCGGTCCACGAACCTGTCGAGGTCGGGGACGAGGTCGCGATCGGCGCCGAACCCCCAGTCGAGCTTGCCGTCGTAGGAGAAGAGGGCCACGCCGAGGCCGTGGTTCACCCACAGCGGGACCATCGGGAAGATGCGGCGCAGCCGCGCTCCGTAGAGGTAGAGGGGCAGCTGCGGCCCGGGGACGTTGGTGATGGTCATGTTGAAGGGCCGCGCCGTCGCCGCCGCCACCCGCGCCGCCACGCCGAGCAGGGTCGACGGTGTGAACGACACGCTCTGGGTGAGCAGCGAGGCGCCGAGTGCCTGGTCGCTCACCTTGAGGTGCTCCGTGGCGTCGGACACCGCGGCAAGGCGATCGGCCGGCGCGCCCATGCTCACCGGGAGGTCGAGCAGCCACATCGTCACGTGGTTCGAGCCGGCGGAGGGGTCTGCGCCCGAATCGCGGGTGGAGACCGGCACCATGGCGCGGAAGTCGAGGCCGGTGACGTCGAAGCCGCGGTCCTCCTGCAGGAAGGTCCGCACGGCGCCGGCGATCGCCGCGATCACCACGTCGTTGACGGTCCCGCCGAGCGCGTCCTTCACGGCCTTCACCTCGTCGAGGTCGGACACGAGCCAGGCGATCCGGCGGTTGGGCCCGATGGTGCCGTTGATCGGGGTCTGCGAGGCATTGGAGAACCAGCCCGAGCGCGCCGTGTGGGTCATGGCGAGCAGCCGGTGCCGCACCTCCTCGCTCAGCTCCTTGGTCTCATCCACGAACCTCCGCAGGCTGCGCGCCGCCTCCATCGGGGCCTTCACCCGACGCGCCACCTCGTCGGCGAACAACTGGGCGCGGCTCGGGGCGGGGCGCGGCTCGAACTCTCCGACGTCGCCGGGCTCGTCGTCGGGCGACGGGCTGAGCAGCACCCTCAGCAGGTCGGCGCCCCCGATGCCGTCGATCATGCAGTGGTGGACCTTGCTGAGCATGGCGAAGCGGCCGTCGGGGAGCCCCTCCACCACCAGCACCTCCCACAGCGGCTTGGCGCGGTCGAGGCGCTGCGACATGAACCGGCCCGCCATCTCGGCGAGCGCCTCCTCGTCCCCGGGGTGGGGGACGGCGGCGTGCTGCACGTGGAAGGCGACGTCGAAACGGGCGTCGTCCACCCACACCGGGTGGCGCTCCAGCGGGATCAATTCCAGGCGCTGGCGGTACCGGGGGGCGTACTGGAGCCGCGCCCCGATGAAGGTCCGGATGGCGTGGATGTCGACCGCCCCGTCGTCGCCCACGAGCGAACCGCCCTCGAAGACGAGCGTGGCGCCGACGTGCATCGGATTGCCCGGCCCCTCGAGAGCGAGGAACGTGTTGTCGAGAAATGACAGTCGCTCGTAGTGGGTGGCAGCGCGGCGATCGGTCATTGGTAGTCAGGGGCGCGGTGCTCGTGTGAGCCCGGTTCCCCTTCCCCCTTTCAATCCGTGCGTGCGGTTTTCCCGCACACGGCTTACCGACGGTCGTCTGGACATGGTTACGCCGCCTTGGGGTAACGGATGGTGCCCATGAGCTTGTGCAGGCCCTGGTCGTGGAACCAGTTGCGGGTCCAGTGGTCCGCCTGTCCGGCGTGGAGGTTGCGGCCCCGCTTCTTGATGAGAAGACGTTTGAGACGCCACACCACATGCCGATCCATCGAAACGAACTTGGCCGCAGAGTTGCCGGTGCGGAAGTAGTTGCCCCATCCCCGCAGGAACAGGTTGAGGTCACCGATCACGCCCTCCAACTCCGTCCCCACCCGCTTGCGACTGGTTAGAGCTTTGACCCTGGTTCTGGCGCGTTTCATCGACCGCTGCGACGGCCACCGGTGCAGGTAGTAGCGAATGATCCGCTTCTGTTCCCACAAGCGACCTGACATGCGGGCATGAAAGTGCCAGCCAAGGAAGTCGAAGCCCTCGTTGCCTTCCCGGAGGTCAACCACACGGGTCTTGTCCGGGTGCAGCTCCAAACCGAGGCCAGCCAGGATCACGGTTGCCCGCTCCCTGGCCTGGTCGGCCTGACTGCGGGACGTGCACAACACCACGAAGTCGTCTGCATAGCGGACCAACTCCCCGGTGCCGGACTCGGCCCAGGCCCGGTCGAAGGCGTGCAGGAAGATGTTGGCCAACAGCGGGGAGATCACCCCGCCTTGAGGTGTGCCCGTGACCGTCTCGGACATCACCCCCTCGACCAGCACCCCTGCCCGCAACCATCCCCGCACCAGCTTGAGTACCCGACGATCCGACACCCGCTCTGCAACCAGAGCCATAAGCCGGTCATGATCAATCGAGCCGAAGAAGTCCCGAATGTCGGCCTCGAGGACAACCTGTCGTCCTCGGGGGAACGCCACCCGGATCGCCTCTGCGGCATCGGTGGCCGAACGCTTCGGACGGAACCCGAAACTCACCGGCAGGAAGTCGGCCTCGAAGATCGGTTCGAGAACGATCTTGGCTGCCTGCTGAGCCACCCGATCACGCACCGTCGGGATACCCAACGGCCGTCTCCGGCCGTCCGGTTTGGGGATCTCCACCCGGCGCAGCGGCGCCGGACGGTATCTGCCTGCACTGAGGTCTGCGGCCAGCTCGGACAACATCCGCTCAACGCCGTAGACCTCCACCGCCGCCAAAGTCACACGATCAACCCCGGCGGCGCCACGATTGGCTCGGACCCGTTGCCACGCCGCCCACAGCACGTCATCTCTGTGAATGCGGTCATACAGGGCGTGGAAACGCCGACCCCGAGACTGCTTGGCCGCAGCCCATAGCCGGTTCTGGAGGCGTCGCACTTTCACAGAGGCCACATCAAGCCCCCGGGGTAGTTGGACGGAGCGGTCCCCGTCATGCCCTCACACGTTCCTCTATTCCCGGCGTGACCGAAGTCGGGGCCCTTCCCTCCCGCCGGGTTCCTCCCAGCGATCCCAGGTACTACGACCCCGTCGGACTCCCGCTTGCCTCCATGCGGTTTCACCATTGGCTTATCCACACGGTCTCTGCTGACAAGGCCGGCAAGACGGGTCTCTCCTGTTCCGTGACAAGACCATGCACACGTGCCGCTCCCCATACCCCGGAAGGACCCGACCAAGGGCATCTCCGGAACTAGCCAAGAGGTCGGACATGGGCCTTCGCCGTGACATGAACGGCTCGGCTCCTTCGTTGTACTTCTGACGAGGCTGCAGGACTCGCGCCTGGTGGCACTACGGCCCGCGTGCTTGCTCCCTCCAAAGAGGCTCTCGACACCCCGCTCAGCCTGCCACCTCTCGATGACAGACCGGGGCCTGCTACCGGGCTCTCCGGCGATTACCCGGACGGGACTCACACCCGCAGGTCTTGTCCAGCTTGCAGGACGCAACATTGGTAGTCAGGGGCGCAGTGCCCGCATGGCGGGTCTGTTTCCCCATTCCCCTTTCAATCCGTGCGTGCCGTTTTCCGGCACACGGCTTACCGACGGTCTTCTGGACATGGTTACGCCGCCTCC
>Ga0214472_10002189_pt1 | contig 21233 bp, 18 predicted proteins | sample RVTome_6_FD_207662 | JGI IMG/M metagenome (GOLD analysis project Ga0214472, IMG submission 207662) | Soil microbial communities from uranium-contaminated site in the Upper Colorado River Basin, Wyoming, United States - RVT140D175 | ecosystem: Environmental > Terrestrial > Soil > Contaminated >...
CGCCACTGTGCAGAGTTGTCGCCACTGCCGTCTTTGGTTATACTCGAAGGCGTATTGCGAGAGTCCATTCTCGTTACAGTTACGGTTGACGATTCGCGCCTGCCAAAGCTGGGTCGTCAACCTATCTCTATGTGGATGGGCAATACTGCCGATCATCCCACGTCTCTTGCATCACCCCTCTCCATCATCTCTATTAGCAGCATAACCAAGATCGTCATAGATTAATTAGCCATAGATGTTAGCGATTCTAACCTAAAATTAACCATTCATAAATATTAAGTACGACATAATCTACGATTTTTTGCTTACTGTCAATATCTTTTTTTTTGAAACCTAACTAGATAGCATAATAAGTAGAGTGTACCGAAAAAGATAACGTTGTTTATTGCGTTATCATCGTCGAGACAGTGTGATTTGCAGCAGTTAGTCAAAATTAATCTATAAAAAATCAATAAGTTACCGGAACAACTCATACAGCCATCATTGCCAATATCAACAAGACTTCTTGCAAATACGTCTACACAGACAGAATTTGATGCAAATGCCTTCAGCAAGAGATGATTTTCGTCATCTCTTTGAATTCATGAATCTTACAGGTGAAACGTCCAACATCATCAACCCGCGCGAGCCCCTTGCAAGGGGCATCGTGGCCGCGTCTCTCCGATCCGTCCGCGGGCGGATTCGGCTTTGATTTGAGCTCGAGGCGTGATGCGTGTATGATAGTTTTACGCCATGCGTAGCGCCTTTTGTCAGACACCCAGGCAAAGCATATAGGGAAATAACAGGCCATGATCGTCTACGTCACGACTGCTGACACGGAAATCCTTGCATTGAGCCGAGCTGTACGTGAGCTGCCCGATGACTTCCCCACTCTCAAAGTGGTCAACCCGAATCGCATGCCGGAGACCCTGACGCCGGAGGCGCTGATCAGTGGCGCCTCGATGGCCCTGGTCCGCCTGCTGGGCGGACGCCGAGCCTGGGAGGAGGGGTTTGACCGCCTCGCCCATGCCTGTACGGCACACCGCATACCGCTGCTGGCTTGGTCCGGCGAGCAACATGTGGATGCCGAGTTGACCGCGGCCTCTACCGCCCCCGCTGCCATTGTGGGCGAGGCGTTCGAGTACCTGCGACACGGTGGGGTGGAAAATTTAAAGCAGGTGTTGCGCTTTCTCTCGGATACGCTGCTCATGAGCGGCTACGGGTTTGAGCCACCGACCCCACTGCCCGAATTCGGCGTTTATCATCCGGCATCTCCGGAGCAGGTGACGGTAGAGGACTTGATGCAAGCGCATTGGCAGCCCGACCGCCCTGCGATTGGCGTGCTGTTCTACCGCACCCATTGGATGAGTGGCAACCGCGATTTTATTGACGCGCTGGTGCATGAGATGGAGGACATAGGATGCAATGTCCTGCCGATCTTTTGCTACAGTTTGCGCAGTCCCGGCGGACCTCCAAGCGCCTTTGTGGATCTTCTTATCGATGCCGATGGCCATCGGCGCGTGGATTGTCTGGTGAGCACCCTGAGCTATAGCATGGGCACGCTCGTGGTACATGGCGCCACGGTGGCGGAAGGGTGGTCAGTCGACTTTCTCGACGACCTCAATGTGCCTATTATTCAGGCGATGGCGAGCACGTCATCGCATGCCGAGTGGGAACAAAGCGCGGCGGGGCTGACCCCCCTAGATACCGCGATGACCGTGGCGATCCCGGAATTTGACGGCCGGATCATCAGCGTGCCTTTCTCCTTTAAAGAGGTGGTGACCGAGGATGAGACCGTCGGCGGTGTGGTGACCCAATACATCCCTATTGCAGACCGCGTCCGGGAAGTCGCCGGACTCGCCATCCGCATGGCGCGTTTGCGACATACCCCCCAGGCGGAAAAACGCGTCGCGGTGTTATTGAGCAGTTACCCGACCAAAGCCGCCCGCATTGGCAACGCGGTGGGTCTGGACAGTCTGGCGTCGCTGATGCACTTACTGGTGGCGCTGCGCGAGGCGGGTTACGACCTTGGCGAGACCCTACCGGCCGATGGCGATGCTCTCATTCACACGTTGATTGACCGAGGTTCGTACGACAAAGAGTTTTTAACTGAAGCACAACTGCAAGCCGCGTCCGGGCAGATACGGGCCGAGGACTACGAGGGTTGGTTTGCACAGTGGCCGCAGGAGGTTCAAACCGCCCTGCAAGCGGCCTGGGGCGAGCCGCCTGGCGAGATGTACCGGCACAACGGCTCGGTGGCAGTGGCGGGGTTGCGGTTCGGCAACGTGTTTGTGGGCATTCAGCCCCCGCGTGGCTTTGGCGAGAACCCGGTGGCTATTTACCACGACCCGGATCTGGCGCCATCGCACCATTATCTCGGGACGTATCACTGGCTCAAGCACGTTTTTCAAGCCGATGCAATCGTCCATATGGGCAAACACGGCACTCTCGAATGGTTGCCGGGCAAAGGGATTGGCCTCTCCGGATCGTGCTACCCGGACGTCGCGCTCGGCGATATCCCTCTCATCTACCCCTTTATTATCAATGATCCGGGGGAGGGCACGCAAGCGAAGCGCCGGGCCCACGCGATCATCGTAGACCATCTCATCCCGGCCATGATGCGGGCGGAAACCTATAACGACATCGCCCGTTTAGAACAACTTCTGGACGAATACTACCAGGTGCAAACCCTAGACCCCTCGAAACTGCCGGTGTTGCGGGCGCAGATCTGGGAGCTGATCGTTCAGGCTGAGCTGCATCACGATCTCCACGCCGCGGCGGCACCGGACGACTTTGACGACTTTTTGCTGCATGTCGATGGCTACTTGTGTGAAATCAAAGATGCCCAAATCCGCGACGGCTTGCACACCTTAGGGCAAACCCCGATGGGTGAGCAGCGCATCGGCTTGTTGATGGCGATGCTGCGGCTCGACAACGGCTCAGTGCGCAGCCTGAGACATGCCTTAGCTGACCTCGCGGGGGTGGATTATGCGGCCATGCTGGCCGAGCCGGGGGCGCGGTTTCAGGAGCGCTTGCCCGCGTTTTTGACGGCTGATCAAGCGGCGATCCATACGCAGAGCGACGTGCTTGAGACCCTTGAACACACCGGGCGAGGCTTGCTCACCGCCCTGGCGGAGCGGAGCTGGGAGGCGGCGCAAGTGGCGGCTACGGTCAGTGAACAGCTCGGGGCCGCGGCCCCGGAGGTGGCGCATACCCTGCGCTTTGCCTGCGAGGTGATTGTCCCATCGCTCGAGCGCACCCCGGACGAAATCCACAACATTTTGCGGGCCCTTAACGGCGAGTATATCCCGGCGGGACCAAGTGGAGCGCCAACGCGCGGCTTGGCCCACGTGCTGCCCACCGGGCGCAATTTTTACTCGGTAGATCCCAAGACCTTGCCGTCCTCGATTGCCTATCAAGTCGGCACGGATTTGGCCAACTCGCTGATCGAGAAATATTTGGCGGACGAGGGGATGTACCCCGAGTCCATCGGCATTGTGGTGTGGGGCACCTCGGCGATGCGAACGCATGGCGATGATATCGCTGAGGTCCTGGCCTTGCTCGGGGTGCGGCCCGTGTGGCAAGAAGAGAGCCGGCGCGTCACTGGTATTGACGTCATGCCGCTCGCGGAGCTGGGGCGGCCACGCATCGACGTGACCCTGCGGATCAGCGGCTTTTTCCGCGATGCCTTTCCCAATTTGGTGCATCTCGTCGACGACGCGATTCAGACGGTGGCGGGACTTGATGAGCCGCCTGAGCAAAATTTCGTGCGCAAACATTTTATGGCTGACCGCGATGCCTATCGTGCGGCCGGGGTCACGGCCGAAGCGGCGCAGGCGCGCAGCTTGTATCGCATTTTTGGCTCCAAGCCCGGCACTTACGGGGCGGGGATCTTGCCGCTGTTGGACGAACGCAACTGGCGCAGTGACCAGGACCTGGCGGAGGTGTACATGGCCTGGGGTGGCTACGCCTATACCAAGACGACGTACGGTGCCGCCGCCTCGGACGAATTCAAAACGCGCTTCGCAGAAATCGTGGTGGCGGTGAAGAATCAGGACAACCGCGAGCACGACATCTTTGACAGCGACGATTATTTGCAATACCACGGCGGCATGGTGGCGGCGATTCGCGCCCTCAGTGGCCGCGATCCCCAAGCCTATTTTGGCGATTCTAGCGATCCCAGTCGAGCGCGGGTGCGCGCCCTGGCGGACGAAGCGCGCCGGGTGTTTCGCACCCGGGTGGTCAATCCCAAATGGATCGAATCCATGCAGCGGCACGGCTATAAAGGGGCTTTCGAAATGGCCGCCACGGTAGATTACATGTACGGTTACGACGCCACCGCGAAGGTGATTGACGACTGGATGTACGAGCAGCTCAGCGACCGTTACGTCCTCGATCCCGAGGTGCAGCAGTTCTTCCGCGATAAAAATCCATGGGCCTTGCGCAATATTATCGAGCGCCTCATGGAGAGCGTCGACCGTGGACTCTGGCAACAGCCCGATGCACAACAGTTGGAGCAGATGCGGCAGGTGTACCTCCAGCTCGAAGGCGATTTGGAAGACCGCATGGACACCTCGGAAGGTCAGCAAGTATGAGTGCGCGCCACGTGTTTCCCTTTCCAGCGATTGTAGGACAAGAAGAAATAAAACTGGCCCTCTTGCTCAACGCCATTAGTCCGGCGATCGGCGGGGTGCTGATCCGAGGCCATAAAGGCACGGCAAAATCGACTGCGGTGCGCGCCCTATCGCGTATTCTGCCGGATATCGAGGTGGTGGAGGGTTGTCCCTTCATGTGTGCCTCCTCGTCTGCACCCGAGGTCTGCCCGCACTGCGCCACGGCACCCGAGGCCCGGCAGCCGACCGTCAGACCCTCACGTCTGGTCGAATTGCCTCTCGGGGTGACCGAGGATCGGGTCGCGGGCACGCTCGATATCGAACGCGCTTTAAAAAGCGGCGAAAAACATTTTGAACCGGGCCTACTGGCCTCTGCCCATCGCGGCATGCTGTATATCGATGAAGTGAATTTGCTCAGCGATCACATCGTCGATATTCTGCTCGATGCCGCCGCCATGGGGGTCAACTACGTCGAGCGCGAAGGGGTCTCGGTGAGCCATGCGTCCGCCTTTATCCTGGTCGGCACGATGAATCCGGAAGAGGGTGAATTGCGGCCGCAACTCCTCGATCGGTTCGGTCTGGCGGTTGACGTCGAAGCCGCGCACGACATCGACATGCGCACGGAAGTGGTGCGCCGACGCATTGCCTTTGACGCACATCCGAGCGCTTTTCAAGCGGCGTGGGCAGAGTCCGAGCGGGCCGAACAACAGCGTCTGCTCGACGCCAGGCATCTTCTGCCGGAGGTGCGTCTACACGACGATTTGCTGAAGATGATTGCGGGCATCTGCAACGATTTCGGCGTCGACGGCATGCGGGCAGATATTGTCATGTACCGTGCGGCGGTAGCGCTCGCGGCCTATGAGGGTCGCACCGAGGTCAGCGAGGCGGACATCCGGCGCGTCGCCCCCCTCGTGTTGCCGCACCGCCGCCGCCGCCAGCCCTTTGACGAGCCCAACGTCGATGATCGCGAACTCGATGACAGTATGGAGCGACATCGGCCCAACCCGCCGGAGAGCAACCCGTCATCGCCAGAGGCCGAGGCATCTAGCGACCCGAGCGAAGCGGAGGGAGAGGGCACACCGGAGCCGGAGGGGCAGGGGAGGGCACCCGAAGACAAGCAGGCGTCGATTGGGCAGACCTACGCGGTGCAACCGCTTGAAGGCCCACTACAACAGCCGTCCGCCATGCAGAAGCGCACCACCGGCAGGCGTAGCCGCAAGCTCGGTGGCCGTAGCGGTCACTACGTCACCAGCCGCCAACCGCAGGACCGGGTGCGAGATATCGCCATTGATGCCACCCTGCGCGCCGCCGCGCCCAAGATGTACGAACGCCGCTTGTCGGAAGACGACCCGGTCCTCATCCGCAGCACTGATTTGCGGGAGAAAGTGAGAGAATCCCGCGGCGGCAATCTCATTCTGTTTGCCGTCGATGCCAGTGGCTCGATGGGCGCACGCGATCGCATGATTGCCACCAAGGGCGCCATTATGTCATTGCTGCTCGACGCCTATCAAAAGCGGGATCAAGTCGGCATGGTGAGTTTTCGGGGACACGATGCCTCTATTCTGTTGCCGCCGACCAGTAGCGTCGAGCTGGCCCAGCAGTATCTGGCCAATATGGTGACGGGCGGCCGTACCCCCTTGGCCGCTGGCCTTGCCAAGGCCTATGAACTCATCATCCGCTCCCGGCGCCGCGACCGCGACATGCAGCCGTTGCTAGTGCTGCTCACCGATGGCCGGGCCAATGCCAGCCATGGCACAGACGACCCGGTCAACGACAGTCTGCGGCAAGCGGCGGCCTTGTGCCAAGCCAAAGTGCCGGCCCTAGTGGTGGATACGGAACAGGGGGTGTGGCGTCTCGGGCTAGCCCAACGCCTCGCGCTGGCACTGGGGGGGGGATGCCTGCGGTTGGAGGAACTAGCCGCGACGACATTGGCCAAAGCGGTGCGATTATCCATGGCGGGATAACGACCTCTAAGGCATGGAATAAATGGTAAATAGCAAGACTTGACCCCTTTCACTTTCACTTTCCTGACAACGCCCGAATCAGCTGCGCATTTTCGCTCGGGCGGCGGCTGGCTATTCGGATGTAGTTGGGCAGGCCAAAAGAGGCGCAATCGCGCACCAAAATCCCGCGTTGTAGCAGCGATTGGCGCAAGAGCCTCGCGCCCCCGACCTCACACAGAAAGAAATGCGTGACCGAGGGCAGCGGGGCCAAACCCAGCGCTTCTAGATTGGCTACCAGAGCCGCCTTATCTTCCGACACCTGGGCGAGCGTTTGGGTCAGATGCGAGACGTCGTCCAGGGCCACAATACCGGCGGCTTGCGCCATTGCATTGACGTTCCATGTCGGCCGCACCTTGCCCAACGCCGCAATCACGTCGGTGGTGCCCACCGCATAGCCTAAACGCATACCGGCTAACGCATGCGCCTTGGTCATCGAATGCAGGACGAGGATATTGCTGCTCACGTGGTTAATCATCGAGGGCGATGGCCCGGGCACAAAAGGTAAATATGCCTCATCGACCACAAATAAGGTGTCTGGATGCCGTGCCGCCCAATCGGCAATGCAGTCGACGGGCAGGAGGGTGCCGGTAGGGTTGTTCGGATTGCAGATGAACGTCAGGCGGGGCTGTAGATGTTGAAGGCGCTCTCGCAAGGCGGCTTGGTCAACCACAAAGTGCGTTTCAGGCCGCGTGGTGTAGGTGTGGCGCTCCGCACCCATGAACTGTACCACGCGCTCGTACTCACCAAAGGTAGGCTCGAGAATGAGCACGGGGTCTCCAGGTCTCAGATAAGTCAGCGCCACGAACCAAAGCAGTTCCATACTGCCGTTGGCCACGATGAGTTGATCGATGGAGACACCGAGGTGTTGGGCGAGATGGCGGCGCAGGGCGAGGGCTTCGCGATCGGGATAACGTTCGATCGCCACCGAATGCAACGCCTCCCTCACCTGTGGCGATGGCCCATAAGGGTTGTTGTTGACGCTAAAGTCAATCACTGACTCAGGAGCGACACCATGCGCCTCTAGTTCTGCAAAGTCCAACGCGCCATGGACCACGTCCCTCATCTGCTGGACTTCGGGCCGGGGTAGAATCGGCATGTCTGTCTCCTGGGGCTGTGACTGGATCAAAATACCGCTATAAAGCTGCTGCAAAGAAGCAGCATCAGGATCGCAATACCATAGAAGATGGCAATGGAACGAGCAATATCAGCCTGCACCGGCGGTTTTAGTCCATCCCCTAAGCGATAGTGTCCGATCTTGACCAACTCTACGCCTAATGCCCCAGCCATCGCACTCATGGGGTGCCCGGCATTTGGGCTCGCGGTTTGCCTGGCGTCCCGCCGCCAGACCCGCCAGGCCGCCTTCCCACTCTCGCGGTATAAGAGGGCCACGGCCACGATCAACCCTGCGGTCAATCTAGCCGGAATAATATTGACCAGGTCATCTAAACGAGCCGGTATTTTGCCCAGCCACTCCCGCTCGGGATCGCGGTATCCCAGCATGGCATCTGCAGTATTGATCAGGCGATACAGCAGCGCGCCGGGCACCCCGCCGATGGCGTAATAGAATAGCGGTGCGACCAGGCTGTCCGAGGCATTTTCCGCTACGGATTCGATGGTGGCGGCGGCGATCTCCGAGGTGCTTAAGCACGTGGTGTCACGGCTGACCAGATGCCAGCCAAGCAGGTGGCGGGCCTGGGGTAGGTTTTGCTGGGCCAACGCCTGTTGCACCTGACGGGCCGCTGCCGCGAGACCGCGCCATGCAAAGCACGTTTTGAGAATGGCCGCTTCAAGCAACCCACTGAGCAGCCACGGCAGTTGATTCAAAAGCACTTGTAGCCACATGCCAAGGCCCAGGACCACGGCGCTGCTGATGAGCATGATCATCCCGCCATAGAGGAAGGCATCGATACGCCCTCGGCGCGGCGCCCAACGCTGCAGCGCAGCAAGCAGTTGTCCCATCCACACCACGGGGTGCACGCGATTGGGGGGCTCGCCGAGGGCCAGGTCGATAAAGATGGCGAACAGCAGGGGATAAAGGGAGATCGGCGAGGCAATCATTATGCTGCGCCATCTTTATTGACATTGAAGGGAGCAGATTTTACCGTTAAAGGTAAACCTGCAATCATAAAAAACACGTGATCCGCCACGGCTGCGAGCCGCTGGTTGGCGCGTCCCAGCGCGTCTCGATACATGCGACCAAGGGGATAAGCGGGAACGATGCCCAAGCCCACTTCATTTGACACCATGATCCAATGCGTGGTGCGGGTGGTGGCGACAGTGATAAAGGCTTCGCACAGGGCATCGATTTCAGTGTTCAGGGCCTGGTCAGCCACCGTCTGGTCGGTGGTGTCGAGGGGGGCGATCACATTGCTGGCGAGCAGAGTTAAGCAGTCAATTAAAACCACCTCAGCCGGCGGCGCGGCAAGAATAGCTTGGCCCACCTGCACCGGGGCTTCCAAGGTTCGCCAATGGCTTGGCCGCTGGGCCTGATGCACCGCGATGCGGTGCGCCATATCGTCATCCCAAGCCTGGGCCGTGGCCACGTATAAAACAGATTCCTGGTGTTGGGCCGCGAGCTTCTCCGCGTAGGCGCTTTTGCCGCTGCGAGCCCCCCCTAAAATGAGCGTGAGGTCTTTAGTCACATTCACCTCAAATCCATATCTTGTGTGCGGTGAGGGCGAGGTCCGTTAAGAGCACCACAATTTCAGTGGCCTCGATGAGCAACCCATAGACATCGCCGGTCATGCCACCGATGCGCTGACTGGCAAAGCGTGCGATGCACCAGGCAGCGCCACCCCCTGCCGCGACGACCACGACCATCGGCCAGCCGCCGATGGCGATGAGGGCGACCGGGTAGATCAAAGTCACCTTCCAGACCATGGGCCCAAGCTCTCGGTGCAGGGTCTCAGCCATGCCATGCGAGCGCGCTGCAGGGTAGAGGCAGGCGATTGGAATGATGATCCAACGGCTGAGCACCATGGCCATCACGATCGCAAGGCGTTTTTCTTCTAACGCATAAAACGCCGACACTTTCAGGAGCAGGAAGAAAAAGAGCGCAATGCCCCCAAAGGCGCCAAGGCGCGGATCCTGCATGATCTCCAGACGCCGTGCCGCAGGCGCCGTGGCCCACAGACCATCGCCGCAATCGGCAACCCCATCGAGGTGTAAGCCGCCAGTCAACCATGCCCAAGCGCCGATCACCAGGATGGCGGTCACGAGATTCGGAAGTAACAACACCTGACTGAATCCGGCCTCCGCTGCGATTAAAATGCCCGCTAAAATCCCCCCGACGAGCGGAAACCACGGGGCGGCCTTGCCAAGTTGGCTATGTTCCAGCGACAGACGGCCAAGCGGGAGCGTCGTCAAAAAACTAAATGCGAGCCATAGATTAGACATGCTGGGTCTTTTTATCGCTGCCGCCCGCTGCCGCAAGCGTGGTCTAAAACTCCACCCCTTTTTGGGCTCTGATGCCCGCCTTGTAGGGATGTTTAACCGGTCGCATCTCGGTGACCAAATCTGCCAGCTCGACTAACCCCTGGTTGGCGTGCCGCCCGGTGACGACGACGTGTAACATCTCCCTTTTTTGCCGCAGTGTTTCCAAGACCATCTCGAGTGGGAGATAGCCATAGCGCAACACAATATTCAGTTCATCGAGAATGATCAGGTCGTACGCAGGATCTTGCAGGATTGCCACCGCCTGCTCCCAAGCTTGGCGAGCGGCGGCCATATCCTGTTCCCGGTTTTGGGTGTTCCAGGTAAATCCATCACCCAGGGTAAACATGTCGATGGGAAGGTTTAATTGCTTCACCAAGGCGGCTTCGCCAGTTGGTATCGCCCCCTTAATGAATTGCACGATCCCCACCCGCAGGTCCTGCCCCAAGGCCCGAAACGCCAAGCCCAAGGCGGCCGTGGTTTTCCCCTTACCGGTGCCCGTGTTGACGATGATCAGGCCCTTTTCCCGGTTGGCACGAGCTTTTTTGCGCAAGTACGCGGCTTGACGCCGGGTCGCTTGCATCAAATGGCGCTCGGCATCGAGTGGCTCCGTCTCCGGTGGGTCCGCCATCGAGGCCAATTCAGCCTCGACGGATGAATCGTAGGGCTCTTCCTCTGCAGGGGCGCCATCGACCCCCGGCGCACCGGGCGTAGGCAGTTCCTGAAACGGCATGTCGCCTCGCACATCCGGGGCGTAAGCGGGTTCTTCCGCCTTGGGATAGAGCCGGTGAAATACCCATTCATCCACCGGCTGCCCCCCGACAATATGCTCGTGAAAAATGCGCTCAAGCGCTTCGAGATCCACGTGGTGATACCAAATGCCTTCTGGATAGACCACCAAGATGGGGCCCCCGGCGCAGACGCCGAGGCAATCCGCCAGGGTGCACTTCACCCGCTGCGGGTTGCGCAATTTGGTCAGGCCGTATTCGCGAGATAGCTCTATAAAACGCCGGTGTAGCGTCAGCACCGCTTCCGGGGCGGAGCAGTTGCCATGGAAACACAAAAAGGCCTGACGGCCGTACGACCGCATGGATGGGGGAGCTGTCTCAGACATATTTTCGCCCTGTCTCGTTTAATACCCAAGTTGTTTGTCGATGACCCCTTCAAGAGGTTCGTGGTGCCGTAAGCGCTCCAGATTGCGAATGAACCGATCGATGTTGCGCCCGGTGCGATATTGACTGGCGCCCGCCGTGTGCGGCGTCATCACGACATTGGGCATGTCCCACAGCGCACTACTGGGCGGTAAGGGCTCACGAGGCACCACATCGAGCGCGGCGGCCCGAAGCCGCTCCTCTTGCAGCGCCACCACCAAGTCGTCTTCAACGATGACCTCGCCCCGCGTGACGTTGACGAGAAAGGCACTGGGTTTCATATGCACAAACGCCTCGCGGTTGAACAGGCCCCGCGTCTCAGGCGTGAGTGGGCAGCAGATCGAGACCACATCCGAAGTCGCCAAGAGCTCGGCGAAAAACGCCGGGCGTTTGACTTCGGACACTTCCGGTGAGTTGGGGACGGCATCGCGATCGATGGCCTGACAGATCATCCCAAAAGCGTGGGCCCGCCGCGCCATGGCGCGGCCCGTCCCGCCAAAGCCAATGATGCCCATGGTCAGCCCACTCAACTCCACCTCCTGACGCCGCAGTTCCGCCCGATGATTCCAGGCCTCAGGACCGAGTTTGAACGCCGTGGTCAATTGCCGCGTCAACATCAGCAGGAGCCCAAACCCATGATCGGCCAGATGCTCACCGACCAGGCCCTTCTCACTGGTCAGGATCACATCGCTATCGCGGAACTCGGGGTAGAGGAAGCTATCCACCCCGGAAGAGATGGCGTGGACCCACCGCAACTTGGGCGCGGCGCTAAACAGATGGAGCGGCACCCCGCCTAGAATGACCTCGGCATCCTCGGCGTGCTCAGACGCTTCGGCCGGCGTGGTGACAATGACGTCGGCCTCGCGGCCGGCAGCGGCTCGGATACGCGCCACGTGCTCGTCGGAAAATCCGAGGAGGGTTAAACCTGGAATGAGCAATATTTTCATGCTTTTTCTCGCCGTAATGGTTGAGGGCAAAACAGGGTGATACCGCTGTCTGAAGTCTTTAATGAAATTTAGAGTCCAGCTCTGCCAGCGAGCGCGCACTCCTCGTCCTGCTCAGCGGTCGCGCCGCTAGCGCCGATGGCCCCCACGAGTTCATCATTCTGGTAGACGGGCACCGCACCCTGGGCGGCCAGCATGCGTCCCCCCAGCGTGGCGATGACGGACTGGATCACCGGAGAATCCGCTGCCAGTGCGCCACTAGGCCGTCCGAATCCGGCCGAGGCCGCCGCCTTGCCCTGGGCCACCGTGGCGCTGATCGGGATCGCCCCTTGCATGCGATTAAAGGCCACCAGGCTCCCACCCGCGTCGCACACCGCCACGCTTAATTTGACGTGGAGGGCTTCCGCCTTGGCGATCGCGGCCTGAATCATCCGGTTTGCATCTTCGAGGGTAAGTGCCATGACATCACCTCCTTGATTGATGGCTTGGCAAGCCATGTCCATTTGCTTGGCGCGTCACTCTACTCAATACCGGTAGACCCTACGGGGGTGCTATGTAGTACCGAGGCGCTCATTATAGATACGCCTCGAATCGGGGTCAATGTCCGGTCTTGAGTTCACGCTGTCGATGCCGTTCGCCTCAGTGACCTCCTGGTGGTTTAGCCCTGCTCCAAAAAGTCCTGTACCCAGGCGGTCATCGGTTCTTTGTCGTAGAGATTATCCAGAATCACCGAGGTTTGTATGGTGTTGCCGCCAAAATAGCGCTCGTACAGCACTTGCCGGGACGCAAAGGCGCTGCAACAGGTGTCCCAGGCCAGGCGAAAGAGCCGGATGCGCTCGGTCGCCGAGGCGGTATCGGTATCGAGGTAGGCGTGCAGCTCGGCGGCGAGCGGGCCCTGCATGTCCGCCTCAGTCGGCAGCGCCATCAGGCTACTGGACCCTAAAAGGTGCAAAATTTCCGCCATGCGGGGGTACATCCGAATGAACAGATTGCGGGCCACTTGCAAGGGCACGCGGGAGGGGCACATGAGGCCCCATTGATCCACGCTGGCCTCCACTTCTGCAGTGCGTAGACACGCTTTGGTAATCTCCAAGTTTTCAATCAGCTCAGACATGAGCTGCCGCACGTGGGTGAGGGTGGTGGAGCCGAGGGTTCGCGTCATCAAGCTCGCCAGCCCCAGCATAAACTCGCACTTGACCACGTTTTTGGTCACCACTTGATGCCCGGAGTGATGGTTGCGATTGGTGGCCATCGGCATCTGGTTGCACATCTCGACATCCCCCAACAGAAAAACCCGCTCCCAAGGGACGAGGACATCGTCGAAAAACACCAGCGCATCCATCTCCTCAAAGCGCGACCCGAGGGGATGATCAAAGTGTGAGCGGCCCAAATCAAAGCTCTCCCGGCAGAGAAATTTAAGGCCCGGCGTGTTGCAGGGAATGGCAAAAGCAAAGGAATAGCGCTGTTGCGCCTCCGGGGAGAGCTGGTGGTTGCCGGCCGGATAGACCGCGATCTCATCGGCCAGTGGCCCCAGGGTGGCCAAGATCCGAGGGCCGCGCACCACGATGCCGGCATCGGTTTCTTTCACCACTGCCAACGCCACATCCGTGCGGTCTTCCAGAGCCCCGGCGAGCGGGGCGCGGCTGCGTTGCAGGTTGACCAGGGTATGGGTGAGTACCAAATCGTTCTCTCGGATGTACTCGTAATAGCGCCGGATATTATCTTTGAATTCCGGGCGATTCTGCGCAAAGAAGTCCGCCGCGCCGGCCATCGCCATAATGGTCACATTCATAAAATCCGGTGCCCGTCCCAGCATGCCGCAACCGGTCCGAGCCCAGTGGCGCATCATGGTGCGCCGCCGCTCCAGGTCGTCGACACACCGCGGCATGATGAACGACAGACCCACCCGCTCGCCGCTCGAGGGCGAGACATAGGTCATGTCGTCCCGCAACGCCGGGTCGTGCTGCATATCGTACAGGCTGGCCAGGGTGCGTACGCCATTGCGCAACGCCGGATGCGTGGTCACATCCGCCACGCGCTCCCCGTGGATGTAGACTTCTGCAGCTTGTTCGCGCAGACCGGATATATAAGCGTCACCTGTTCTGGCTGGCATGCGTCGACCTCCCTGGTATAAGGCTCGATCCATTGTGGAATGGTGTCCAGGCTAGCTTGACAGACCTCGAGAGTCAAGACGGATATCGACCATTGACAGGGTAGAGCGATCCGCATACACTCGCCAGCGTTTCCACCATATATTGAGGATTGCAGATGGGACACACAAGGAGGTTACATGGCACGCATACCGCTCGTTACCCGAGAGGCGATACCGGAGAGCGACAAGGCTGCTTACGATGCGTTTATGGAGAGCCGGGGCGGTCGCCCCAACGTCGGCCCGTACTCGCTCGTCGCCCACATGCCGGAGATGGCGCAACGCCTTGAGTCGCTGCGGACCTATATCCGGGCCGAGGAGAGCTTGCCTCAGAAGCTACAGGAATTGGTGATGATTACCGTGGCCCGGGAGATGGGCTGCGCCTTTATCTGGTACGCCCACGCTGCAGCGGCGCGGGATATCGGGGTGCGGGGCGAGATTATCGACAATATCCGGGAGCAGAAAGCGCTCACCAACCTGGAGACCGACGAGCAGACGGTGGTGAACTTCACCCGGGAGCTGTTGCAGAATCGCAAGGTGAGCCAGGCCACTTTTGATGCCGCTAGCCGCCACTTCGGGCAGCGTGGCACCATGACCTTGACCAACCTCGTCGCCTGCTACGCGGTGCTCGCCTACAACATGAACACCTACGCATTAGAAGCCCCCGAGCACCCGACTGAGAAGGGGTTGCCGGCGTAGCAGACCGGTGACTGTTTGGCCGGCGTCCGCCTTCTCTAGAGTTTGTCTTCAGCTTGTGGGGTAGGTGTGATAGAGTGGGTTGGAATACACGGATGGCGAAGGTTTGAAAACCTGTCAAACATGAAGGGAGAGTCATTATGCAGGTGGTTACACTCAAAGACATACCCGATCTGCCAGTAGAGGGCGCGGCCGAGCCGATCGAGGGGTATACGGGCCCAGTGGCCCGGTCCCGTCAGACCATTATTGAGCCCGGGGGCTCCGAGAATTTTAACTGTAGTGTGGTGAATTTTAGCCAGGGCTGCACCACGGGATGGCATACGCATAACTGTGACCAGATCCTGGTGGTCACCTCGGGCTCGGGCATGGTCGCCACGGAGAATGAACAAATTGAGATCAACGTGGGCGATGTGGTCCAAATTAAGGCCGGCGAGCGGCATTGGCACGGCGCCAAGGCGGATACGACGATGGGTCATATCACGATCACCCTCGTGGGCAGTCAAGCCACCTGGGGATAGGCCCCGCCTGCTAGGAGTCTAACGACGTCTGGGGGGAGGGAGGTTCCTGATTTTCCTCCTCCTGCATCGACCTCTCCGTGCGATCCCGAAATTCGACAATCGACGCGCTCAAGGCGTTCATGTAGTTGAAGAAGGACGTCTCCACGGTCGTGGCATCCGGGGCGAAAATCTCGACCGCCGTGTACACGTGGTGATCATCATTGTTGACAAAGCATTTGGTTGCGAAGCTATCCTGGTTCATATCATTGGCGACAAAGGTGGCGACGCCAAATTCCAGGTGCGACGAGACGTGCCAAACTCGGGGATGAAAGATGCGAATGGCCTGCCGTTGAGCTAGAAATCGTAAATAGTAGCGCTCTTCCTTGTACCAGAACTGGACTGGCTGACCGTCTTGACGCTCGGGTTCAAGGCCCGACGCATCGAGGAAATCGCACAGTTGTTCGTAGAGTTCGCTCATGATGGATGCCAACCTTGACTTTTATTAGAGGTTAAGGAGGTTCCAACCCTTAACTACTGTTTCACCATCATCTGGCTTGGGATGACCCTCATCCCACGTAGCGTAGCAGTGATGCTGGCAGATTTCCAGCGCGAAAGCGTCACCCTCTACCCTTAACTGGAGAACCGCATCATGCAGACCTCTTCCTCGCGTGCTGACTACCCCTCAAGTCCGGGCATTTACAACCTCACGACAGACACCGCGGCAGGGGAGACGGTGCAATACACCCTGCGCATTCCCGACGCGTACGATGGCCAGACCGTGCTACCGGTGATTCTCTGTCTCCACTTTGGCGGTCAGGCTTCCGATTTTTACGGCCGTATTTTCCTTGAATACATTCCTGGGCCGGGTTTTGAGGACGTCCCGGCGTTCCTCGTCGCCCCCACGACGTATACGCGCGACTGGACGATCCCGGCCGGTGAAGCGGTGGCGTGGGCTGCGGTGGAGGAGGTGGAACGTTCGCTCCCGGTCGAGACCGGCAAGCGCGTGGTGATGGGCTACAGCATGGGGGGCGTTGGCACGTGGCATTTTGCCTCGGCATGTCGCGACCGTTTTGTGGCGGCGATTCCCATTGCGGGAGCCCCGCGCCGCGCCGACCTCAACGCTCTGCGCGACCTGCCCCTCTACGTCATCCACAGTCAGGCCGACCGGGTGGTGCCGATTGAGGGCGATGCCGCCGCCGTGAAACAGCTTCGCGCCATGGGGGCGCCAGTGACGTTCACCGCCCTACCGGAGGGCGATCACTTCGACTATGGGCGGGTCGTAGAAGAGCTGGATGAGGTGGGAGCCTGGCTTGCACAGATCTGGAGCCAACCCTAGTTGACAACCGCGCCGCGATGTGATTCAACATGCCTACTCGTCCGGCATTGACGTCGTCTCGGCCTCGGGTATTGGCACTCTGCCGCCAAGGCCGCTTATCTAAACCCTTCCGAGAACGGAGATCCCCATGCCCTTTGGAGGCCCTGACTGGCTGGCCTTGACCGAGGAACCGGCGTTGGAGCCGGAGCTCCCCATCTGCGATCCCCATCACCATTTTTGGGATTGCCGCACGGAGCGGATACCCTACCAACGCTATCTCTTGCACGAATTGGCCGACGACATGAACAGCGGCCATAACGTCCGCGCCACTGTGTTCATTGAGGCCCGCTCGATGTACCGCCCCGATGGGCCCGAGGAATTGCGGCCGGTGGGGGAGGTGGAATTTGTCCAGGGGCTGGCCGCGGCCAGCGCCAGTGGCCTCTATGGGCCAGGGCGAGCTGCCGCCGCGATCGTGGGGCACGCCGACTTGAAGTTGGGCGACCGGGTGCAACCGGTGTTGGAGGCCCTGCAAGCGGCTAGTCCCAACCGCTTCCGGGGCATTCGCCATGCCGTGGGCTGGGATGCCTATCCCGGTCTGGCGAAGCGGGATATCCAAGGGGCGCTGTCCACCGCTGGCTACCGCACGGGGGCAAGGGTGCTGGCCAAGATGGGACTGACCCTCGACAACTCTCTGTATTTCCACCAACTCTACGAACTGGCGGAATTCGCCAGGGCGGTGCCGGACCTCACCATCATCCTCAACCACATCGGTGGACTGCTGCGGGTCGGGCCCTATGCCAACCGCGACGACGAGGTGTTGGCGGAGTGGCGCCAGTGCGTCGCGGCGGCGGCCCAGTGCCCGAACATCGTCGTCAAGCTCGGCGGGGTCGGGCAGCTGCGCTACGGCTTTGACTGGCACGAACGCCATGAGCCCATCGGCTCCGAGGAACTTGCCGGGTATCTGGCGCCTCTGATGACCTACTGCATCGAGCAGTTTGGGCCCGACCGGTGTATGTTCGAGAGCAATTTCCCGGTGGACAAGATTTCTTATTCGTACAACGTGGTGTTCAATGCGTTCAAACGTCTATCCAAGTCCTACTCGGCCAGCGAGAGAGCGTCGATGTTTCACGACACCGCCGCCCGAGTCTACCGCATTGCCGCATCCTAAATAAACCATTGCCCAAGCCAACAAGGGGAGCGCACATGGAAGTTCGGCCGTTCACCATCCAAGTCCCGGACGATGTCCTTGACAACCTCCGCCGGCGTCTGGGTGACACCCGTTTTCCCGATGAGATTCCAGGCTCGGGATGGGACTACGGCAGCAACCTCGATTACCTCAAAGCACTGGTGCAGTACTGGCGCACGGACTTCGATTGGCGCGCTCAGGAGGCAAAGCTCAACCGCTTCCATCATTACAAGACGCAGGTCGATGGTCTGGACATTCATTTCATTCACGAACGGGGGGCGGGGCCCAACCCTATGCCCCTGGTGATGACCCACGGCTGGCCCAGCTGTTTTTTTGAGATGACCAAAATCATTCCCTTACTGACCGATCCTGGAAGTCACGGCGGCGATCCCGCCGATGCCTTTGACCTGGTCGTGCCGTCTCTGCCGGGATTCGGCTTTTCGGACCACGCCACGGCGCGTGGCATGGAGGTGCAACGCGTGGCCGGCATGTGGAACACGCTCATGACCGAAAACCTGGGTTACCCGCGCTTTGCGGCGCAGGGAGGCGACATTGGTGCTGGGGTGACGTCGCGATTGGGATACGCCTACGCCGACAATCTGTATGGTATTCATCTGACTTCCATCACCCGTCCAACCCCCTATCTGGGACCGGATTCTCGACCCTTGACCGAGGCCGAGCAGGCCCTCATCGACCAGCGGGCGCGGTGGCAGCAGGAGGAGGGGGGCTATTCCCACATCCAGGGCACCAAGCCCCAGACCCTGGCCTACGGGCTCAACGACTCCCCGGCTGGCCTGGCCGCCTGGATTGTGGAGAAATACCGCACCTGGAGCGACTGCCACGGCGAGGTGGAATCCAGTTACACCAAGGACGAACTGCTGACCATCGTGACGATCTACTGGGTGACCCAGTCGATTAGCTCCTCGACCCGCATGTATCTGGAGAACCAGAGCAAGGTGTGGGTGATGGGCAAAGACGAAAAAGTACAAGCTCCGGCGGGCATGGCGATGTTTCCCCAGGAGATCGCCCGCCCCCCTAAAGAGTGGGGCGAGCGGTCGTACAATGTCCTGAGATGGGAAGAGATGCCCAGAGGCGGCCACTTCGCCGCCCTGGAAGAGCCCGAGTTGTTGGCGCAAGAGGTTCGCGCCTTCTTTCGTCAGTTCCGGTAGTGTGCGGCAGCACTTCTCGTGGCGGTCGGCATTCTGGCCGTGATGTACGCCTCTATGGGGAGCGTCGACCTCTATCTCCACGGGGGTATGGGCAGGTATTTAGCGCCATTCTTCGTCAATCACCTAGGCGGCCGTTTGTGGTGCCATAGGGTGAAGCGCTTCATCCTATCCACATCGTGCGAATACTATTGTTTTTCAAGCGGATGATACCACGAACTGAGTTCAGTAGTTTTGGTTGTTGTTGCATTGTTTGCCGTGTATCTTCAGGGGAAGAAGAGAGTGGTGTCTAAGATCATTTGTACTATGGGATCTAATTCGGCTGTCGTGAAGTGCCATTCGAGTATCTCCTGGTCATTGGGTTTCCAATAGTGTGATTAGATCTAGGCCGTCTAAAAACGCCGTTTTTGGGCCAAATTCTTTGACCGGTTTTTGGACCCGGCCGTATCGCTCAGAATGCCTATATTTACTGGACTCTGGACGCCAATGGGGAGGTCCAAAAACCGGTCAAGGCAAATGGGCCGATTTAGACAGCCTAGATTAGATCCCAGAAACGGGGTAAAATATTGTCCCACTTGTGGGATCTAATTAGAAGTTAGACGGACGAAGGAGACTACGCACATGAACAAGCCAGATATTGACGAGCAGATCGCAGGGGCGCGAGCATACGAAGCCCTGCACGTACCCGCCCTCTTCAAGCAATGGTGTCCTCGGATGCTCGATGCTGCCGGTGTGGCCCGCGATGATCGAGTCCTGGATGTTGCGTGCGGCACCGGCGTTTTGGCTAGAGAGGCCACGGTTCGCGTTGGTCCCGCTGGTTCTGTCGCCGGAGTTGACCCGGGGCACGGCATGCTCGCGGTTGCGAAGGAGTTGGCACCAAGCATCGAGTGGCAGGAGGGTACGGCGGAGTCACTTCCGTATCCTGACCGATCATTCGATGCGGTTGTAAGTCAATTCGGCCTAATGTTCTTCTCCGATCGCTCACAGGCACTGCGCGAGATGATTCGCGTGCTGAAACCAGGCGCAAGATTAGCTGTTGCAGTCTGGGACAGCTTGGAGAAGTCCGAGGCCTATCCGGAGGAGGTGGCGTTGCTTCAACGTCTTGCGGGCAAAACGGCAGCTGACGCATTGCGGGCTCCATTCGCTCTAGGGGACAAGGCTGATTTGATCGCTCTGTTTGAAGCTTCGGGAGTAGAGTCGGTAGGTGTTGAGACTCACACAGGGACGGCGTGTTTTCCAAGCATTCGAACGATGGTTGAAGCGGATCTTAGAGGCTGGTTGCCCGTCATGGGGGTCGTGCTGCCCGAGGAACAAATCGACAGTATTCTGAACGAGGCGGAGGGTGTTCTCGCGGAATATGTCACTGCCGACGGAAAGGTCGTCTTCAACTCGCCCGCGCACATCGTTACGGGCGTGGCTGGCGCCGTCTAACAACAGCATGCAGCGGACGGCGCTACGCGCCGCCGTTGATGCTGAGCGTTAGGCGTCTCAACTCAATGGAGGAAGCGATGAGACTGAAACTTGTCACAGCGAAGGACTACGCCAAGGCCGTCGGAGTAGGCATCGCCACTGCGGTGATTCTTTCCTTGATCATGGTTCCGGTATTCAAGTCCGGCATTTCGCCCCTCCCCAAGCCTCTTGGGCTAGCATTCGCTCAAGTGCTGCTCGGTGAGGTTCCTCTGCCGGTTGGCCTTCTCTTCCACGTGGCCTACGTAACGTTCTGGTCAGTTGTGTACGTGGCACTTTTCGAGCGACGCACCTTTCTTAACGCTCTCTGGCTTGCGCTCGGATTGTGGGCCGTGGTGCTTGTTTTCTTCTTTCCGGTCGTCGGCTGGGGTTTCTTGGGCCTCGCCGTCAGTCCGAAGCTGATTGTGGCCTCACTGGTCCCGCATCTCCTGTTTGCTCTCATTCTTTGGGGCCTTTCCCGGTGGGCATTTCCAGTTTCCAGTTCGCGCTGAGAGGTCACGGGCAGACGCCTAACACTTATGAGGCCCCCGGTTGTCAAGAGACAAATCACCCCTATTAGCGGTTTTTTTACTTTTTTCCGCTTTTTTCCTGGCGCTGTCGTCACTTGGCAATGCGTCCTGACTTGATTTCCGTAT
>Ga0214472_10002190_pt1 | contig 21227 bp, 15 predicted proteins | sample RVTome_6_FD_207662 | JGI IMG/M metagenome (GOLD analysis project Ga0214472, IMG submission 207662) | Soil microbial communities from uranium-contaminated site in the Upper Colorado River Basin, Wyoming, United States - RVT140D175 | ecosystem: Environmental > Terrestrial > Soil > Contaminated >...
CCCCTGAACCACAACGCCTGGCTCGCGGCCAAGCGGGGGGCCGACTGCGCCCTGACGGGCGCGCGGCTGCTGCTCGAAGGGCGGCATCTGACCTACGTCCTGGTGCGTCCCCCGGGTCATCACGCCGAGCACCGGGCCTTCGGGGGGTTCTGCTATTTCAACAACGCCGCCCTGGCCGCCGAGGAACTCTGCCGGCAGGGCCGGGTGGTCATCCTGGATCTGGACTACCACCACGGCAACGGCACCCAGGACATTTTCTACCATCGAAGCGATGTGCTGACCCTCTCCATTCACGGCCATCCGAAGTTTGCCTATCCCTATTTCAACGGCTTCGAGGACGAGACGGGGGAAGGGGAGGGGGCGGGCTTCAACCTGAACATGCCCCTTCCCGAGAAGCTGGACGGCGAAGGCTACCGCAAGGCCCTGGAGAAGGCGCTCAAGCGCATCCGCAGATTCCGCCCCGCCACTCTGGTTCTCGCCCTGGGGCTGGACACCGCCCAGGGGGACCCCACCGGGACCTGGAGTCTCAAGGGGCCGGACTTCTTCGAAAACGGCAGGATGGTCGGACGGCTGGGCCTGCCCACCCTGGTGGTGCAGGAGGGCGGTTACGACAGCAGGGCGCTGGGCAGCAACGCCCGGCAGTTTTTCAAGGGGCTCTGGGAGGAGACTTTCGGGGCGGGAAAAAAAGCGGCTACCAGTAAAACCTGAGTCCCGTGGAGGCCTCCGCCTCTTGCCCCCGGGGAGATGCGCTCAGGGAGGCCTCCAGGCTCAGCTGGAGGCCGGGGGAGAGCCGATAGCCCTGGACCAGTTTCAGGGCTCCCTCCGTATGCTCCCGATTCAGCGGGTAATGGGCCGCCCGCAGACTCAGCCGCAGCTGCCGGCGCTCCGTCAGGGGTCGGATCAGCCCGCCTTCCAGTCCCAGTCCCGTGGTGAAGCCCGAGGCAAAGCGGCTTGAAACCTGCCAGGGGTTCTCCAGCAGCGCGTAGAGTTGACCCCCTGCCGCCCGGTAACTGAGACCTGCCCCCGGGCGCAGGTCGAAGACCAGGGCGTTCTTCTCCTCGAAGGGCTTGCGGTTAAATCCGGCGGAGACCTTCCAGGGCAGGGGCTCGAAGGGGAAGGCCCGGGGGCTGATGGAGAGGATGTTGACCAGCTCCAGCTGCTCCAGCCGGCTGTGGCCGAAGGAGATCCGGGCGCCCTGCCGATTTCAGGCGCAGAAGACCGAAATGAGGGCCTTCATTTGTTACCCTTGAAGTCACAGACCCCGGCATCGTCCGGCTCCTTCGGCAGCTCAAAGGCAGGGGTACGACCATGGGTGACGAACCCGTTACGAAACGCTCTCATCGGATTCCCGACGACCCCTTCGATTATCTCGCCCTGGCCCGCAAGGGGCTGCCCCAGACCTCCCGTCCTCGCAGGGTGCTCGTCGTGGGAGCCGGAGCGGCCGGGCTGGTGGCCGCCTTCGAGCTGCTGCGCGCAGGCCATGATCCCCTTCTCGTCGAGGCCACCCGGCGCCCGGGAGGCCGTCTCTATACCCTGCGCGAGGCCTTCGACGAGGGGCTCTACGCCGAGGCGGGGGCCATGCGGGTTCCCGAGGCCCATGCCGTCACCCTCCATTACGTCCGTGAGCGCTTCGGGCTTGCGACCCACCCCTTTCCCAACGTCGGCATCGGCGATCGGGGTTTCTACCATCTGGACGGCAAGCTCTATCCCGGTCGGGAGGTGAAGGACGACCCCAGGTTTGCGGCGAACCTCGTGCTGAGACTGTGGAAGGAGTCCTTCCGGGACGTGGAGAAGGCGCTGGAGGAGGGCGAGAGCTGGAGCGCACTGGTGGAGCGCTACAAGGATGTGAGTCTGAGGGATTTTCTGGTGCGCGTCTGCGAATCGCGCTGGATTTCCGGGGATTTGATGCGGTTCGGACAGGTGGGGCTGGGGCTCGGGGGCTACGAGGCGCTGCTGGGCATCTCTTTTGTGGAACTGATGCGGATCTTTCATTGCGGCTGGGATCGGGACCAGGTGGACATCGAAGGGGGCTTCGACCTGCTGGCCCGCAAGTTTCTGGAAACGCCGCCTCCGGGCTGCGGCTCCGGTCTTGACCGCCGCATCCGTTTCGGAGCCGAAGCGGTGCGCATCGAGCAGCGGGAAACGCAGGTGAAGGTGCAGTTCCGCACGGCCGGAGGCAGAGACGAGGTGAGCGGCGACTACCTGATTCTCACCGCGCCCTGTCCGGTGCTGACCACCGGCATCGAGGTCGAGCCCCCCTTCAGCGCAGCCAAGCGCCGGGCCATCCAGAACCTTCACTATCTCGCCTCGGCCAAGGTCTTTCTGCAGACGAGCGAGCGCTTCTGGGAAAAGCGGGACGGGGGCGGGCAGGTTTCCGCAGGCACCTGCATCACCGATTCTCCCCTGCGCGCCGTCTATTTCCCCTCCCGTCCCTTCCAGGGCACCAATCGGGGCCTGGTGATGGCCAGCTATACCTGGGAGGAGGATGCCCAGCGCTGGTACAGCCTGGATGAGCGCAGCCGCATCGAGGTGGCCACCCGGGAGCTGGAGCGGATTTTTCCCGGCTCCGCCCGGTACTGCGAGGGCGGGGCCTCCGTGGCCTGGCACCGGGAGCCCTTCGCCCGGGGAGCCTTCGCCCTCTGTACCCCCGGGCAGCTGGAGTATTACCGGGATCTGGTGCGGCCCGAGGGCCGCATCTACCTCGCCGGGGAGCACGCCTCCTTCGCCCACGGCTGGGTGGAGGGGGCGGTGATCTCGGGCCTGCGGGCGGCCCGGGAGATCTGCGAGAGGGAGCGGACGGGCTGAGGGCAGCCCCCCTCCCGACCTCCCCCCGCTGGGGGGGCACGGAAGAACAGCGTTAATCAGGACGACTCCTGTCGCCGAAAGAGACATTCAGCAATGCTTTCGCTGCTCATACTGTTTGCCGCCGTGGCCATCACCGTCTCCTTCCTCTGCTCCCTCTGGGAGGCGGTGCTGCTGAGCGTGACGCCCTCCTACGCCCAGATCCAGTTTCAGGAGGGCACCCGCGTAGGAAGGCGGCTGCAGCGCTTCAAGGAGAACATCGACCGTCCCCTGGCCGCCATCCTCACCCTCAACACCATCGCCCACACCGCGGGAGCCGTGGGGGTGGGCGAGCAGGCGGCGGTGCTCTGGTCCGACGCCCCCCCCCTGATCACCTCGCTGCTCGTGCCCGTCGCCATGACCCTGGCCATCCTCGTCTTTTCCGAGCTGGTTCCCAAGACCCTGGGGGCCAATTTCTGGCGGGAGCTCACCCCCTTCACCGTGGCCTCGCTGGTGCTCGTCATCCGGCTGCTCTATCCCCTGGTGTGGCTCAGCCAGTTCATCACCCGAAAGCTCAAGACCGACAAGACCCGAAGCGTCTTTTCCCGGGCCGATTTCGCCGTGATGGCGAAGATCGGCGCCTCCCAGGGGGTCTTTCGGTCCGAAGAGTCGGAGATGATCTCCCACCTTCTGCGCTTCGATTCGGTGGCCGCCCGTGACCTCATGACCCCCCGCACCGTGGTGCAGATGGCCTCCGAGCAGCAGAGCATCCGGGAGTTTTACGACGCCAACCGGCTGCTGCGCTTCTCGCGGATCCCCCTGTGCCGCGAGCGCCCCCCCGACGACGTGACCGGCTACCTGCTCAAGGACGAGCTGCTCACCGCCATCATTCAGGGGCGGGGGGCCGAGCCGCTGGCGAGCCTGAAGCGCGACATCATCGTCATCCACGCCCATTTCCCCATCCCCAGGCTCTTCAACCGCTTTTTGCAGCAGCACGAGCAGATCGCCCTGGTGGTGGACGAATTCGGCGGCACCGCCGGCATCGTCACCCTGGAGGACGTCATCGAAACCCTGCTGGGCACCGAAATCATCGACGAGCAGGACGGAACCGTGGACATGCAGCGCCTGGCCCGAAGGAGCTGGGAGCGCCGGGCCAGAAAGCTGGGGCTGCCGGAGGAGGAAAGGAAGGAGAAATAGGCTCGCAAAGCCATTGTGCGGATGGACGGAAGACTCGGTCAGTATAAAAAATCCCCCCACCCCTCTTTCTCGGGAAAAGGGGGCGGCGGAAAAATTGAGGCGAATCAGGTCTTTTTCTGCGGGCCCCGAAAGTTCCCTCGGGGCTCAGGGCCCGCGGAAGGAAGCCCTCTGTGGCAGCAGGGCGCCGGAGGCCTGAGACGGCAGTCCTCTTCATGGCTGCCTGAACGTCGGTATCGACTTCCCCCGAGGGGGAGCGAGAAGCCCAAAGCAGGGGCGATACTTGGAAGGAGAGAGCAATGAGAGGCAGCGGCTCAAGAGTTTTGCTGATCGCCCTGATCGCGGTTCTGATCGGAGCCTTCTTCGCCTTTGACCTGGGGAGCTACCTGAGCCTCGACTACCTCAAGGCGCGACAGCAGGATTTTCAGCAGTTCCATGCGGCCAACCGGGCGCTGAGCTTCGGGGCCTATTTCGGCCTCTACGTCATGGTGACCGCCCTGTCGCTGCCCGGCGCAGCGGTCATGACCCTGGCCGGGGGGGCCCTGTTCGGATTTCTGCCGGCCCTGATCCTGGTGTCCTTCGCCTCCTCTGCGGGGGCCACGCTGGCCTTTCTGGTGAGCCGGTACCTGCTGCGCGACTGGGTTCAGGCGCGCTTCGGCAATCGCCTGAGGGCCATCAACGCCGGGGTGCAGAAGGAGGGGGCCTTCTATCTCTTCAGCCTGCGCCTGGTGCCGGTTTTCCCCTTCTTCGTCATCAACCTGGTTATGGGCCTGGTGCCTCTTCGAACGCTTACGTTTTACTGGGTGAGCCAACTGGGCATGCTGCCGGGCACGGCCGTCTACGTCAACGCCGGAACCCGGCTGGGGGAAATCCAGGGACTCTCGGGCGTCCTGTCCCCGGATCTGATCCTCTCCTTCGCCCTCCTGGGCGTGTTCCCCCTGCTCGCCAAGAAGGGGGTGGATTTCTTCAAGTCCCGCCGGGTTTTCAAAGGTTACGAGAAACCGGCCCGGTTCGATTACAACCTCGTCGTCATCGGGGCCGGTTCGGCCGGTCTCGTCACCTCCTACATCGCGGCGGCGGTCAAGGCCAGGGTGGCGCTCATCGAGAAGCACAAAATGGGGGGCGATTGCCTCAACACCGGCTGTGTACCGAGCAAGGCCCTGATCCGCTCCGCGCGCATGCTCTCCTTCTTCCGCCGCTCCAAGGAGTTCGGCATCCGCGAGGCCAGGGCGGATTTCGACTTCGCCGAGGTGATGGAGCGGATCCGGAAAGTGATCGCCAAGGTGGAGCCCCACGACTCGGTTGCGCGCTACAGCGCGCTGGGGGTGGACTGCCTGGAAGGAGCGGCGCGCATCGTCTCTCCCTGGACGGTGGAGGTCGGAGGCCGCACCCTCACCACCCGCTCCATCGTCATCGCCACGGGGGCAAGCCCCCTGGTGCCGCCCATCGAGGGGCTCGAAAACGTCGACTACCTGACCTCGGACAACCTCTGGACCCTTCGGGAGCTTCCCCGGAGGCTGGTCGTGCTGGGCGGCGGACCCATCGGCTGCGAGATGACCCAGGCCTTCGCCCGTTTCGGCTCGCAGGTCACCCAGGTGGAGATGGGATCGCGCCTCATGCCCCGGGAGGACGAGGACGTCTCCGAGTTCATCCGCGCTCGCTTCGAGGCCGAGGGCGTGCGGGTGCTGACGGAGCATGGGGCCAAGGAGGTCCGGACGCAGGGGGAGCGCAAAATCCTGCTCTGCGAACGCGACGGAGCCCCGGTGGAGGTGGAGTTCGACGCCATCCTGGTGGCCGTGGGGCGCCAGCCCGACACCGCCGGGCTGGGGCTGGAGGAGCTGGGCGTGCGCCTCTCGAAGCGGGGCAACGTCGAGACCGATCCCTTCCTGCGCACCGATTTTCCCAACATCCTGTGCGCGGGCGATGCGGCGGGCCCCTACCAGTTCACCCACACCGCAGCCCACCAGGCCTGGTACGCGGCGGTCAATGCCCTCTTCGGGACGTTCAAAAAATTCCGGGCGGATTACAGCGTCGTGCCCTGGTGCACCTTCACCGACCCGGAGGTGGCGCGGGTGGGCCTGAGCGAGGCCGAGGCCAGGGAGCAGAACATCCCGGTGGAGGTCGCCCGCTTCGAGTTCGAAGAGCTCGACCGGGCCATCGCCGAAGGGGAGGCGCACGGCTGGATCAAGGTCCTGACCCCGCCGGGCAAGGACAGAATCCTGGGGGCGACCATCGTCGGAGACCACGCCGGGGATCTGCTGGCCGAGTTCGTCCTGGCCATGAAGCACCGCATCGGCCTGAACAGGATCCTCGCCACCATCCACGCCTACCCGACCCTGGCCGAGGCGACCAAGATGACGGCGGGGGTCTGGAAGAAGCAGCACGTCCCCGAAAAACTGCTCTTTTGGGCGGAGCGTTATCACCGGTGGCTGCGGGGCGGTGAGACCCGGGAGGAGGGGCCGGTAAAATCGGGCGCCGCGAACAGCGGGGCAAAGAGCGAAGAGAAGCGCAAGGCGTTTTGAGGCCTCTTTGTCTCTGCCGGGGCCGCGCAAGTATTTTTGCCGCCTGCCACCTGCTTGCGTACGACTCCCGGGGGGATAGGCTGGAAGAAGGACCTGTTTGAAACAAGCAGCCGAAAAGGAGGCTCTTTATGGCCCTTGAAATCCGCTCCCCCGCATTTCTTCAGGACGCCCCCATCCCCAGCCTCTACACCTGTCAGGGCGAGGACGTCTCGCCGCCCCTGACCTGGACGGGCGTGCCTCCCGAGGCCAAGAGCCTGGTGCTCATCGTGGACGACCCGGACGCCCCCGATCCCGAGGCCCCCAAAATGACCTGGGTGCACTGGGTGCTCTACAATCTGCCCCCCGACAGTCTCGGCTTGGCCGAGGACGTGCGCAAGCTGCCCGAAGGTGCCGGCGAGGGCTTCAACGACTGGAAGCGCACGGGCTACGGCGGCCCCTGCCCGCCCGTGGGAAGGCACCGCTACTTCCACAAGCTCTATGCCCTCGATTGCCGCCTTACGGGGTTGGAGCGTCCCACCAAGGAGCAGGTGGAGAGGGCCATGGAGGGGCACGTTCTGGCCAAGGCCCGGATCCTGGGCACGTACGCAAAGCACTGACCGCCTGTTGATATGGATAGTCCGACAGACTCCTAGACGCCCCTGCGGGCCACTCCCCGGATCACCGGAAAGAGCGCGGCGCCGGGTACGGCCAAGCGCGACCGGGAAAGCCGCTCGAATTCGAACCCCGCCTCCTCCATGGCCTCTTTCGTCTTCCGGCTCAGGTGGCAGTTGCCGCAAAGCCGCTTCCAGAGCGGCTCCAGGAGCCGCTGCAGCCGCCGCACCCCGCCATGATCGCAAGCCCCCACATGCTCGATGAACAGCAGCCTTCCGCCGGGGCGCAGCACCCGGGCGATCTCCGCCAGGGCCTCCCGCTGGGAGGGGACCGAGCAGAGCACCAGGGTGGAGACGACGCAGTCGAAGGAGGCGTCCGCCACCCCGAGGCGCCGGGCTTCGAAATCCTCGACGATCGTCCCCGCGAAGGATTGTTCGGCGAGCTTGGCCCGAAGCTTCCGGCGCATGGCCCCGTCGGGCTCGGAGAGCACCAGACTGCGAAGATGAGGCGGATAATGGGGCAGGTTCGCCCCCGTGCCGCTGCCGATTTCCAGCACGTCTCCTTTTGCCTCGCCCAGCAGTTCGCTGCGCCAGGCTCCCAGACAATCCCGCTCCAGGCGGCGGGTGGCGGTATCGTAGAATGCGGCCATCAGCCGGGACTGCATCGACATTTCTCTTCTGTCTCCCACAGGACATGAATCTGAATCCGGATTTATGGCTGGACGCCCTCCCGGTTGTCGCGGGAAGACCTGAATGCGCGGACCCGCTATCGTTTCGCCGAACTGAAGCGCCATTGCGAAGCCCGCCGGCTGAGGCGTCGGCCTATCGGCGCAGTTCCTTGATTTTAGGGCTTTCGAGTTTCCGAGCGAAGTCCTCGAAGAGGTCGTGAAAGCGCTCGCGCTCCATCTGCTTCTGCCGGTGCTGCAGGGCGATGAGCTGCCCCATGGCCAGGAGGGTCTCGGCGCCGGCCTTGTTTGAGGCGAGCAGCTCGATGCCCGCCTCCCGCAGTTTTTGCTGCTGAACGCCGGCGTCCTGATGGGCGCCCAGGCAGTCCTGGAGGCTCTTGAGTTTTCCGAGGAGTCCGGCGACGGGTTTTTCGGGATAGAGGGTACGGAAAAATTCCAGCAGGTAGCGCAGCTTCTTGCAGGACTTGCGCAGTTCGTGCAGCGCTTCGTCGGGGGAGTCGTCCCCGATGGCGCGGCCCTGCCGCAGCACCCGGCGGCAGAGGCGTTTGAGGATGCGCCCGGCCAGGGGCGCGAGATCGGGGACGCCGGGCACAGCGCCGGGTTCCGCGAGGAAGGCGGGCCAGCCCTGGAGCAGCTCCCGGTAGCGGGGGGAATCCAGGGCCCGAAGCAGGCGTTTGCGGGCGTTGGCCCGAAGCTTCGTCAGGTGCGCCCGGTAGGGGGCGAGGGCTTTGCGGGCATCCTGCCCCAAGGGGGCGATGCGGCTTGGGTACTGCTCCAGGGCCACATCCAGATCCCGCAGCTCCGAGGTGATTTCGGCCAGCCAGCGCAGCTCGGAGCTGAAGCGGGCACAGGGCTCCGGGGGCAGAAGTCTTCTGAGCCGGCGCAGCGCCGAGCGGCTGCGGCGCAGGGCCACCCGGAAGTCGTGCAAAGCTTCGGGGTCCCTGCCTTCGCGCACGGCGGCTTCCGTCTGCGCCAGGGGGGCAAAGAGGTCAAGGAGCATTCGCGCAAGCGCACTGCTCTGCTGCGCGTCCGGCTGCGGGGGGGCGTGCGCTTTGGGGGGATACGCGTCCTTGGGGCACAGCAGCATGCGCGTCGTCCCCCGGGTCTGCCCGCCGATTTGGCTCCAGGCCTCCAGCTCCAGCTCCAGCACCGCGACGGCCGTCGTGGGCAGCTTCTCCAGGGCGCGATCCCCGAGCCGGCAGGCCAGCTCCTTCAGGGCGGGATTGTGCCCGATGAGGGCGATCCGATCTCCCGCACCGTCCTGTTCCCCCAGCAGCGCCAGCAGCTGGTCGCTTGAGGCTTCGTAGAGCCTGTCCTCCCAATGCACAGGCCCCTCCCCGAAAGCCCCGCCCTCCCGGAGCAGCCGGGCCGTCTCCTTCGTGCGGCGCGAGGGGCTGACCAGGATCCGGTCGAAGCTCAGGCCCAGCTCGGCGATGCGCGCCGCCATGAGGCAGGCATCGCTCTGGCCCTTGCGGCTCAAGGGGCGCTCCGGATCGGGAAGCTTTCCGTCCTTCCAGTCGGACTGGGCATGGCGGATGAGAATGAGCGTTTTCATCGCGGGCACTCCTCAGGGTTGATTCCAGCGGCGATAGGGCGTCCTGCTCAGGCAGGCGTTGTAGTACCGGGCATCGCCGGAGACCTCCGCCCCCAGCCAGTCGGGGCGCAGGAAGGCCTCGTCCTCGCTGTCCAGCTCGATTTCGGCCACCACCAGTCCCGCATTTTCCCCCTCGAAGACGTCGATCTCCCAGAGATGAGGGCCCAGGTGCAGGCGGTAGCGCGTTTTTAGAATGGGGAAGCCCCGGCAGAGGCTCTCCAGCATGCGGGCGGCTTCGGCCGCGGGGATCTCGTACTCGTACTCCTCCCGGGCGATGCCTTCCGATGCGCCCTTGATGGTCAGAAATCCCCGGTCGGAGGCCAGACGCACCCGCACCGTGCAGTGCTCGTCGGCCCGCAGGTAGCCCTGGCCGATGGGCGTGCCTGCGTCGGCCAGGGACTTCCAGTCGTCGTTTTTCACCAGAAATTTGCGTTCGATCTCCAGGGCCATGGCAGGGCTCCAATCAGAAAAGGCCTGTGTTAGCTCTTGATGAGCCTGAGGTGCCGCTTGGATGAGGCGTGGAGAGTTTAGCAGGAAAATCAAGGGGATGAAATGAGACCGGGCGGCCTCCCCGGGGAAGGCCGCCCGGCGATGGGGCGGGGATCAGAATTTGCCGAATTCCGCATCGTCCAGGGCGATCTGGGCCGGGGGCTGCTGTCTTGAAGGGCGGGCATTGGGCTGTTTCCATCCGGTGCCGGGGGATTTGCGGGCCAGGTATTGGAGTTGCGTGCCTTTTTGCGCCTGTCCTTCGAGCCTGAAGCCTGCGAGCATCTCCTTGAGGTGGCGGGCCTGGCCGTTGAGCTCCTCGGCGGCGGCCGCCCCTTCCTCGGCGTTGGCGGTGTTCTGCTGGGTGACCTGATCGATCTGGCCCAGGCCCTGGTTGACCTGGCCGATGCCTTCGGACTGCTCGTTGCTGGCGGCGGCGATCTCGGCGACCAGGTCGGTGACCCGGCTGATGCCCTGGGCGATCTCCGTGAGGGATTCGGCCGTGCGGGTGGCGATCTGGGAGCCGTTCTGGGCCTTTTGCACCGAGCCTTCGATGAGCTCGGAGGTCTCCTGGGCGGCCCGGGCGCTTCTGGCCGCCAGGTTGCGCACCTCCTCGGCCACCACCGCGAAGCCCTTGCCGTGCTGTCCGGCCCGGGCGGCCTCCACGGCGGCGTTTAAGGCCAGCAGGTTGGTCTGGAAGGCGATTTCGTCGATGACCTTGATGATTTTCGAGATGCTCTGGCCCGAAGCGTTGATTTCGGCCATGGCCGCGACCATCTCCTTCATCTGCTCGTTGCCCCTCTGGGCCGATGCCCTGGCCTCGGCGGCAAGGCGGCTGGCCTGGGTGGCGTTGCCCGCGTTCTGGGAGGTCTGGGAGGCCATCTGGTTCATGGAGGCGCTGATCTGCTCCATGGAGCTGGCCTGCTCGGTGGCCCCTTGCGAGAGGCACTGGCTGGTGCTCGCCACCTGATCGCTGCCCGAGGCGATCTGCTCGGAGGCCAGCTGAATCTGGGCCATCACCTCGTTGAGGCCTGCGTTGGCCCGGGCCAGGGGCTCGCGGATGAGGCCCTGGGCCTTGAAGGTGAAATCCCCCTCGGCCAGTTTCTGAAAGGCGGTGAGGATCTCGTCCTGCAGGTTGTCGGCGAAGGCGTCCATGGCCTTGGCCAGGCGGCCCACCTCGTCGCTCTGGTCGAGGTTGAGGCGGCTGTCCAGCTTGCCCCGGCCCATGCCCTCGATCATCTCCACGGTCCTGGCCACGGGCACCGAGATGCTGCGGGCAACATAGAAGACCAGCAGCAGGGAGAAGGCAATGACCGTCAGCACCGCCCCCAGGGTCAAGTAGAAGATGCCGGCGAGTTCGGCTTCCACGTCATCCACATAGAGCCCCGCCGACACCGTCCAGCTCCAGTTGGGGACCAGTTTGGAAAATGAAATCTTGCCCACGGGCTTTGTGGCGCCGGGCTTGGGCCAGAGGTATTCGACGAATCCCTGGCCCTCGGCCTTGGCGACCCGGGCAAGTTCCACGAAAAAGGGTTTGCCGCTCGCGTCCTTGAGGCCCGAGAGATCCTTGCCTTCCAACTCCGGTTTCTCCGGGTGCATCAGCATCCGGAGCTGCAGATCGCTGAGCCAGAAATAGTTGTCCCCCTGGAAGCGGCTGTTGCGCACCGCGTCCTTGGCTCTCTGCTGGGCCTCGGCCAGGGGCAGGGCGCCCGAATCGGCCTGTTTCACGAAATGGTCCACGATGCCCCAGGTGGCCTCCACCACGTGCTGCACGTCGGCCCGCTTGGCCTCAAAGAGCTTGCTCTTGGTGCGGGAGTAGACCCAGCCGATGGTGAGGCTGAAGGCGAGGATGAGAGCGATGCTGAGGGCGAAAATCTTGTAGGCCAACTTGAGATTTTTCATGGTTTTTCTCCTGGATTAATTCAAAAACATGATAAGAGCCTACGCTTCCCCTGCTCCGGGAGTCAAGGGTGAACCGGATAAAACCCTTGCTGAAACAGTGGTTTATGTCGACCGCTGTTTTAGGTTTTCGCCTCCTTGTTCTATTCATTAAATGCGACGAATGGGGTTGTATTTGGGGGGCGCCATGGCCGGGTCCCGTCGCCACGGTAATCGCGAAAAGAAGAACGCTGTTTTTTAGCTGCGGAACTCTTCGGGACCGATGAAAGACTTTTCTTGCCCGGACAGAAGTGGATTTACCTCGGGGGCCTGATATGTTACTCGACTGGCCGAAACAGGGTCGCTCATGAGAGCGGCCCGGCCTGACGGGAGTGGTGTCATGAAATCCGGATTCTCGAAGCTTCTTCTTCTTGCGGCTCTGGCTGCGCTGGTGGCCGCCTTTTTTCTCTTCGATCTGGGCCAGTACCTGACCCTGGACTACGTCAAGAGCCGCCAGGCGGCTTTTGACGCCTTCTACGCCGACAATCCCCTGCTCTGCATCCTTGGCTACATGGCCGTCTACATCCTGGTGACCGCCCTTTCCCTCCCCGGTGCGTTGGTGATGACCCTGGCGGGCGGGGCGCTCCTGGGTTTCTGGGCGGGGCTTCTGGCCGTCTCCTTCGCCAGCACCATCGGGGCGACCCTGGCCTTTCTGGTGTCCCGTTTTGTGCTTCGGGACTGGGTGCAGGGCCGCTTCGGCGGGCGGCTGCGGCCCATCAACGCGGGTGTGGAGCGCGAGGGCGCCTTCTACCTCTTCTCCCTGCGTCTGGTGCCCGTCTTTCCTTTCTTCGTCATCAATCTGGTCATGGGGCTCACCCCCATCAAGACCTCCGTCTACTATCTGGTCAGCCAGGTGGGCATGCTGCCCGGCACCATGGTCTACGTGAACGCAGGCACCCAGCTGGGGCAGATCCAGGGTCTTTCGGGCATCCTCTCGCCGGGGCTGCTGCTTTCCTTCGCCCTGCTGGGGATCTTTCCCCTGGCGGCCAAGAAACTGCTCTCCCACCTCAAGGCGCGGCGGGCATGAGGCAAGCATTGTCCTTCCAGGGGTTTTGGGCGCAGGGGAGGGGAGGTTGATGTGCAGAGGATCGTTGCGGTCAGCTTTTTTCCAAGGAGGTCAAAAAACATGAGCCTTTCGCTGGACAGTTTCTCCGTTCGCCGCAGCCTGCAGGTGGGGGCCCGCCATTTCGAGATCTACAGCCTGGAAGCCCTGGCGCAGCAGCGCCCCGAGGTGGGCCGCCTGCCCGGGAGCCTGAAGATCCTGCTGGAGAACCTGCTGCGCTTCGAGGACGGCGGGAGCGTCACCGCCGAGGACGTGCTGGCCCTCATCCGGCGGGATACGAGCCGGGAGATCGCCTTTCGCCCCGCCCGGGTGCTGATGCAGGACTTCACCGGGGTGCCCGCCGTCGCGGATCTGGCCGCCATGCGCGACGCCGTCAGGCGCGCAGGCGGCGACCCTTTGGCCATCAACCCCCAGGTGCCGGTGGATCTGGTCATCGACCATTCGGTGCAGGTGGACCGCTGGGGCGCTCCTGAGGCCTTCGAGGCCAACGTGGAGCGGGAGATGGAGCGCAACGCCGAGCGCTACGCCTTTCTGCGCTGGGGGCAGAACGCCTTCGCCAACCTCAGGGTGGTGCCCCCGGGCACGGGCATCTGCCATCAGGTGAACCTGGAGTACCTGGCCAAGGTGGTCTGGACGCAAGGGGAGCAGGCGCCCCTGGCCTATCCCGATACCCTGGTGGGCACCGACAGCCACACCACCATGATCAACGGCCTGGGGGTGCTGGGCTGGGGCGTGGGGGGCATCGAGGCCGAGGCCGCCATGCTGGGCCAGCCCGTCTCCATGCTCATCCCCGAGGTGGTGGGAGTGCGGCTCGAAGGGGCCCTTGCTCCCGGCGTGACGGCCACGGATCTGGTGCTTCGGGTCACCGAGCTGCTGAGAAAGACGGGAGTGGTGGGCAAGTTCGTGGAGTTTTTCGGGCCGGGCCTGCTGCATCTGCCCCTGGCCGACCGGGCCACCATCGCCAACATGGCTCCGGAGTACGGCGCCACCTGCGGCTTCTTCCCCCTGGACGCCGAGACCCTCGCCTATCTGGCCTTCTCCGGCCGAAGCGCGGATCTCTGCGATCTGGTGGAAGCCTACGCCAAGGCCCAGGGGCTCTTCCTGCATCCCGGGCAGGAGGAGCCCGAATTCACCCGGGTGCTAAAGCTGGATCTCTCCGAAGTCGAGCCCGCCCTCGCAGGGCCCCGGCGTCCCCAGGACCGGGTGCCCCTCTCTGCGGTGGCCGAGGCCGCGAAAAGCACCTGGCCCCCGCAGGAGTCGGACAAAAGGGTGGAGGTGGCGGGCCGGGGCTACGACCTGGGTCACGGGGATCTGGTCATCGCCGCCATCACCTCCTGCACCAACACCTCCAACCCCGGCGTGATGCTGGCGGCGGGGCTGCTGGCCAGAAAGGCCGTGGAAAAGGGGCTGCGGGTCAAGCCCTGGGTGAAGACCTCCCTGGCGCCGGGCTCCAAGGTGGTCATGGACTATCTTTCGGCCGCCGGGCTCAAGGAGCCCCTGGAGGCGCTGGGTTTCCACCTGGTGGGTTTCGGCTGCACCACCTGCATCGGCAACTCGGGCCCGCTGGACGCCCCCGTTTCCGAGGCCGTGAAGGCGGGCAACCTCGCGGTGGCGGCGGTGCTCTCGGGCAACCGCAACTTCGAGGGCCGCATCCATCCTCAGGTGCGGGGCAACTGGCTGGCCTCGCCGCCGCTGGTGGTGGCCTATGCCCTGGCGGGCACCACCCGCATCGATCTCACCAGCGATCCCCTGGGGCAGGACGTCGACGGCAAACCCGTTCATCTCGCCGACCTCTGGCCGAGCCCGCAGGAGATCGCGGCGCAGATTGCAGCCATATCCCCCGAGACCTACCGCGAGGGCTACCGGGATCTCTACGAGGGCACGAAGCAGTGGCGGGCGCTGCCTCTATCAAGCGAACCCGTCTACCCCTGGCAGGCCGATTCCACCTACATCAAGGAGCCCCCCTTCTTCCGTTCCGGGGAGGTGCCTCCTCCGGCGCTGGACGGGGTGCGCGGCGCCAGGGCGCTGCTGCTTCTGGGGGACTCCATCACCACCGACCACATCAGCCCCGCCGGAAGCATCGCCCGGGACGGGGACGCGGGGACCTATCTTCAGGCGCAGGGCGTTTTGCCTTCGGACTTCAACTCCTACGGCGCCCGCCGGGGCAACCATGAGCTGATGATGCGCGGCACATTCGCCAACATCCGCCTCCGCAATCGCCTGGTCCCCGGGGTGGAAGGGGGCGTGACTCGCCACCTTCCCTCGGGCGAGCGCCTGAGCGTCTTCGAGGCCGCCCGGCGCTACCGGCGGGAGGGCACGCCCCTGGTGGTGCTGGCGGGCAGGGAGTACGGCACGGGCTCCAGCCGGGACTGGGCCGCCAAGGGCACCCTGCTGCTGGGGGTGCGGGCCGTGATTGCGCAGAGCTTCGAGCGCATCCATCGCTCCAATCTCATCGGCATGGGGGTGCTGCCCCTGCAGTTCGCCGAGGGTGAAAGCCCTGAGACCCTGGGACTCACCGGGGAGGAGCTCATCGATCTGCTGCCTCCGGACGAACCTCTGGCCCCCGGGCAGCGCTGGACGCTCATCGCCAGGCGGGATGGAGCCGAGGTTAAGGCATCTCTCACCTGCCGCCTTGACACGGGCAACGAACTGGCCTATTTCAAGGCGGGAGGAATTCTCTCCTATGTATTGCAATCTCTTGCGGGCCGCCCCTAGCGGCCGGAAGGAAGGTACTTGATGCGCAGAATCCGACGTGTTGCGGTGCTGGGCGCCGGGGTCATGGGCGCGGCCATCGCGGCCCACCTGACCAACGCGGGCCTCGAAGTGCTGCTGCTGGACAAGGCCCCCACCCTGTTGGGCGACGATGAGAAGGCCCAGGGCCTCGATCTCGATCATCCGGCGGTGAAGATCCGCACGGCCCGCCTGGGGGTGGAGCGCGCCCTGCAGGCCAAGCCCGCGGCCTTCTTCCGTCCACTGGAGACCTCCCTCATCACCCTGGGGAACTTCGAGGACAACATGAACCACCTCCAGGCCTGCGACTGGGTCATCGAGGCGGTGGTGGAAAATTACGAGATCAAGCAGGCCCTGCTGGCCCAGGCGGTTCCCCATCTTCGAGAGGATGCGGTGCTCTCCACCAACACCAGCGGGCTGTCCGTGACCCGTCTGGCCGAGGGCCTGCCCGAGGCGGTGCGCCCGCGTTTTCTGGGCACCCACTTCTTCAATCCCCCCCGCTACATGCACCTGATGGAGCTCATCCCGACCCGGGATACCGATGCCGCGCTGCTGGACGAGATGGCCGACTTCCTGCGCACCAAGCTGGGCAAGGGCATCGTCAAAGGCAAGGACACCCCCAACTTCGTGGGCAACCGCATCGGGGTCTTCGCCATGTTCAACGCCATGCAGCACCTGGTGGACATGGGGATCTCCGTGGAGCTGGCCGACGGCGCTTCCGGACCCGCGAGCGCCCGGCCCAAGACCGCCATCTTCCGCACCGCCGATCTGGTGGGCATCGACACCCTGGTGCATGTGGCGCGCAACAGCTTCCAGGCGCTGGAGAAGGACGAGGCCCGGGAAGTCTTCGACGCCCCGGGATTCCTCCGGGCCATGGTGGACAAGGGCCTGCTGGGGGATAAGGCGGGCCAGGGCTTCTACCGCAAGCAGAAGGGGCCCCAGGGCACCCGGATCCAGCATCTGGATCTCCAGACCCTGGAATACGTCCCCGCCGGCCAGCCCCTCACCGAGAGCCTCAAGGCCGCCTCGCGCATCGAGAACCCCGCCGAGCGTCTCAAGACCTTCCTTGGCGGCGAGGACGAGGCGGCCCGGTTCGCCTGGCTCAACCTGCGCGATACATTGATTTACGCCCTGCGCCGCATCCCCGAGATCGCAGACAGTATCGAGGATGTGGACAACGCCATGAAATGGGGCTTCGGCTGGGAGCTGGGCCCCTTCGAGATGCTCGACGCCATCGGGGTCGAGGAATTCGCTGCGCGCGCCCGCAAGGAGGGCGTCGCGCTGCCCGAGAGCCTGCTCAAGGTCAAAGAGCTCTACCGTTTCGAAAACGGAACCCGCCGGTGCTGGAGCCTGGTGAAAGGCGCTTTCGAGAACGCCGCCATCCCTCCGGGGGAAATCCGCCTCTCCATCCTCAAGCGCGGAAGCGCGGTGGTGGAATCCACGGCCAACAGCTCCATCGTCGATCTGGGCGACGGGGTCTTCGGCCTGGAGTTCCACTCCAAGATGAACAGCATCAGCCCCGACATGCTGGAGATGACCCTCAAGGCCGTCGGCCTCGCCGAGAGCCAGGGGCTGGCCCTGGTGGTGGGCAACCAGGGCCCGGTGTTCAGCGCCGGGGCCAATCTGGGGGTGATGATCCAGGCCCTGCAGGACAAGGAGCCGGAGAAGGTCATGCCCGTCATCCAGCTCTTCCAGCGGGCCACCATGAGCCTCAAGTACGGCCGCATCCCCGTGGTGGCGGCTCCCTTCAACATGGCGCTGGGCGGCGGCTGCGAATACTGCCTGCATGCCGACGCCCTGGTGGCCCATGGTGAGACCTATATGGGTCTGGTGGAGGTGGGCGTGGGCCTGCTGCCCGCAGGCGGAGGCTGCCGCGAGATGACCCTGCGGGCGCTGGAGGAGGCGCGGCACTACAACTGCGATGTCGCACCCATGCTCTTCAAGGCCTTCGAGCAGATCGGCATGGCCAAGGTTTCCGGCTGCGCCCTGGATCTCTTCGAGATGGGCTACATGCGCCGGGGAGACAGCGTCTGCATGAACGGCGACCTGCTCCTGGCCGAGGCCAAGAAGAAGGCCCTCAGCCTGGTGCCGGGCTACCGCGCTCCGCGCATCCAGGGCGGCATCCCCGCGCCGGGCCGCAGCATCAGCGCCTCCATGAAGAGCCGGCTGTGGAACCTGCGCATGGGCGGCTTCATCAGCGAGCACGACGAGCTCATCGGTTCCAAGATCGCCGACGTGCTCTGCGGCGGCGACGTGGCCCCGGGCACGCCGCTCACCGAGGACTACCTGCTGGAGCTGGAGCGCGAGGCCTTCATGAGCCTGCTGGGCGAGGCCAAGACGCAGGAGCGTATCGTTCACATGCTCAAGACCGGCAAGGCTTTGAGGAACTAGGCGAAAGGCAAGCACATGTCCACAAAATCCGCATACATCATCCAGGCTCTTCGCACCCCCGGCGGCAAGGCGCCCCGGGGCAGCCTCAGCGGCGTGCGCCCCGACGACATGGCCGCGCAGATCATCGGCGAGGTGGTCAGCCGCAGCGGCATCGATCCCATGCGCATCGACGACGTCATCCTGGGCTGCGCCTTTCCCGAGGGCGAGCAGGGCATGAACCTGGCCCGGGTGGCCTCCCTGCGCGCCGGGCTGCCCGTGGCCATCCCCGGCATGACCCTCAACCGCCTCTGCTCCTCCGGCCTTCAGGCCATCGCCCTGGCCGCCGAGCGCATCATGCTGGGCCACGCCCAGGCCATCGTCGCCGGAGGGGCCGAGTCCATGTCCATGATTCCCATGGGGGGCAACAGGTACAGCGCCAATCCCCATCTGGTCTCCCACTGGCCCGAGTCCTTCGCCGCCATGGGCATCACCGCCGAGATCGTCGCCGAGCGCTACCATGTGAGCCGCGAGGATCAGGACGCCTTCGCCGAGCAGAGCCACAGCCGGGCAGCCGCCGCCACCCGGGAAGGCCGCTTCAAGGACGAGATGGTGGGCGTGGAGGTGGAGCAGGCCCGCGTCGGCCGGCAGGGGCTGGAGAAACGCACCGGCATCCTGGAGGTGGATGAGGGCATCCGTCCCGACACCAGCGCCGCCGCCCTCTCCCGCCTGAAGCCCGTCTTCAAGGCGCAGGGCAGCGTCACTGCGGGCAACTCCTCCCAGATGACCGACGGAGCCGCCGCCACCCTGGTGGTCTCCGAAGAGGTGCTCAAGGAGCTGGGCGCCGAGCCCCTGGCCCGCTTCGCCGGGTTCGCCGTGCGGGGCGTTCCCCCCGAGCAGATGGGCATCGGCCCCGTGGTGGCCATCCCCCGGGCCCTGCGCCAGGCGGGCATCCGCCAGGAGGATCTGGATCTCATCGAGCTCAACGAGGCCTTCGCCGCCCAGGCCCTGGCCGTCATGCGCCAGCTGGATCTGGACGCCTCCAGGGTCAACGTCAACGGCGGCGCCATCGCCCTGGGCCATCCCCTGGGCTGCACCGGCGCCAAGCTCACCGCCACCCTGCTTCACGAGATGAAGCGCCGCGGCAGCCGCTACGGCCTGGTGAGCATGTGCGTGGGCGGCGGCATGGGCGCGGCGGGGGTCTTCGAGCGACTGTAGCCGGACCGATGAGGGGAGGGGGAGCGGGGTGCCCGATGAAGGGGACGCCGTGAACCCGTCCCTGGGGGCTTGACGGTCGCCGTCCGGGCGACCGTACACCCCTGCATCGGCCACCCCGCTCCCCCTTTGCCGGACTCCGCTGGGATACGCCCCATTTCCCCCTTGTTTTTGCGGCGCTTTTCATGCTAAAAGGCGGGGCGTTTTTCCGGAGATTCCGGATTAATGGAGGAGGTGGCGGTTGCAGGATCGGATGCAGACGGATTGCCGGTTCATGCAGCTGGCCCTGGACGAGGCCGCCAAGGCCAGAGACCTCGACGAGGTGCCCATCGGGGCCCTCATCGTCCATGAGGGCGAGGTCATCGGGCGGGGATACAACCTGCGGGAAACCTCCCAGGACCCCACCACCCACGCCGAGATGATCGCCATCCGGCAGGCCGCAAGCGCCTTGGGAAGCTGGAGACTGCTCGACTGCACCCTCTACGTGACCCTGGAGCCCTGCTGCATGTGCATGGGCGCCATCATCCTGGCCCGCATCCCCCGTCTGGTCTACGCCAGCCGGGACCCCCGGGTCGGAGCCGTGGGCAGCATCTACGACTTCTCCAAGGACGAGCGCTTCAACCACCGGGTCGAAGTGACCGAAGGCGTGATGCAGGCCGAGTGCAGCGAGCTGCTGAGCGGTTTTTTCCGGGAGCTGCGGGCAAAGAAAAAAGCGAAGAAGACAACTGAATAGTTTGGAGGGGTGTCCGAGAGGCCGAAGGTGACAGACTCGAAATCTGTTGTGGCGCAAGCCACCGGGAGTTCGAATCTCCCCCCCTCCGCCATACAAAACAAAAGGGTCGACTCGCAAGAGTCGGCCCTTTTGTTTTTCAGGGTACCGTCTTGGTGCATTCGTATTTTCTTGAGCGGTAAAGCCGTGTTAATTTTCAGGGCTTGTTTCACGTTCATTCAGGAGGGGGAAATGACGGACAAAAGCATGCCGGTCAAAGGGGATGTTTCTTTCGAGGAAATCAAGAAAACCAATGAGTACGGGGCCGAATACTGGAGTGCCCGGGAACTCCAGCCGCTGCTGGGTTACAAACAGTGGAGGCGCTTTGAAGACGCCGTGAAGCGGGCCATGACGTCCTGTGAGCAGTCGGGTAATCGACCGGAGCATCACTTTGCCGGCGCCGGCAAACCGATCAGGGGCGGCAAGGGCGCCGTGCAGGTAGTCGACGACTATCACCTCTCCCGCTTCGCCTGCTACCTGATCGCCCAGAACGGGGACCCTCGCAAGGTTGAAATCGCCAATGCCCAGAAGTATTTCGCCGTTCAGGCTCGAAGGCAGGAACTCTCCGATGTCCAGGCTGCCGACAGGGAACGGCTGGAGATCCGCAGGCAGACCACGGAGGAGTTCAAGGCCCTCTCCGGTGCGGCGCGGGAGGCCGGTGTGCAGGATCGCATGTTCGGCGTCTTTCATGACGCGGGGTACAAGGGGCTTTACAACGGTCTCGGCAATGACGCCATCAAGCAGCGAAAAGGGGTCGGCAAGAAAGAAAACCTGCTGGATCGCATGGATACCACCGAGCTGGCCGCCAATCAGTTCCGCATGACCCAGACCCGGGAAAAACTTGCACGGGATGGAGTCAATTCCCAGCAAAAAGCCATACAGACTCACGAAGAGGTCGGGCGGGAAGTTCGCGAAGCCATCAAGCGCATCGGAGGGACCATGCCGGAATCGATTCCCGCCGCCGAGCCGATTAAGCTGGTTGAAAAACGCCTGAAGGATACGCCCCCGATCCTGGAGCTGCATGAGGAGGATGCCAAGGGGCTGGGTGGCGAAGGGGAAATCTGATGGCGTTACTGTGGCCCAAGAGGCGAGCCTGCATTCGGATATTCAGCGGATAAGACCGCTGTGAGATTGTTGAGCTGAATGCCCCAGAAAAGCCATGTTCGTCTGAGTCGTCTTCAATGATGAAGAGATGGGGCAACGAAAAGGCCAGTCGGCGTTACTGGTTTTGTTGTATCATCGCGCGTTGCGAAATCACTCCATCGTCGATGGGGACGGCTCATTACTTATGC
>Ga0214472_10002191_pt1 | contig 21227 bp, 19 predicted proteins | sample RVTome_6_FD_207662 | JGI IMG/M metagenome (GOLD analysis project Ga0214472, IMG submission 207662) | Soil microbial communities from uranium-contaminated site in the Upper Colorado River Basin, Wyoming, United States - RVT140D175 | ecosystem: Environmental > Terrestrial > Soil > Contaminated >...
TCCGGGCGGTGATCCTGTGGCTCTCGACGTCGATGGAGGTCTGGGTGTAGCCGAGGACCGGGATCTGGCTCTTCACGCAGTCGAAGACCTCGACCGGCGGGCGGGGCGACCGACCGTTCGCCGCCAGGTAGAGCGTGCTGCCGCAGCCGACAGACAGCAGCAGGAGGGCCGCTAAAGGCAGGCCAGAAGGCCGCGGCAGACTCGTCCTCCGGTGTGGGACGGGGGGGAGGTTCCGCGCCGCTTCGCGGAAGGCTCCCCTCTCTGGTTCACGTGTCGTCGTCGAGGTTTCCGGGCTAGAAGAACAGCATCATGCCAACCGCCGGCGCGAAGGAGCTGTTCTTCTTGTCACTTGAATCCTTGTCCTTCGTGGTCGCGTAGTTGAGCTCGAAGACCAGCTTCAGCGACTTGGTCGCCTGGTAGTAGACGCCGCCCGAGGCGAGGGCGTTCTCCGTCTTGAACCCGTTGCCCGCGGCCTTTTCCGTGTCGGAGGCGTCGAGGAGGCTCGCGCCGTAGCTGCCCGCGACAGTGGCCTTTCCGCTGGTGAAGGTGATCTGGCCGATGTAACCGTAGGACTTGGTGAGATCGTTGGAGCCGTTGGAGCCGCAGGTCTCGTCGGTGCAGGCCCCGCCCAGGAACATGAGGGTCGTCCCGAGCCCCTTGCCGTAATACCCGGAGCCCGTCAACGAGAAGCTCTTGTTCGCCCAGCGCAGGCCGCCGCTGACGCCCGGCGCCGTGACACTCTTGCCGTTGCTCGGGTTCTTGGTGTTCTGGACGAGGCCGCCCAGCCAACCCTTGAACTCCTTCTTGGCATAGACGAACTCGGCCTCCACCCGCGGTATGTTGGTCTTGCTGTAGGGGCTTTCGGCCACCCCGGGGAGCGCGGCTGCGTCCGCCTCGAACAGGCCAATCGAGAGCTGCCCGGGCTTGCCCCCCGGCGTCGAGTAGGTGAACTGGGCGACGAACTGCGGATAGATGTAACCAAAGCCGATGCGACCGAGGGTCGTGCCCCCTCCGCTGCCGAGCGCCCCGCCACCGGCGCCGGTGGCGCCGGTGCCGAAGAGGGTCTGGTCGGTCAAGATGTTCTGCCGGCCGTAGAGCGCCAGCTCGCGGCCGGCGAGGATCTGGCCCCAGCTCCCACCCGCGGTCAGGTAGACCTGGCGCATGTCGATCTGGGCGCCGAAGCAGTCGTGGATGCCGCGGCCGCACTGGATCTCCGGGGCAAATCCGAAGTGGACCGTGAGGTCGGTGTTCCCTTCCTTTCCCTTGGCCTCGAACACCGCGAACGCGGGCAGCAGGCCTGTCTGGATGCGGGTCTGATCAGCGGAGTTCCCGACGACCCCGAACGGAGTCGCGGTGTCGCCGCTGTCGCTCTCCTTCTCGTACGTCAGGAACGCGTGCGCGTTGCCGGAGAATGTGAAACTCCAGCCGTTCGTCATCTGCATCGTCAACTGGGCATGGGCGGTTTCTGCGGTCAGCAGCAGAACCAGGGCCCCCAACACGCTAGTGCAGCGTTTCATGGCTTCTCCTCTTGAGTGGAACCGGGATGGTTGCCCAACGACTGGGAATGGAGCGAGGGGACCTCGGGGCGCGGGTACGGCTTGCTCTCCGGCGTCAGGCTACGGAGGAACGCCAGGAGCTGCTTCCGCTGCTGGGGCGTCACCGGCCAAGCTTTGAGCTTCTCGTCTCGATGGGGGTTCGGGATCCCACCTTTCATCATGAGCGTGGCGGCCTCCTCGACCGTCTTCGCCCGGCCATCGTGGAAGTACGGGGCACTGAGCAGCAGGCCCCTCAGGCTAGCGGTCTTGAAGGCTCCCGTCAAAGCCTTCGTCTCGGGCGGAACCGGCTTGCCCGCCGCGAGGGCGGTGTCGGCCAGAACCTTGCCACGCCCCCGGTCCGGCTTCGGGCGGTCCATGCCGACGCCCATGTTGTGGAAGAGGGTGTCCGAGAAGAGGGGAGGCAGATGACAAAGGGTGCAGTGGGCCACTTCCGAAAACACCTTGAACCCCTTGGCCACATCATTGTCTTCCGCCCCTGCCGGCAGGTTGTCGAAGGGCGTGTCGCCGGCGTGGATGGTCCGCACGAACGTGGCCAATGCCTTGGCGATGCGGTCGGGAGTGGGCGGTCCGCCCAGCTCCGCCGCGAAGGCCGACTTGTAGGCCGGGACCGCTTCGAGCTCCTTCGCAACCGCGTCGGGGTCCGCCCCCATCTGCGATTTCATCACATCGAGGACCAGCGCCTCGAGCCCCTGCGCCCGCCCGTCCCAGTACAGCTCGGGATAGAAGGCGACACCGAAGAGCGTCGGCGTGTGACGCTTGTTGAGCGTCCCGTCGAACTTCCTGGAGAACGCCTGCTCATCCGTCCAACCCTTCTCGGGTGTGTGGCAGGTCTCGCAGGACATGTTCTTGGCCTTCGAGAGGCGCTTGTCGAAGAAGAGCTGCTCGCCAAGCTTGATCTTGCCCGCGGTGATCGGGTTGTCGGAAGGGACGGGGATCTCCATGTCATGCAGGCCCTTGGGCGGCGTGAACGCCGACGTCGGCCGCGCCAGGGCGGCGATCCGGGCGGCGGCATCCGGCGGCGGCGTCAGCCCCCAGTTGATCAGGCTGGGGTCGCCCTTGTAGAAAGAGCGGACGTAGGCGAGCATCTTCCACACGTGCTCGTCGGGAATGCCCGCAAAGGTCCTGGGCATCGTCTGCTCGGGGATCTGTCCCTTGATCAGCTTGTAGAGTGTCTCGTCGTCGCTCCCGAAGATCCAGGTGTCGTCGAGGATCGGCTTGCCCATGCCGCCCCCGCCCATCAGACCGTGGCAGCCCGGACAACCATAGGACTGAAAGAGCCTTCGTCCCTCCTTGACCGCCTCGGGATCGCCCGCGAAGGGATTGAGCATCTTGGGCTGGTCCTGGGAGTACCCGGCTCGCATGGGCGGGAGGCACACGAAAGACACCAGAATCACGAGCGCGCGAATCGCGCTCCTTTGGCTGAGCTTCACTCCTTTGCCCCTTCTCCTCGTGCCCATGGGTTGCCGGGATCGTGGTTGTGGCTCCCGCTGGCGCTCGCTTCCCGTCGACAGCCTCACCTGGCGGCTTCAATCGGTTGCCCTTGCGTATCCCGATCGAGAACTCACGATGGGGAAGAGGACGGTGTCGGGGAAGGCGAGGGCGTCAAGCCCCAGTTGATCAGCTTCGGGTCGCCTTTGTAGAACGAGCGCACGTAGGCGAGCATCTTCCACACCTGCTCGTCCGGGATGCCGGCCCCGGTCTTGGGCATCGTCTGCTGGGGGATCTGGCCCTTGATCAGCTTGTAAAGAGTCTCGTCGTCGCTCCCGAACTGCCAGGTGTCGTCGAGAATCGGTTTGCCCATGCCGCCCCCGCCCATGGGGCCGTGGCAGCCAGGGCATCCATTGGCCATGTAGAGCTTTCGCCCCTCCTTGACGGCTTCCGCGTCGCCCGCGAAGGGATTGAGTCTCTTCGGCTGGCCCTCCGGGTACGCGGCTCGCATGGACAGGAGGTCGATGAAAGACACCAAGATCACAAGCGCGCCAATACTCCTACCTTTTCCGAGCACCACTCCTCTGCGGGCCTCGTTGAGCTATTTATTGTCGTGATCGTGTTTGTGACTCCCCGGCGGCGCTTGCTTCCCCTCGACCGCCGCACCTGATGGCTTGAGGGGGAGGAGCGGGACGCCGTAGTCTGCCAAGATCCTTCTGACGTCCGCTTCCCTCCTGTCGAGAGCCCCCTCCAGTCGCGTCTTCAGCTCTCGGTTGCCCTTCTTGACCCCCATCGAGAACTCGAAGGTCATGGCCTCGGGGGAGTCGTCGCCGAGGGGCACCATCTCGAGGGCGGGCGACGGATGCTGCCGGGCAAAGTAGCCCACCATCGGCCCCCAGGCGACCGCCGCGTCGATAGCACCGGAAAGGACGTCCCGGAGCACCTGCTCCGGGCGCCTGGACGGATCGGGATCTTGCGGGTCGAAGAAGAGCCGGTAACCCACCATGTTCTCGGCGAGCCCCCGCTCCGCAAGAGCGTCGTAAGGGGGCGTGTTCACATGCACGCCGATCCGGAGCCCCTTGAGCGCAGCGTCGTCCAGCGAGCGCAAGGCGAGCTTCCGATCGCTGCGATACGCCAGCACGTATGTGGAACGGTAGTACGGCTTCGTCCAGAGGACCGGGTCGTATCCCTTCGGGATCGAGATCAGGACGTCGCAGCGGTCCCTCCCGAGCGTGTTCCGGACCAGACCCATCTGGGCCGGCCACCAGAAGTAGTCGAGGCTCGCCCCGAGCTCCTGGGCGATGACCTCCCCAATCTTGTTCTCGAAACCCTGAAGCTCGCGGTTCGAGTACGGAAGGTTATCGGGGTCCGCGCAGACCCTGATCGGCTCGCCCTGGTCTCCGGACCCAGTGCCCGCGAGGCCGCACACCAAGAGCAGCACGCTCGAGGATGGCAGCCAACGCCCTGTGCCCGCTGCATTCCGGATCGTTATGGACCTCCGTCAGGGCCTGCGCGTTCGATCGGCGACTCTACTGGAGCGAGAACACGTGGAGGGTGCCGCCGACGCTCGTCGCCTTGTCAAGGCCGGCCCCAAAGGCGACGCCCACGGCGCCCAGCGCGCCAAAGGGGTCGTCCGGAGGCAGGTTCGCCGCCACCGGCGCGGCGTACCACCCACCGGGGCCCGAGTAGATGGCCACGTACTGCTTGCCATCGGGAGCGACGTACGTCATCGGGTTGCCGACCGACCCGGCGGCCAGCTTGTGCTTCCAGAGTGGGGCACCGGTCTTGGCGTCCACGGCCTTGAACCACCCGTCCAGGGTGGCGTAGAAGACGACCCCGCCGGCGGTGGCCAGAGCGCCACTCCACACCGGCTGCGCCTCCTTGATGGTCCAGACCCTCTTCCCCGTTGTCGCGTCCCACGCGATGAAGTCTCCGACGTGACCGTCCGCCTTGTCTCCCGCCATGTTGGCCCTGCCGGGGAACATCAGGACGTTGGCGCCCACGTAGGGAGCTCCGGACTGGTACTTGACCTCGACCCCTTCGTAGTTCATGCACATGTTGTTGGTGGGCACGTAGAAGAGCCCGGTCTGCGGCGAGTAGGCGGAGGGCTGCTGGTCCTTGCCACCCATGGCGCAGGGGCAGATGTCCTTGGTGTCTTCGCCCTGCTTGGTGCGCTTCGCGGGGTCTTCCACGGGTCGGCCGGTCTTCAGGTCGATCGACTTCGCCCAGTTCACGTACACGAAGGGCTCGGCCACGAGCAGGGTCCCGTTGGTGCGGTCCAGCGTGTAGCCGAAGCCGTTGCGGTCGAAGTGGACGAGGGCCTTGACCTTCTTTCCCTTGATCGTGAGGTCGGCGAGCTGGTGCTCGTTCACGCCGTCATAGTCCCAAGCGTCCCAGGGGGTCATCTGGTAGGCCCACTTCGCCTCGCCGTTGTCGGGATTGCGGGCGAAGATCGTCATCGACCACTTGTTGTCGCCTTTGCGCGGCGTCGGGTTCCAGGTGCCGGGGTTCCCGGTCGAATAGTAGAAAAGGTTCAGCTCGGGATCGTAGGAGTACCAACCCCAGGTGGCGCCTCCGCCGATCTTCCATTGCTCGCCGGGCCACGTGCTCGTCCCCAGGCCCTTCTGGCCATGGTGGGGGTTGGCGGAGTTGAAGTCCGCGGCGAGCTTCAGGTCCTCGTCCGGCCCCATGCTGTAGGCCTTCCAGGCCTGTTTCCCGTCGCTGAGGTTATAGGCGGCCACCCAGCCCCGGATGCCAAACTCGCCGCCCGAGACGCCGACGATGTACTTGTCCTTGACGACGAGACCGGCCATGGTCATCGTCTCGCCGTTCAGCGGATCGGCGTTCTTGATCTTCCAGACTTCCTTTCCGGTGCCGGCATCCAGCGCGATCACCTGCCCGTCCAGCGTGGCAAACAGGATCTTGCCCGCGGCAAAGTTGAGCCCGCGCTGAACGACGTCGCAGCACGCGACCGGAACCGCCCGCTTGTCCGTCTTCGGGGTATAGCTCCACTTGATCGGCGCCCCCTCCTTGGCGAGGTCCAGGGCGTAAATGTGGGGACCCGGACTCGACTCGCTGTCGCTGAAGGACGAATGGGCGTACATCGTGCTCCCGACCACGAGCGGCGCGCCTTCGTGGCCTCGCAGGGCCCCGAGGGAAAACGACCACGCCTCCTTCAGCTGCTTCACGTTGGCCGTGGTGACCTGGTTCAGGGTGCTGTAGCGGTTGGCGGAGTAGTTCTTCCCCGCCATGGCCCACTGCTTGTCGTCTTTCTGCAAGGTGAGCAATTCATCGTTCGCGAGAGCCCCCCCCGGAAGGGAGAGCGCCGCTACCAACAGGATCCAATTATGGGGTTTCATCGATACCTCCTCATCCGGTGCGGTGTGATGAACGGAAGACACGGAGATGGGCGCCGGGCACCAGGGCCTGAGCATCGAGCGGCAGCTCCGCCACCGTTCGGCGACAAGCAGTCGAAGGCGCGGCCGGCCTTGGCGCGAGCGAAGGAAACCGGCTGTTCAGCCGGACTCGTGCTGCCGAGCCCATGAAGTAACCCTCGGTCAAAACCGGAGACACGACGCCATCTCAGACGGGGGTGCGCTCGCGCGACCGCTGCCGCGGGCGAGCGACCACCATACGTCATGCGACCAATCGGATTAGGCCTCATCTTGGATCGAGCGCCCGAGCCATGTCAAGCCCTGACGTGGCTGGACTTGGGACGTCTCCGAGAGCGGCTTCATCGTCCGATCACTGCCCCACGACCACGCCCCAGGCGCCTTTGCCCGCGCCGACTGTTGCCACGACCTGACCCGTCTCGGTGTCGATGATCGAGACGTCCTCCGATACCCCGTTCGCCGTGAACAGCAAGCGGCCGTCGCGTGTGAGCGCGAGGCCCCACGGACGTCGTCCCACGGGGATGTAGCTCAGAACGCGGCTGGTCTCGGTGTCGATGACGGCCACTTCGTTGCCGCTGCCCGTGGAGACGTAGGCCCGCTTGCCGTTCGGGTGGACGACGACGCCCTTGGGGCGGGCCCCCTCACGCTCCAGCTTGATCGTGCCGATCACGGCCTTCTTCCGCACGTCGATGACCGAGATCGTGCTTCCGATCTCGGCCGTGACGTACGCCCGAGAGCCGTCGGGCGTGAAGGCGGTCTCGCGGGGCCGGCTTCCGACGAGCAGCGTCGTGGCCACCTTGAACGGCCGGCTCTGGATGATGGACACCGTGTGCGTCGATTCGCTCGTGACGTAGATCCATTTGCCGTCGGGGCTCACGGCCACCCCTTCCGGCTCGATGCCCACGGTGACCGACGCGATCACCCGGCGCGCGCGCACGTCGATGGCGGAGGCGCTGTTGGCGTCTTCGTTGGAGGCGTAGATGCGCGAGCCGTCGGGGCTCAGCGCGAACATCTCCGGGTCGGAGCCCGCCGGGATCCTGCCGATGACCTTCCGCGCGGCCGTGTCCACGACGGCGATGGCGTCTTCGCTGCCCAGGGCGGCGTAGAGATGGCGTCCATCGGGGGAGAGACCCAGTCCCCGGGGCCTCTTGCCGACGGGGATGGTCGCGACCGCGGTCTTCGTCGCCACGTCGATGACCGTGATCTCGTTGGCCCACTCGTTGGACACGTATGCGAAGGGCTGGGCGCCGGCCGGCCTCACTCCGAGGGCCGCCGAAACCGCACACCCAAGGACAGCGACGATGGCTCCAGGCTTCATGTACTCAGGCCTCCTCGCTCACAACCTGAGGCAGCCGCCGTCCTTCGGCGGCAGGACGATCGCGTCCAGGTCGCCTCGTGGCACCTCCGTGATCACCTCGACTCCCGAGGGGCCGCTTTCCCCTGGGGCCGCTTTCCTGGCCTGCGCCAAGTACATCGGCTGACGGAGCTGGTGGTCCCACTTCCGGAACGTGAGCGGCCGGCCCTTGTGGCCGTCGAAGGGTGGATCGCTCTCGAGGTATTCGAGGAGCGCCTGGGGTGTCGTCCCCGCACGCAGCATGGCCTCGCCGACCAGCTTGAGCGCGGCCCACGCGGACCAGTTCGCTCCGTCGAGCCCGTCTCCGAAGCGGCGCCTGTACCTGTTGTTCAGGTCGCGGGCACTGTACTTCTCGAGCGTGTGGTGCCACATCACGGGCCAGATGCCGCTCAGGGCCGCACGCCCCAGCTTCGGCGGGCCGGTTGCGTCGGGCGTGATCCCGACCAGCTCGCCGGCGAGGCCCGACCGACCGTACTGCTGGAGAAAGCCCGGAACCGTCTGGGCACGCAAACCGATCCACAGCGCCTCGGGTTTAGCCGCGCGGAGCCGCTCCAGGGTCGGACGCCAGTCCGTCGCCCCGCTCACGGCCTGCGCGCCCTCCTCGACCGTCGCGCCGCGTGCTTCGGCGAACGCGACCACGGCCCGCTGAATCTCGTCGGACTCGCTGAGCACGGCCCAGCGCCGTAGTTTCCTTTCCTCGATGAGCCAGTGGCCCGCCGCGCCGACGTGCATCTGAACGCTGGCGTGGACGTGGAACGTGTGACGGTCGCAGAGCTCGGTGCGCAGCCGGTCCGAAGCGGACCCGACGTTCAGGAAGAGTGCCTTGCCTTCGCGCGCGACCTCGCGCAGGGCCTCCGCCGCCCGCTCGCCGCCTCCGCCCACGAGGACGGACACACCCTCCTTGATCAAGCGCGAGGCGACGCTAGCCACCCCCTCGCGGCCCGGCACCGGGGACAGCGCCAGGTCGATTCTCTTTCCGAACATCTGCGCGAGGGAATCGGCCTCGGCGATCCCCAGCTTGGCGCCGCGCAGGATGGAAGGTCCGAGCGGACCCGGTGGAAGCAGGAGGCCGATACGAAGGTCGGCGCGTCCCGCGCGGTTGGCGGGCAGGGCCGCCGCCAACCCGCCGAACAGGAACTCGCGACGGCTGATCCTGCCGACTCGCGTTTCAGGGCGCTCGCTGCGACTCGGCTTCTTCATCTGTTCGAGAGGTTATGCGCGGGTTTCGCGCGCCGTCAAGCGCCGCAGTGCGGGCAAGGCCCCCCCTGCGAGCCCCCTCGGGGGATCTTCCATTGACCCCCCGCGCTCGCCATTGTCTAATCGGGCCGATAGGGCCAACCCCAGACACGGCGCCCAGAGAACCAGTGACCGCCGCAGGCACGAGGGCCGCAGTCGTGAATCGCGCAGGTGGGCGGCTGGCTCTCGTCCTCGGGGTTCTCTTCTCGCTTCCTGCCGCGTCTACGGTGCAGGCGCAGCTCCAGCTCAGCGTCGTGAGCGGTCGAGTCCTCGGCCCCGACGGGGCCCCGATGCGGAACGCGCAGGTGGCCCTGCTGGATCCCCTGGGCCAGGCGATCGCCACGGTCGCCTCGGATGACGAGGGTCGGTTCCGCATGCGGAGCGTACCGCCCGGCGTCTACCACCTGAGGGCGGAGGCCCCCGCGCTGCAATCCCCGTCGTCGCGGCTCACGGTCCGGGACGGGCTGCCGGTCGATGTGGAGCTGCGGCTGTCGCCACAGATCAGCGAGAGCGTTGCCGTGGCCGCAGACACGGGCGGCTCCGGCGGCAGCTCCGGCACCACGCTCGCGGGCGAGGCCGTGCGGCGGGCGGCGGCCCCGCTTCGGGGCGGCGCGCTCCGAGCTGCGGTCGCCGAGACGCCGGGCTGGACCTCCGAAGACAACGGCCTCATGCATTACCGCGGCGTCGATGACGGGCTCCTGTTCGTGCTGGACGGCATCCCCGTCTACGAGCGGCTCGACCCGCACTTCGGCGTGGGCCTCGATCCCCTCACGCTCGGCTCCGTGCGCGTCCTCTCCGGCTACGTTCCTCCGGAGTTCGGGTTGCGCTCGGGCGGCGTGATCGAGGTTCGCTCGCAGGCGGGATCGATCGATTCCTGGTCGGGCTTCGTCGAGACCGGGGCGGGCCGTTACCGCAGCCAAGCGCTCTCCGGGATCGTGCAAGGACCGACGGGCCGAGACGCCAGCTTGACGCTGAGCCTCGGGGGCGAGCGCTCGCGGCGCTTCCTGGATCCGGCCAGCCTGGAGAACCTCCACAATCAGGGCTCCACGGGTGGCGGAGAGGCCGAGCTGATCTGGGCTCCCGGGCACAGCGTCGTGACGCTGCGCGGGGGCCACGCGCGTTCGTCCTTCGACGTGCCTCACGACGAGGCACAGGAGGAAGCGGGCCAGGACCAGCGCCAGAAGCACGAGCAGAGCTTCGGGACGCTCAACTGGCAGCGTTCCTGGTCGCGCGCCGCGGTCTCGCAGCTCGCGCTCTTCGGTCGTTTCACGGCCGGGCGGCTCCTCGGCAGCCCGTCCGACACGCCGCTCTTCGCCGAGGCGGATCGAGAGCAGGACCGGCTGGGCCTGCTGGCGGCGGTCACGTACGAACACGGCCGACATCGCCTCAAGGGCGGCGTCGAGACCTCACGGATCCGCCTGGACGAAAGCTTCCGTTTCTTCGTCACCGACCCGGAGGAGGGCGAGGAAGCGGATCTCAGCGCGGAGGTCCTGGAGCACGACGCGGACGACCCGTTCCACTTCGCGGGCCGCGTGCGACGGCCGATCTACTCGTTCTACATCCAGGACTCGTGGCGTCCGCTCGACCGCCTGACGGTCGACCTGGGCGTCCGCTACGACCGTTCTCACCTTCTTCTCAGGGAAAGCCAGTGGAGCCCCCGCCTGGGCGTGTCCTACCGCGTCGGCCGGGCCGCGTTGCGGGCGTCGCTCAACCGCTTCTTCCAGCCGCCGCAGACGGAATACCTGCTGCTGGGCTCGTCACCGGACGCCCAGGAGCTCTCCCCGTTTGCCGCCGAGCGGGGCGCCGGCGGCGCCGACGTCCGCGCCGAGCGGCAAACCGCCGTCGAGGTCGGCTGCGAGTTCTGGCTGGGCGGCGCGCTCCGCGCCGATCTCGCGGTCTGGCAGCGGCGGATCCGGAACCAGGGGGATCCGAACGTGTTCTTCGGGACGACGATCATCTTCCCGAACAGCGTCGATCGGGGCCACGCCAAGGGCCTCGAGGTGCGCCTGGAGCTGCCCCGCCGGGCCGGCCTCTCCGGATTCGTGAGTTACACGCTCTCCAAGATCGACCAGTTCGGGCCGATCAACGGCGGGCTGTTCCTCGAGGACGAAATCATCGAGATCGGACCCGGCACGAGGTTCACACCCGACCACGATCAGCGCCACGCCCTCTCCGCACGGGTCAGCTACGAGGACGGCCGCCGCGGCCTCTGGGTTGCGCTGGGCGGACGCTACCGCAGTGGGACGCCGCTGGAGGTGTCGGAGGAGGAGCTGGCGGAGCTTGCCGGGCGACCCGGAGCGGATCTCGTGGACTTCGAGCAAGAGCGCGTCAAGCCGTATGCCGTCTTCGACGTGCAGGCCGGCCAGCGGCTGATCCGGCGCGAGCGCCTCGAGCTATCGGCGCGGGCTTCGGTGCTCAACCTCACCGGCGCCCGCTACGCCTTCAACTTCGGCAATCCGTTCAGCGGCACCCACTTCGGCGCGCCACGCAGCATCAAGCTCGACCTTCGGCTGGCGCTGCACTGAACTTTCTTGCGTTCTCCGTCCAGTAAGGATACCGTCGGCCCTCTAGCGATGGCAAAGCGCTTGCAAAGTCGACGCAACGAGGGGGTTGACGACGCGGCCCGACCATCGAATACAATGCTTCGTTTCACCCACGATCGCTCACACATGCTCCCTCGAGGGGCATGCTCAGCCGTTCAATGAGAGTTAGGAGGCATGACTATGGCAGCGGACTTCTTCATCGGCGAATCGCTGGTCGGCGAAGGCAATGAAGTCGCCCACATCGACCTGATCATCGGATCGAAGAACGGCCCGGCGGGACAGGCCTTCGCGAGCGCCTTGTCGAATCAGAAGGATGGGTTCAGCACCCTCCTCGCCGTGGTCAGCCCGAACCTCCCGGCCAAGCCCGACACCCTCCTCTTCAACAAGGTGACCATCAAGGGTGCCACGCAGGCCGTGCAAATGTTCGGTCCGGCCCAGGCGGCGGTGGCGCGCGCGGTCGTCGACTCGGTCAGCGCCGGCATCATCCCCAAGGACAAGGCGAATGACTACTGCATCCTGGTGGGGGTCTTCATCCACTGGGAGGCGAAGGACGACAAGAAGATCTACAAGTTCAACTACCAGGCCACCAAGGAATCCATCGAGCGGGCGCTCAAGGGGAAGCCGTCGGTGGACGAAGTGTTGAGCGGGGCCAGGACGGCGACGCACCCCTTCGCCGGGGGCGCCGACAAGTAGGCTCGACCCCAGCGTTGCAACCCGATGCGAAGACTGCTCGTCCAGTTGGACGGTGACCGTCTGCCCAGCGCCTTCGACCGCATCGTGGCCTACGATGCGGGAGCCGAGGAGGTGCTGAGCTATGGGGCGGTGGCCGATGCGGATGTCCAGGGGCTGGTCCACGGCGCCATCTTCACGCGGGGTCCGAAAGACCTGAAGAACACCGCCCTCTTCATCGGCGGCTCCAGCATGCCGCTGGCGGAGGCCCTGCTCACATCGGCAAGAGAGGCCTTCTTCGGGCCATTTCGTGTCTCGATCATGCTGGACCCCAACGGCTCGAACACCACCGCTGCTGCCGCCGTGCTGAAGCTCGTGCGGGCGGCCGGCGGCGAGGTGCGGGGGCGGCGTGTGGCCGTCCTGGCGGGAACCGGGCCCGTGGGCACTCGGGCGGCGGGGCTCTTCCTTCGCCTCGGCGCGGAGGTGAAGATCACGTCGCGTGACGCCGGCCGCGGCGCTCTGGCGGCGCGGCACGTCGGCGAGCGCTTCGGCAGCCGTGTCGATCACGTCGCCGTCCGGGACCCTTCCGACGCCCGGGACCTGTTGGCCTGGTCCGAGCTGCTGCTCAGCTCGGGCCCGTCCGGGGTTCAGCTCGTCCCCCGCGCGCTCTGGGCCGGCCAGAAGGGACTGCGTGCCGTGGCCGACGTGAACGCCGTGCCACCCATGGGCATCGAGGGAGTGGAAGCGGCGGACGACGGAGCGCTACGCGAGGGGATCCCCGCGTTCGGCGCCCTGGGGATCGGCGGCCTCAAGATGAAGGCGCACAAGGCCGCCATCGCCCAGCTCTTCGAGCGCAACGACCTCGTCCTCGACGCGGAGCAGATCTACGACCTCGCCGCGGCGCTCTGATGCCGCGGGTCGTGGGAATCGATCCGGGAACCGTCAGCTTCGACATGCTCGGCCTCGACGACGGCGAGGCCTTCCTGGACCACAGCGTCGCGACTTCCGAGGTCGCCCGGCACCCGGAGACGTTGCTGGGCGTCCTGCAAGCGGCCTTGCCTCTCGACCTGATCGCGGGACCCTCCGGATATGGCCTGCCGCTGGTCCCGATCGAGGCCGTGGGCGAGCGCGAGCTCAACCTTCTATATCTCGCCCGGCCCGGCGAGGAAACCCCGATCGGGGGCCTGCGCGCGCTGGTCCGTCTGCTGCGCGAGGCGCGGCTGCCCGTGATCTTCACGCCCGGGGTGATCCACCTGCCGACGGTGCCCGCGCACCGCAAGGTCAACCGCGTCGACCTCGGCACCGCGGACAAGGTGTGCGCCGCGGCGGCGGCCATAGAGGAACAGAGCGGGCGGCTCGGGGTCCCGTACGCCGAGACCTCGTTCCTGCTGGTGGAGTTGGGGGGAGCCTTCACGGCCGTGCTTTCGGTCGAGGGGGGTCGCATCGTCGGCGGGCAGGGAGGCTCGAGCGGCCCCTTGGGCTACCTGGCGGGCGGCGCCCTGGACGGCGAGGTGGCCTGCCTCCTCGGCGGCGTGAGCAAGAAGACCGTCTTCTCCGGCGGAGTCGCGTTCGTGGCGGGCAGCCCCGACGCGACCCCCGATGCGCTGGCGGCGCGGCAGGACGAGGCCTGGGCGCTGGCCAGGGAGGCATTCGTCCTGAGCCTCGTGAGCGCGGTGGCCGGGGAGCTGGCGGCTGCCTCCCCCCCGCGGGAGATCCTCCTCTCGGGCCGGCTCTCGCGCATTCCTGGCTTCCGCGAGCCCGTCGTCGCCGCCCTGTCGCGCTTGGGCCCGGTGCGGTGCCTCGCCGTCTCCGCAACGGTGAAGGAGGCCGCCCGGGGCGCCGCCCTGATCGCCGACGGCTTGGCGGGGGGCCGCTACCGGGAGCTGGTCGAAGTGATGCGTCTCAGGGAGGCGCGGGGCACGGTCCTCGACCAGTTGTACCTGACCGGCGCCGACGAGGTGCGCAGGTGGGCGCTGGGCGCGGCTCGGTCCTGATCGTGGGGGTCTCGACGCGCGCCCTCGCCGAGTCCGCGAGCCGCGCCGGCTACGCTTGCCTGAGCGTCGACGCCTTCGGCGACCTCGACCAGAAGTCGCGGGTGCAGAACGTCGGCCTCTCGCGGGACTTGGGCCACCCCTACAGCGCGGCGGCGGCGGTCGCCATCGGCCGGCGCGCGACGGCCGCGGCCGCGGCCTACGTGGGTAACCTCGAGAACCACCCGGCCGCCGTCCGACGGCTGGCCCGGAGACGCCGGCTCCTGGGCAACACGCCAGCCACCCTGGTCCGCGCCCGGGATCCCGTCGCCGTTGCGGAGGTCGTACGTCGAGCGGGCGGGCGGGTGCCTCTGACGCTGCTGCCGGACCAGACCCGACACGCCTCGCCGGGAGTGCGGTGGCTGCGGAAGCCGCGACGCGGCGGCGGTGGGAGCGGGGTCAGGGAATGGAAGCCCGGAGCGCCGTTCGGTCCGCACGAACTGATCCAGGAACGCATAGAGGGCATGCTGGCCTCGGTGGCATTCCTGGCCGACGGCCAGCGAGCCGCCCTCCTCGGTATATCGAGGGGACTCACCGGCGATCCCGCGTTCGGCGCACGGGGGCACCGGTACTGTGGCAGTGTCTATCCGTTCTCCGCCGACCATGCCCTGCTCGACCGGATGGGCGCGATCGTGGGCGCCGTGACCGAAGCCTTCGGCCTCGTCGGCCTCAACGGCATCGACTTCGTGCTGAGGGAAGGGGAGCCCTACGTGCTGGAGATCAACCCGCGCTACTGCGCGTCCATGGAGCTCATGGAGCGAGGCGGCGGGATCAGCGTGTTCGAGGCCCACGTGTCCGCGTGCGGCAGAGCGCTCCCCTCCTTCGACCTCGCCCCGACGCGGGAAGTGTTCGGCAAGGCGATCCTGTACGCTCGACGGGACGTGGTAGTCGGCGACAGCCGGCGCTGGCTGCTCCGCGATGACGTGCGCGACGTACCCTTCCCCGGCGATCGCATCCGGCGAGGCCACCCCGTCTGTACGGTGTTCGCGCGCGGCGCCGACAGCGTGACGTGCTACGGCCGGCTGGTGGCCGCGGCGTCGGCGCTGGAGCAGGAGCTCGAGCAAGACGGTGCGGCAGCGGATGACGACCGCAGGGGCTAGCGGGATGGCGGAGGTGCCTGCGATGGAGCGGCGCGGCGTGGGGATCGACGACACCTTCGCCGAGGCCTTCGACATGCGCGCGGCGCGCGTCGTGATCACGGCGGGCTCCCCGGCCTGGGCCCTGACGGCGGCCCGGGCCATGACCGGGTTCGCCACCTCGGTCATCGGCTGCAAAGTCGAGGCCGGCATCGAGGCCGAGCTGGCCCCGGAGGAGACGCCCGACGGGCGCCCGGGAGTGAGCGTGGCGCTCTTCGCCTTCGACGCCGAGGGGCTCGGCAAGCGGCTGGTCGAAAGGGTAGGCCAGACGGTTCTCACCTGCCCGACCACGGCCTGCTTCGACGGCCTGGCCCAGGCGGGCGAGCGGGTGGTCGTCGGCGGCGTGTTGCGCCATTTCGGCGACCGCTACCAGTCGAGCAAGCTCCTGGATGGAAACCGTTATTGGCGGATCCCGGTGATGGAGGGGGAGTTCCTCGTGCAGGAGACCTTCGGCGTGCAGAAGGCCATCGGGGGCGGCAACTTCCTGATCCTGGCCCGGGATCAGGAAGCCGCTCTCGCGGCGGCGGAGGCGGCCGTCTCTGCCATGCGCGGGGTCCGCGGCATCGTCCTCCCCTTCCCCGGCGGGATCGTGCGCAGCGGCAGCAAGGTGGGCGCGAAGCGCTACAAGCACATGATCGCGTCCACCAACGACGCGTACTGCCCGACGCTCCGCGGGCGCAAAGGTGTTACGAGCGCGCTGCCGGAAGGCGTGAACTCGGTGCTCGAGATCGTGGTGGACGGCCTCGACCGTGCCGCGATCGAGCAGGCCCTGCGCGCCGGCATCGAGGCCGCGTGCCGTCCCGGCGTCATCGAGATCTCGGCCGGGAACTACGGCGGCAAGCTCGGGAAGCACCACTTCCGCCTGCACGCGCTCCTCGAGGCCGTCACGTGAAGCCGTCGCTTCCGGCCTGACCCGCATGGATGTCGCGATCCTCGGCGGCGGGCGGGGCTGGCACTTCGCCGAGCTGGACCGGGCTTTCCGCGCCCGAGGGCATCGGGCGCACGTCCTCCGTGTCTCCGCTCTCGTGGCCCACATCGGGGACCGTCCGCGTCTCGCTGCCGGCGGTGTCGCCCTGCAGGATGTCGACGCCGTGCTCGCGCGGAGCATCCCCGCGGGCTCCCTCGAGCAGGTCATCTTCCGCGTCGACGCCCTGCACTGGCTCGAGCGCCTCGGCATCCCGGTGATGAATCCGGCCGCGGCGATCGAGCGCACGGTGGACAAGTTCTATACCTCGGCCCTCCTCGAGGCAGCGGGGCTGCCCACGCCCAGGACCGTCGTCGCCGAGCGCATGGACGACGCGATGACGGCCTTCCGGGCGCTGGGCGACGTGATCGTGAAGCCCCTGTTCGGCTCGGGCGGCCGCGGCATGGTCCGGGTCAGCGACGAGGAGATCGCGCACCGCGTCTTCCGCGCCCTGGATCTGGAGCGCGCCGTCTACTACGTGCAGGAGGCCCTGCCCCATGAAGGCCGCGACGTCCGGGCCTTCGTCGTCGGAGACCGCGTCGTGGCGGCCGCCTGGCGGTGCGCCGAGGGGTGGCGCACGAACGTGTCCCAGGGAGGTCGCGTCGAGAGAGCGCAGCTTCCTCCCGAGTGGCATGATCTGAGCGTCCGCGCCGCGCGAGCCGTCGCGGCGGAATACGCGGGCGTGGACCTCCTGCCCCTGTCCGACGGGCGCGTGTTCGTCCTGGAGGTCAACGGCATCCCGGCCTGGCAGGGCCTGCAGTCCGTCACGGACGTGGACGTGGCCGCCGCCATCGCCGAGCACCTCGAAGCGATGGCGCGACGCGGCCCGGCCTGAGCGGCTGCTGGCCGTGTGCTATACTGCGCACCCGGCACGACGGGGCGCGGGAAGGGTATCCGATGGAACGCAGGCGCTTCATCATGAACGCGGGCCGCACGACCAAGCAGGGGCAGCAGATCAACGTCGGCAAGGATCGCCCCGAGTACAAGGCGATCGTCAGCACCTTGAACATGAACCCCGAGGACATGAAGGAGATCGGGATTCAGTCCGGCGGCACCGTTCGGGTTCGGTCCGGGAACGGCGAGGCGACGTTCCGATGCCTGGAGGGAAAGGTCCCCCAGGGCATGATCTTCGTTCCCTACGGACCGCCGACCTGCCATCTCATGGGCCAATCCACCGACGGAACGGGGATGCCCACCTCCAAGGGCTGGGAGGTCGAGGTCGAGCCGATGCCGGCGGAGACACCGCCGGCTCCGGTGGCTTCATGAGGCGCGCTTCGGCGGGAGAACGAAGCATGGGTACCAACGAGACTCGCGGACGACCCGAGCAGACCTCCGCCCCGGGAAGCCTCCCGGAGGCGGAGGCCCCGGCCTGGGAGATGGTCGAGGCCGGGCGGTACCGGCCGCGCCGCATCCGGGGGAGCTTCCGCGGCCGGGAGCTTGGCTGAACGTTCGTGGTTCCGCCCGGTTCGGGCGGATCAAGACCGAGTCAAGGGGAGAAGCGATGAGCCTCAACGTCGTGAAGAACGCGACCTGCACGTTCTGCGGCTGCGTCTGCGATGACATCGAGCTGCACGCCGAGGGCGATCGGATCGTCAAGGCGAAGAACGCGTGCAGCCTCGGGGATGCCTGGTTCAAGAACCACACGGCGGAACGCCTGTTTCCCGATGCGCTGATCGACGGGAAGCCCGCCACGGTCGACGCCGCCGTCGAGGCGGCGGCCGACTTCCTGTACCAGGCCAACATGCCTTTGACCTATGGGCTCAGCAACATCACCTGCGAGGCCCAGCGGGAGGCCGTGGCCCTGGCCGAGCTGATCGGGGGCGTGGTCGACAGCCACACCTCGCTTTGACACGGCCCCACTGAAATAGCCGCCCAGTTGGGTGGCAAGGTCACCTGCACGTTGGGTGAAGTCAAGAACCGGGCGGACTTCATCGTCTACTGGGGGGGCAATCCGGCGGAATGCCACCCGCGGCACTTCACCAAGTACACCCTGACCCAGAAGGGCAGGTTCGTGCCCGAAGGGCGCAAGGGCCGGACCATGGTCCTGGTGGACATCCGGGAGACCCCCAGCGCGAAGGCCGCGGACCTCTTCCTCCAGATACGGCCGGGCAAGGACTTCGAGGTCCTGACTACGCTGCGCGCCCTGGTCAAGAAGCAAAAGGTGGACAAGGAGATCGTTGCCGAAACCGGACTGACGGTCGACCAGATCCAGGATCTGGCCGACCGGATGAAGCGTGCCAAGTTCGGCGTGCTGTTCTTCGGGATGGGCGTCTCCATGACCCGCGGGAAGCACATGAACTCCGCTGCGATCCTGAGGCTGGCCGCGGAGCTGAACGCCTTCACCAAGTTCGTGTGCATGCCGATGCGCGGGCACGGCAACGTGACGGGGTCGGACATGGTCCTGCGGTGGACGACGGGGTATCCGTTCGGGATCAGCATGGCCCGCGGCTATCCCCGGTTCAATCCAGGTGAGTTCTCGACCGTGGACCTGCTGGTCCGAGGGGACAACGACGCCGCCCTCATCCTGGGCGCCGATCCGGGCGCGACCATGCCCCAGCCGGGCATCGACCACCTCGCCCGCATCCCCACCATCGTGCTGGATCCCAAAGTCACCCATACGAGCCGCCTGGCCCGCGTGCACATCACCACCGCGGCTACGGGGATCAGCGCGCCCGGGACCGTCTATCGCATGGACGAGGTGCCCCTGCCGCTTCGGCCGGCCCTGAAGTCGCCCTATCCGACCGACGAGGACGTCCTCCGTCGCATCCGCCAGGCGGTGGCGGCGAAGCCGGCATGGTCTCCGGCTCCGAACGCAAGGATGGCGATCGCCTAGAGCCGGCCGGACAGGAACCCCATGCTGCGGATAACGGGCGGGACGGTGCATGACCCGGCGAACGGGATCCACGGCGTCGTCAAGGACATCTGCATCGCGGATGGCCGGATCGTCCCCCAGGTCGAGGGCGGCCGCTCGATCGACGCGAACGGCATGGTCGTCTTCCCCGGCGGCGTCGACATCCACACACACGTCGCGGGGGCGGCGCTGAACTTCGCCCGGGGCATCACCCCGGAGAACTACCGGCGGGCCGTTCCGTTCCTCCATACGCCGGAGCTGCGCGCCGGTCTCGGCGGCATCACTCCCACCACCTTCGCTACCGGGTACCTGTACGCGGCCATGGGTTGGACGACCGTGAACGAGGCCGCCGTCCCGATTCTATCGGCCAGACACACCCACGAAGAGCTGCACGACATCCCCATCCTGGACAAGTCCTCCCTGGTGCTGATGGCCAACAACGAGATCGTGCTGGACCTCCTGGAGGCGGGCGAGGTCGAACGCGCAAGACATGTCGTGGCCTGGCTCATCTGGGCGGCCAAGGCCTACGGGGTGAAGGCGGTCAACCCCGGAGGGATCGTCGCCTGGAAGTTCGGGAAGAACGCGAGCACGCTCTCCGAGCCCGTGGACGGCTACAGCCGGGTGACGCCGGCGCAGATCATCTCCAGCCTCGCGGGAATCGTAGATGACCTGGGGTTGCCGCATCCGCTGCATCTCCACTGCAACAACCTGGGCATCCCGGGCAACGTGAGCACCACGCTGGAGACGATGAGGGTCCTGGAGGGACGCCGGGCGCACCTGGCCCATCTGCAGTTCCACGCCTACGGTGGGGACGGCTGGGGCAAGCTGCGCTCCGAGGCGGCCGCCCTCGCCGAGTACTTCAACGCCCACGCCAACCTCACCGCCGACGCCGGGGCCATCCTGTTCGGCGACGCCATGACCATCACCGCCGATGGTCCGTGGGAGCACGTGCTCCATCAGCTCACCGGGCGCAAATGGAGCAACGTGGACGTGGAGAACGAGACCGGGTGCGGGATCGTCCCCTACACGTACAAGGAGCGCAGCCTGGTCAACGCCGTGCAGTGGGCGGTGGGATTGGAGCTGCTGCTGCTCATCGACGACCCCTGGCGGATCTTCCTGACCACGGACCACCCCAACGGAGGGTGCTTCTGGCGGTACCCGGAGCTGATCCGTCTCCTGATGGATGCGGAGTACCGGCGGGAGCGCGTGAAGAAGCTGCCGCACAAGGCGCAGAAGCGCATCGTGCTGGCGGACCTGGACCGGCAGTACACGTTGTCCGAGATCGCGATCATCACCTCTGCGGGCCCGGCGCGCGCCCTCGGCCTGTCGCAGAAGGGGCACCTGGGTGTGGGCGCCGATGCGGACATCAGTCTCTATGACGAGAACCCAGGTGGCCTCAGGTTCGAGCATCCGCGATACGTGATCAAGGGAGGGCAGGTCGTGGTCGAGGAGGGAGAGATCCGCACGGTGAGCGAGGGCCGGGAGTTCATCGTCCATCCTTCCTTCGATGAACAGATCGAGGACTACCTGCGCCCATTGTTCGAGAAGGTCTACACGATCTCTTTCGACAACTACCCAGTGGCCATGGAACGCATCTCACGACCGGACGTACAGGCTTGCAAATGATTGCATTGACCCTCAAGGAGCAGCCCGCGGTACCCCTCGAAGCAGAGTCCCTGTCGCCAGACGTGACGGCGGCCCTGACGCTCGACGCGGTCCGGGCCCTTCCCGTCCATCTGGGAAAGCGACAGCACCGCGTGGACGAATTCTTCGACGTCGAGGGGACGCCCGGCGACGAGCTGGGGATCCGGGGCGAGGCGGGAAAGATCAAGTGGATCGGCCGCGGCATGACTCGCGGCCGCATCACCATCGTCGGCAGCGCCGGCATGCACCTGGGCGCCTACATGAAGGGGGGAACCATCGAGGTGTCCGGGAACGTCTCGGACTGGCTCGGCGCGGAGATGTCCGGCGGCCGCATCCGTGTCCGCGGGAACGCCGGCGGACAGGTCGGGGCGGCCTACCGCGGAAGCCTCTCCGGGATGAAGGGCGGGACGATCCTCATCGAGGG
>Ga0214472_10002193_pt1 | contig 21209 bp, 22 predicted proteins | sample RVTome_6_FD_207662 | JGI IMG/M metagenome (GOLD analysis project Ga0214472, IMG submission 207662) | Soil microbial communities from uranium-contaminated site in the Upper Colorado River Basin, Wyoming, United States - RVT140D175 | ecosystem: Environmental > Terrestrial > Soil > Contaminated >...
CGGCCGGGGGTTGGGGGCGCTGCCCGGGGTGTTTACGGGCGCCCCCCCCCCCCCCCCCCCGGGCGGGGGCGGGTTGGGGCGGCCCCCCGCGACGCACCGGTTATGCTCTCCGCCCCGCCCGTTGCGGGGTTTTTTTTGTCAGCCTTCCACGGAGCACCCGCCCATGGCCCCGAGCAAGCCACGCATCCTGGTCACCCGGCGCATGCCGCCCCGGGTCACCGCGCGCCTCGAGCGCGACTACGATGCCACGCTGAATCCGCAAGACCGCATCATGAGCAGCGACGAGCTGATCGCCGCCGCCGCGGGCCATGCCGGCATCCTGTGCTGCAGTTCCGAGAAGTTCACACCCGCCGTGATCGCGCAGCTCCCCGACACGGTGCGCATCGTGTCCACCTTCTCGGTCGGCTACGAGCACATCGACGTGCCGGCTGCGCGCACGCGCGGCATCGCGGTCACCAACACCCCGGAGGTGCTCACCGACGCCACCGCCGACATCGCGATGCTGTGCCTGCTCGGCGCCGCGCGGCGCGCCTCGGAAGGCGATCGCATGGTGCGCGGCGGCAACTGGAATGCGTGGACCACGACGATGATGCTGGGCGTGCACCTGGGCGGCAAGAGGCTCGGGATCTACGGCATGGGCCGCATCGGGCGTGCAGTGGCGCAGCGCGGGCGCGGCTTCGGCATGAGCATCCACTACCACAACCGCTCGCGCCTGAGCCCGGATCTGGAACTGGGCGCGAGCTATCACGCCAGCGCCGAGGAACTGCTGCCGCACTGCGATTTCCTGTCCATCAACGCGCCATCGACCGCGGAAACGGTGAAGTTCCTCAACGCCGAGCGCATTGCGCTGCTGCCCGACGGCGCGGTCGTCGCGAACACCGCGCGCGGCAACATGGTCGACGACGAGGCGCTGATTGCGGCGCTGCGCTCGGGCAAGGTCGCGGCGGCAGGGCTGGACGTGTTCGACGGCGAGCCCAGGATCAACCAGGCCTACATGGCGCTGGACAACACCCTGCTGCTGCCGCACATCGGCAGCGCCACGCACGAGACCCGCGACGCGATGGGCTTTTGCTGCCTGGACAACATGGATGCGTTCTTCGCGCAGCGCGAGTGCCCGAATGCGCTGACCTAGGCGGGCCGCGATGAATATGAACCACAAAGGCACAAAGGGCACAAAGGAGCGAGGGTTGGTTTCAGGGGCCTGAGGTCCTTGAAACCGGGGATCAGGGATCAACGTCCGGCGAACTCAGCGAAGCTGACAGGTGTGGGTCCCCTCTTCTTACTTTGCGCCCTTTTTGCCTTTGTGGTTCAAACAGCGTACCCGGGGTACGCCTCGTATCTCATCCCCCGGCGACTACGCCGGCACCTCGCCCAGCACCGTGCAGCGGCGCATGATGCGGCGCACGTTCGCGGTGTCGTACTCGGTCGCGCGGTGCAGCAGGCAGCGGTTGTCCCAGACGATCAGGTCGCCGCGGCGCCAGTGGTGCCGGTAGATGCGTGATTCATCGATGGCCTGCGCATTGATTGCCTCGACCAGCGCGCGCCCCTTCGCGTAGTCCATGCCCTGGATGTACTCGGCGTGGTCGCCCAGGTACAAACACCTGCGGCCGGTCTCGGGATGCGTGCGCACCACCGGGTGATCGACCGGCGGCTTGTCGCGTTTCTGCGCCTCGGTCATCAGATCCTCGCCGTGGCGCCGGGTGCGCGAGAAGTCCAGGTTGTGCACCGCGCGCAGCGCCAGCAACTGCGCCTGGCGCTGCGGCGGCAGGCTCTCCCAGGCCGCGTACATGTCGCAGAACCAGGTCTCGCCGCCCGCTGCCGGCACCTCGTCGGAGTAGATGATGGTGGCCTGACCGGTGCGCCGGCTCCACGAGCCGTCGGTGTGCCAGGCCAGCGTGCCCTTGTCCGGATGCTTGCCGGTCGGATTGCCGTCGGCGTCGACGTTGCTCAGGTAGTACAGCTCCGGGTGGCCGTGCGCGTGATACTGGTTCATCACGTGCACCTGCACCTCGCCGAACTGGCGCGCGAACGCGACCTGGCGCTCCGGCGGCATGTACTGGTCGCGAAACACCAGCACCTGGTGGGTGAGGAAGGCGCCGTACACGCTGGCGAACAGCGCCGCGCCGACTTCCTGCGCCAGATCCACGCCGAGGATTTCGGCGCCCGGCGCCGGCGTCAGCGCGCGCGCCTGGAACGGCCATGCGGCCGGATCCCGCTGCACGTCGCGCCGCGGCGCGATCGCCGCCGCACTCACCGGCGATCCTCCGCGGCAGCGGCCACGTCGATGCCGGCCAGCACCTCGTACACCTTCACCACCGCAGCATCGCTGTCGCGCAGGTGGCCCATGGACGCGGCAGCGAGGAACTGCTGCATCGCGGCGGCGGTCAGCGGCGCCGGAAAATTCACGTCCTTCGCGCCGTCGAGCGCGATCCCCAAATCCTTGGTGAAGATCTCGACCACGCCCTTGGGCGAGTAGTCACGCGCGAGGATGTCCGGCACGCGGTCCTGCCACACGAAGGAGCGCGCCGCGCCGTCCTTGATCACGTCGTAGACGATCTTCGGATCCGCGCCGGATTTCGCGGCCAGCGCGATGCCCTCCGCGGTCGCCGCGACCAGGATGCCGCACATCATCTGGTTGATCATCTTCACCGTCGAACCGGCTCCCGCCTGCTCGCCGCACACCGCGATCTTCGCGCCCATCACCTCCATCGCCGGGCGCGCGGCGGCCAGCGCCGCGGGCGCCCCGGACACGATGAAGGTCAGCGTGCCGGCGTCGGCGCCGCCCACGCCGCCGGTCACCGGCGCGTCCAGCAGCGCGTGGCCCGATTGCGCGAGGCGCGCCTCCAGCGCGCGCGCCTGGGCCGGCGACATCGTCGTGTCCATCAGCACCGTCGCGCCGTCGGGCAGCGTGCTCATTGCGCCATCGTCGCCGAACAGCACCTGCTCGGCCTGCGCCGCGGTGAATACCACCACCACCAGCAGTTCGGCGCCGCGCGCCGCCTCGGCCGGGGTCGCCGCCGCAGCCCCGCCGTCGGCCGCGAGCTGGCGCACCGCCTCGGCGCGCACGTCGTAGCCGCGCACCGCATGGCCGGCCGTGACCAGGTTGCGCGCCATGTAGCGCCCCATCGCGCCGAGGCCTATGAATCCGATCGTCTGCATGGGTGGCCTCCCGGGCCGTGCGCCAGCTCGCTGGCATTGTGGGCTTGGTGAAGAGGTAGATGGTAGACGTTACAACTGGTAATACCGCACCGCGTTGTCGTGGAACAGCGCGCGCTGCTGCGCCTCGGGCAGGTGCGCGGTGATCGTGCGAAAGCCGTCGAAGATCGTACGAAAGCCGCCGCCGAGGCGGTCGACCGGGTAGTTGCTCGCGAACATGCAGCGCCCGGTGCCGAAGATCGCGATGGTGTCCAGCACCACCTGGCGATTGGCCTCGACGCTCCACGCCCGGCCCGGCATGCCGAGGCCGGAGATCTTGATCGCCACGTTGGGCGCCTCGGCGATGCACGCGAGCGAGCGGCGCCAGGCGGCCAGGCCCGCCTCGCTGCGATCCGAGGGCAGGCCGGTGTGGTTGATGATGATCGTGGTGTCCGGGAAATCGCGCGCCAGGCGTGCGGCCTCGGGCAGGTGCCAGTGCACGACCTGCAGGTCGAAGCACAGGCCGTGCACGGCCAGCCGCGCGTAGCCGTCGCGCCACTTCTGATCGCTCATCGAGCCGCGCGGCATCGCGCGCGGCATGTGCGGCGAGTGCGTCACGGTCGGCTTGTGGCGCACGCTGCGCACCACGCCGCTGGCCGCGTGCGCGGCCAGCACCGCATCCACGTCGTCCATGTCCAGCCAGGCCTGCGCCACGACCGCGTGCGGATAACCGTCGCGTTGCATCACGCGCTTGATCCAGGTCACTTCGCCGATCGGGTCGTCCGGATCCCACTCGGCCTCCACGTACACGCTCTTGACGACCTGCACGCCATGCGCGTCCTCGAGGTAGTGCCGCGGCATGTAATCGGCGCGGATCGACGCGTAGTCGCCGTAGCGCATGTGGATCCACGGTTCGCGCAGCAGCCACGGATGCTTGCCCAGCGACAGATCCCAGAAGTGGTGATGGGCATCGACGACGGGGAGCGGGGCGGCTTCGGTCATGGGTCAGGACTCGCGCGGTTCGCGGGGAGCCATGGCTCGGGGCAATTATTTTGAACCACAAAGGCACAAAGGTCACAAAGAGGAATTCGTTGTCGCTCTGATGTCTCAATCATGAAGGAGGATTCTTCATCTTTGCACGGACTCAGCGTGAAGCGTCCACAGGTCAATATACGATCTTCCTTTGTGACCTTTGTGCCTTTGTGGTTCAAATTCCGTGCCTTTATGGTTCAAAATCCCGCGTTCGAACATCGGCACCCACGAATCGAGATCGACACAAGGGACCCACATGAAGCTGCAACGCCACGAGATGCTGCACTGCGACGCGGGCTGGCGGAAGTTTTCCTTCCTCAAGCTGAGCACGGCGGACGGATTGACCGGGATCAGCGAATACAATGAGTCCTACGGCAGCCCCGGCTTGAGCGCGGTCATCGACGGACTGTGCACGCGCATCGTCGGCGACGATCCGCGCGCGCATGAGCGCATCAGCGCGAAGCTGTACGCGATCACCCGCCAGGCCCCCGGCGGCATCGCGCAGCAGGCCATCGCCGCGATCGAGAACGCACTGCTGGATCTCAAGGGCAAGGCGCTGGGCGTGCCGGTGTACGAGCTGCTGGGCGGGCCGCTGCGCGATCGGCTGCGTCTGTACTGGTCGCATTGCGGCTCCTACCGCCTCGGCGAGACCGCGCGCCACACCGGCCGCTGGGCGATCGAGCGCGTCGAGGACCTCGAGAAGCTTGGTCGCGAGGTGCGCGAGCGCCGCTTCACCGCGCTGAAGACCAACATGTTCCTGTTCGACGGCAAGCCGCGCATGCACATGCCCGGTTTCACGCGCTCGCCCGGCTGGCCGGAACTGAACCTCGACCGCGGCCTGATCGAGGCGCTGCGCACGCAGATCGCGATGCTGCGCAAGGGCGCCGGCGACGCTGTCGACATCCACCTCGACCTGAACTTCAACTTCAAGACCGAGGGCTACCTCGCGCTCACGCGCGCACTGGACGACCTGGGCCTGGCGTGGTTCGAGATCGACAGCTACGACCCCGCGGCGCTGGCGCACGTGCGTCGCGCCATCCGCACCCCGCTCGCCTCGTGCGAGTCCTTGTTCGGGACCCGCGGCTTCAAGCCCTTCTTCGAGCACTACGCGATGGACGTCGCGATCGTGGACGTGCCGTGGAACGGCATCTGGCAATCGGTCAAGATCGCCGCGATGGCGGAGGCCTACGAGGTCAACGTCGCCCCGCACAACTTCTACGGCCACCTGTCGACGATGATGAGCGCGCACTTTTGCGCCGCGATCCCCAACTTCCGCGTGATGGAGATCGACATCGACGACGTGCCGTGGAAGGACAGCCTCGTGAGCGTGGTGCCGAAGATCGAGGACGGCCACCTGCTGCTGCCCACCGGCCCGGGCTGGGGCACGGAACTGAACGAGGACGCGATCCGCGCGCATCCGCCTAAGTGATCGGGCTTCGTTGATCGGTTGATTGATTTTGAACCACAAAGGCACAAAGGACACAAAGGGGAATTCGTTTTCGCTTCGATGCTCGGTCGTCACGGAAGGTTTTCCGTAATTCCACGGCAACGGAAAGAGTCCGCAGGTAAATAATCGAACTTCTTTCTTGACCTTTGTGACCTTTGTGCCTTTGTGGTTCAAATACTCCCTGGCTCGAGAACGTCGTGGCTCGCGCACAACGCCCACGCGAACATAAGGAGACGCAGCGTATGGATCTGTTCGACCTCACAGGCAAGGTGGCGATCGTCACCGGCGGCAACGGCGGCATCGGGCTGGGGATGGCGCGCGGGCTGGCGCGTGCCGGGGCGTCGCTGGCGATCGTGGGGCGCAATGCATCGAAGTCGGTGCAGGCGGTCGCGGAACTCGAGGCCCTGGGGGTGCGCGCGATTGCGCTCGAGGCCGATGTCACCGACGCCGACCAGGTCAACGCGATGGTCTCGCGCGCGGCCGCGACGCTGGGCGCCGTGCACATCCTGGTCAACAACGCCGGCACCAACATCCGCAAGCGCCCGGAGGATCTGGCCGAGGCCGAGTGGCGCACGGTGCTCGATACCAACCTCACCAGCGCGTTCCTGTGCGCCAAGGCGTGCTTCGGGCACATGAAGCGCGCCGGCGGCGGCAAGGTGCTGAACAACGGCTCCATGCTGTCCATCTTCGGCACCCCGTGGGGCTCGGCCTACGCTGCCAGCAAGGGCGGCATGGTGCAGCTCACCAAGGCACTGGCGACCGCCTGGGCCGGCGACAACATCCAGGTGAACTGCTTCCTGCCGGGCTGGATCGACACCGCGCTCACCCGCCAGGCGCGCCGCGACATTCCCGGCCTGGAGGACAAGGTCACGGCGCGCACCCCCGCCGCGCGCTGGGGCGATCCGGACCACTTCCAGGGCATCGCGGTGTTCCTGGCCAGCCGCGCATCGGACTTCGTCACCGGCACGGCGATCCCGGTGGACGGCGGTTATTCCGTGATGGGCTGACGCAGGCCTGCCGAGGAGCAGGCTGCTACAGGCGAGGCCGCGAGCAATTCGCCCGCGCCTGACGGCGCGCGCCGCGTCACCGGCTTGTCGCGCACCCCAGGATGCGCAGCGCCGCGCAGGCCGCGCCGTAGCCGTTGTCGATGTTGACCACGGTGATGCCGGGGGCGCAGCTCACCAGCAGCGAGCGCAGCGCGGTCTCGCCGCCGGCGGCGACGCCGTAGCCGGCCGAGGTGGGCACCGCGATGATCGCGCCGGGCACGAGCCCGCCGAGCACGCTCGGCAGCGCCGCGTCCATGCCGGCGGCGACGATCAGCACCGGAAAGGCGGCGATCTCGTCCACGCGCTCGAGCACCCGCCACAACCCCGCCACCCCCAGGTCGTGGAACTCGCGCGCGCCGTGGCCGGCGTGGCGCAGCGTGCGCGCCGCCTCGCGCGCGATCGCGACATCGGAGGTCCCGGCGGTGACGATGGCGACGCGCGGGGCCGCGTCGATCAGCGCCGGCAACTCGCCCAGGACCGCAGTGCGCGAAAGCGGATCGTAGTCCAGGCGCTCTTGCCACCGGCCGTCCAGCGCCGCGAATCGTGCGCTGTCCAGGCGCGTGAGCAGCAGCGTCGTGGCACGCTCATGGGCGTCGGCGAGGATGTGCTCGAGCTGCGCCGTGGACTTCGACACGCACAGCACCGCCTCGTCCAGGCCCGTGCGCGCGCGCCGCCCGCGGTCGGGCCGGTATTCCTCGCCCGCCATCACGCCGGACGCAGGAACGCGCTGCCCATGCGGTAGGGCGCGAAGCTCACCGGGCGCAGCTCGCCGATCGCGGCGAAGCGCCGTGCCACATCCGCTGCCAGCGCCGCGCGGCCCACGTCGGCGAGCGCGTGCAGGCAGGCCTCGTCCAGTTCGATCACCACGCCGGCGCGGCGCACGCGGCAACGCACCGTGCGCGGCGACAGCGCATCGCCGATCGAGCGTTCCACCGCGTTGACCACCGGCAGCACCCGCGGGTCGATCGCGATGCCGGTCTCGATACGGCTCGACAGGCACGGCGCCGCCGGCAGTTCCGCCAGATCCGACAATCCGAGGTGGCGGGCGATGGCGCGCACGCCGGCCTTGTCGATGCCGGCCTCGACGAAGGGATGGCGCACGCGGTGCTGCTCGGCCGCGCGCAGGCCCGGGCGGTAATCGCCCAGGTCGTCGCAGTTCGTGCCCGAGACCAGCGGCTCGCGGCACAGCCGCGACATCGTCGCGTACAGGCTGGACTTGCAGTAGAAGCAGCGATCGGCCGGATTGTCACGGTAACGCGGATCGGCGAACTCGCCGGCATCCACCTCGCGCAGCTCCCAGCCCTCGCGCGCCGCATGGCGGCGCACCCGCGCGGTGGCCTGCTCGGGCACCGCCGCGGACACCGCGTGCACCATGCGCACGCCGCCGGGGCAGGCGCGGTGCGCGAGAACCGCCAGCGTCATGCTGTCGACGCCGCCGCTGACCGCGACCGCGAGCGGCGTCATCGGGTGCAGCACCTGTTGCAGGCGCGCCAGCGTCGCGGCCGCATCACTCATCGCGGTCGTGCCCGGGGTGCAGCACCGCCTCGGCAGTACGACGGACATCCTCGCGCGCGGCGCGCGAGCCGCCGCTGACCGCGACATCGTCCATCTCCGCCTTGCGCGTCACGCGACCGTCGGGACGCATGACCTGCTTCACGCGCACGCGCTGGCCGGCCGCATCGACATCGTCGATGCGGCGCGCGAGGCTCGCGCGCTCGACGATCTGCCAGCGCACACCCAGCGTGCTGGTCTGATCAAGGCATGCGGCCAGCACCGCGTCCAGCGCATCGGCCCGCGCGAGCACCTGCACCTGCATCGCGACGCGGCCCTTCTTGCCGTACACCGGCGCCTGGATCACGTCGAGCACCGCGTGTACGCCGCGCAGCCGCTCCAGGCCCACGGCCAGGTCCTCCGGCGTCTGATCGTCGACCTCGAACTCGACGCGCGCGATGCGCTCGCACACCAGAGCGGCCGCATCGGTTTCGAACACCAGCACCCGCAGCACGTTGCTGATGCCTTCGAGGCGGCGCGTGCCGAATCCCGAGCCGCTGCACACCAGGCGCATCGGCGTGCGCCGGGGCGCGAAGTCCGGCGCCAGGTGGCGCAGGATCGCCGCGCCGGTGGGCGTGATGCGCTCCCCCGGGCGGCCGTCGTCGTGCAGCGGCCAGCCTTGCAGCAGTACCGTGGTGGCCGGTGCCGGCAGCGCCAGCTCGCCGTGCGCGCTGTGCACGCGCCCGCTGCCCATCGGCAGCGGCGCACACGACCAGCTGTGCACGCCGGCATGCTCGAGCAGCCACGCCGCGCTGATCATGTCGGCGATGGAATCCCACGCCCCGACCTCGTGGAACGCGACCTGCTCGATCGCGGTGCCGTGCACCCGCGCCTCGGCCTCGCCGAGCAGGCGGAACATGTCCAGCGCACGCGCGCGCACGCCATCGGCGAGCGCCGCAGCGCGCAGCAGCTCGACCACGTCGCGGTAGTGGCGGTGGTGATGATCGTGCTGTTCCGCGTGCGTGGGCGTGACGCGAAAGCGCGAGCCGGTGAGCACGCCATCGTCGTGCGGCTCACGCGCCACGCCGACGATCGCGCTCAGCCCGGCGCGCTCGAACGCCGCGCACAGCCCGCGCTCCAGCTCCGGCCACGCGTCGATCATCGCGGCGGCGAACATGTCGCCGGCAATTCCGCCCACGGGGTCGAGGTGTCCGTGCATGGCGCGATTCTAGCCCGGACTATTCATGAACGCGCCAGGCGAGGGCGAGGAGATGTCGGTAGATGCAAGGCGGACGCCGCCACGGGCGCGCAGGCGTACCTCGACGGTACGTCGAGCACCCGCGGCAAGTCCAACGCCGCAGGTGCCGGCAGATCCTCGTCCGCAGCCAAGCGTTCATGAATAGTCCGGGCTGGCGCTGCCCTGGCGCCACGGCGCCATTGACCGCTACCGGACGCTCTCCTATCGTCAAGCCGTGGCGCGACTTGCGCCGCTGACACGGGCCGGCCGATGAACGTCGAACTCGCCTACGCCCGCGGCGTGCTGCCGGTGCGCCTGCCGCGGGATTGTGAGGTCAGCGTGCTGCGCAAGCAGCCGATGCAGCCGCTGGCCGACCCGCCGGCCGCGATTGCCGCGGCCTACGCGCAGCCGGTCGACGGCCCGCCGCTGGCCGAGCTGGCCCGCGGCCGTACCTCGGCGTGCATCCTGATCTGCGACATCACGCGCCCGGTGCCGAATGGGCTGATCCTGCCGCCGCTGATCCGCACGCTGATCGCGGCCGGGATCCCGGCCGCGCGCATCACGGTGCTGGTCGCGACCGGCCTGCACCGCCCGAACGAGGGCGAGGAGCTGCGCGAACTGGTCGGCGACGACTGGGTGCTGGACACGGTGCGGGTCGAGAACCACTTCGCGCGCAACGACGACGAGCACGTGGATCTGGGCCTGACCCGCACCCGCGGCACGCCGGTGAAGCTCGACCGGCGCTTCCTGGACGCGCAGCTGCGCATCGTGACCGGCCTGGTGGAGCCGCACTTCATGGCCGGCTACTCCGGCGGGCGCAAGGTGATCGCGCCCGGCATCGCGCACCAGGACACCATCCGCACCTTCCACAGCGCGCGCTTCATGGAGGATCCGGCCGCGGTGCAATGCAAGCTCGAGCACAACCCGCTGCACGAGGAGCAGCTCGAGATCCTGCGCATGATCGGCGGCGACGTGTGGGCCGTGAACACGGTGCTCGACGAACACCGGCGCACCAGCTTCGTGAACTTCGGCGAGATCCTCGCCAGCCACGCGCAAGCGGTCGACTACGTGCGCCGCTCGAGCCTGGTGCCGGTGCCGCGCCGCTTCAGCACCGTGCTCACCTCGGCCGCCGGCTTCCCGCTCGACGCCACCTACTACCAGACCGTGAAAGGCATGGTGATGCCGATCGACATCCTGGCACCGGGCGCCGACCTCATCATCGCTGCCGCATGCACCGAGGGCATGGGCTCGGCGGAGTTTCGCGCCGCGCAGGCGCGGCTGGTCGCGGACGGCCCGGACGGCTTCCTCGCGTCCATCCTGCCCAAGCGCTTCGCGGACGTGGACGAATGGCAGACCGAGATGCAGCTCAAACCCATGCGCGTGGCGAACATCCACCTGTACAGCGACGGCCTGAACGCTGAGGACCGCGCGCTGACCGGCGTCCACATGATCGATTCCATCGAGCACGCCGTCGCGCGCAGCATCGCGCGCAGCGGCGATCGCGCGGTGGCCGTGATCCCGGAAGGCCCCTACGTGGTCCCCTACCACGCCGCGTAATCAAAGGGGACGCAGGCGTTTGATTTCGGTTTGATCTCCGGTGCCTGGTGCGCCAGCCTGGGAAATCAAACGCCTGCGTCCCCTTTGAATCCCAGCCTGGGAAATCAAACGCCTGCGTCCCCTTTGAATCTTCCCGGCGACGGCCTATCTTGGGCGTTGCCGCACCGGCTATGACGGAGCCAGTCTGATGCTGAACACCACCCGCTTCCTGCTCACCGAGAAAGAGGCCGGCGTCGCGGCGGCGGACGCGCCGTCGATGCTGCGCATCCGCCAGCAGTTCCCGCGCCCGGTGGAACAGGACATCGAAGGCGCCGTGCGCCGCGAACTCGAACCGCTGCTGGCAACAGTACAGGCCGGCCAGCGCATCGCCGTGACCGGCAGCAGCCGCGGCATCAGCAACTTCGCGCGCGTGATCCGCGAGTGCGTCACGGCGCTGAAGGCCAGGGGCGCCGAGCCCTTCGTATTCCCCGGCATGGGCAGCCACGGCGGTGCGACCGCCGAAGGGCAGATCCGCGTGCTCGAGTAAACCCCCGGCATCACCGAGCAGTCGATCGGCTGCCCGATCCGTTCGAGCATGGACGTGGTGCAGGTCGGCACCACCACGACCGGCTTTCCGGTCTACCAGGACCGGATCTGCCACGCGGCCGACGGCGTGCTGGTGGTCAATCGCGTCAAGCCGCACACCGGATTCACCGAACGCGTCGAAAGCGGGCTGTGCAAGATGCTCGTGATCGGCATGGGCAAGCAGGCCGGCGCGTCGAAGATCCACCAGCAGTCGCTGCGCGAGCCGATGGGCCGCATGGTCCTCGATGCCGCACGCATCATCGTCGACAGCGATCGCCCGCGGCTACTGGGCGGCCTCGCGCTGGTCGAGAACGCGTTCAAGGAGACCGCGCTCGTCAAGGGCGTCGCGATGGACAGCTTCGATGCGCTGGTGGAGGCCGAGAGCGCACTGCTGGTGCAGGCCTACGAGCTGCTGCCGCGCCTGCCCTTCGACGACCTGGATGCGCTGATCGTCGACGAGATGGGCAAGAACATCAGCGGCTCGGGTATGGACAGCAACATCATCGGCAAGAAGCCGGGGCTCGAGCGCCCGCGCATCGGCGCGATCTTCGTGCGCGGGCTGACCGAGCAGACCCACGGCAACGCGACCGGCATCGGCTACGCCGATCTGCTTCCGCGCAAGGTCTTCGACCAGGTGGATCTGAACTCCACGTACATGAACGCGTTCACCGCCAAGCGCCCGCTGGTGGGCAAGATCCCGATGCTGATGGAAAGCGAGCTGCAGGCGATGCAGGTGCTGCTGAACTTTCGCCAGGGCGAGGATCCCCAGTCGCTGCGCCTGGCGTGGATCCGCAACACCTCCAGGCTCGACGAGCTGTGGGTGTCGACCTCGCTCGCCGACGAGGTGCGCGCGAATGCGCGCCTGGAGATCCTCGGCGAAGCGGTGCCGATCACCTTCGACGCCGATCTGGGGCTGGTGCCGCTGGCCTAAGCCGGCGCAAGCATGCGCATCCACCGCGATCGACTCGCCACGCGCATCGCCGGCAGCCTGCTCGGGCTGGGCTTCATCGCGGCGGGCCTGTACGCGATCTTCGGCGGACCCGACGGCCTCGACGCCGGCCTGCGCGCGCATGCCCGGGGCTTCGGCATGACCGCCCTCATCGCCGGCGCGATCGCGGTGCCGGTGTCGTGGCTGGTGCAGCGCCTGGACAACATCTGGTGCGCACCGCCGCGCAGCGGCTGGTTCCGCGCGAAGCGCGACGACAGTTGATCCGACCCGACAGCGAGGTGCATCCATGCAAATCGAAATCGTCCCTTGCGGCGTTGCGCTCGGCGCGCAGATCCGCGGCGTGAACCTGGCCCGGCCGCTGGAGGACGCCGCGTTTCGCGAGGTCGAGGCCGCCTTCGACGAGCACGGCGTGCTGGTGTTTCGCGACCAGACGATCACCCCGGCGCAGCAGATCGAATTCGGCAGACGCTTCGGCGAACTGCTGCCGAACTTCAACAGCGAGGTGCACGGCGTGGCCGGGCATCCCGAGCTGTTCGTCGTGTCCAACATCGAGGAGGAAGGCCGTCCCATCGGCGCGCGCCGTGTCGGGGAAACCTGGCACAGCGACATGTCCTATGCCGCGCGACCGCCGCGCGCAACGCTGCTCCATGCGCTGGAGATCCCGGAACTGCACGGCCTCACGCTGGGCGATACCGAGTTCGCAAACGCGGCAGCCGCATACGACGCGCTGCCCGACGCGATGCAGCAGCGCATCGAGTCGCTGCAGGGCGTGTTCGACTTTCGCGGGCGGACCCGCGCGCGCGGCGTCAGCGAAGAGGTCGCGCGGCGCTATCCGCCGGTCATGCACCCGATCGTGCGCACGCACCCGCGCACGGGGCGCAAGAGCCTGTACGTGATGCGCGGCGACTGCACCGGCATCGTGGACATGGAGGCCGGGAAAGCACAGGCGCTGATCGCCGCACTCGCCGAGCACATCGTGCGCCCGGAGTTCGTCTATCGCCATCGCTGGCAGCGCGGCGATGTCGTGATGTGGGACAACTGCACCGTGCAGCACAAGGCGCTGATCGACTACGACCTGCCGCAACGCCGGCTGATCCATCGCACCACCATCGCGGGCCCGGCGCCGGCATGACCCTCAGAGGCACACCATGCAACTCCTGACCACCGCCACCCTGCTGCCCGCGATCGTGACCCTGCTCAGCGTGCTGCTGCTCATCGGCACCGCGATGTACGTCGGTTACACGCGCGGCAAGTACCGCGTCGCGGCGCCGGCGAGCAGCGGCCACCCGGCGTTCGAGCGCGCCTTCCGGGTGCAGATGAACACCCTCGAAGGCACGGTCGCTTTCCTGCCCGCGCTGTGGGTCGCGGCGCACTACGCAAGCGCGCTGTGGGCCGGCGTGCTGGGCCTGGTCTGGCTCGCCGCCCGGGTGTGGTACGCGATCGCCTACGCGCGTGACGCCGCGAAGCGCGGCCCCGCGTTCGGCGTCGCCTTCCTCGCGCTGGCGGCGCTGATCCTGCTCGCGCTGGTGGGGCTGGGACGCGCCGTGCTGGCCAGCGCCTGAATCTTGATCGGCGCTCGCGGTACGATCTGTCCATGGCTGCCCACGCGCTCGACGCCTTGCCGGCGTGCTCGGCTTCGGCGGCATCGCAGGCGTTTCCACCCAGATTGCGTGGATCCTGTTCATCGTCGGCCTGGTGATGGCGATCGTGTTCTTCGTCCTCGGACGCAGACCCAGGATCTGAACGCGTGTGCGGGGGGCGCCGGCGCGCCTGCACCTGCCGGACGTGCGTGCCGCAGGCGTCGCGGATACCGTAGCGGCGGCGCATGCCGCGGGTGTACATATTGCATTCGTGTGCATTCGTGCACTCGCAGTGTCCCGCGCCGCAGCTCGAACCGCGGCGCCGCCACTGGAACCGACCATGGCCGCACGACCATTGTGGAAGGGACAGCTTCGCCTCTCGCTGGTCGCGATGGTGGTGAAGCTGTACTCGGCCACGCGGACCGGCGGGCGCATCCGCTTTCGCCAGATCCACGGGCCGGGCGGCAAGCCGATCCGCTACAAGAAGGTCGTGCCCGGCATCGGGCCGGTGGACAAGGGCGAGATCATGAAGGGCTACGAGCTCGACAAAACCGATCTTCTCCAGAGCATCGGCGACGACTACGTGCCGGAAGACCTGCTGGAGGTCGCGACGACGCTGATCGACAACAAGACATCCGCGTTCGACTTCTCGCGTTTCACGGACAACCACACCGTGGCGATGCATGAGAAGAAGGCGCGCAGCACCGCCACGAGCAAGAAGCGGAAGCGGGCCTGATCCGTGGCCGCCGACGATCGACTCTCGGATTACAACGCAAAGCGCGATTTCGCGAAGACCCGCGAACCGAAGGGGCGCAGCGGCCGCTCGCGACGCAGCGCGCTGGGCTTGTACGTGCAAATGCATGCTGCGCGGCGGCTGCACTACGACCTCAGGCTCGAGTGGGACGGCGTGCTGTTGAGCTGGGCCGTGACCAGGGGCCCGAGCCCCGATCCGACACAAAAGCGCCTCGCGGTGCGCACCGAGGATCATCCGCTGTCGTACGCGCGATTCGAGGGCACGATCCCGAAGAAGGAATACGGCGGCGGCACCGTGATGCTGTGGGACAGGGGCACCTGGACACCGCGGGGCGACGCCGGCGAAGGGCTCGCGAACGGCAAGCTGTCGTTCACTGCGCACGGTGAACGCATGCAAGGCGGCTGGACGCTGGTGCGCATGCAGCCACGCAACAAGGCAAAGCGCGAGAACTGGCTGCTGATCAAGGAACGCGACGAGCATGCCGGGCACGACGCGGACGAGCTGACCGATGCGTACACGACCAGCATCGCCACGTCGCGCACGATGGACCAGATTGCCGGCGGATCGCCGGTGCCGCGCGAGGCGCGCCGGCGCGCCGCGAAGACCAGGGCCCGCGACGAGTACCGCGGCGTGCGCATCTCCAATCCGCACCGCGTCGTCTACCCGCGGCAGGGTGTGACCAAGGCCGAACTGGCGCACTATTACGACGTCATCGGCGCACGCATGCTGCCGCTGATGCGCGCGCGTCCGGTGTCCTTGTTGCGCTGCCCCAGGGGCCGCAACGACAAGTGCTTCTTCCAGAAGCATGCCGCGGCCGGCTTTCCGGCTCAGATCGCGCGCGTCCCGATCGCCGAGCGCTCGGGGCGCCGCGCCGAGTATCTGTACATCGACGACGTCGCCGGGCTGATTGCCGGCGTGCAGATGGGTACGCTGGAGTTCCACACCTGGGGCTCGAGAATCGATTCGCTCGAAAAGCCCGACCGCCTGGTGTTCGATCTCGACCCCGACGAGACGCTGGACTTCGAGGTCGTCGCGCTGGCCGCGGCCATGATCCGCAGCCGGCTCGACGCGCTGGGCCTGGACTCGTTGCCGCTCGTGACCGGCGGCAAGGGCGTGCACGTGGTCGCGCCGCTACGCCGCACCGCCGAATGGCCGCGCGTGAAGACGTTTGCGCAGGCATTCGCGACGCGCTTGGCCGCCGATGAGCCGTCGGTGTTCACCGCGACGATGTCGAAGAGCAGGCGCCGCGGCCGCATCTTCATCGACTGGCTGCGCAACGAGCGCGGTGCGACCGCGATCGCGCCGTACTCGACGCGCGCGCGCGAGAACGCGCCGGTCGCGACACCGGTGAGCTGGGACGAACTCGCGCAGTTGCAGGCCGCGAACGGCTTTCGCATCGACGACGTCGTCGCACGCCTCGATCAAGCCGATCCGTGGAATGCCTTCGGCTCCTGGCAGCAGTCGGTGACCGCGCGCATGCTCTCGAACCCGCGCCTCGGTGCGTCAGCGCACTGACGCCGCGCACGCACAACGCACTATGGACGCATTGCCACTCGCGCACACCGCGCGAGGGCCCCCATCAACCTCGTCGGGAGGGATTGCAGCCATGGGAAAGTACATTCTGGGCTGGCTCCTGGGTGTGCCGGTAATCGTGCTGGTCATCATCTACTTCATCTTCAACTGAGTACCTCTGCACTGAGCGCGCGCCGCGGCAACGTACCGGCATCCTCGCCCAGATCCCAGTACAGGCCGGTCATGATCGCAAGCCCATCGCGCAGCACTGACGCCAGCGCGTGCTCGTTCGGCGCGTGCTGCGAGCAGGCCGCGTACGAGTGCGGGATCCAGATGGTCGGCAGACCGAGCAGATCGGTGAACAGATCGTTGCAGATCGATCCGCCGAGCTGGGGCAGGACCGCGGGCACCGACCCCGTGCTGCGCGCGACCGAGTCGACCGCCCAGCGCACCCACGGGTGATCGGGATCGGTGCGGGTGGCGCGGAACGACGCGGCGTTGCCGGCCGGCGGCGGCTGTATCGACACTGCGGCGAACCCGGCCGCATCGAGGTGGCGGCGCAGCGCCGGCAGGAACTGCTCGTCCTGCGAGCCGGCCACGAAGCGGATCTGGCAGTGCGCGCTCGCGCGCGGCGGGATCGCGTTCACCGGCTTGTCCGGGTTGCCGGTGCGAAACGCCAGCACCTCGAAGCTGTTCCAGCCGTAGACCCGCTCGACCGGGGTCAGGCCCGGCTCGCCCCAGTCGGCGTCGATCGCCGGTGCGCCGGCGCCGGCATCGATGACGACGTCCGCGAGCGCCGTGCGCACCGAGTTGCTCAACGCCGGCGGCAGCCACTCGCGCAGCTGGATGCGGCCGCGCGCATCGACGATGCTGGCCAGCGCATGCGCGAGAATCACCCCCGGGTTCGCGAGCAGCCCGCCCCAGTTCCCGGAGTGGTGGCCGCCCTCGCGCAAGTCGACGACGAGGTCGAAGTTCATTGCGCCGCGCGCACCGAGGAACACCGTGGCGCGCTGCGGCGACACGCGCGGGCCGTCCGAGGCGATGAACGCATCGGCCTCGAAGCACGCCCGGTGTGCCTCGATCACCTCGCGCAAGCCCGCCGAGCCGTTTTCCTCACCGGTCTCGATCATGAAGCGCGAGTTGAAGCCGAGCCGCCCGCGCGTCTCCAGCACGGCGCGCAGCGCCGCCATGTTGACACTGTGCTGGCCCTTGTTGTCGGCGGTGCCGCGCCCGTACAGGCGATCTCCGTCGCGCTCCAGCCGCCACGGCGACAGACCCTCGCGCCACTGCTCGTCGTAGCCGCGGATGACGTCGCCGTGGCCGTAACCGAGCACGGTCGGCAGCGCCGAATCCTCGATGCGCTGCGCCACGAGCACCGGGCCCGCGCCGGGCACGGGGTTGTCCAGGATCTCGCAGCCATGGCCCATGGCCTCGAAGGCCGGCGCCATCTGCTGCTCGAGGTAGCGGCGCAGCTCGCCGAAGCTGTCCGGCTCCTGGCTCTCCGTATGGACCGCGACCCGCGCGGCCAGATCCGCGAGGAAATCGCCGCCGTCGAAATGCGCGAGCGCCCGCTCGATCGCCGCCTGCCGCGTCATGTGAGTGCTCCTTGGATCCGCCGAAACGGGGATGATAGATGCGCATTTGATCTTGAACCACAAAGGCACAAAGAACACAAAGGAATGAACGGAGGACCCTTATCCCCTTTGTGTTCTTTGTGCCTTTGTGGTTCGAACTTCTTGCCCAGACACGGGCAAATGCGCACCGGGTCAGTACCTTGCGTGCTAACATCGCCGCGCATTCGCGCCCACGACAGGAGCCCTTCATGAACGCAATCGATCTGGCCGGCCGGCGCGCGATCGTCACTGGCGGCGCGCAGGGGATCGGTTACGCGATTGCCGAGCGCTTGCTGGCCTCGGGGGCGGCGGTGAGCTTGCTGGACCGCGACGCCGGACTGCTGCAAAGCGCACGCGCGCAGCTCGGCGCGGCGGCGGTGGTCGCGGACGTGACCGACGCGGATGCGGTCGCGGACGCGGTCGGCGCCGCGCGCGAGACCATGGGCGGGGTCGACATCCTGGTCGCCTGCGCCGGCATCGCCGGGCCGACCATGCCGTCGTGGGAGTATCCCGTCGAGGCCTGGAAGCAGGTCATCGACGTCGATCTGAACGGCGTGTACTACTGCTGCCGCGCCGTGCTGCCGCTGATGCGCGAGCGCGGCTATGGCCGCATCGTCAACGTGGCCTCGATCGCCGGCAAGGAGGGCAACCCCAACGCCGCCGCCTACAGCGCCGCCAAGGCCGGCGTCATCGCGCTGACCAAGTCGCTGGCCAAGGAGACCGCGGAGCTGGACATCGCCGTCAACTGCATCACGCCGGCCGCCGCGAAGACCCGCATCTTCGATCAGATCACGCAGCAGCACATCGACTACATGCTCGCGAAGATCCCGCGCGGGCGCTTCGTGCTGGTCGAGGAGATCGCCGCGATGGTCGCGTGGATGGTGTCGCAGGAGAACTCGTTCACCACCGGCGCGGTGTTCGATCTGAGCGGCGGACGCGCCACATACTGAGCGCGACCCGATGACGCTGCTGCTGATCGGCCTGCTGCTGTTCCTGGGCGTGCACTCGCTGTCCATCGTCACGCCGCGCTGGCGCGATGCGATGGCGGCACGCATCGGCGAGTACCCCTGGAAGGGCGTCTACACGCTGATCGCCGTGGTCGGGTTCGTGCTCATCGTCAAGGGCTACGCCACCGCGCGCCTGGATCCGACGGTGCTGTACGCGCCCGCGCCGTGGCTGCGCCACGTCGCCTTCGCGCTGCTGCTGGGGGTGTTCCCGCTGCTGCTCGCGACCTATCTGCCCGGACGCATCAAGCGCGCGGCGAAACACCCCACGTTGCTGGCGACGAAGTTCTGGGCGCTGGCCCACCTGCTGGCCAACGGCATGCTCGCCGACGTGGTGCTGTTCGGCGGCTTCCTCGCCTGGGCGGTCGCGGACCGCATCTCGCTCGAGCGCCGCCCGGCACGCGCGGTGCCGGAGCTGCCCGGCTCGCGCATGAACGACGCGATCGTGATCGTGGGCGGCCTGGCGATATACGCCGCGTTCGCGCTGTGGCTGCACCCGCTGCTGATCGGCGTGTCGGTCATCGGCCGGTAGCCGCATCGCGCATGACAGCCCGGCTGGCAGGCAAGCGCGCGCTGGTCACGGCGGCGGGACAGGGCATCGGCCAGGCCACCGCGCGCGCCTTCGCCGCGCAAGGGGCCGAGGTCATCGCCACCGACATCGACGCGGCGCTGCTCGATGCACTGCGCGACGCGAGCGGCATCCGCACACAGCGCCTGGACGTCACCGACGCCGCTGCCATCGCGCGCGTCACCGCCGCGGCCGGTGGTGTGGACGTGCTGTTCAACTGCGCCGGCTTCGTCGCGCACGGCAGCATCCTCGACTGCGACGAGCGCGACTGGGACTTCTCGTTCGAACTCAACGTGAAGGCGATGTACCGCATGGTGCGTGCGGTGCTGCCGGGCATGCTCGCGCGCGGCGGCGGTTCGATCCTGAACATGGCCTCGGTCGCCTCCAGCGTGAAAGGGGTGCCGGCGCGCTGTGCCTACGGTGCGTCCAAGGCCGCGGTGATCGGGCTGACCAAGTCCATCGCCGCCGACTTCATCGCGCAGGGCGTGCGCTGCAACGCGATCTGCCCGGGCACCGTGCAATCGCCGTCGCTGGACCAGCGCATCGCGGCCCAGGCGCGGGCCGGCGCCACCACCGAGCAGGCCGCGCGTGCGGCCTTCATCGCCCGCCAGCCGATGGGGCGGCTGGGCAGCACCGCCGAGATCGCCGCGCTGGCGGTGTACCTGGCCAGCGACGAATCGGCGTTCACCACCGGCACCATCAGCATCGTGGACGGCGGCATGACGCTTTAGTCACGCGTTTGGGGAATGCCGTTCAGGGCGCGGCTTGCATGCACGGCACGCCGCTTAACATGCAACAATGCGTGCGGCCGGCCCCGCCTGCAGGACGCACGCCGGCGCAGCCGGCATCCCGCCGCGGCCGACGACCGGCGCGCAACGCTGAACCTGCGTCTGGAACGATCGACCGCATGGCACGCAAGTACATCCGCCGCTGGGTCCCCTCGCGCGAGGACATGCGCTCGCGACGCGCGCTGCGCTGGCTCGGCCCGCTGCTCGAGCGCCCGTGGCTGTGGCAGCTCAACCGCCGCTCGGTGGCGGCGGGGGTCGGACTCGGCGTGTTCTGCGCCTTCCTGATCCCGGGCCTGCAGATCATCATCGCGGCGCTGGCCGCGCTCGTCATCCGCGCGAACCTGCCGGTGGCGGTGGTGAGCACGATGATCTCGAACCCCTTCACCTATGCGCCAATCTTCGTGCTCGCCTACCGCTTCGGCGCGATGCTGCTCGGCGAGAACGTCGACGAGGCGCACGCCGCGGCGCTCGAGGCCGGAGCCCTCGAAGCCGGCGTGGTGGAGGTCACGGCGATCAGCCGCGACTGGGGCGCGCGCTTCGCGGCGATCGGCAAACCGCTGCTGCTCGGCCTGTCCGTGTTCGCCGTCGTCGGCGGTGCGCTCTCCTACCTGTTGACGCTGGCACTGTGGCGGCTCGGCATCGTGCTGCGGCTGCGCCACCGTCAGCGCCGTGTGCGCGAGCGCGGCAGCGCGCGTGCGCTGCGCGGCGATTGAAATTACCATCCGCGACCACCATCGGCGCGCCCTGCGCCGCGGCCGATCGCCGCGCTGCGCGCGGCGCGGCAGAACAACAACGAGCGAGGAGAACGCAGCATGAAGCTTCTACGTTACGGCGAGCGCGGGGCGGAGAAACCCGCACTGCTCGATGCCGCCGGCACCATCCGCGATCTGTCCGGGCACGTCGCGGACATCGACGGCGCGGCGCTCGCACCG
>Ga0214472_10002194_pt1 | contig 21202 bp, 16 predicted proteins | sample RVTome_6_FD_207662 | JGI IMG/M metagenome (GOLD analysis project Ga0214472, IMG submission 207662) | Soil microbial communities from uranium-contaminated site in the Upper Colorado River Basin, Wyoming, United States - RVT140D175 | ecosystem: Environmental > Terrestrial > Soil > Contaminated >...
AACTGGTGTTTCAACCACGTCATCCATGACGAGAGCTTTCTCTCCTTCCAGGTGGACCGAAAATACTTCGACACCCTCCTGCTCCGGAATGCGGCCAGGTTGGGGGCCGAAATCCACGAGCAGACCCGGGTTCTCGAGGTCGATTTCGATTCGGATCCGGACCAGGTCGTCGTCATCACGGAAGATGCGGAAGGACGGCGGGAGACCCGCCGAGCCCGCTTCCTGGTCGACGCCAGCGGACGGAGTTCTTTTCTTGCCACCCGCAATCGCTGGCGGGTGGCGAACCCCAACCTGCAGCGCACCGCCCTGTGGACGCATTGGTTTGATGTGCCGGAGTTCAAGGGCGGGTTGGAGGACGGCGCTTCGCTGATCGTTTATCTCGGCGGCGAAAAGCGCGGCTGGATCTGGGCTTTCCCGCTGGGGCCGGGCCACCTGACCGTCGGGGTCGTTCTGGAGAACGCTTACCTGCGGGAGAAAAAGCGGGAGGTGTCGGAGAAGAACGGCCGGGATTGGCGGACGGCTGTATTTGAGGAGGAGCTGTACGAATCGCCGTTCATCAAGGACCTGCTCGCAGGCGCGCGGATGATGGCGGAGCCGTACGTGGAAGGCGACTACTCCTACAAATCGGACCAGAAGTTCGGCGATCGGTTCGCCATGGTCGGTGATTCCGGCCAGTTCATCGACCCGATCTTCTCGAGCGGTGTATATCTTTCGATGAAATCGGCCAGCCTGGTCGGCCCTCGCCTGCATGCGATGCTGACGGACGGGGACCTGGATCACAACCGGCTCGGCGAGGTTTACGAGACGATCGACGGGGCGTACGGGCTGGTGAAGAGCCTGATCGAGATGTACTACAACCCGCATGCGGTCACCTTCGCGGAGGTCGGTCTGGCCACGGATCAGAGAGGGCATGAAGACGCCATGGCGGCGGGGCATTATTTCCTGGCCGGCGATTTCTTCGAGAACAGCGCCCGCTACCGGAGCTTCCTCGATCTGCTCGATAAGCCGAAGATGTTTGACAGGTACCGGCAGATGGTGATTGAGAAATATCACACCACCGAATCCTCCTGCGATCTGCCTGAGGACACGACCATTTTTCCGGACGAGGCCGACCTGCAAGCGATTTTTGGGGAGCCTACCACTGGCTGATTTCAAAGATACCGTCATCCGCGGTTTGTCCGTGTGATTCCCGAAAGGTATCCAATCCACCGAACCAATCCAGAACGGCCTCGCAGCGGACGAGGGAACCGTTCCCATTCGTGATCGTGCGATACGAACTGAAAGGCCAACGGCGGAAGTCTTTTACAAAGCCGTGCGTTTCGGGGTTGCGGTGGATATAGACGATGAGGGTCTGGAGGTATGCGTCGTTGGTGATCAGCTTGCGCTTGAGGTGTTTTTCGAAGAGACTGCCGCGGCGGCCGTAGGCTTTGTTGATGGATTTGGTATACGCGATGAACATGTTGGCAAAACACCTGTGTGCGGGTTTGTGAAGAGCCAACACCTCGGGGCTTTTCATCTCAATCCCAAAGTGGAAGTGGTTGGGTAAGAGAGAGTAGGTGAAAGTATTCGCGATGGGGGAAATATATTTATCGTACAGTTCAAGGAAATAATAGTAATTGCGTTCCTCAAGGAAGATATTTTCACGGTTGTTGCCACGGTTATAGACGTGGTAAATCTGGTTGGGGAGGAAGGGGATGTACATGAATCTCCAGACATGGCAAGTCTTTAAGACTTGCCATGTCTGGATTATAGGGAAAAAAGCAGGGGGGAGGTCGCGCCGCGCCCGATTTTAAGGAAAAGACCCCGGATACGAAATCCGGGGTCTTTTCACAATCCAATTTCCATCGCAGCCGTTACGTCGCAAACTCCAACGCCGCCTGCGCCGCCGCCAACCTCGCGATCGGCACTCGGAACGGCGAGCAGCTCACGTAGTTCAACCCCAGCCGGTGGCAGAGATGGATGCTCTCCGGATCCCCGCCGTGCTCCCCGCACACGCCGACCTCCAGGTCCAACCTCGCTGCCCGCCCCTTCTTCACCGCAATATCCATCACCTCCCCCACCCCATTCTCATCGATGGTCTGGAACGGATTTTGCAGAAGGATCCCGTCTTCCACATACTTGACCAGGAAATTTCGCTCGGCATCATCTCTTGAATAACCGAACACGAACTGCGTCAAGTCATTTGTTCCGAATGAGAAGAAGCTTGCAGCCCCGGCAATTTCATCCGCCGTGATCGCAGCCCGCGGAATCTCGATCATCGTCCCGAACTTGTAGGAAAACGAGACCCCCTTCTCCTCCATGACGGCCTTCGCGATCTCCTCCAGCTTCGGCTGGATGAAGTGAAGCTCGTTGACGTGCCCGGTCAGCGGGATCATGACCTCCGGGTGCGGCTCGAACCCGCGCAGCTTGACGTCCGCGGCGGCCTCGAAGATGGCCCGCACCTGCATCGAAACGATCTCCGGCATCATGACGCTCAACCGAACGCCGCGCAAACCCATCATCGGGTTGCTCTCGTGCAGCGCCTGGATGCTGCCCAGCAGCTTCTCCTTCTCCGGGATGCTCTCGCCCTTGAGCCGCGCCTCGATCACCTCTTCCAGCAGCACATGCTCGTCCGGCATGAACTCGTGCAGCGGCGGGTCGATCAGCCGGATGATCACCGGCAGCCCGGTCATGGCCTCGAACAGCCCGTCGAAGTCCGACCGCTGAAACGGCAGCAGTTTGTCCAGCGCCGCCTGGCGGCCCTGCACCGAGTCGGACAGGATCATGTCCTGCACGATCGGCAGCCGCTCGGTCTCGAAGAACATGTGCTCCGTCCGGCACAACCCAATCCCCTTCGCCCCGTACGATCGCGCCCGGCGAGCATCGTCGGGATAGTCAGCATTGGCCCAGACCTGCAGACCCTTGTCCGGCCAGCCCTCCGGCGCCTGCCGGATGCCCGGCGTCGCCGTAATCTCGTCAGCCCAGTCGAGCAGACGCAGCAGATCGGTCTGCTCCTCCAGGGTCGGCGCAACGGTGTCGATCTCGCCGACGAAGACCTCCCCCGTGGTCCCGTCCACCGAAATCCAATCGCCCTCCTCAACCGTGATTTCTCCCGCGGTCAGCCGGCGGTTGACCTGGTCGATCCGGATCGTCGAAGCCCCGACCACGCAGGGAATCCCGAACTGGCGGGCTACGACGGCGGCGTGGGATGTCGCCCCGCCCTCACTGGTCAGGATGCCCTTCGAAGCCAGCATCCCGTGGACATCGTCCGGCTTGGTGAACGGCCGGACCATGATCACGGCCCGCCCGTCCTCCTTGGCCTTCTCCTCGGCCGTGTCGGCGTCAAAATAGACGCGCCCAACGGCCGCACCCGGCGAGGCGTTGACCCCGCGGGCGATCATCTTGCCGCTCTCCTCTGCCTCCCGCTTCGACTCGAAGATGAACTGCGGGTGCAGGAGCGTGTCGACGTCGACCGGCTTGACCTTCCGGACCGCGTCCGTTTTTGTGATCAGCCCTTCCTCGGCCATATCCACGGCGATCTTAACCGTCGCCATGGCCGTCCGCTTCCCGTCGCGGGTCTGCAGCATCCAGAGTTTCTTGTTTTCGACGGTGAACTCGACGTCCTGCATCTCGCGGTAGTGGTTCTCCAGCCGCTCGGTGACCTCAATAAAATCGGCGTAAGCCTGCGGCAGGGTGTCTTTCATCTTCTCGATCGGCTCGGTATTGCGGATCCCGGCCACCACGTCCTCGCCCTGGGCGTTCAGCAAGTAGTCGCCATACATGATCTTCTCGCCGGTGGCGGGGTCGCGGGTGAAGGCGACGCCGGTCCCGGAATCCCAGCCCATGTTGCCGAAGACCATCGTCTGGATGTTGACCCCGGTCCCAAGGTCGTGCTTGATACCGGCCGCATTGCGGTAGTCAATGGCGCGCTTGCCGTTCCAGCTCTTGAAGACGGCCTCGGTGGCCAACCTGAGCTGCTCGTAGGGGTCCTGCGGGAAATCGCGACCCATCTCTGCGCGGATCGTGGCCTTGAACTTCTCGGTCATGATCTTCCAGTCTTCGGCCGTCATCTCGGTGTCGTTCTTGTAGCCTTTTTCGCGCTTGTGTTCTTCGAGCGGTTGCTCGAAGGCCCCGTCGTCGATCTCGAGCACGACCGAGCCGAACATCTGGACCAGACGGCGGTAGGAATCGTAGACAAAGCGCTCATCGCCGGTCAGCTCGGCCATCCCGGCGGCAGTCTCATCGTTCAGGCCGATGTTCAGGACGGTGTCCATCATCCCGGGCATCGAAAACTTGGCCCCCGACCGGCAGGAGACGAGCAGCGGGTTGGACGGGTCGCCGAACGACTTGCCGGTCTCCGCTTCGGTAGCCCGCATGGCCTCCAGTTCCTGCTCCCACATGCCTTCCGGGAACTGCATCCCGGCGGCGAGATAGGCGTTGCAGGCCTCGGTCGTCACCGTGAAACCAGGTGGGACGGGGGCGCCGATCCGGGTCATCTCTGCCAGGTTGGCGCCTTTGCCGCCCAGCAGGGAGCGGACCTTATCCCAATCGCCCCCCACGTAGGATTCCGCATATTCGACATCGCGGAACAGATATACGAATTTCGTCGTCATTAGGTTAGAACCTCCAAAAAACGGGATGTTATGCACCGATCCGGGGATCGTGTGCCGATTGAAATTCCTGGGAATTCGGGGCGCGGAATAATCAGGTCGCCCTTTCGGCGCCCGTATGAACCCGGGGGATTCTACCATGTCCGCCCTGCCGGAGGGCAGACCAACGGGAGGAGGTCTGCGATCAAGGAGCCGCCATGAAGAAAATCTACCGCTTTCCTCCCCTCGCTGCCGCCGCCCTGCTGGGCTGGCTCGCCCTCTCCGTCAGCGGCTGCGTGACCCCCGTCCAGGCTGCCGGTTCGCCCACGCCACCGCCCTCCCCGACGCCGACCGAGACCGTCGCCGTCCAGCCGGCGCCCACGATCGTCCCCACAGGCACCGCCGTACCCATCCCCCGCCCGGTCTGTACGATCGACTGGGCCTGGCGCGACGCCGGCCTGGTGATCACCCGGGTAGACTTCTCCCGCGCCGACGGCCTGGCCGCCGGCGACATCGTTCTGACGATCGATGGCCGCGATGCCGAGACCGTCATCGCCGAGCTCGAGACCGGCCTCACCGGCGTCGGCGACCCCGAAATGCGCCGCCTCCTGGCACTGGACGCCCTGCTGTACGGAAGCGACGTCCTGGTACTCCACATCCGCCACGGCCAGCAGCCGGCGTACTATTACATCCTGCACCCGGATTGCCACATTTGAAAAGGATAGAGCACGGATTGCACGGATTGCACGGATTTTCACGGCTTTTAAGGCTTTTAAAAACCGCAAATTCCGTGCAATCCGTGTTCTATCCTATTCTTCATACCGCACGCGGTATACTATCCAAAAAGCCCACCACAGGAGATAACCCATGCCCGAACCCTTCCGCCTCACCTACGCCACCATGTTCGACCCGCCCGAGCATCTCCACGACAGCTTCGACGCCGCCGTGACCGATCTCAAGGCCAATCTTGGCCGGGAATACGGCATGATCATCAACGGGGAAGAGCACTTCAGCGACGAAAAAATGGAGGACACCTCTCCGATCGACACCGGCATCGTCCTGGGGGTTTTCCAGAAAGGCACCGTTCAGGACAGCCTGGACGCCGTCGCAGCCGCCAAAGCCGCCTCCCGGGTCTGGGCCCGGCTGCCGTGGCAGGACCGGGTCGACCTGCTCCGCAAGGCCGCGGCGCAGATCGATGAACGCGTTTACGAGTTCGGCGCCGTGCTCTCCATGGAGGTCGGCAAGAACCGCATGGAAGCCCTCGCCGACGCCGCCGAAACGGCCGACCTGATCCGCTACGCCTGCGACCAGATGGAAGCCAATAACGGCTACATCGTCGAAATGGGCGTCGACCCGCTGCAGGGCTTCACAGCCCGCAACGTCTCCATCCTGCGGCCCTACGGGGTCTGGGCGGTGATCTCACCCTTCAATTTCCCGGGAGCCCTGACCGGCGGCCCGGCCGGCGCTGCCCTGGTGGCCGGCAACACGATCGTCATCAAGCCGGCCTCCGATACCGTCCTCACCGTCCGGCTGTTGGCGGAATGCTTCCGCGACGCCGGGATCCCCGGCGGGGTTTTCAACTACGTGACCGGCGGCGGGAGCACGGTCGGACAGGCCATCATCGACAGCCCCGACGTCGACGGCGTGACCTTCACCGGCTCCTTCGACGTCGGGATGAGTATCTACCGGTCCTTTGCCGCCGGAAAATACCCCCGCCCGACGATTCTCGAGATGGGCGGCAAGAACCCGGCCGTCGTCTCCCGCAACGCCGATCTCGACCGGGCCACCGCCGGGATCGTCCGCTCCGCCTTCGGCCTCCAGGGGCAGAAGTGCTCGGCCGCTTCCCGGGTCTACGTCGAGGCGCCGGTCTACGACGAGATGGTCGCCCGGCTGAAAGATGCCACCGACAAGCTCGCCGTCGGCGACCCGACCCTGCGGGAGACCTTCATGGGCCCGCTCATCAACAAGTGGGCTTACAACGACTTTAAAAACTTTACGGAAGACCTCTCCCAGAACGGCGAGTTCCTGACGGGTGGGAAGGTCCTGACCGAAGGCGAATACGGGCGCGGCTATTTCTGCACGCCGACCTTCGTCACCGGCACCCCGGACGAGCATAAGCTCTGGAAGCAGGAAATGTTCCTGCCGATCTCGATGATCAAGAAGGTCGAAAGCCTCGAGGAGGCCATGGCCTTCGCCAACGATGTCGATTACGGCCTGACCTCCGGGATCTACGGCAGCGAAGACGAGGTCGAGTGGTTCTTCGAGAACATCGAATCCGGGGTCACCTACGCCAACCGTCCCCAGGGCGCCACCACCGGCGCCTGGCCGGGCTTCCAGCCCTTCGGCGGCTGGAAGGGCTCCGGCTCCAGCGGCAAGAACGCCGGCGGGCACTACTACCTGCCGCTGTACATGCACGAGCAGAGCCGCACGGTGATCGTTTAGGAGTCAAGAAACGGATCCCGCCGGGCGCTCAACACCCGGCGGGATCCGTTTCTCGGATTCGTATGGAAACTGCCCGCAGGTTGGGTTATTTCTTCCTCGTCCTGGCCTTCATCCTGTACATTATCTATTCTCAGGCCGATTCGGCCGAACCGGAGCTGCTCGGCCAGCTGGTCGTCTACCGGATCATCTTCGGCCTGCTCGGTTTCATCCTGGTGACCCGCTACCGGACCCGGACGCGGGGCAGTTCCCGCTTCACCTGGATCCGTAATTTCCTGTTCAAACGCACGGACCGGAAAAAGAAGAAGGACCGGCGCAAACGCGATCGATCCGGTGAAGATCGGCGCGAATCGGAGGCATAGTCCCGGTTGTCCATTCGAAATCTCTTTTACAGCCCGGAGGACGGCCGCCTGCGGGCCGGCTGGCGAATCCTGTTCTTCATGGTCCTGTGGTTTTCGGTGACCTTCCTGGTTTCCATCCCGGCGATCGCGCTGACCGGCCTCGACCTGGAGGTGTCCAACCCGCGCGACATCCTGCTCTCGTCGATGGTCGGGGGGATCGCGGTCGGCCTGGCGGTCTTCTTGACGCGGCGGGCGATCGACCGGAAATCCGTGGAAAGCCTCGGCCTGAACGCCGACCGGATGTGGCGCGATATGCTCGCCGGGGTCGGGTTCGGAGCGGGGATGGTCACCATCGTCTACGCCGGCCTGGCGGCCGCCGGTTGGCTGAAGTTCGAATCCTTTGCGTGGCAGACCCTCCCCATTTCGACCTGGGCACTAGCCTTCCTGAACCTGACCCTCGCCTTCCTGCTGACCGGGATCACCGAGGAGCTCATGGTGCGCGGCTACCTGCTCCAGAACCTGGAGGAGGGACTCAACCTGCCCTGGGCGGTCGGGCTTTCATCCGGCCTGTTTGGGCTGCTCCACCTCGGCAACCCCGGCGGCGCGCAGTTCGCACCCGTGATCGGTATTTTCCTGGCCGGGCTCTTCTTCGCCTACGCCTATCTGCGGACCCGCAGCCTGTGGCTGGCGATCGGTCTGCATATCGGCTGGAACCTGTTCCTGAACGCCGTGTACGGCTTTGTAGTCAGCGGGGTCGACACCCCCGGGCTGGTCCGGCACACGGTGACCGGTCCGGAAGTCTGGACCGGCGGCGCTTTCGGCCCTGAAGCCGGGCTGATCCTCCTTCCTGCCCTCGCCGCCGGCTGGGGGCTGGTGGCCTGGTACACCCGGGACCGATGAGCCTCGCCCTCGCTGCCGCCCCCATCCTGCTGATCCTGTACTGGATGGTGGCCCGCCGGTGGAGCGCAGCCCGGGCCGGCATCGGAGGTTATCTGACCGCCCTCCTGCTGGCCGTCGCGTTCTTTGGGGCGCGCCTCGAACTCCTGTGGGTGGCCCACATAAAGGCCCTGCTGCTCTCATTTGACGTCCTTTATATCGTCTGGGGCGCTTACCTGCATTTTCGGATCGCGGACGAGGCCGGGGCGATCACAGCCCTTGGGCGCGGTCTGCGACGGCTGACAGCCGATCCCGGGATGCTGGCGCTCGTGCTGGGCTTTGCCTTTGCGTCGTTCCTGCAGGGGATCGGCGGATTCGGAGTTCCGATCGCAATCGTGGCCCCGATGCTGGTCGGGCTCGGCTTCCAGCCGCTGGCCGCCGTCGTCATCCCGGCGATCGGGCATTCCTGGGCCGTGACCTTCGGTTCGCTCGGGTCCTCTTTTCAGGCCCTGATCGCTTCCACGGGGCTCCCCGGGGAGGCGCTGGAAGCGCCCTCCGCCGCTCTGCTAGGGCTGCTGGCGGTCGGGGCCGGTTTCGGGGCGGCGCACGCCGCGGCCGGCTGGAGCGGGGTCCGCCGCCTGTGGGCTAACGTGCTGCTCTTGAGCGTGGGGATGGCGCTGGTCCAGTTCGGACTGGCGACGGCCGGCCTCTGGAACATGGCCGCGACCGGCGCCGGGGCGGCCGGTCTGGGGCTGAGCGTGTTCCTGGCCTCGCGCGGCCGGGGCGAACCGGCCCCCGGACAAGATGGAGAGACCCGCCAGGTCCGGGCTGCTTTCGCCGCCTACGCCGCCCTGGTGGCGATCATGCTGCTGATCCAGCTCGTCGGCCCGGTCCGGGAGTTCATGGGGGCGGCGGCGCTGGCGCTGGAATTCCCGGAGGTCTCAACGACCGCCGGCTTCATCGTTCCGGCGGAGACCGGGCGGGTCATCCGCTGGTTCTCGCACGGCGGGGCGATCCTGGTGCATGCCTCGCTGGCCGGCTACCTGATTTTCCGGCTGGCCGGTCTATACCAGCCCGGCGCCGGGGGCCGGATCCTGCGGGACACCCTGCGGGGGGTGCGGTCCTCGACGATCAGCATCCTGGCGATGGTCGGCATGGCAGGTGTCATGAGCCACGCCGGGATGACGGACACCCTGGCCCGCGGGATGGCTGCCGCGGTCGGGGCCGCCTTCCCGCTGATCTCCCCATGGATCGGGGCTTTCGGGGCGTTCATGACCGGGAGCAATACGAACTCCAACGTCGTCTTTGCGGCGCTCCAGCAGCGGACCGCCGAGATCCTGGCGCTCAGCGTCCCCTGGGTGCTCGGCGCCCAGACCGCCGGGGGGGCGGTCGGCTCCGTCATCGCCCCCACCAAGATCGTGGTCGGGGCGGCGACGGCCGGGCTGGAAGGGCGTGAGGGCGAGGTAATCCGCAAGCTGGCTCGCTACGTCCTGCCCTTGCTCCTGCTCCTCTCCGCCGTCCTCTGGTTAGCGACCGGTTCCCTCTGACCCTCGAACCCACCCCGCCGCATGACAAGTTTCCGATTTTCGTTTTCGATTTTCAATTTTCAATTTTTTATTAATATCCCACAATATCCCACATGTTTCCCGCAATAACCCACATCCTCTACGATCTCGGCGGCACGCTGCTTTATTTTGACGGAGATTGGGACGCCGTTTTCCGGGAGGCGACCCTGTCAGCCGGGCGCGCCGGAGCGCGGTTTGGATTGGACCCGGGACGGCAATCGGCGCTGGCGGAACGGCTGGCCGAAAGGCTCCAGGCGAACTACGACCGGCGCGATATCGACCTGGTGGAACAGCCGGCCGTCCGCGTCTTTGCGGCGGCGTTGGCTGACCTGGGGGTTCGGACCGATGAAGCGGGCGCGCTCGAAGCCGCGCTGGACGCCTTCTACACCGTCACCCAGGACGCCTGGATTCCGCTACCCCGGGCGGAACGGACCCTGGCACACCTGCGGGCTGCCGGGTTCCACCAGGCCGTCCTCTCCAACGCCGCATTCGACGCGGACGTCCAGGCCCTGGTGGACAAGGCTGCGATCCGGCCTCACCTGGATTTCGTCCTGACCTCCGCCGCCATCGGCCGCCGCAAACCAGCCCCGGAGACCTTCCTCCGGGCTGCGCGGGAATGGGGCGCCGAGCCCGGCGCCGTTCTGATGGTGGGCGACACGCTCGCAGCGGACATCCAGGGGGGACGGCACGCCGGGATGGGAACCGTCTGGGTGCGGAAATATTCGGGGGATGCCCCGGAGGGGAACCGGGCGGATGCGGTGATCGAGACAATCATCGATCTTCCGGAGTTACTGAAAAAATAAAGACCGGTGCAGCGTAGCTGCACCGGTCTTTATTGCTTCAACTTTTTCTTTTGAACCACTTCTCGATCTCGACGGCCACGAACACCACCGCGCTCAACCCCAGGCTCAGCAGCAGCTCCCCGGCGCTCAAGGCCTGCGTCCCGAACACGTTCTGCAGCGGTTCCCAGTAGACGACGGCCAGCTGCAGGACGAACGTCAGGGCGACGGAACCGACCATCAGCGGGTTGCTGAACAGCCCCAGGCTGAAAAGGGACTCGCGGCCGGACCGGATCACGGTGGCGTGAGCCATCTGCGAGATCGTCAGCGTAGTGAACAGCAGGGTCTGCCAGGCCGGCAGGTCGATCGACCAGCCCCAGTAACCGACCCCCAGCGAGACGGCGCCCATCAGCAGGCCGACCCACAGGATATGCCTCCCCATCCCACGGGCGAAGATGCTCTCGCCGGGCGCAAACGGGGGCCGCTTCATCACGTTCTTCTCGGGCGGCTCGACGGCCAGCGCCAGCCCGGGCAGGCCGTCGGTGACCAGGTTGATCCATAAAATCTGCAGCGCGGACAGCGGGAGCGGCATCCCGAAGAACGGCGCAAACAGCATGACGTAGATCTCGGCTGCGTTGCTCGTCATCGTGTACTTGATGAACTTGCGGACGTTGTCGTAGATCGTGCGGCCTTCCCGGATCGCGTTGACGATCGTCGCAAAATTGTCGTCCAGGATGACCATGTCCGCCGCTTCCTTGGCGACGTCCGTGCCGGTGATCCCCATCGCCACGCCGATGTCGCTCTTGCGGAGCGCCGGGGCGTCGTTGACCCCGTCCCCGGTCATCGCGGCGATGTGACCGCGGCGCTGCAGCGCCTCGACGATCCGCAGCTTATGCTCCGGGCTGACGCGGGCGTACACCGACACGTCCTCAACGACCGCATCGAGGTCATCCGGACTCATTTCCGAGAGCTCGACGCCCGTCAACACCCGTCCTTCCCCATTCTGGATCCCCAGGTCCATGGCGATCCGCTGAGCCGTGAGCGGGTGGTCGCCTGTGATCATCAGAGGGCGAATCCCGGCCGTCCTCGCCAGGGCGACGGATTCCATCACTTCCTCACGGGGTGGGTCCAGCATGGCGACCAGGCCGATGAAGGTCATCTCCTGTTCAAGCTCCGTTTCATCCACGCTCTCCCCTGGGGACTCGGAAAGCGGGCGGAAGGCTACCCCCAGGACGCGCTGCCCGGCCTGGGCCAGCTCGTCGTTGGATTCGCGGATCCGGTCGGCGATGTCCGGCTCCATCTGGATCTGTTCGTCCCCCGACCAGACCTGGGTGCAGATGTCGAGCAGCCCGTCCACCGATCCCTTGCAGAAGGCGACGAATTTCGAGCCGCTCCAGGGAGCGTCCGAAGGGTCGTCTTCAGGGACGTCGGTCCGGTGGACGGTCGTCATCCGTTTGCGCTCGGAGGTGAATGGCGCCTCGGCGACGCGCGGCCAGCGTTTGTCCAGGTCCGGTTTCCACAGGCCGATCTGCGCCGCCGCCGCGACGAGGGCGCCTTCGGTCGGATCGCCGATCACGCGCAGATCTCCGTCCTGGTCGGGATCCTCCTCAAGGATGGCGTCGTTGGCCAGGGCGGCCGCCTTGATCATCAACCCCAGGCTGCGGACCGGGGCCACCGCCTCTTTGCGCAGTTCCGCATCGACCACCGGCAGCCCATCCTCGAGCAGGGTCTCCAGGGTCTGCGTCGAGCCGAGCACGTCCAGGACCGTCACCGTCATGCGGTTCTCGGTCAGGGTGCCGGTCTTGTCGGAGCAGATCACGGTCACGGAGCCGAGCGTCTCGACCGCCGGGAGCTTACGGATCAGGGCCTTCCGGCGCAGCATCCGCTGGGCTCCGAGCGCCAGGGAAATGGTCACGACCGCCGGGAGGCCTTCCGGAACGGCCGCGACGGCCATGGCGACGGCCGTCAGGAACATCTCGGTCGGGTCCTCACCGCGGAACAGCCCCAGCACGAAGACGAGGCCTACGATGGCGAGCGCCGCCCAGGCCAACGCCTTGCCCAGCTGGGCCATCTTCTTCTGGAGCGGGGTCTGCTCGTTCTCGACCGTCTGGATCAGCTCAGCGATCTTGCCGAGCTCGGTCCGCATCCCGGTCTCCGCGGCCACCGCCGTACCCCGGCCGTAGGTGACGGAGGTCCCCAGAAAGACCATGTTGTACCGGTCGCCGAGGGCCGACTCCTGCGAGACCGTCGTCGCCGCCGTCTTTTCCACGGGCACCGACTCGCCTGTCAGGGAAGCCTCCTGGACCCGCAGGTTGGCGCTCTCGACCAGCCGCGCATCGGCCGGGATCGAATCGCCGGCCTCCAGCAGGATCACATCGCCGGGGACCAGTTCCCGCGAGGGCAGCTCCAGGACGTGGCCACCCCGGCGCACCTTGACGATCGGGGCGGCCATCCGTTTCAGCGCCGCCATCGCCTGCTCGGCGCGGTATTCCTGTACAAAGCCCAGCGCGGCGTTGAGCACCACGATCGCCAGGATGGCGATCAGGTCCTTCAAATCGCCCAGCAGCCCGGAGACCACGGCGGCAACGATCAGAACGATCACCATGGTCTCGCGAAACTGGTCGAGCAGGATGCGCCAGGGAGCTTTGACGCCGCGCTCGACCAGTTCGTTCAAGCCGTATTGCTCCTGCCGTGACCGCACTTCCTGGTCCGGCAGGCCGGTATCCGGTTCAACGCCCAGCTCCTGCAAGCTGGATTCGATAGTCAGAGTATGCCAGTTGTTGTTGCTCATTTTGGTTTTTGAGCTCCCTAAATGATCGAGGATTTGGATTCGGTCTGAAGATTGTGGGAGGTGATGATGGGGGCACATGCTGCAGGTGTAATTTGCAACATGCGCCCCCCGTCATCGCCGCCCCGAATATCAGGATCGGCAAAAATGACTGTCAAGACCGGGTGAAACCCGGTCTTGACAGTCATTTTTGCCAGTACACTCACGAAGGTGCATGATTCATAACCGTCAAATGTATAATGTTAAGGGAGAGATTCGACCGCACCCCCATATAATATGGGGAACCGGCAGCGGCCGCAGCGGGACAATCCCGCCTATCGGAAAGATTCTAAACCCAAGACCGGAGGATTTTATTGCTGCCTTTCCTACAATTCCTGATCATCCTGGGCATTATCATCGCATTCGCAAAGCTGGGCGGCTACATCAGCCTGCGGCTTGGGCAGCCGGCGGTGGCCGGCGAGGTCCTGGCCGGGCTGATCCTCGGCCCGACGGCGATCGATCTCCTGCACTGGCCGGTGTTCACCGGCTCCCATCTCGAAGAGACTTTCCATTTTCTGGCCGAACTGGGCGTCCTGCTGCTCATGTTCATCGCCGGGCTGGAGGTCCACCTTTCCGATCTGCGCCAATCGGGCCGCGCAGCAGTCTATGCCGGGGTGCTCGGATTCCTAGTGCCGCTCGGTCTCGGCGCCCTCACGGCGACCTGGTTCGGTTTCGATCCGCAGCAGGCTATCTTCATCGGTTTTCTCCTCGCACCGACCAGCGTCAGCATCTCCGCACAGACGATGATGGAGCTGGGTGTGCTGCGCAGCCGAGTCGGGGTCAGCCTGCTGGGCGCGGCGGTGATCGACGACACGCTCGTCGTCCTGGGGCTCTCTTTTTTCCTGGCGGTGCTGGGTGGCGGCGGTGAATCCGTCGAGCAGGTGAATATCCTCTGGCTGATCGTCCGCATGGCCCTCTACCTGGTCGCAGCCGGGTTTATCGGGCTGAAAATCCTGCCGCGTTTGAGCCGCTGGATCGATGAACTGCCGATCAGCCAACCGGTGGTGACCTTTGCATTCCTCATGATGGTCGTTTTTGCCTGGACGGCGGAGTACCTGGGCGGTGTGGCCACGATCATCGGCGCCTTCCTGGCGGGCATCGCTTTCGCTCGGACCCCGCTCAAAGAGGAGATCCTGGCGGGTTTCTCTTCGATTGCGTACGGGATCTTCGTACCGATCTTCTTCGTCGGGGTTGGCCTGGAGGCCGACCTGTTTTCGCTGAGCCCGGAAAACTTCGTCCTGCTCGCCGGGATGCTCATCGTGGCCGTGCTGTCCAAGATCCTGGGGGCCGGCCTGGGCGGGGTGTTCGGGCGCCTCAATTTCCGGGAGAGCCTGCAGCTCGGGATGGGGATGGTGCCACGCGGGGAAGTGGTGCTGATCGTGGCTACCGTCGGGATCTCGGAGGGCTTCATCGACCAGGCGGAGCTGTCCGTCACCGTGGCGCTCGTCGTGCTGACGACGATCCTGACCCCGCCGATCCTGCGAACATTGTTCCGTGACCGGACCCCGGGGCAGACCCCTGCTTCCGATTAATGAGGTGGGTGTTACACAATTGAAGAGAAAAGTAGCTGGATTTTCGGACAGGTTAAAGGAGAAGCGGACATGTACCTGATCGTCCTCGTAATCGATAACCCCTACCATTGCGGCAACCTCCTGCAGGCCTGGGAGACGGCCGGCGTGCCCGGCGCGACGATCCTGGATAGCCGCGGCCTGACTCGAGCCTTGAAAGGCTTCCGTGACGATTTGCCGCTGATGCCGTCGATGGACGACATCATGCAGAAGGACGAACACAGGCACCGCACGGTCTTCTCCGTCGTGCGGGACCGTGAAACGGTCGAGCGCGTCAAGGAGGTCTCGCAGAAGGTCATCGGGCCGTTCGACCAGGCGCACACGGGTTTTTTCTTCGTGGTGCCGGTGAGTGAGGCGTTGGGTTTCAGGGAGTCGTAGGGGCGGGCCTTGTGCCCGCCCGTTGAGTGTGAAGCGATCGTCAATCGAACATGACCGTCACCTCATCCAGGCTGTCCCGCGAGCCCACCAGAGTGACCTGGTCTTTGAGATAGAGCCGGGTGTATCCGAGCGAGATGAGCGGGTGCCCGTTCCGGCTGACCGACATGATCAGGACGTCGGCCGGGAGCTGCAGGTCTCGGATGGCGACGCCGTGCAGGTTCGGGTCGCGCACCTCGAGATCGATGATGTCGTGATCGTCCTCCGTGCCCAATATGAGAGACGCGGCCACGGGGGAGCGGACGAGATGGTCGAGCAGGCTGACAATCGCGGTGGACGGATCGACGATCAGGGCTCCCAGGCTGTGAAATTTTGAAAAATTCATCCGGTCGTGCAGCACGACGATGAAATCCCGCACGCCGAAGTGCTCGTAGTTCAATTCGCAAAGCCGGTAATTCTCTTCATCGGTCAAAAGCGCGACGACAGCGTGCGCCTTCTCCATCCCGACTTTCTTCAGCATCTCGACGCTCAGCTCGGATTCGTCCAGGATGATCTCGACATCGTCCTTCTCCGGTTCAATCATGTTTTCCGCGTCGCAACAGATGATCCTTGCCTGCCAGCCGTGCCCCTGGAGCTGGCGGGCCAGGGCCAGGGACTGTGTGTCCAGACCGAAGATGACGGCGTCCCGTACCCCGTCGAGCTCAGGATCGTCGGCGCGGGTATGGGTTTCGCCGGTCTTACCGAGCACCCACTTGAAGAACGGCGGGCCAATCAGCTGGTTGACGACGATCACGCCGATCGAGAGCGTCGCCAGCGCCTCGCCCCAGGGTTCGAACTCGACCCCCACTTCCCTGGCCAGGCCGACGCTCACGCCGGCCTGGGTCAGATAGGCGAACCCTGCCAGCAGGTTGTGCTGCATCGGACCGCGGGCCACAATCCCGCCCAGCAGGCTGCCCAGATAGACTCCGGCAAATCGGACGATGACGAGGATCAGGATGATCGCCCACGAACTGGCCAGCACCTCGAGGTTGAGCGAGATGCCCACCGCAGTAAAAAAAGCGATGAAAACGGGGACGGACAGCGTCTCGATCACACGGTGAAATTCGGTCCCGTAGCGAGTGTAGTTGACCAGGTAAAAACCGGCCGTCATGCAGATCAAGAGGGGCTCCGAGAATACGCCCAGCCCAAAAAGATGGAATTCGTGCAGCGCACTTGAAAGAACGAAGACGCCGTACCCGAGGCCCAGGATCAGGGCGTACTTCAGCTGGAGGTTCGCCAGCGACATCACCGCCCGCAGCGCCAGGCCGATCGCGATGCCCAGCAGGATATCCAGGACGATCTCGATGACGACCAGGCCCAACAGGCTGGCGGTGAAGCCAGCCCCCTCGACCAGACCCGCTGCGATCGACACCGCAGTCGCAAACACGATGATGACGACGGCGTCCTTCAGCACGGTCACGCCGAGCACCATGGAAGTGAACGTGCCCTTGGCGCGCATTTCCTTGATGATCGCCAGGACGGTCGACGGCGAGCGGGCCACCATGATCGTCGCGGCCAGGAGTGCGACGGCCAGGATCTCCTGGAAGCGGGTCAGCGATTGCATGAATGGGATCTGGTCTGCGAGCAGGATCATGGCCCCGATCCCCACCGACATGATGACCACCGTCTGGACGCTGATGATCGAAAGGATGCCGCGCAGGTTGCCGCGCAGGAACCGGACCTCGAGCTCTCCGCCGGCGGCGAAGGCGATGAACGCCAGCGCCGCCTGGTCGACGAATCGCAGCGACGGGAGCGCCTGCACCGGCACCAGTTCCAGCATGTAGGGTCCCGCGACAAGGCCGGCGACCAGGAAACCGGAAATCAGGGGCAGGTTGAAACGGGCAAAAAAATCACCGATCCGGCCGGAGGCCAGGGCGATAAACAGGAAGACGCCGAGCAGGATGATAAAATTCATAGGCCGGATTCTACCAAATCACTTATGGCGGGCTTAAGGGGGGGAAGGACACGGAGGTGTCGCATGCACCTGCTCATCATCATTCTCGACGACGTGAAGCGCATCCCCGATCTGCTGGCGGCCTGGCGGGCGATCGGCGTGCGGGCCACGCTGGTCAACTCCCAGGGCGGCTACCGGACCGGCAGCTGGCTCGACCGGGTCGGCCTGGGCGGGGTCAACCGGCTGCTCCAGGGGGACGGCACGCACGCGCAGCGGCTGCTCTTCAGCGTCATCGAAACCGATGAGCTGCTCGAAGGGGCTATCACGGAGGCCGAGCGGATTGTTGAGGGTTTCGACCGGCCCAACAGCGGGATCGTCTTCGTCCTTCCGGTGATGCGCACGCTCGGACTGGGGAAGCGGGCGCACGACACCGCTCCGGCCAAAAACAGGCACCCCGGCCAGGCGGACCGGCCAGGGTTTGTCCCCGGGACGCCGATTGCAAAGATCGTCGACACCCTGGGGCTGCAGCCATCTTTCGTCCGGCGGAACGATCCGCTCGAGAAGGTGGTCGAGGTCATGCTCTCGCATCCCTCGGTCAACGTGGTCGGGGTGGTGAGCGAGGAGGGCCGGCTAGTCGGGCTGATCGATATGGCCTCGCTGTCCGAGGCGCTCTTCTTTTCGATCTTTCCGGAGTCGTTTTTGGCCGAGCTGCACGACGTTGAGACCGTCATGGCGTTCGTCAAGCGGCCGCATCACGACGCCTCGACCGCAGGCGATATCATGCAGGAGGCGGAGTTCGTCCGCCTGGACGACACCCTGATGACCGCCTTCAAGGTGCTCCAGAAGCGCAAGCTCGAAGGCATCCCAGTCGTCGACGAGCACAACCGGCCGACCGGCTACATCCACCTGGTGGAGGTCATGGAGGTCTGCGTGCGGGCGCGCAACGGAGAGGGCCCGGCGGGAGAGGCGGGGTCCGATGGGGTATGAGGCCCTTGCGGCCGGCGCCATCTTCCTTCTGACCTACGTCGTCATCGTCAGCGAAAAGATCAACCGGACCGTCACCGCGTTGATCGGCGGGCTGTTGATGATCTTTCTGCGGGTCGTCTCGCAGGAAGCGGCCTTTCACGCGATCGATCTGAACGTCATCTTCCTGCTGGTCGGGATGATGGTGATCGCCAGTATCATGGCGGAGACGGGGGTCTTTCAATGGATGGCGATCCGGGCGGTCCAGCTCGGAAAGGGCAGGCCGGTCCGGATCATGATCATCCTGGCCCTGATCACGGCGGCCAGCTCGACCCTGCTCAACAATGTGACCGTCATCGTCCTGATCGCCCCGGTGGCCATGTTCGTTGCCGGAAGCCTGGGGGTCAGCCCGATCCCATTCCTGATCTCAAGCGTGATGGCGTCCAATATCGGCGGGGCGGCGACCCTGGTCGGCGATCCGCCCAACATCCTGATCGGGAGCGCCGCAAATATCCATTTTCTCGAGTTTCTGGTCAACATGGCGCCGCCGGTGCTGATCTCTCTGGGCGTCTACGTCCCGATCATGCTGCTGCAGTTCCGGAAGCAGCTCCGGATCGACCCGGGGCAGGCGGAGGGGCTGCTGCACCTGTCCACCGAGGGCGTGATCACCAACCCGGAGCTGCTGCGCCGGTCGCTGGCCGTCCTGGGGCTGATCCTGATCGCATTCCTGCTCGAGGGGGTGCACCGCTTCGAAGCGGCCACGATCGCCCTCGCCGGGGCGACCCTGCTGCTGCTGATCACCGGGTTCAGCCCCGCCCGGGCGCTGGAGAAGGTTGAATGGTCGACTCTCCTGTTCTTTGTCGGGCTGTTCATCGTGGTCGAATCGGTGGTCGAGGTCGGCTGGATTGAGCGGGCCGCCGGCGGGCTGCTCGAGCTGACTCGGGGGAACGCCCGGGTGACCACGCATCTGCTCCTGTGGGTCTCGGCCGCGGCCTCCGGGATCGTGGACAACATCCCCTACACGGCCACGATGATCCCGCTGGTCGAATCCCTGGCCGATTCGATGAGCGTCCTGCCGCTGTGGTACGCGCTGGCGTTGGGTGCCGATTTCGGCGGAAACCTGACGTTGGTCGGGGCATCGGCCAACATCGTGGCGGCGGACCTGGCGATGCACGCCGGGCACCGGATCTCGTTTCGCGAGTTTTTAATCTATGGGATCTCGACGGTGGTGGTGACGCTGATTGTGGCCAGCATCTGGATCGAGTGGGTGTATTTGTGAAAAGTTGATGGGCCCGCAGCTTCGCTGCAAGCCCATCAACTTTTCACTCATCCTTGACCGGCAACTCCCACCCATATCCGGTCTCTTCCAAATCCACCCCCACGATCCGCACCATCCGGGAGGGTTCGACCATCCCCCCAAGCGCCTCGTAAAACCGGCGGGCCGTCTCGTTTTCCGTCAACACCCAGAGCAGCATCCGGCGAAACCCGGCCATAAAAAGGGCTTCGGCCAGCATGTGAAACAGGCGCGCGCCGATGCCCCGTCCCTGGTATTCAGCCAACAGGTAGATCGCATACAGTTCGGCGTCGAAAAGCAGGCCGTCTGACTGGCGAACGGTCTCTTCCCTCTCCGGCCCGCCGGCGACGAAGCCGATGATCTCCCCATCTTCTTCGGCCACGAAGACGTAATTGGCCTCCCGGCGGATACTCTCTCGCCAGCCCTCGGCGCGGCGCGCCTCGGAGAGTTTGGCGAGGGTCTCGTCGGGGATGAGCCTTGCGTAGGTCGTTCGCCAGCTGGCGACGTGGACGCGGGCGATCCCGGGGGCGTCCGGCTCCCCGGCCTCCCGGTACTCGATCGTCATCCGCGCACTTCCACCGAGCGCCCCTCATGATAGCAGGCCAGGAGATGGCCCGGCTGCAAGCGGATCCGGATCGGGGTCCCCGGGCGGATCAGATCGGTGTGGGCTTTCATGGCGTGCAGCAGACGGCCGGAGGGCAGCCGCAGCCGGTAAATATTGTAAGCCCCCTTGAAATGGCGGGCTAGGACCATCGATTCCCCGGCCTCATCCACGCTGAAAACGACGTCGTCGAAGCGGACGGCGACGTCGATCTCGGTCCCGGGCGGCAGGTCGATCTCCTGGTCGAGCAGACCGATCTCGGTCTCGACACCGTCCGCGCGCACGATCCCGGGCAGGAAATCGGTGCTGCCCATGAACTCGGCGACGAAACGCGTTTTCGGGCTGTGGAAGATCTCCTCCGGGGTCCCGACCTGGACGAGGCGCCCCGCCGCCATGACTGCCAGCCGATCTCCGAGGAACATGGCCTCCTCCTGGTCGTGGGTCACGAAGATGGCGGTCGAGCCGGTGGCTTTGAGGATGGCGCGCACGTCCTCGCGCACCTGGGCCCGCCGGTCGGCGTCGAGGTTGCTGAAGGGTTCGTCAAGCAGGATCAGGACGGGTTTCGTCGCCAGGGCACGGGCCAGGGCGACCCGCTGCCGCTCGCCGCCGGAGAGCTCGTGCGGGTAGCGGCCGCCCAGCCGCTCCAGGCCGGTCAGCCGCAGCAGGTAAGCGACCTGCCGTTCAGAATCTTTCCGGTCCAGGCCGAAGGCGATGTTCTCGGCGGCGGTCAGGTGCGGAAAGAGGGCGTGCTCCTGGAAAACCATCCCGACCCCGCGCTTCTCCGGCGGGATAAACTTCCCGGTCCCGGCCACCGGCCGGCCGGCGATCTCGATCTCCCCGGCGTCGGGCCGGATGAAACCGGCGATCAGCCGCAGGGTCGTCGTCTTGCCGCAGCCGCTGGGTCCCAGGAGCGCGAGGATTTCCCCTTCCCGCACCTCCAGGTCCAGGTCGTAAACGGCGGTGGTCTCGCCGTCGAAGGTTTTTGTCAGCCCGGTGCAGGCGACGGCAATAGCAGTCATGCGGTTTCGGAGTCCAGTTTCACTTCTTCTCGTAAATATGGGAAAAATGGGAGC
>Ga0214472_10002195_pt1 | contig 21200 bp, 17 predicted proteins | sample RVTome_6_FD_207662 | JGI IMG/M metagenome (GOLD analysis project Ga0214472, IMG submission 207662) | Soil microbial communities from uranium-contaminated site in the Upper Colorado River Basin, Wyoming, United States - RVT140D175 | ecosystem: Environmental > Terrestrial > Soil > Contaminated >...
GCCCTTGGACTGGGCATCTACGGCAGCCGTGGCCGGCAGCAGCAGCGCGGCGATCGCGAGGGCGGTCAGTACGTGACGGATTCTAAAGGTCCTCATTCGGTGTCCTCCTCAGAACGGGTCGGTCGAGCTTGCAGGCGGCGCCATTATAACGGGTTTGGAGGGGGCGTCAACGAGTCGGACCCGGCCCGACCGAAGCTGCGCCCCCGCCGCTCGGCTCGGGCAGGAGCGCCTGGAGCTGGCGTCGGGCTTCGGCATCGCCCGGGTTGACGGCGAGCGCCTCCTGGAGCAGGACCTTGGCGACCAGCAGGCGGCCCGCCCTGCGCTCCTCCTCCGCGCGCGCGACCAGGGCCTGGGAATAGTTGGGGGTGAGACCCGCGAATCCCGGGTTCTGGGCGAAGGCCTGACGGTAGTAGGGCAGGGACTCGGCATACCGGCCCTGCTGCGAATACACAGCGCCCAGGTTGGCCAGCGCCCCCGTCAGGTTGGGCTCGAGCCGCCGGGCGAGGTGGAGCATTTCCTCGGCTTCTTTGACCTTGTTCTGCCCGTGAAGCGCTGTCGCGATATTGTTCGCGAGCAGGGCGCGCCTGGGGCGGAGCGCGAAGGCCCGGCGGTAGGCCGCTTCGGCCTCCGCAGGGCGCTTCTGGCGGGTGAGGGAGGTGCCGAGGTTGTTCCAGCAGATGGAGCAGTCGGGATCGACGTTGACCGACCACCGCCACAGCGTCTCCGAGTCCTGCCAGACCTTGGACTGGTCCCAGGCGCCCAAAGCCAGCATGAGCAGGACCGCGGCCGCGCCGGCGAGCACGCTTCTGGCGATGACGGCGCTCACGCGGACGCGTGAGCGGGCGTCGAGGAGCCGGGCGAGTCCGCCGCCCGCCAGCGCCGCGAAGCCGAGTCCCGAGAGATAGCTGTAGCGATCGTGGGCCAGCTGGTGGCCGGAGTGCACGATCCCGCTGATCGGGAGGAGCATGAGCACCGACAGCGTCCAGGCCGCGAGGCCGGCCGGGAATACTCGCCGGAGTGTCCACAGCAGCGCCGTGACTGCGATGAAGGCGAGTGCCGGGATCAGGAAACGCGGGGCCAGGAGGCGCACCTCCACCGGCAGCTCGTAGAGAGGGAGCAGCCTCACGGGCCAGAGCCAGCGCGCCGGGTAGAAGCTGAACGTGTAGGCGGTCATCGCGACGCGGGAGCCCGGGCCGTACGTCTCGTAGCCCGTCACCCCGGTGCCCGTGAGCACCACCCGGAGAGCGATGAAGCCGGCGATGGCCGCGACCGCGGCCCACGGGAGCTTTTCAAGCAGACAGCGCCGCCAGCCGATGAGCCGCGCGCGCCCGAGCGGGTAGACGTCGAGGAGCAGCAGCACGGCCGGCAGCGGCATCGCGGCCGCCTTCGACAGCAGGGCGGCCGCGGTGGCGGCGAGCGATGCGTAGGTCCACCCTCGCCGGAGTGTCCCGTCCTCCGCCGCGGCACGCAGGTAGGCCAGGACCGCCATCATGAAGAAGAAGCCGCAGAGGACATCCTTCCGCTCGGTCACCCACACGACGGACTCGACACGGAGCGGATGGACCGCGAAGAGCAGCGCCGCGAAGCCCGCCCCGACTGACAGGCCTGGTTCCGCTCCCGCGGCCCCGGCGGCGCGCAGCAGCCGGCGGGCGATGAAGAAGAAGACCGTGGCGCCCGCCGCATGCAACAGCAGGTTGAGGAGGTGATAGCCGCGCGGGTTGAGCCCGCCGAGCACGTAGTTCAAGCCGAAGCTCATCCAGGTGAGCGGGATCCAGTGGCCGAGCACCGTGCCCGTCCACATCCACCGGAGCTGTGCCGGTCCCAAGCCGTGAACGCCCGCGTTGTTCACGACGTTGTCGAGGTCGTCCCAGGTGACGAAGTCGGCGCCGAGCGCCGGGAGGAAGGTCACGAAGGCCGCGGCAAAGATCAGGCAGGGCGCGCCGAAGCGACGGAGCGCCGGAAGGGCCCCGCTCATCGCCTAGGCCCGTCAGCCGGCCGCCCGGCCGGGAGCGCCTCGAGCCCATCCCGCGCCTGCGCGTTGCCGGGCTGCACCGTGAGCGCCTCCTGGTAGAGCGACATGGCTTGGCCCGGACGTCCGGCCTTGCGCTCGGCGTCGGCTGCCGCGACGAGCGCTTGCGCCAGCTCCTTCACTGAGCCGGAGAACCTCGGGTCGAGCGCGTAGGCCTTCCGGAGGTGGGCGAGGGCCTCGGCGAAGCGCCCCATCTGGGCTTCGTACGAGCCCAGGTTGAGCAGGGCGCCCGCGAGGTCCGAATCGAGCCTGAGCGCCTCCCGCAGCATCACTTCGGCGTCGGCGTCCTTCCTCTGGGCTGCGAGAGCGGTCGCGATGTTGTTGGCGAGACTCGCGGTCATTGGGCGGAGCGCGGCCACCTGGCGGTAAGCCGCCTCCGCCTCGGCGTGCCGCTTCTGGCCGCTCAGCGCGTGTGCGAGGTTGTTCCAGCACACCGCGCACTCGGAGTCGAGATTCGCGGCCCAGCGCCAGAGCGTCTCGGAGTCGGCCCAGACCTTCGACTGGTCCCAGGCCGCGGCGGCCAGGAACAGCAGCGCCGCGACCGCTCCCGCCGTCGCGCTTCGGGCGATGATGACGCTCACGCGCCCGCGCGCCCGCGCGTCGAGCAGCCAGGCGATACCGCCGCCGGCAAGGATGTTGAAGCCCATCCCCGACAGGTAGCTCCAGCGATCCTGGACGAGCTGGAAGCCGGTGTGGACCACGCCGCTGAGCGGCAGAATCATGAGCACCGAGTACGTCCACGCGGCGAGCCCGCCCGGCCAGCGCCGGCGGAGCGCCACCAGCGCCCCGGTGACGAGGACCACCACGATCATCGCGGTGAGGAATCGCGGCTGGAGCGGGTCCACCTGCGTGGGCATCTCGTACATGGGCGAAAGCTCCACCGGCCATACCAGCTTCGACGGGTAGTAGAAGAAGCTGTAGAAGACTATGGCGGCCCGCCCGGTGACGCCGTGCGTCCCGAGACCGGTCAGCTTCGCCGCTTGCTGCACCGCGAACAACGCCACGAGGACGTCCGCGGCGGCCAGGGCGAAGTAGGGGAGCTTCTCGACGATAAGGCGGCGCCAGCCGAGTGTCGCGCGGCGGAGCGGATAGACGTCGAGGAGGAGGAGCGCCGCCGGCAGCATGATGGTTGAGGACTTCGACATGAGCGCGCACACGAAGGCCGCGACCGAGAGCCCGCGCCAGGCGGGCGCCAGGCGCCCGTCACTTCCACGCTCGACCGCGCGGAGGTACCCCAACGCGGAGAGGAGGAAGAAGAAGGTGCTCAGCACGTCCCGCCGTTCCGTCACCCAGACGACCGACTCGACGCGGAGCGGGTGGACGGCGAAGAGCAGGGCGGCGAACGCCGCCCCGACCGGCAGCGCAGGCTTGCCCGACGCACCCGCGGCGCCGAGCAGCCGCCGGGCGGCGAAGTAGAACAGCACGGCGCTCGCCGAGTGGATCAGCAGGTTGCCCAAGTGATAGCCCCACGGGTTCATGCCGCCCAGCGCGTAGTTGGCGCCCAGGGTGAGCCACGAGAGCGGGATCCAGTGCCCCTGGTGCGTCGTGGTGGCCATCCAGCGCAGGTTGCTCCAGCCGAGCCCGCGGAAGTCGCGGTTCGAGAGAAAATTGACGTCGTCGTCCCAGTTCAGGAACTCGCCGGCCAGACCCGGCAGGAACGTCACGAGGGCGGCCGCGAAGACGGCCGTCGGCAGAAGGAAGCGGTAGAGCGCCGCCGAGGGCGCGGCGCTCACAGGGCGGCGCTCCCGCGGGCGGCACGGATCGTCTCGAGGAATCGGCGGGCGGCCGCTGCGGGATCGGCAGCGGCGCAGACGGCGGAGATGACGGCGACGGCGTCGGCGCCGGCCCGGATGACCTCAGCGACATTGTCCACCGTGATGCCTCCGATGGCGACGAGCGGCACCCGGATCTCCGGCCGCACGCGCCTGACGAGATCCGGTCCGACGAGCCGGAAGCCGGGCTTGGTGCCCGTGGGGAACATGCTGCCGACGGCGACGTAGTCGGCGCCGTCGTTTCTCGCCCGGCGCGCCTGGCTCTCGTCGTGGGTCGAGACGCCGAGGATCATGTCCGGGCGCAAGAGACGTCGCGCCTCGCGCGCCGGCAGGTCGTCCTGCCCCACGTGGACGCCGTCCGCCTCGAGAGCCAGGGCCAGGTCCACGCGGTCGTTGACGATGAAGAGGCAGCCGGCCTCACGGCAGCGGCGTTGGAGCGCGCGCGCCACGGGATAGAGGTCGTTGAGCGGCGTGGTCTTGTCGCGCAGCTGGACCAGGCGGCAGCCGCCCTCCAGCACCGCGTCGAGCAGTGCGGCGAGGTCCCGGCCGCCGGCGGCTCCCCGGTCGAGGATGACGTAGAGCGGCGTGGGGAGGGTCACCGCGGTCGGGGGTCAGGGACCGACTTCGAGACGCGGCAACGTGTGCTCTCCGGAGAGGAAGGCGGGGTCGGCCAGGAGCTTCTGGTGGTAGGGGATGGTGGTCTTGACTCCTTCCACGTGCGTCTCGGCAAGCGCCCGCTGCATGCGGGCGATGGCCTCGGCCCGGTCGCGGCCGTGGACGATGATCTTGGCGATCAGCGAGTCGTAGTACGGCGGCACGACCGCCCCCGGCATGAGATGGCTGTCCACCCGCACGCCGTATCCCCCCGGGGGCAGCCACGCCGTCACCGTGCCTGGCGAGGGGACGAAGTGCTCGGGGTCCTCCGCGTTGATGCGGCACTCGATGGCGTGGCCGCGCAGCGTGATGGCGCGCTGCTTGTAGTCGAGCGACTCGCCAGAGGCGATGCGGATCTGCTCCCGGACAAGATCGATGCCCGTGACCATCTCGGTGACAGGGTGCTCGACCTGGATGCGCGTGTTCATCTCAATGAAGTAGAAGGTGCCATCGCGCGCCACGAGGAACTCGACGGTGCCTGCCGAGACATAGTTGACCGAGTTGGCAACGGTCAGCGCCGCTTTGTAGAGACCCGCCCGAGTCTCCTCCGAGATGGCCGGGGCGGGGCTCTCCTCGAGGAGCTTCTGATGCCGGCGCTGCACGGAGCAGTCGCGCTCGCCCAGGTGCACGCGGATGCCGTTCCGGTCGCCCAGCACCTGCACCTCGATGTGGCGCGCCTCCTCCACGAACTTCTCGAGGTAGAGCTCCGAGGAGCCGAAGGCCTGGGCCGCCTCCGCCTGGCAGGTCGCGAAGGCCTGCGCGAGCATGTGGCGGGCGCGGACGATGCGCATGCCGCGCCCGCCGCCGCCCGCCGCCGCCTTGACCACGACGGGATAGCCGATCGTGTCGGCCAGCGCCTGCGCCTCGTCCACGCCCTCGAGCGGCCCTTCGCTGCCCGGCACCACGGGCACGCCAGCCTGCTTGGCCATCGCGCGGGCCTGGGCCTTGTCGCCCATGAGGCGGATGGCCTCCGGCGCGGGGCCGATGAAGGTGATGCCGCAGGCGCGGCAAATCTCGGCGAAGGCCGCGTTCTCCGACAGCAGGCCGTAGCCGGGGTGGATGGCCTCGCTGTCGGTGATGGAAGCGGCCGAGATGATGCTGGGGATGTTGAGGTAGCTCTGGCGCGCCTCGGCGGGGCCGATGCAGATTGACTCGTCGGCCAGCCGCACGGGCAGCGACCCCGCGTCGGCCTGCGAGTGGGCGACGACGGTGCGGATGCCCATCTCGCGGCAGGTGCGGAGGATGCGCAGCGCGATCTCGCCGCGGTTGGCGATGAGGATCTTGTGGAACATGGCGGTCAGCGCGCTACTTGCCGGACTCCACGAGGAAGAGCGGCTGGCCGAACTCGACGGGCTGGGCGTTCTCGACGAGGATCTTCAGGACGCGGCCGGTCACCTTGGACTCGATCTCGTTCATGAGCTTCATCGCCTCAATGATGCAGAGGGTCTGCCCTTCCTTGATCGTGTCGCCCTCGCTGACGAAGGGTGCCGCCTCGGGACTCGCGGCGCGGTAGAAGGTGCCGACCATGGGCGCCTCGATCGTCACGGTGCCGGCGGCGGCCTCGGCGGTGCGCTCGACGCCTTCCGCCTCGGCCAGCGCGGCGGGCGCGGCGGCGACCTCCTGCGTCGGGGCCGCGGGCGCGTGCCGGCGGACCACGCGCACGCGCACCCCTCCGCACTCCACTTCGAGCTCCGCCAGGTCGTGGGCCATCGCCAGATCGACGACCTGCTTCGGCGTCCACGGCTGTCCCGCCGCCGGGCGGGCCGCGCGCTTCTTACCGGCCATCGGCCTAGCCGGCCGCCGCGACGCGGCCCAGGTACTCGGCGCTTCTGGTGTCGACCTTCACGATGTCCCCCTCGTTGAGGAAGAGCGGCACCTGGACGACCGCGCCACTCTCGAGCGTGGCCGGCTTGGAGCCGCCCGAGGCCGTGTCGCCTCGGATGCCCGGGTCGGTCTTGGTGATCGCGAGTTCCATGAAAGTCGGCAGCTCGACGGTCACCGGGCTGCCGTCGATGAAGAGGATGTCGACGTCCGTGTTCTCCTTGAGGAAGTCGCGTGCATCGCCGACCTCCTCGGCGGAGAGCGAGATCTGGTCGTACGTCTCCGTGTCCATGAAGTGGTAGCGGTCGTCCTTGTACAGGTACTGCATGTGCTTGTCCTCGAAATCGACCAGCTCCACCTTCTCGCCGGCCCGGAAGGTGTTGTCGATGACGCGGCCCTGCCTCATGTGCTTGAGCTTGGTGCGCACGAAGGCGCCGCCCTTGCCGGGCTTGACGTGCTGGAAGTCGACGATGCTATACGGCTGCCCGTCGAACTGGATCTTCAGCCCCTTCTTGAACTCGGCCGTGGACACCTGCATGACGTTATGGTCCCTTCCGTTTCTGGGTCTTGGCCCGCAGCGCCTCTTCGAGGCCCGCGCGGGCCCGGGCATCGCCCGGGTTCTTTCTGGTCAGGCGCAGGAAGATCTGCGCCGCTTCCTCGTTGAGTCCCTGCTCGAGGCAGAGGGCGCCCATGCTCATCGTGGCGAACGTGTCGTCCGCCAGCACCCGCCCCAGCGGCGAGCCGTCCCCCGCGCGCCCTTCCGCGGCCAGCGTCTCGAGCAGCAGGCGCGATTCCCGGTCGCCCGCGTCGAGCTTGACCACGCGCTCGAGATGCTGCCGCGCTTCTTCCCACCGCCCGGCCCTGCGGTGGATCTCGGCCGTCAGGCGATGCGCCTGAGCGTCCTTCGGGCTCGACTGAAGGATGACCCCGAGCTCGCCCAGCGCTCCCTCGGCGTTGCCATCGTCCAGGTGCGCCTTCGCGAGGATCAGACGCGCCGTCGTGTAGTGCGGGAAGCGCCCGAGCCCCTCGCGGCAAAGGTTGATTGCCTCCCGTGTCCGTCCGGCCTTGCGGTAGGCGTCGGCCAAGGGAGCGAAAGCCAGCGAGGCCGGATCCCGGGCCAGCCGCTCCTCGTACCGTCTGATGACGCCCGCCGCCACCGGATCCTCGGCGGCGGCCCCGCCGCCCTGGGGGATCGGGTTCGCCATGTCCCACTCTTTATAAGCGCCAAAAGGCCCGAGAGTCAATGCGTTCCCGACCCGTGCCGCCCCTGTGCGGCCATGACAGACGCGCCTTGGTGGCCGACCAAGAGGACATGGACAGCGCGGTGCGCCCAAGCTCGGATGGAGCCGCGGGATCCTCCCTCTGGTAGCCGGTCTCGGAGCCGCCGCGGTCTTCCTGCCGGCGCTCGCGAACGGCTTCATCGACTGGGATGACGGCTCGCTGCCGCTCCGGAACCCGTGTTTACGGTGCGCCGCGCGCTTTCTTACGTGTTTCCGGTAGTTGCGTGCCGTTGGCTCAACGCCGAACCCCACGGGATTCAAGTTCGTCGGGTGTTTTGACCCCCACAGGAACATTTCATCGATCGCGGACTCCGGTCCCGGGCGGGCGCGAAGTCGAGCAAGGGCCTATGGTCGACGGCGGCGGGTGCGGGTGGGGCGGGGCGGGCCGGGCGGTGCGAGGGCGCCGGACCGGGCACGGCCCCATCGTGGCACCAGCGTGGGCACCGTCACGGCTGAGAATCCTCGGGGCTGACTCGGGGATTGTCGAGCCACCGGGAAGACCTCGGGTCAGGGCCGTATCGGCCCATCGGCATCCGAAGCCGCGACGCGGTGGTCACTATCCGGCGAGTTTCCGCCAGACTCCAAGTAAGGACTTGCCGAGGGAGTAACGGAGGAGGGGGTCGACGATCCTGGATAAGGAAACCAGCACGCGGTCCCACATCACGATCTGCCGGGATGTGGGCATCGCCTGGCGCAGGAGCAATCGATTCGCACCCGAGGCAAGCAGGCCGACCGAATCCAGATAGGTCAAGAACTCCGCGGTGAGCCCAAGAGGGACCACCTTGATCATTGCGGCTTTCGTATATCGGCGCTGGTGACCGATGGCGCGATCGAAGTCACTGTAGAGCCAGGGATGTGCGGGCGCCAGGACAATCAGTGCGCCGCCGGGCCGCAGATGGGTCACCGTTCGGCGCAGTTCGGCGCCGTCGTCCGTGATATGTTCTAGAACATCCAGGTAGAGCACCGCATCAAAGTAATCGTGTTCCGGCAGATCTGATGATGTTCCATGGACGACGTGACATCTTTGGCTCAGGCCGCGTCGCTGGAGCTCCGCGTGGAGCCGCCGGCATAGCGTAAAATCCGGCTCCAGAGAAACCCATCGTCGCACGGTGTTACTGCAGAGGAGAGACACGTTGGCGCCCAGGCCCGCGCCGATCTCCAGGACATCGCCGTTCAGAAATGGGGTGATGAAGGAAGACCAGTACCTCTTCCATGTCGTGGCGGCCGCAAAGAGATCGAGTTCGGTGCCGGTGTACTTGACATTACGATTCATGCGGAAAGAGACGCAGGACACGCTTGACAAAGAAACGATGGTCACGGATGGGGAGAAAGGTCAGACTGGCGCGGGCGCTGAGGATGGTAAAGACAAAGAGCACAGCAATGATCATGATCTGAAGGAGAATTAAAAGAAGGATTCCGGTCGTGTAGGTCGCCCATCCCGGAATGGCGAGCGTGGTCGCCAATCGGATGACGATGGCCGACAAGATCCCCAATGCGAGAAATACCACGAGAGCGGTTGCTATAAGCAGCAAGCGTACGCCCATAACATCTCCGTAAACCGAGAGGGCACTGAGTCCGTGAACAACGAGCGATGTGAAGTGCATGCATGATCGGCCGGAAAGCCGACCGCCACGCTCGGTCGGAACAGTTGTGTATGGTAGCCGTCCCTTGAAGACGGCGGCGGCATAGTGATTCCACAGTTCGGACACCACAACGAGGTTATCGAGCACGGCATAGGGCAAGGCACTGAAGTTGCCAACGCGGACAGCGACTCCTGTGAGGAGCCTGTGGAGTATGCGATAAAAGCGATAAAAGATACGGAATACCAGATTCTCGGAACGTCTCGTCCGTTCGGCAAAGACGACTGTGGCCCGCTCCTCGCCATACAAGCGATCAAGCAGGTGCGGAATGTCAGATGGTTTGTCTTCTCCGTCGCCGTCCATGACGACCACGACATCGCAGGAACGCGACGCGTGCACGAAAGCTAGGCCGACAGCTATAGCTCTTTGGTGACCGAGATTCCTTCGGAGCTGGAGGCTCTCGACGCGGCGGATCGCGGCCAGTGAGGCAGAAGACAAGGAAGAAGGTATCGGCTCCGTCGAGCCATCGTCAACGAAGAGGATCTCTGGGGAGAGGCCTGCATGCCGGCATACGGTGTCGAGGTCGCGGAGAAGGAGGGCTGCAGAGTCCCAGTCGTTATAGATGGGGATAAGGATGAGGATTGAGGACGGTTTGTTCAGCATTTGAGCCTATATTGTGACGCCACGGCCTCGCCCCGATCCCCACAACGTGACTGCTAGCGGGTAAGCCAAGGGTAGCACCCAAAGATTCTAACCCGGATTCCCGATATGGACCCATTCCTGCCCTCCTTCGCGGTGTTGAACGAGCAGAGCATCCCAAGCGGTCAGTCCGTTCCGGTGCGCAGGCGCCTCCAGGACTCGCGCGGGAATTGGCAGGATGTCACGCGGCGAACGACGCCGGCTCGGGTTGCGGCGTCCGCAAGGAGAGCATCCAGTTCACCGCGGCCCGGCGGTTCCTGCAGCCAGCAATGGCAAATCGAACCAGGACACGCTGATGGCCGGCGACGACGTGAGAACTCGTCCGCCCGTAAATCGAACGGCTACGACCTGTCGCGCGACGCCCCTTTCAAGGAGGGACCGCAACTCCTCGCGGGTCACAGCGAATGGACTGAGCCACAGACCGCTCTTCATGTTGTCACGGACAAGACGATATGTCTCCGTGTCGCCTCCGGCGAAGCGGACGGAGAGAAACACAGGGTCCTCGCGGAACACCGCCCGAACGATCGGCACGAGCAGCGAGGGTTCGACGGTTGCGCTTGCCAACAGCACGCCGGTGCTTTGCGGGACCGGCGTCCACGTATTCCACGTCACCCTAACTGTTCCGAGCAGCCTGGGTGGGCCAAACCGCGGAGCTGGCCGAGCCCGAAGCACCATCACGCTGGAATCGGCCGCCACGATATCGTAGGAATCGACAATGGCGCGAATCGTTCGCGGCTCGTCCCAGAACAGATAGCGACCGTCGATGCTCTTGACGCCTGCTTCGTGCGTGGCATGCCAGAGCAGATGCGCCGGTCTCCCGCGTGACTCGAAGAATGCCGCGTTGATGCCGTCGAGGACCGGAGTGTAGGCGTTATAGGAAATCGGCACGGGGCGATTGAGCCAGGACAGGGCGTTGGCGGGCACGTAGAAGATCCGCCAGGGATATATATCGACAGAAGACTCGCCGATCTCCGTTCTGAGGGAATGAGGCAAGACGTGCTGCCTCAGGTAGGAGTCCGACTCCTTGGCGATAGTTTCGCGGTACGCCGCGAGTTGAGTCAGCCGGGCGAGATCCGTCACACCGCGAAGCCTCAGGGGACCGAGCGCCACCTCCACAAGCGAGGTCACCGCGTTGAGCCCTGCCGGCGCCGCGTTGAACCAGGATACCGCCAGCGGGACGAGCAACACGCCGGCTATCGGCAATGTCCACCGCCAGTGCCATACCGGGACGGCCTCGGTGAGGAGAACCGCGATGACAAAAACTCCAAACGTCACAAAAATCATCACATGACTGTCCTGGCGGACCATGGAATGCTTCCAGGCGCCGAACAGCGGCACCGCCAGAGCCGCAAGGGACAGGCGGCTGTGTGCGCCGGATTGCATCACGACCCACAGGACGATGAGCGCGAACCACAGGAGGAAGCTCGCCGCACCGATCCACCAGCGCGCCGGGGCGAAACTCATCGCGGCTGAATAGCCGTCACCCACTGCCCATCCCGTCGTCAAGTAGGCTTTGATACCGGCGAAGCCTCCCTCGTATGCAACCCAGCCCGTCAAGAAACTCCCAGTCGCAGCGGGCACGACCACCGCCAACCGGACTCCGACTGTACGCAGCCGTTGCACGAGGAAGCAGGCGACCAGCAGAGTCGTGACCGCAATCATACCGAGGGAGAACTTCATGAGGACATAGAACCCGGCGAGGATACCCGCAAGAGAAAAGGCGACCAGGCTCATCCGCTCGCGACGATGGATTCCCGTTAGGAGCACCAGGAGAAAGAGGACGAACCATCGATACTCGGCGCCTGGAAGGCTGACGGCATAAGCGAGAATGATCGCCAGCGTGATCCGTGCACTTGCTCCTAGGGCGGGGACCGACTGGACGTATGTTGCTATGGCGAGCCCAGTGCCGGTCGCGAGCAAGAGGTTGAATATGATCGTGCGCTTCACCAGATCTCCCACGTCCATCGTAAGGATCAGATAGCCATACGGACCGCAGGTCGAGACGAAATCGCGGCCCCAGGCCAGCCCCGTCGCCGCGGCGTAGTTGAAAGCATATGTAAACAACGAATCGATGTTGGCCGTCATCGGCAGAATAGTGAGCCTATAGCCCATGGAGACGACGGCAAGGATGGACAGCGCCACCAGGATTCCGAAGGATCGGCGGGTCGTGGAGACCGGCAACATCCCTCGGTCAATCGTCTGTTGCAGAGCCGTCACGCGCACCCTCCACCCCCGCCAGTGCGCGGCGACGGACCAGGATCTAAGGCTTCTGGACAGAGATCCAGGATTGGTGGCCCCGGATCCACGGACGGAAGTTGCCAGGACTCCAACACCTTGCCGGCAGTTTACTGTGGGGGAACTCTCAGGCCATCGTTTCTAGGCGTCGCGGCCGACATGTGCTCCAGCACCTGCGGGAGTAGGGAGTCTTCCGGGGAGTCGCCTCGGGAGGCAGGATAGCGTACGGCTAGGCCTGAATCTCGAAACGAACATCGCCCTCCGGTGCAAGCGGCGGCTCACCGCTCTTCATGCTCACGTACGAGCACAGCGTGGGCCGGCGCATCGAGCGCCGGATCCCGCCGCTCCTAGTACCGTCTGATGACGCCTGCCACCCTGGCGGATCGGGATCGCCATCGCCCATCTCTTGTAAGCGCCCAAGGGCCCGAGAGTCAATGCGTTCCCGGCCCTTGCCGCCCCTGTGCGGCCATGACAGACTCGCCCTGGTGGCCGACCAAAAGGACCTGGACAGCGCGGTTCGCCCAAGCTCGGGTGGAACCGCGAGACTCCTCCCTCTGGTAGCCGGTCTCGGAGCCGCCGCGGTCTTCCTGCCGGCGCTCGCGAACGGTTTCATCGACTGGGATGACGGCTCGCTGCTGCTCCGGAACCCGTGGTATCGAGGCCTCGGCCCTTCCAACCTCGCGTGGATGTTCACGACGGTTCTCATGGGGCACTGGATGCCCGTCAACTGGCTCTCCTTCGGGCTCGATTACGTCCTCTGGGGCATGAATCCGGCGGGCTATCACCTGACCAATGTCCTGCTCCACGCCGCCGGCGTCGCCGTCTTCTTTTGCGTGGCGCGAACACTCCTGAGAGCGGCCCTTCCGGCCCGCCCGGCGTCCGACCCGTGGCTCAGGGCGGCTGCTCTCGTGGCGGCGCTCGCCTTTGGGATCCACCCGCTGCGCGTGGAGTCGGTGGCGTGGGTCACGGAGCGGCGGGATGTGCTCTCCGGGCTCTTCTACCTCCTCGCCGTGGGCGCCTACCTCCGCTACGTCGCGCGGCGCGCCGCCAGCTCGTACTGGGCGGCCCTCGGCTGCTTCGCCCTCGCGCTCATGTCCAAGTCCATCACGGCGAGCCTGCCCGGCATCCTGGTGCTTGACGACCTCTCCCCGCGGGGGCGTCTCGGCGGCGCGGCGGGCTGGTCCACGCCCGCCGCGCGGCGTGTCTGGTTCGAGAAGCTGCCCTTCGTGGCGCTCGCGGTCGCCGGCGCGGCCGTGGCCGTCCGGGCGATCGCCGTCGGCGGGGGGCTGACGCCGCTCGGGGTCCTCGGCGTTGCGGCCCGCGCGTCGCTCTCCCTCTACGCGCTTGCCTTCTACTTAGGGAAGCTCCTCTGGCCCGCGTCCCTTTCGCCGCTCTATGAGCTCGCGCTGCCGGTCCGTCCTCTCGAGGGCCGCTTCGTGCTGGGCGCGCTCGGCGTCGCGGCGGTCACAGGCGCGGCCCTGCTCCTGCGGCGGCGCTGGCCCGGCCTCCTCACGGCGTGGGCCGCCTTCGCCCTGACCCTGCTACCCGTGCTCGGCATCGCCCACAACGGCTATCAGGCCGCCGCAGACCGGTATACCTATTTGGCCTGCCTAGGACTGGCCGTGCTCGCCGGCGGCGCGGTCGCGGCCTGGCGGCGCTGGGCACTGTGGCCGGCCGCGCTGGGGCTCGCGGCCCTGGCCGCGCTGACCTGGATGCAGGTGCCGGTGTGGCGGAGCGACGAAAGCCTCTGGCGCCGGGCCGTGGCACTGGAGCCCGGCTCCGGGGTGGCGCGCTCCAACTTGGGCGCCGCGCTCACGGCGCAGCGCCGCTATACCGATGCCGTGGCCGAGCTCGAGCGGGCCGTGGCGCTCCGGCCGGGTTATGCCGAGGCGTGGAACAACCTGGGGTTGGCCTGGGCGCAGCAGGACCATCCCGCGGAGGCCGCAGAGGGCTTCCGCCGGGCTGTGACCGTTCGCCCCCGCTTCGCCGAGGCGTGGAACAATCTCGGCGTGGCCGCAGCGCTTCAAGGGCAGGGTGATGCCGCCATGGACGCGTTCTTGCGGGCGGCCGCCGCCGACCCGTCCCTCGCCGGGGCGCGAAACAACCTTGGCCTGGCGCTGGCGCGCCAGGGGCGCGTGCAGGAGGCCGCGGGAGAGTTCCGGCGCGCGCTCGCGATCAATCCATGGTTTCTCGAGGCGCGCCGGAACCTCGAGCAGGCGGAGCGGCTTCTGGGCCGCTAGAATTCAGCCCAGCTCGGCGAGGGCGTCGAGGATGGTCGCCGTCGGCACGTCGAAGACGAGCCGAAACGCGCCGATCTCGGGCGCCAGGACAAAGGGCACGCGGCCGTCCCTCGACTTCTTGTCGCGGCTGAGCGCCTCGACCACGAGCGAGGGCACCTCTCCAACGCCGCGCACGGGCAAGCCGACGGCTTCGAGCAGGCGGACCTGGCGCGCGCGCACCCCGTTCTTGGCCAGGCCGAGGCGCTCGGCGATCCCGGCCTCGGCTGCGATGCCGAGCGATACAGCCTCGCCGTGGGCGAATCGCCGGTAGCCGGTGACCGCCTCGATCGCGTGCCCGATAGTGTGCCCGTAGTTGAGGACGTGGCGGAGCTCGGCCTCCTGTTCGTCACGCTCGACCACCGAGGCCTTGAGACGGCACGAACCCGCAACGATCCGCTCGAGGGTCGCCGGATCGCGTTTCATGATGGCTGCCGCGTCTCGCTCGATCTCGTCGAAGTACGCCGCGTCGAGCACGATGCCGTGCTTGATCACCTCCGCCAGGCCCGATCGGTACTCGCGCTCAGGCAGCGTGAGGAGAGTGGCCGTGTCGGAGAGCACGAGGCGCGGCTGGTGGAAGGCGCCGATCAGGTTCTTGGCGCGCGGGTGGTCGATGGCCGTCTTGCCGCCGATCGAGGCGTCCACCTGCGCCAGCAGGGTGGTGGGCGCCTGCACCACGCCGATACCTCGCATGTAGGTCGCTGCGGCGAAGCCCGCGAGGTCGCCGACCGCGCCGCCGCCCAGCGCCACGACGGTCGAGCTCCGGTCGAGCCCGGCTTCGAGGAAGCGATCCCACGTCGAGGCGGCGACGTCGAGCGTCTTGGCGCGCTCCCCCTCGGGCAAGAGCACCGTGGTGACGTCGAAGCTCGCGGCGGCGAGGCTATGGGTGACGGCGGCGCCATGGAGGGCCAGGATCGCCGCGTCGGTGACGAGGGCGATCTTGCGGCCGACCTTGAGGCGGGCGAGCTCGGTTCCGGCCATGGCCAAGGCGCCTGCGCCGACGAGGATGCGGTACGAGCGGGCGCCCAGCTTGACGGGAACGTCGATCATCAGCCGCTCCCGCTACCAGCTCTTGAGGTAGTCGAGGTAGCCTTGGTAGTTGCGGCGGATCTCTTCGATGCTGTCGCCGGCGAATTTATCCAGGAACGCCTCGACGAGAACGAGCGCCATCATGGCCTCGCCGACCACTCCGGCGGCCGGGACGGCACAGACGTCGCCGCGCTCCACCACTGCCTCCACCGTCTCCTTGGTCGCCATGTCCACCGAGCGGAGCGGTTTGCGCAGGGTCGAGATCGGCTTCATGGCGGCGCGGACCACCACGGGCTGGCCGTTGGTGACGCCGCCCTCGAGGCCGCCGGCGCTGTTCGAGCGGCGGTGGAAGCCGCTTTCGGTGTCGAACAGGATCTCGTCGTGGACCTGGGAACCCAGCCGGCGCGCGGCCTCGAAGCCCATACCGATCTCGACGCCCTTGATGGCATGGATGGAGCAGAAGGCGCGCGCGAGCCGCCCGTCGAGCTTGCGGTCCCACTGCACGTAGGATCCCAGGCCCACTGGACAGCCGAGGGCGACGACCTCGAAGACTCCGCCCAGCGTGTCGCCGGCCTCCTTGGCCCGATCGATGGCCTCGACGATGGCGCGCTCCGCGGCGGGGTCGGCGCAGCGGACTTCCGACGCCTCGGCGCGGCTCCGGACCTCGTCCCAGAGCACCTCGAGCGGACCGATGCGCACGCCGCCGATCTCGGTGACGTGACTCAGGATGGTGATGCCGAACTCGCGGAGCAGCCGTTTGGCCACGCCGGCGACGGCGACGCGCGCCGTGGTTTCGCGCGCGCTCGAGCGCTCGAGCACGTTGCGGATGTCGCGGTGCCCGTACTTCATGGCCCCTGCCAGGTCGGCGTGACCGGGGCGAGGTCGCGTGATTGACTTCGCCGAGGCGCCGGCGGGCGGCTCGCCCACCGCCATGGTCTGCTTCCAGTTCTCCCAGTCCCGGTTCTGGATGGTGAGCGTGATCGGGCTGCCGAGCGTCACGCCCCAGCGCACGCCCGAGGAGATGTGGGCCTGGTCGCGCTCGATCTTCATGCGCCCGCCGCGGCCATAACCGCGCTGGCGGCGAGCCAGGTCCTCGTTGAGGTGCTCCTCGGTGAGCCCAAGACCGGCGGGCACGCCGTCGATGACGGCGGTGAGAGCCTCGCCGTGGGACTCGCCGGCGGTGAGAAAGCGGAACGCCACGTCGTGCGCGCTACTTCGGGGTGGCGGGGGTGTTTGCCTTGCCGGCGTCCCCCTGGCCCCTGACGAGCGACGGCGTCACGAAGATCACCAGCTCACGGCCGGTCTCGCTGTTCTCCTTCTGCTTGAAGAGCCAGCCGAGAATGGGGATGTCACCGAAGAGCGGCAGCTTGCGCACGGTCGTGGCGGCCGTGCCCTGGGTGACGCCGCCGATGACGAGCCGGTCGCCCTCCTTGATCAGGACCTGGGTCTCCGCCTTCCGCCGGTTGATGATGGGCACCGACACGCCCTCGGCGGGGCTGATGGTGTCGCCTCGCGAGTTGTTCTCCACGACCACGACCATCTTGATCTTGGTGACGAGGTCGGCACCGACCTGCTCCTTGAGCACCGTCGGCAGGACATCGAGCTTCAGCACCGCCTCTTTGAACTGGATCTGGGTGCCCGCGGAGCTGACGGTTGCGTAGGGGATTTCCTCGCCGAGGGAGATCGAGGCCTTGGAGTTCTCCACCGTGACGATTTCGGGGCGCGCTAGCGTACGTGTCTTGCCCTGTGTGGCCAGGGCCTGGAGCGCCAGGTTGATGTTGAAGCGGTTCGAGATCAGGCCGAAGGCTATGCCGCCGGCGGGCGCGCCCGCGTTGGCGGCGCCCGGTAGCGCGCCGAAGGGCAGGTTGACCAGATTGCCGCCCAGCGGCAAGCCCGTCGTGCCCGATACCGGCAAAAGCTGTGAGAGGGTCAGGTTCGGGTTGGCGATGCTGAAACTGTTCGCCCCAACCGGGGTGCCTGCCACCGCCCCCGTCGTCTGGAAGCCCTGGCCTACCAGCGCCGTAGTATTGCTGACATTGCCGACGCCCGCGCCGCCCCACTGGACGCCGATGCCCTCGAAGGCGCTCCTGTCGAGGATTTCCATCCGCGCCTCGATCTTCACCTGAGGCAGCGGGATGTCGAACTTTTCACGGATCAGCTTCTTGATGCGCTCGAGGTCGGCCTCGTAGTGGCGGATGAAGATGCTGTTGGTCGGCTTGTGCGCCTGGATCGTGATGCCCTTGGCGAGCACATCCTGGCTGACCGAGACGACCTGCTGGGTCGGCGAGGGCTGGAAGGGCGGGTAGGGGCTGTTCGGCTCCGGCAGCCGGCCGAGGGCCGGGTTCGGGGGGCTGGACCCGACCACGGTCGGGTTCTGCGGCACGCTCTGGATGATGGGCGCAGCCGAGACCGCCTGGGTGCCCGAGGGCGGGATGCCGAGGATGCCCTGGAGGGTCTTGGCCACTTCCTCAGGGTCGGCGTACGAGAGCCGGATGGTTTCCTCCTTCAGCGGTCCGCGCGCCTTGGCCTCGCTGATGGCCGCGTCGGACTGGAGCTTCTTGTAAGCGGACTCGGCCTCCTTGAGCTCCGCGTCCGCGCGCTTGGTGCGGATCTCGGTCTCCGCCTTGACCTGCGCCTCCTGCACGCGCGCCTGCGCTTCGCGTTCCTTGGTCAGCTGCTCGATGGACACGATCCGGATGATGCCGTTGCGGTCGAGCCGCTGCAGGCCGCGCGCCTCGAGGATGGTGTCGAGCGCCTGCTCCCAGGTGACGTTGTGCAGCGACACCGACACCTTGCCCTTGACGTCGTCACCCGTCACGATGTTGCGCCCGCTTTCGGCGGCCAGGATGCGCAGGAGGTTGACGATGTCTGCGTCCTTGAAGTCGAGCGAGATGAGCCTGCCGCCGGAAGGCGTCAGCCCGCTGGGCGTGGGCGGCGGACCGGGTGGAGGCGTCGGAGCGGCCGGCGCCGCCTGGGCGATGCGCGCGGGAGCAGGAACGGCCCTGGTCTCAACTGTCGCCAGGGGTGCCGGAGTGACCGCGGCCATGGCTTCCTTGTCGGGTGCGGCGGGAGGCTTCGCGGGCTCGGCGGCGCGCGCTTCCCTGCGCGGCTCCTCAACGCGGGGGGGCCAGGCTTCGGCCGGCGCCGGCTGGACCTTCGCCTTCGTCTCGCGGGGCTTCGCCGCGGGCTTCTCGGCCTGGGCGGTGCCGGCCGGCTCGAGCACGATCAGCAGGCCTTGGGCATCTTCGTCGATGCGGTAACCGACCTTCCGGGAGAGCTCGACCACGACGCGCGCCACGCCGCCCTTCCACTGGCTGCCGCGCACCTGGCGCACGGGCTCCATGTCGGAGTTAAGCGTGGTTTTGCTCCAGGTGTATGTGGCGCCCGGCAGGTCGACGATGAGACGGTTCGGAGAGTCGATGAAGCTCGACTGGTACTTTGCCGGACCGCTGGTCTTGATGCGGACGGTGACTCCCTCGGACAAGCGATCGACACTGAGCGACGTCACCTGGGCCGCGACGTCCGGCGTCTGTGCGCTTCCGACGCCCGCGGGGACAACGGCGAGCAGGAGCAGCAATCCCACGCTCGGCACCATGGCCTTCATCGGGCGATCACCCCTTTCACGGCTCTGTGTCCGCACGTCAGTCGAGGGCCAGGCGCAGGGTCACCGTGGTGGGACCCTGGCCCGGCTGCGCCGCGACCGAGAAGGTCACGGTCGTCCCTGAGATTCCGATCACCCGTCCGTTGCCGAGAGCGTCGCCGCTCTTGAGAATATACCCGACACCGTCGGGCCCTTCGACCAGGGCCAGCGTCCCCTGGCGGCCCTGTACGATGCCCACCAGCTTGGCCGCCGTGACGTTGATCCCCTTGGCCTCGAGCGCCAGCGAGACGGGCGAAAATGGGTCGCGGCGGCTCTTGGGGTCGTAGGCCAGCGGCGGGAGCACGGGGCCCGCGCCCGGATCGAGCGGACGGACCGCGGACGCTCCAGGCCTGGCCGGCAGCTGGGGAGCCGCCGGTGCGGCTGCTGGCACCGGGGGCTGGGGCGGCGGCTCGGCTCCGCCACAGGCGCCGAGCAGCGTCGCGCCGATTATCAGCGCGGCCCTCCGGCGCAGCTTCATCGGGACTGCCCCGGCGGCGCGCCGGGCGCGCGGGGCGCAGGAGGCGCCCCCGGCTTGGCGGGCGCCGGCGGCGCGCCTTCCGGCCTGAACGTGTACGTCGCCAGCGTCATCTCGGCCCGTAGCGTGCCCGTGGGACGGTCAATGCCGATCAGGCGGAAATTGCCCAGCGAAACGATGCGCGGCATCTTGCCCACGCGCTCCAGGAAGGCGCCCAGCTGGTGATAGGTGCACTCCGCCGTGACGGCGATCGGCACTTCCGACAGCACGTCACGGTCCTCGGCCGGCTTCGGCTGGAAGAGCGAAACGCCGAGCCCCGATCGCGCGGCGAGGTCTGACACCTGGCGGTACACCTGCGGGATCTCGCGCTCCGAGGGCAGCCGTTCCTTGGCTGTCTCGAGCCGCTTGCGGAGGGCCTCGGCCTGGGCGCGGAACGGGCGGAGGTTGGCCTCGTCCGCCCTCGCCTTGAGGACCTCGGCGCGGCGGACGTCGCTCTCCTGCAGTAGGGCGTCGCGCTCCGCACGGGATCCGGAGATGAGGAAGAAGTAGCCCAGCGCGCCGAGGATGACGATCACCATCGTGCCGAAGATCAGCTTCTGCGGGCGCGGCGCGTCGACGATGGAATCGAGGGCGCCCACGGCTCAGGGCTCGAAGCGCGTAACCACCTCGAAGGTGATCAGGCGCGGCGACTTGGTCAGGTCCTGCTTGGCGTCCACGATGTCCACGTCCTTGAACTTGCCGCTGGCCTTGAGGTTGGCCATGAAGTCGGACAGGGCCGTGGCGCTGTAAGCGGTGCCGGCGAACCGCAGCTGCGTGCCCTTCTCCTCCATACGCGTGAGCCAGAGGTCCTTGGGCAGCGTGTCGAGGAGGGCGTCGAGCAGGTAGACCGGGCGGGTCTGGTGGCGCGCCACGAGTTCGATGGCGTTGACCCGGCGCTCGAGCGCCTCCTTGTCCCGCCGGAAGCGCTGCCCATCGGCGATGATCACCTTGAGCCGATCCGCCTCCTTCTTGTTCTCGGCGATTTCGGTGCTCAGCCGCCTGACCTCCGCCGAGAGGCTCCACCACCAGCCTCCCAGCACAAGCACGATCCCCAGGGCGACCGCGCCGAAGAGGATGCCCAGATTGATGGTCGGGATGGAGAGGCCGATGCCCCGCTTGGCCGGCGGCGGCGCCAGGTTGATTCTGATCATGCGGCCTTGTCTCCCGGGCGCCGCAACCCGAGCCCCACAGCAACCGCCAGCAGGGGCTCCGCCTGCTCGAGCTCCTCGGCCGAGAACTGGGCGGCATCGTACTCCACGCGCGCGAGCGGACGGGCGATGTCCACCGGGACGCCCCAGGAGGAGGACAGGAACTCGTCGATCCCCGCGAGCCTTGCGCACCCGCCCGACAGTACGATCCGGCCGATGCGCTCCGAATCGGCCGTCGACGCGAAGTAGTCGAAGGTGCGCTGGACCTCCATCGAGAGGTCGCGCGACACGGCCTCGAGGGCGGGCACGAGATCGTCCCAGGTGACTCCGACATCCTGGCCCTGCTTGGCCGCTTCGGCCTTCTCGAAGGGGATGTTGAGCCGCTGGGCGATGGCCTGGGTGTAGTTGTGGCCGCCGAAGGGGACGTCACGCGCGAAGACGGAGGTGCCGCCGCGCACGACGTTGGTCTTCATGACGGTGGCGCCGATGTCGATGAGCGCCACCGCCTCGTCGGCCGGCTCGG
>Ga0214472_10002196_pt1 | contig 21197 bp, 20 predicted proteins | sample RVTome_6_FD_207662 | JGI IMG/M metagenome (GOLD analysis project Ga0214472, IMG submission 207662) | Soil microbial communities from uranium-contaminated site in the Upper Colorado River Basin, Wyoming, United States - RVT140D175 | ecosystem: Environmental > Terrestrial > Soil > Contaminated >...
ATATAAATCAGATACTTATAAATGTCGCGCGGGTATGGGGAAGGGTGTTATATGGTCTGGCGGTTTGTGTTGTGGATGGTGGCGCACAGCCGCAATAAAGCATTGGCGAGGTTGTCCGCCGCAAGCTGGGAGTTTCTTCCGAGCCGGACCAGCGGCCCGATTGTCCCGGGGTGGGTAATAATGTGCATTATAAGCCTGGGGTAGTCGAGCCTGCCGTCCTTCGTGAACCGGTTGAAGTCCACCGGCAGGTCCTCGTCCAGCGAGTCGGATATGGCCCTTATGGCGATAAACGGGACGCCCGCCTCCTGTGCGGCCCGCGCAGCGCCCGCGGACTCCATGTCCACGGCGGCGCAGCCGCATGCAAGCGAAAGCGCTTTCTTTTCATCCGCGCGTGCAAGCACTCGGCTGGCGGCGTATAGGTTTCCGAACCGGACATGGCCGTCACCCCCGAAAGCCTCCAGTGCGGCATCGGCGAGCCCCCGTTCCGAGTGGTACTCGCGCCCGCCGGAAGCGGTCTTGGTCCCGGCAACAACGTCACCCGGCTTGAGCCCCTCGGTGAGCGCGCCTGAAAGCCCCGCCGATATGTACGCCCGAAGTGGAAGAAAACCGCAAGCGGTCCTGGCGGTCTCGTATGCGCGTTGTTCGCCTATGCCGGAGATAAAAAGGGCGACGTCCATTCCATGGACGACGCCCCTGTAATACCCTACACCACACCCTGTTATCTCTCCGGAACCGGCGGCCCCTATATCGCAACCACCCGCGATTTTACCGAACCCTCCCGCGCGGACGAGCCCCGCGGCCTCCATCGGGATGGCGCACGCTATGGCTATTATGCCCTCCGGGTTCGGCAACTGTCTAACCGGCCAGTTTGGTATAGGCCCTCTTCTGGCGGTTCTCCAGGCGGACCTCGTCCGCCCTTGTCCTGCCGTAGGCGGTGGTTGACCTGTACATGGAGAGCGCCCAGAGCGGGAAGTTCTTCGCGTACATGTGGTAGCGGAGGTAGAACACCTTCGGGAACCCCGTGCCGGTGTAGTCCTTCTCGTCCCAGTACCCGTCGTCGTTCTGGGTGCGTATCAGGTACTCCATGCCGCGCCTGACCTCGGGGGAGTGCGTATCGCCCGCGTGCATGAGCGCTATGAGCGCCCAGGCTGTCTGGGACGCGGTGGAAGGCCAGTCCTCGCCGTACGGGTCCCTGTACGTGTCGCAGGACTCGCCCCAGCCGCCGTCCTCGTGCTGGCGGCTCTTCAGCCACCTGACCGCGCGGCGTATGTACTCCTCGTTCATGTCCGCGCCTATCATCTTGAGGCCGGCCAGCACGGACCACGTGCCGTAAATGTAGTTTACGCCCCAGCGGCCGTACCAGGAGCCGTCCGGGAGCTGCGTCCGCCTGATGTAGTCGTAGGCGGCCTTTGCAGGCGGGTAGCTCAGGTCCAGACCCCACAGCCCCATGATCTCGAGCGCGCGGCCCGTAAGGTCTTCCGTGGACGGGTCAAGGAGCGCCCCGTGGTCCGCGAACGGGATGTAGTTGAATATCAGCTTGTTGTTGTCCTTGTCGAAAGAGCCCCATCCGCCGTCGCTGCACTGCATCTTAATGAGCCAGTCGAACGCGGCCTTCATCCTGCGCATGTACTTCTCGTCGTCGTGCGCCTTGACCTTGGAGAGGGCGAGGAGCACCATCGACGTGTCGTCGTTGTCGGGGTAGAACTCGTTCTCGAACTGGAAGTACCACCCGCCCGGCTCCGCGTCCGGGACCTTGACCTGCCAGTCCGTCCTTGTGGACGTCTGCTTCTTGAAAAGCCAGTCCATAGCCTTCAGCATCGCGCCGTCGTCTGCGGGGACTCCGGACTCGAAAAGCGCGTTCATCGCAATCGGCGTATCCCACACCGGGGAGACGCACGGCTGGAGGTACATGCTGTCATCGCCGACCAGGTCCACCTCCAGGTCTTCTATCGACCGGAACGCCTGCTCGATGAGCGGGTCGCCGTCCTTGTGGCCCATGCACTTGAGCGCTATGACGGAGAATGCCATCGCCGGGTAGATCGCGCCAAGGCCGCCCGTCCCTTTCATGCGCTCGGTCATCCACCTGTGGCATTTGTCGAGCGCCATCGAGCGCAGCTCGGGGTGCTTGTGCTTTTCGTAGATGCGGAGCCCGTCGTCTACCATGAGGAACAGGTTCTTCCATGTGAAAAACGTGCTGTCCTTCCTGAACCGCTTGTCGTGCAGCTTGCGGTCGAGCTGCTGTCTCGGCACGGTGAAAAGCTCGTCTATGCCCTGCTCCGGCGATATGCGGCAGACCGGCTTCTTGTCGAATATCTGGAGGAGCGGCACGATGACCGTGCGCGACCAGTACGACACCTCGTAGAGGTTGAAGTAGAACCACTCAGGCAGGAGCATCACTTCGGCGGGCATGCACGGTATCCCGTCCCAGGGGTACTGCCCGAAGAGCGCAAGGGTAATCTTGGTGAACACGTTTGTGTTCATGACGCCGCCGGCGTCGAGTATGTTCTTCCGGGCCTTCGCCATGAAAGGCTCATCAGGCGGTACGCCCGCAAGCTTCAGGGCGAAGTAGGCCTTCACGGTCGCCGATATGTCGGAGGGGCCGCCGTAGTACAGGTACCAGCCGCCGTCCTCCTTCTGGATGGACCGGATGTAGTTGACGAGCCTGCGCTCGCGCTCCTTGTCAACCCTGCCAAGGTAGTGCCTGAGCATCAGGTATTCCGAGGGTATGGTGACGTCCGCTTCGAGCTGGTCCACCCAGAAACCCTCGAGGGGGTCCTGTACTCCCAGCACATACCGCCTTATCCTGTCCAGGGCATGCTCAAGGCCTGTAATAGGCGCGGTGTGGCGCGTCAGACCCGTCCTGGACAGATAAGGCGCGTCGACGTACTCGTCCATGCCACCTTCCTTGAATGACATAATTATGTGTACCTGTCTATAAGTATTAGGGAATGTTAACGAATTTACGTAAAACTTCCAGATAATATACTAAAAATATCCCCGGTAGTCAAGAGAGGTTCCATTTTATTATATCGAGGATATCCCCGAAGCTCTTCCCGGCTTCCTCGACCGCGGTGGCCTCGACTCCGGAATGGACCATGCAGTTCTTGCACCTGGGGTCGTCTCTCGCAACAAACTTGTCCCAGCCGGTATTGTCCATAAGCTCCCGGTAGCTCTTGTAGTGCGCGTCCGTGATCAGGTAGCACGGGCCCTTCCAGCCCTGCGGGTTCACGGTAATGTTCCCCCACGGGGTGCATGCAAGCTCGCGCTCCCCGGCCAGGAACTTCATGTAAAGCGGGGTGTTGAAGAAGCGGTACCTGTCCGCCATCTTGACTATCTCGCGGAACTTCCTGAGCGTGCCCGCGCGGTCGAGGAATATGTCGTCCTTCACCTCGCCGTAAGAGAACCCTGGCGTCACCAGCATCCCGTCCACCTTCAGCTTCGTCAGCCTGTCGAAAAGCTCCCTGATTTCAGAAACCTCGGTCTCCTTGTAAAGCGTGGTGTTCGTAATGACACGGAACCCCCTGGCCTTCGCGTCCGCTATCGCCTTAACCTGGATGTCGTATATGCCCTTCCTGTTGCGCGTGAGTTCCTGGGTCTTTTCCAGCCCGTCTATCGACACGTTCAGGTTCAGGTACGGGGTGGGCTTGAACTTGTCAAGCGATTCGGAGAGCTTCAGCGCGTTTGTGCAGAGGTATATGTGCCGCTTCAGCTTCAGGATTTCCGCCACGAGCGGGCCTATCTCCGGGTATATGAGCGGCTCGCCGCCGCATAACGACACGACCGGAGCGCCGCACTCCTTTACGGCTCCGATGCACTCGTCGAGCGTCATCATGTCCTGGAGCGTGTCGCTGTACTCCCTTATCCTGCCGCAGCCTATGCAGTTCAGGTTGCAAAGGTGGAGCGGCTCGAGCATGAGGACGAGCGGGAACCTCTTCACGCCCGCAAGCTTGTTCTTCATTATGTACTTGGTGAGCGACACGTTCAACTCAAGGGGAAACCTCATTAAACCGCCTCCTGCATGTTACCTTGTATAACTACCAATAAGCCGCAACTACTTTTCGCCGTATACGGGCGTCATGAGCCCGCGTTGGACAGGAGCTCGCTTTCTTTCTTGTCCTTCATCTTCTTTACAAGCTCGGCGTATGAAGACGACCGGATAATCTTGTTGAACTGTATCCTGTAGTTGTTTACGAGGCTTACCCGTTCTATCACCAGGTCGTATACCCACCACCCGCCGTCTTTCTTCATAAGTTTGTAGTCCACGAGTATCTCCTCGCGGCGGGCGGTCACGAACTTTGTTTTGACCACGGCATAGTCCCCGTCTATGGACTCGCCGTCGTACACTACCTTCTCGCCGGAGTAGCTCTCGATCCTGTTGATGTAGGAGCGCTCCAGGAGGTCCGCATACAGCGACGAGAACTCGTCCTTGTCTTTTGCGGGAAGCGGCTTCCAGTTCTTGGCGAGCGAGCGCATCGCCATCTCGCGGAAGTCGAATACGTTGAATACCGCTTTCCTGATGGCCGCCCTCCGTTCCTGCTCCTTCTTCGAGCCCTTCATGGCCGGGTTCTGGAGCACGGATACGACCTTGTCTATGGTGGTCTTGACGGTCTCCGTGGGCGTTGACGCCATGCAGGCCGCCGGCGCCGCGGCCGCCATGAACACGGATATCAGTACTATCGACAAGAGTTTTTTCATTTGTCCAGCCTCCTATATGCCTGCCTTAAGCTCATGGTACGGCGTTGTGGACGCGTCTGTGCCTGTCGCATGCTCCAGGTTGGCGACCGCCATGCGCTGGTTGTAGACCGCGCGGAAGTAGTCGGCCCTTATCCTCGCGTACATGCTGACCGACTCCGCGATGTCCCGCGCGTCTCCCACGCCCAGGTCGAAGTTGGACAGGGTGGTGAAGGCCCACTGTTTGGCGCTCCTGTACGCTTCGTTCAGCGCGTCCATCTCCTTCCTGGTCCTTTCGACCTGGAGGTACGCCTCCTTGACCTGGAACGGGACGCCCATCTTCGCGTAGTCCTCTTTCATCCTCATCATCATGAACTCGGCCCTGGCCTCGTAGACCTGGCCCCGGTTCATGCCGAGGTCGAGCGACCACTTGAGCCCGAGCACCGCGCCCGCCGCCGTGTGGTTGAACTCGTCGAATACGTACGGGTTGTTCAGGTGGTCGCGGTTCGTCGCGCCCGCGATGCTCCCGAAGCCCAGGAGGAAGAACTGCGGGTAATAGTCCGCGAGCTCCACGTCCACGAGCGCGGCTCTGGCCTTCAGCCCGTGATCGAGCTGCACGAACTCGAGCCTGTCCGTAAGCGCCCTCTTTACGTACACGTCGAACTCCTCCATGTCTACGTCGGCGGGGACCAGGAACTCGTCCGCTATGTCCATGCCTTCTTCCGTATGGCCGGTCAGGACCCTAAGCGCGTAGAGCGCCTTTTCCTCGCCCTCGCCGGCCTGCGCCATGTACCTCATGAGCTCGGCCTGGTAGGTGTTCATCTTGAAGAGGTCCACCTGGTCGACGTTGGGGGCCTCGGCCTCTATCTGCTGCTCTATCTTGGCGGCGGCCTTGTCGAGTTCTTCCTTTATGCCGTCGAGCAGGTGCCTGGTCTCCCTTGCGAGAAGCAGCCCGTAGTATGCCTCCTTCACCTGGAGCGCTACGCCGGTTGCCTTCAGCCTTGCCCCGGCCTCGTATGCCGCGACCCCGTTTCCGGCGGCCTCCCTGTACCCGGATATCTTGCCGAACGTGTAAAGCGGCTGGATGAGCTGCACTGTCGCCCTGCCGAACACGCCGTCGTAGGACCCCTTGTTTATATTAGTAGACGATTCAACCGTCCGTCCGTTTACAAGTTTCGCGCGCGGCGACACGCTGCCGTATGCGATTACCTCCACCTGCGGGTAGAGCGCGGAGTCCGCCTGTTCCTTCTTGCCGCGGTAGACCTCGACCTCGTACTGGGATTCCTTCAACTCCGCGCTGTGCTCAACCGCCTTCTTTATGCAGTCGTCCAGGGTCAGTACGGCCTTCCCTGCGTCCGCATGGGCAAGGTCAGCGAAAAGGCATATAGATAAAATCAGGGCTAACGCAGTGAAAGATGACGAGAGCATTGCAAGTTTCAGGTTGTGCATGGCATTTCCCTTTCGTCTCGTTAAGGTCTATACCTTGCCGAATATGTAGTTGGATATCAGCCGCTCGAAGTCTATCGCGGACTCTGTCTCTCTTATGGCGCCGCCCGGCTCCACCAGCTTGTCGGAACCGCCCGGCGTAATCTGTATGTACTTCTCCCCGATCAGCCCCTTGGTCCGGACGGACGCGATCGTGTCCTCCTGGAGCTCTACCCCGGGGGATATCCTGAGCGTGACCTGGGCTTCGTAGTCCTTGAGGCCAATCGTTGTCACACGGCCTATGTCCACACCCGCTATCTCCACGGACGAGCCGGTCTTCAGCCCGCCTATGTTCTCGAACCGGGCTACCACCTCGTATCCCGAGCTCCCCAGCACCTCGAGTTTGCCGAGCTTGATGGAAAGGTAGCCGAGCGCTATTATCCCCGCAAGGACGAATATGCCGACGGACACCTCAAGGTTGTACCTGTTCATCTCCCTATGCCCTCCCTGCCGCGTTCAATATGCTGTTTTCTCCGTTAAGGTTTTCACCGGCGCCGTGCACGAACCGCCTTATGACCGGGTTCCCCGAGTTCCTTATCTCGCCGGTCGTGCCGACTTCGACCATCACGCCCTTGTCCAGCATCCCGACACGTCCCGCCACGTCGAATATCTTGGGTATCTCGTGGCTCACTATGACCGCGGTGAACCCGTAAGTCTTCTGCCCCCATAATATCAGACGGTGCACCGAGTCCACGAGTATCGGGTCGAGCCCTGTGGTCGGCTCGTCGAAAAGCACTATCTCGGGCCGCATCACGAGCACCCTGGCGAACGCGGCCCTCTTCTTCATCCCGCCGGATACCTCCGCCGGGTACTTGTGGCCGAACCCGGTAAGCCCCACCTTGTCCAGCTCCTCGTCCACGCGCGTCTTGACCTCCGCGGGCTTCAGCTTCGTCTTCTCGCGGAGCGGGAAGGCGACGTTGTCGAATATGCTCATAGAGTCGAACAGCGCGCCCCCCTGGAAAAGGTAGCCGAACCTGTCCCTGAGTTTGTACAGCGCGGGCCCGGAGAGGGCGCTTATGTCCTCGCCCTCTATGTACACGTGGCCCGACGTCGGTTTGATGAGGCCCAGCAGGTGCTTCAGGAGCACGCTTTTGCCCTGGCCGCTCCCGCCGATTACCGCGAAGACATCGCCCTTCTCGACGGTGAAGTTCACACCGGTCAGCACTTCCTGGCCGTCGAACGATTTATGCAGGTCCGATACTTCAATCATTGTCATGCCGTCTGTCCGGGCCGCCCTGCCCGCTATATCATCAACGAGTTAAGGAAGTAGTCCCACACGAGCACCAGGGTGGAAGACATGACAACCGCGGTGGTTGTCGCGCGGCTTACGCCCTCCGCCCCGTGCCGGGTGAAATACCCCTGGTACGTGCTTATCCACATGACGATGACCCCGAAACAGAGAGACTTTATAATGCCGTCCCTGATGTCTTCCATCTGGACGAAGTCCTGGATGCCGGAAAAATAAGTGCCGGAGCTTAAGCCCAGGAGCTTTACGCCCACCATGTACCCGCCGTAAATACCCACCACGTTGAATATGGACGCGAGCAGCGGGAAGGATATCACCGATGCGGCAAGGCTCGGGACCATCAGGTAGCGGAACGGGGAGAGCGACATCGACTCCAGCGCGTCCACCTGCTCGGTGATGCGCATGATGCCTATCTCGGCCGCGATGGCGGAGCCCGCCCTGCCGGTTATCATGAGCGCCGAGAGGACCGGGCCCAGCTCCCTGATAAGGGAGAGCGCCACGGCGGGCCCGAGGTACCCCTCCGCCCCGAACTTCTGGAGCGTGTAGTATATCTGGAGGCCGAGGATCATCCCGGTGAACCCGCCGGTCAGCACGATGAGCGGCACGCTCTTCGAGCCTATGAAGCTGACCTGCCGCATTACCCTGCCGAGCTTTAGCGGCGGACGGAACATCCAGAGCACGGTATTCACGAGGAAGATGAACATGCTGCCCATCTCACGGAGTATCCCGAGCGCCCACGCGCCAATCATCTGAAATACGTTTAGCATTTTAATTCCCGTGGTCAATTCAAGCCTACAATAATAGTATCAATGCCATTTAGGGTCAAGTCTTTTCTGACGGCGGCCGTGCCCGCTATAATTTGGCTGCACGGACAGGAACCCGGCCGGCAGCGAACGGGTGATATTGTGTTGAAAACGCGGCCTGCATGGGTTATACTTTTGAAAAGACATAATTTTTCCACGGCTGGGTATGTACATAATAAAGCGGACGCCGGATAATCCACCCTGGAGGGGCAATGCGTACCCTTAGACTTGCACTGGCGCAGATTAACTGCACCGTCGGCGACCTGGCCGGAAACGCGGACAAGGTTATCGCGTACATGAAGAAGGCGAAGGCGTCCGGCGCGGAGCTTGTGATATTCCCGGAGCTTGCAGTCACGGGTTACCCGCCGGAAGACCTCCTCCTGAAGCCGAGGTTCATAGACGAGAACCTGCGCGCGCTGGAGCTTATAGTGAAGGCGTCGAAGGGGATAACCGCGGTCGTGGGCTTCGTGGACAAGTCGGACGACATATACAACGCGGCTGCGGTCGTATCGGACGGGAAGCTGGCCTCCGTGTACAGGAAGCAGTACCTCCCGAACTACGGCGTGTTCGACGAGTACAGGTACTTCCAGTCCGGGTCGAGGCCGCTGGTATTCGTGCTGGGCGGGGTCACCGTGGGCGTGAACGTGTGCGAGGACATATGGTACCCGGAGGGCCCCATCCGCCCGCAGGCGCTCGCGGGCGCGGAGCTCATCGTGAACATAAACTCGTCCCCGTACCACAAGGGCAAGTGGAAGTTCAGGAAGCACATGCTGACGGCCAGGGCGGCGGACAACGGCGTCATCGTCGCGTACGTGAACATGGTGGGCGGGCAGGACGAGCTCGTGTTCGACGGCCACAGCATGGTGTTCGACGAGCGCGGGAAACTCATCGCGGAAGGCCCGCAGTTCAGGGAAGAGCTGATGGTGCTGGACCTCGACGTCGAGGCCATTTTCCACAGGAGGCTCCACGACCCAAAGCGGAGGCTCGAGGTCCGGGAGTTCGACCCGGCGCGCGCCAGCGTGGACAGGGTGGTGATATCGGAGAAGCCGTTTGTCCCAAGGAAGGGCGCTACGTTCGCGAAGATATGCGAGCCGCTTTCCCCGGAGGAGGAGGTCTACCAGGCGCTTGTCACCGGCACACGCGACTACATGGCGAAAAACGGGTTCAAGAAGGCGGTGGTGTCTCTCTCCGGCGGCGTTGACTCCTCCATAGTGGCGGCGGTCGCGGTCGAGGCCATAGGAAAGGCGAACGTGGCGGCCACTTTCTTCCCGTCGAAGTACACGTCCAGGGAGAGCTGCGAGGATGCGTACGCCCTTGCCAAAAACCTCGGGATAAAGATAACCGAGATACCGATTAACCCTGCATTCGACGTTTACGCCGGGATGCTGAAGGCGCCGTTCAAGGGCGCGAAGCCGGACGTGACCGAGGAGAACCTCCAGGCGAGGATAAGGGGCAACCTCTTGATGGCGCTGTCCAACAAGTTCGGCTGGCTGGTGCTTACCACCGGCAACAAGTCCGAGATGTCCGTGGGATACGCGACGCTATACGGCGACATGGCCGGCGGGTTCGCGGTCATTAAGGACGTGCCGAAGACGATGGTCTACGAGATTTCCCGCCACGTGAACGCGCGCGCGGGCAAGGTGATAATACCGGGACGCGTGCTCGTCAAGCCGCCGTCCGCGGAGCTTGCGCCCGGCCAGAAGGACTCCGACTCGCTCCCGCCGTACGACGTGCTCGACCCTATACTGAAGGCGTACGTCGAGGAGGACAGGAGCTACCAGGAGATGCTGCACCTGGGCTTCGACAAGGACGCGGTGAAGCGCGTGATTGACCTCGTGGACAAGAGCGAGTACAAGAGGCGTCAGTCCCCGCCCGGCATAAAGATAACGCCGCGCGGACTCGGCAAGGACAGGCGGTTCCCGATAACCAACAGGTACAAGAGCGTATGATGGACGTTACGGAAGGGCAGCGGGAGAGGGCGGTTTGAAAATGGCGGTTTATGGAAAGGTTTTATCAGGGCGGCGGGAGTTTTAAGATGAGTAAAGTAACGCCGTCCTCCAAGGTCCTGCACTTCGAGGGGCTGAGGGGTTTCGCGGCATTCATAGTATTCCTGCACCACTACGTGCTTGCTTTTTACCCCGCGATGTATACAGGGCTCGGCATCCAGGCTCACAACTCGTTCGAGGTCCCCGTGTCCGGGACGCCGCTCAGGTTGTTCTACTCCGGCTCGCTCCCGATAAGCGTGTTCTTCTGCCTGAGCGGTTTCGTGCTCAGCATCAGGTTCTTCAAGACCAAAGACTCCATGTCCGTCGTGTCAGGCGCGGCCAGGCGGTACGTCAGGCTCGTGATACCGATACTCGCCGCGTCCACGTTCGTATTTGTGCTCATGAGCCTGGGGGTTTTCCACAACCACGAGGCCGCGTACATCACCCGGTCGGACTGGCTGTACAAGTATTTCGGGCAGTCGCCGGACTTCACGATAATGCTCCGGGAGTCGCTCTTCGACGTGTTCTACCACAACTCGCGGGCGTACAACCCGGTGCTCTGGACGATGCAGGTGGAGCTTTACGGCTCGTTTCTGGTGTTCGGGTCCCTGCTGGTGTTCGGGAGGCTCAGGTACAGGCCGCTCGCATACGCGGCGCTGGTGATACTTTTCTTCGACACATACTACCTCGGGTTCATCCTCGGCATGCTGGTGAGCGACCTGTCCGCAAACGGCTTGTTTGCCCGGCTTAAGGACAAGCTGCCGCTGGTCGCCGGGCTGCTCGTCGCCGGTATCACGCTCGGGCTTTACAATATACCGGAGAACGGGAGCCGGACGATGTACTCGCTTATCACGTTCAACACACCGGACGTGAAGTTCGGCATCCTGTACACGACGCTGGGCGCGGCGATGATACTCTTCGCGCTCGTCAACTCCACGCACATGCAGAGGTTCTTCTCGAACAGGGTTATGGACTTCCTGGGCAAGCTGTCGTTCTCGCTTTACCTTTTGCACCTCTCGATAATATTCACGTTCTCGTGCTTTATGTTCGGGTACCTGGAGCGTAGCCTGACCTACAACTCGAGCGTGCTGCTCACGTTCCCGCCGACGCTCGCGCTCGTGGTGGCATCCTCCTGGGTGATGTACAGGTACGTGGACACCGGCAGCGTATGGGCGGGCAAGCTCCTCTGGGAAAAGGTGTACGGCATGGCAAAAAAGGCGGCGCCGGGAAGATGAAACAGGGTACACTCTATATAGTTGCGACACCAATCGGCAACCTCGAGGACATCACCTTCCGCGCGGTGCGTATCCTGAAGGAGGCCCGGCTGATAGCGGCGGAGGATACACGCCACACCCAGAAGCTGCTGAGCCATTTCGGGATACACTCACAGCTTACAAGCTACCACGACCACTCCAAGGAAGAGAAGACGGAGCTGTTGGTCGAGCGGCTGAAGGAGGGCCAGGACGTGGCGCTCGTGTCGGACGCGGGTACGCCCGGCATCTCCGACCCCGGCTATTACCTGATAAACCGGGCGATAGAGGAGGGGCTGGAGGTGACGCCGATACCCGGCCCGACGGCCTCTCTCGCGGCACTTTCCGTATCCGGGCTCCCCACGGACTCGTTCGTTTTCGAGGGGTTCCTGCCCTCCCGCAAGGGCCAGCGGGCACGGAAGCTCGCGGAGCTTGCGGACGAGAGGCGCACGATGATATTCTACGAGGCCCCGCACAGGATAGAAGTATGCCTTAAGGACATGCTGGAGGCATTAGGCGACAGGCGCGCGGTGCTCGCAAGGGAGCTGACAAAAATTCACGAGGAGTTCCTGCGCGGTAAAATAGGTGGTATAATAGAAAAAATCGCGGGCAGGAACGTCAAGGGCGAGATTACGCTCATAGTCGAGGGCGCGCGCGATGCCGCCCCTGAAGAGACCGTGCTATCGCTTTCGGACCATGTGGCCAATCTCGTACGCGAAGAAGGTATGACCAAGAAGGACGCCATCGGAGCGGTGGCGAAGCTTCGCGGCGTCCCAAAGAGGGACGTGTACAAAGAGACGATTGGGGAGTAGGCACCTCCGCTTTTCCCAGAACCCGGAGGCGTTATCCGAGCGGTCCAAAACCCGGAGCCGTCCAGGGCACGCATCGCGTGGCGCTACCTTGCACAGGGAGGTTTGTCCCCTGGACGCGGTTGGCGACTGTTTTGGCCCGAGGATGATGCCTCCAAAAAAAGCCGAACTTCCTGGATTCCCGCCTTCGCGGGAATGACGGACTTTTTAAGGTGCGGGCGCAGGGATCTGCGCCCCCGCCACATTGATTTGCCAGTAGTCGGGTGCGCACCGAGCACCATGAAGCCGGAGAAACCTTAAGGGACGGTGGGCGGTGCCCACCCTACACACGTGCTTAACGATAACGGGAGAATAAAATGCTGAGACGGGTATGCTCATTAATCCTTGCGGCGGCGCTGGTAATAACGGCCGCTTCCGCGTCTTTCGCCTCCGGGTTCGAGGACGTGAAGGAGTACAACCTCGACAACGGGCTGAAGGCGCTTCTCCTCGAGGAGCACAAGTCACCGGTCGCGGTCTTCCAGATATGGTACAAGGTCGGCTCGCGCTACGAGCAGTACGACAAGGCGGGCATATCGCACATGCTCGAACACATGATGTTCAAGGGAACAAAGAAGTACGGGCCGAAGGTGTTCTCGCGCACGGTGCAGCGGTACGGAGGCAGCGACAACGCGTTCACAAGCCAGGACTACACCGCGTACTTCCAGACGTTCGCGGCTGACAGGATATGGCTTTCGCTCGACCTCGAATCGGACCGCATGAAGAATTTGCTTCTTGACGAGTCCGAGTTCCTGTCGGAGCGGGACGTGGTTGCCGAGGAGCGCAGGATGCGCCACGAGGACGACCCGGAGACCGCGCTCGGCGAGGAGACCCAGGCGGCCGCGTTCAAGGTCCACCCGTACCGCTGGCCGATAATAGGCTGGATGGAGACGATCAAGGGCTGGGATGTGGAGGACGCGAGGGTGCACTACAACACCTACTACGAGCCCAACAACGCGACCATCGTAATCGTCGGCGACTTCGACTCCGTAAAGATGATAGAGGCCATCAAGGACAAGTTCGGCGGTATACCGAGGGGGCCGGAGCCGCCCGTCGTGAAGATGGTCGAGCCAGAGCAGAAGGGCGAAAGGCGGGTATACCTCGAAAAGGAGGCGCAGCTCCCCACGATATACGTCCTGTACCACACTCCGAACCTGCTGAGCCCGGACACGTTCGCGCTCGACGTGCTCGAGATGGCGCTCTCCGGCGGAAAGAGCGCGCGGATGTACAAGTCGCTGGTGTACGACAAGCAGCTCGCCCAGTACGCGGACGCAGGCTACTCCTCCGTATCGAAGGACGCGGAGACGTTCGGGTTCTCCGCCGGGGTGATGCCGGGGAAGACCTCGGACGAGGTCGAGGCCGCCATCTACGACGAGATAGAGAAGGTCAAGGACAACCCGATAACCGGCCGCGAGCTTCAGAAGGCAAAGAACCAGATAGAGTCGTCGTTCATCATGGGCCAGGACTCGAACTTCAACCGCGCGATGATGCTCGGCCGGTACGAGTCAGCCGGTTCCTGGAAGCTCCTGAACACATACCTGGACGGGATACGGGCGGTCACCCCGGACGACGTGATGCGCGTCGCGAAGACATACCTGACGAAAGAGAACCGCACGGTCGGCACGCTTATCCCGCTCCCGATAAAGGAAGGCGGCGAGATGCAGGAGATGCCGGCCGCCCACGGCGGACACCATTAAGGCGCCCCCCTCTTCCCCCCTCCCTTTATGGGAGGGGTTGGGGGAGGGTGAACATGCCCCTCTCAACCCCCACCCTGCCCTCCCCCACGGGTGGGGAGGGTTAGTGGAAGCGAAAGTTCTGGCTTTATACTTTTACGTAATCATTATAGAGGTCACATGAAAAAGCTCCTGCCTGTCATAGCGTTAATAGTACTGGTGATATCCGGGTGCGCGACCGCGCCGGTCTCTCCCATGAAATCGGAGCTTGCGCCGAGGCAGCCCCTGGGCGAGCGGTACGTCCTGGACAACGGGATGGTCCTGCTCGTCAAGGAGAACCACGCGCTCCCCGTCGTGATGGTCAACATGATAATAAAGGCCGGCTCCATCATGGAGAAGCCGGAGAAGGCCGGACTTGCGCACCTGACCGCGGGGCTCATGACCAAGGGCGCGGGCGGCATGGGCGCGAATGAAATCAGCGAGGCTATCGAGTTCGTGGGCGGCTCCTTGTCCGTGGGCGGCGGTACGGACTACGCATCGGCCAGGCTCACGGTATTGAGGAAGGACGCGGACGCCGGGTTCGGGCTGCTGGGCAAGGCGCTGAAGGAGCCCGCTTTCGAGCAGTCCGAGATAGACAGGCTGAAGAAGACTATAAAGGCCGGGATAATAAGGGGCGAACAGGACCCCGGCACCGTGGCGTCCAAGGCTTACGCCAAGGCGGTCTTCGGCGAGGAGCACCCGTACGGCCGTCCAATGGTGGGCACGGTCGAGACTGTGGACGCTGTCACGAGGGACGACATTGTCGGCTTCCACGACGCACTCTACGCGCCGAACAACACCATCATAGCGGTGGTCGGAGACATCACCGCGGACGAGGCGAAGTCGTTGATTGCAAAGCACCTCTCCGGCTGGGAAAAGAAGGACATACCCGCGCCCGTATTCCCGGATACCCCGAAGGCGTCCGGTGTCAAGGACATAACTGTTAACCGTGACATCACGCAGGCGAACATACTGATGGGCCACGTCGGCATATCGCGCGAGGACCCGGACTACTACGCTCTCTACGTGATGAACTATGCGCTCGGCGGCGGAGGGTTCGCGTCCCGGATACTGGACAAGATAAGGGACGACATGGGCCTCGCGTACAGCGCGTACAGCTACTTCATGGCGCAGAAGTACGGCGGGAGCTTCCAGGTCGGGATGGAGACGAAGAACGAGTCCGCGAAGACCGCCATAGACGAGACCTTGAAGCTGATAGAGATGATGAAGGCGGAAGGCGTAACGGACGCGGAGCTTCAGGACGCAAAGGACTACATCACGGGGAGCTTCCCGCGCAGGCAGGATACCAACTCCAAGATAGCGGACCTCTTAGCGCAGGTCGAGTACTACAACCTGGGCCTCGACTACTTCGACATGTACCAGCGGGAGATAGACAAGGTCACGAAGGACGACGTAATCCGTGTGGCCCGGAAGTACCTGCACCCGGACAATATCTACGTGGTCGTCGTCGGGGACCTGAAGAAGGCGGGCATGGAGTAGGTTTTTCTTTTATATTTAAACCGGCAGGTAATGCCGCTCAGAATATGGATATGTTCACATACCTGTCCGGGTTTTCCTTGATGTCAACGGCGAGCGCGTCCGCGTCCTTGAAGAAGTTGTTCATGTTGTCGTAGAGCTCCTTGTCGTTAAGGAGCCTGGCCGCGGTCCCGTCCCCGGCGTCGAGCTTCGCCATCACCTTGTCCAGCATGACGGATATGTTCTGGACCTTGGCGTACAGCTCCTTGTCGGACGAGAGCTTCGCGATGTTGCCGGTTTCGAGGTTCTTTAAGAGAGCCCTGGAGCTCTCGCTGACCTCGTTCAGGTTGTCCGATACCTGGCGCAGGTTCCTGTAGAACTCCGGGTCGCCGGACAGCTTCGCGAGGCTCCCCTTGTTCAGGTTGTCGGCTACCTCGTTCGCCTTGGCGGAGACGCTCAAAAGGTTATCGTAGAGCTCCGGCTCCTTTATGAACTTACCGAACGACCCCTTCTCGCTCTTCATCGCGGCGACCACCGCGTCAAGGTTGTTTACCGCTCGGTCGAGGTCGTGGTACAGCTTGGGGTCTTTCAGAAGGAGCCCCGCCGTGCCGCTTCCTCCGGAGACGTCTTTCAGCACCACCTTAAGCTCCTGGACAACCGAGTTCAGCCCCTCGATGCCGGTGCTTGCCTTTGCGAACACGCTGGACATGGGGGATTCCGGAGGCCCCCTGAACGTTTCACCGTCTTCGAGCGCCCTTGCCTGAGGGCTCCCGACCGAGATGTCCACGTACTTGTCGCCCAAGAGGCCGAGCGAGTTGAGCGAGGCCCTGGAGTCCTCCCGTATCCTGTCCTTGTACCTCTCGACAAGCGTAAGCTTGACGGTAACCAGTTTGTCTGACGGTTCGGGAGGTAGGTATATGTCCTCGACGTTTCCTACCTGGATGCCCGCGAGCCTGACGCTTGCGCCAGCTTTCAGGCCGAGCGTGTTCTCCATCTTCAGGAAAAGGGTGTAGCGTTTATCGAACAGGCCGCCCGTCCCGCCTATCTTAAGTATCCCGGCCGCGAGCAGCACAAGCGCCGCAAGGAGTATCGCGCCCAGTTTCAGTTCGGACCATGCTATGTTCCTGCTGCTCTTCACGGCTTACCCTCCGGTAGAGGTGTTGTTGTCGTTGAAACTGCACCCGTTCCCTATATTGGCCGGCATGCCAGATAGCCCCCCGGAATGCCTCAGGAACTTCTTTATGTTTACATCGCCGCTCTCGAACAGGCCTTCCTTGCCGCCTGTGTAAAGTATCCTGCCTTCGTGTATGAACGCGATCTTCGTCGCGACCGTGAACGCGGACGGTATGTCGTGGGTCACCACGACGGAGGTCACGCCCTCCTCGGCCCGGAGCTTGTTGATCAGGGTGTTTATGTTGTACGCGTTCACCGGGTCGAGCCCCGTGGTCGGCTCGTCGTAAAGCATTATCTTCGGTGACGCGACGATACCCCTCGCTATCGCCACCCTCTTCTTCATGCCGCCGGAAAGCTCGGCCGGCATCATGTCTATGGCGTCCTCAAGCCCGACGAAGCAGAGGCTCTTGCGGACGCGGCCCTCTATTTCGTCCATGCCGAGGGCACGCTGCTCTATAAGCCGGTAGCCGACGTTCTCGCCCACGGTGAGCGAGTCGAACAGCGCCCCGCCCTGGAATACCATGCCCATCTTCTCGCGGACCTTGTAGAGCGAACCGTCATCGGTTTCGGCGATGTCATAGCCGTTTATCAGCACATGGCCCGAGTCCGGCCTGTACAGCCCGAGTATCAGGCGGAGTATCGTCGTCTTGCCGGAGCCGGACGCGCCCAGTATCACGCCGGTCTCGTTCTCGTCCAGGCCGAGCGATACGCCCTTCAGTATCTCCGAGCCGCCAAGCGCCAGGTGGACGTCATCAAGCCGGATCACGATAACCCCCGTTCGGTTAGAGCAGGTACATCAGGAGCTTCGTGATGAAGAAGTCCGATGCCAGTATCAGTATGGACGAGTATACCACGCTCTCGGTCGTGCTCCTGCCGACGCCGACCGTACCGCCGTGCGTTGTCATGCCCATGTAGCAGCCGACCATCGCTATTATACCGCCGAAGAATACCGGCTTGAAGAGGCCCGGAACGAGGTCCTTGTACTTCAGGCTCTCGAAAGACGAGCTCCAGTAGAACGTGGGGTCTATCCCCAGGTGGAAAGCTGCTATCAGGTATCCGCCCGTAAGCCCGACCGCGTCGGCGACTATGGTAAGAAGCGGCAGCATCAACACGCATGCGATCAGCCTCGGTACCACCAGCCGCATTATGGGGTCCGTGCCCTCGACCATCATCGCGTCAACCTGCTCGGTGTCCTTCATAGAGCCTATCTCGGCCGCGATCCCTGAGCCGACCCTGCCCGCGACCATCAGCGCGGTAAGGACCGGGCCCAGCTCACGGACCATCGAGAGCGAGACAAGCTTCCCGACGTACATCGTCGCGCCGAACACCTGGAGCTGCACCGAGGACTGGAGCGAGAGCACCATGCCGGTGAAAAGGCCGGTCAGAAGTATTATGGGGAGCGAGCCGGGGCCGACAACGTCCATCTGGAACAATGTCTCCCTGATGTAACGCGGCCGCCTGAATATCCCGGTGACGGCGTCCCAGCACAGCCGCGCGAACTCCTGCACGACGTACAGGAAGCTTTTCAGCCTGTCTGTCAGGACGAGTTCCGTTGTGTCCATCGGCCTACCCTTCCCGTGTACCGGTTGCCCCCGTCTCCCGGAGTATTACCCTCGCGGGCGCGCCGTCCCCGCCCTTGAGCTTCAGCGGGAGGCATATCAGCTCGTACGTCCCGGGGCTGACGCCGGCCAGGTCGAGCCCCTCTACTATCACCGCGCCGCCGCCGAGCAGGATGGCGTGCGCGGGCAGCCCTTCCGTGCCGGGCGCGTCCACGGACTGCGACTCGATGCCGACCAGCGACACTCCCATCTCGACAAGCCTGCTGGCCCCTTCAGCCGTAAGGTGGGATGCTATGGCCTTTATGCCGGCTGCGTGCCTGCCGGAGGTCTTGATGAGCACCCTCCTTGAGCCGGGCTTCACCTCTTTGTCAACGAACTCCCGGCCGATTTCCGGCTTCTTTGATGCAACAACCACCGCGGGCCCGACAAGCACGTCGAGGGGGAGTTCGTCAACCTTCGCGCCGCCTGGAATGAGGTGGCCGGGCGGGTCCACGTGCGTCCCTGTGTGCGAGCCCATACGTATGCATGACACGGTTGCGGCCGCGCCGTCCTCCACGGATGAGACAGTATCGACGGCAACCTCCGGGTCGCCCGGGTATACAGGCATCCCTGGGTATATTGACGCCGTTATGTCGTATATGCGCATCAGCCCCTGTGCGTCTCGATATAGTGTTCCGCTTCGAAGGCCGCGACGGCCCCGTCGCCCACGGCGGTCGCAACCTGCCTGAGCGGGGTGTGGCGGCAGTCGCCGGCCGCGAACACGCCCGGCATGGACGTGGCCATCGCCATGTTGGTCTTTATGAAGCCCTGCGCGTCCTTCTCCACGTCTATGAAGTCCGTGTTCGGGTCCCAGCCGATGAACACGAACACGCCCTCCACCGGGAGTTCCGAGCGCTCGCCGGTCTTCGTGTCCTTCAGCATTATCGACGAGACACCCATGAAGTCGCCCTTCACCTCTTCGACGACCTTGTTCAGGTGGAACTCGAACTTCGGGTCCTTCCGCGCCCTCTCCTGGTTGATCTTCTCGCCCCGAAGTTCGTCGCGCCGGTGCACCAGGTGTACTTTCTTCACTATCTTGGACAGGAAGAGCCCCTCCTTGAGCGCGGTGTCTCCGCCGCCTATTACCGCGACCTCGCGGTTTTTGAAAAAAAGCCCGTCGCAGGTCGCGCAGAACGACACGCCGCGCCCAATGAAGTCGGACTCGCCGGGCACGCCCAGCCTCTTTGCCCTGGAGCCGCTCGTAATGACCACCGCCCTGGCCTCGAGTGTCCCTTCCGAGGTCTCTATTTCCTTGTGGCCGCCCTTGTCCGTTATCTTCGTCACCTCGGCGAACCTTACTTCGAGCCCGAAGCTCTTTGCCTGTTCCTCGAACTGCTTCATAAGCTCCGGGCCGGATATCTCCTTGAACCCGGGGTAGTTCTCGATCAGGTCGGACATCACTATCTGCCCGCCTATGCCCAGCTTTTCGAGCAGGACCGTGTCCAACAGCGCCCTCTTCGCGTAAATACCGGCAGTAAGACCTCCGGGGCCGCCCCCGATAATTACCAGATCGTGCATGTTGCTGTAACCTCCGATGAATTTGGATTTCCAGATTATATATTAACCGTAATCCATTATGTTGGCAAGGCATAAATCAGGAAAAGGGGATGGGGGGCGGCGTCAGAGGGAAGCGAGTTTCGGCCTGAGCCGCTCCACCACGGCGCGCGTGTTTTCAGGCAGCGCGAGGCCGGAGAGCGCTGCCAGGTCCATAACGGTGTCCACGTCCGTGTGTCCGGGTATGAGCGACACGGTGAGGCCCATCGCATCCGCCCTTTCGAGCGTTGACCGGAGGACGTGCGGGGTGGACCACGCGACCCCCTCGAATATACCGGGCTGCGGCGCTTTCACAGCGACGAGGAAGTAACCGCCGTCGTTTGCTGGGCCTATCACCACGTCCGAGTTCTCAAGCCGCGAGAACGCTTCCTTGACCTCGCCCGCGGTGAGGGTGGGGATGTCCGTCCCTATGAGCGCCGCGCGGTCTGCGCCGTGTCCGAACGCCCGGGAGAGCGCGTGGTGCATCCTCATCCCCAGGTCCGCCCCTTCCTGGGGTATGAACTCGACACCAAGCCCGTCGAACCGGTCGGTGAAGTAACCCCCGGCGGACTTCGGGGTGTATGCGAGCGTTACATGGAAGGCGCCCGCGGAGGCCGCCATCCCGACCGTGTCGGCGACGAACGCATCGTAAAGCTCGACCGCCTCCTCGCATGTTATGTGCTCGCAAAGCCGGGTCTTGACCCGGCCCGGCTCGGGGACCTTGGCGAATATGATCAGGTGGCAGGTCATGGCATCGTCAGTCCGAGTCCTTCAGGACCCAGAACGACTCCTTGAACTCGTGGAATACGAGGCTGTCCATTATGTTCCTGCGCGATACCGTACCCAGGAGCTTCCCGTCCTTTACCACCGGCACCCGGATGAGGTGCTTGGACGTCATTATGTCTATCAGCTTGTCGACGGGCATGTCCGCCTCGACGCAGACCGGGTTCCTTGACATTATCTCGTTCACGGCGACGCTTGCCAGGTCCTTGCCCGAACGGATGGCCTTCAGTATGTCGAACTCGGACACGATGCCGACGACGTAGCCCTCGTCGTCCACTACGGGCAGGGACGAGTACTCCTCGGACAACAGCTTCATCGCGACGTCGCGGCAGTTCGCGTTCTTCTTCGGGGCCTTCACGCGGCCCATGATGTCTTTTGCTATCATGGCGGTCCTCCTTGCGGCATGTGTCCCGGTGCGTGCATTACTGATGAGATAAATATATCATATTTGGCGGGATGGTGCGGGACAGACAAAAGGACGCCCGGGGATTGATGCCCCCGGGCGAAGGTGATATCCAATATTAGCAGTGCTGCTACTTGCCGTTCTTGCCGTCCTTGACCGTAGTCGTGCACTCAAGCGGAGGGTAGAACACCACGCCGGGAACCGTCACTGATACGGTGTAATCCCCAGGCGGGT
>Ga0214472_10002197_pt1 | contig 21196 bp, 20 predicted proteins | sample RVTome_6_FD_207662 | JGI IMG/M metagenome (GOLD analysis project Ga0214472, IMG submission 207662) | Soil microbial communities from uranium-contaminated site in the Upper Colorado River Basin, Wyoming, United States - RVT140D175 | ecosystem: Environmental > Terrestrial > Soil > Contaminated >...
CGAGGGCACGCGGGTCGAGTTCGTCGCTGCCGAGGAAGCGCTCGAGGGTGCGCGCGGCGTCGTCACTGAGTTCACGCGCGGCGACGAGCTGCTCTGCCGCCTCCTCCAGCTCAAGGATGCCATCCGCAACGTTGAGTTCACTCGCCGCGTGGCCGAGCTGGGGGATGACTCCGGATTCGTCGTCGCTCAGGGCCTCGTGGGCGCGCGCGACGGCCGCGAGCAGCTTCGCTCCGCCGCTCAGACGCTGGACGAGTTGGAGCAGTTCCGCGCTCTCGCCGTCGCGCAGGCCGGCAGCATCCAATTCGCGGCGCTGGTACTCCAGCAGATCGCGCTCGCTTTCGATGCGGGCGCGCTGCGCGCGGAATTCATCCGCGCGGCGTTGGCAGTCGAAGTATTCGTCGCGGGACGAGGAATAGTCTTCCACGAGCGCGCGACTGACCCCCGCGGCGTCGAGCAGCTCGACATGGCGACTCGGATTCAGGAGGGCGAGCTGCTGATGTTGGCTCTGCAAGACGACGAGTTCGCCGATGACACCGGCCAGCACGCCGGCACTCGTCTGCTGCGTGCCCAGATAGGCGACGCTGCGCCCGTTGGCTCGTAGTTCGCGGCGCACGCGCAGGAAGCCATCCTCGGGGAGATCCATGCCGAGTTCGCTCAGGCGTGCTCTGGCCGCCGGGCGCTCATGGAGGTCGAAGAGAGCCTCGGCACTCGCCATGGCGGTGCCCGCGCGCAACAGGCTTCGATCGATTCTCTCGCCGCGCAGCCAGCGCAGCGCCTCGACGACGATGGATTTTCCAGCCCCGGTGCTGCCGGTCAGCAGTTGCAGCCCCGGCCCCATGTGCAGCTGCGCATCGGCCACCACCGCCATGTTCTTGAGGCGCAGCTCAATGAGCATCCTTGCTGGCTCCCGTCCGACGGGTCGGCGCACCCCAGTGCAGCTTTTCCTGGATGATGCGGTAGAGGCTCCGGTCTGGGAGGCGTAGAAAGTAGGTGGGTTCGACGGCGCGCGAGAAGCGCACGACGTCTCCCGTCTCGAGGAAAAAACTCGTCTGACCGTCGCACGTCAGAATGGCCGAGGCGCATTCGCCGACGCGGAGCTCGATCTTGCGATGATCCTGCACCAGCAGCGGCCGGACGGCCAGCGTGTGGGGGCAGATGGGCGTCAAGATGAACGCCTCGACGGCAGGATCGACCATGGGACCGCCGGCCGAGAGAGAGTACGCGGTGCTTCCTGTCGGCGTCGCCACGATGATGCCGTCGGCGAGATAGTGGCCGAGCGACTGATCGTCGATGCGGACGTCCATTTCCATGGCGCGCGGGATGTCTCCCGTGCTGACGACGCCATCGTTGAGGGCGGCTGCCTCGAAGGCCGTCTCTCCCCCACGCTCGACTGTGACGCGCACGCGGGCCCGCCGCTCCAGGCGATAGTCACCTCGGACGAGGCACTCGAGGGCCGCGCCGATCTCCTCGCGGCGGACTTCCGCCAGGAAGCCGAGGCTTCCGAGATTGATGCCGAGCAGCGGCGTGTGGCTGTCGGCCGCGACATGGGCGCCGCGCAAGAAAGTGCCGTCGCCGCCGAGCGTGATCAATGCGTCGACGCGGGCTGGCAGCTCGGCCTGGGGAATCGCGCGGGAGCTCTGTCCGAGCTGCTCGGCCTCATTCTCAGCAAAGCTGAGTTCTAGATCGTGGCCGGCTGCAAACTCGGAGATTTCCGCGACTGCGCCGGCGACCTGCTGCTTTTCCAAATTGGCGAGGATGCCGAGGTGGCGCAGCATGGGGCTCAGATCTCCCCCCTCGCGCGGCGGTGCGCCGCGAGATCGATCCGCTGTTCGCGGCCCAGCATGAACCGGCGGATGCTCTCGGCCAGTTGTTCCGGGTGCAGTCCGATCAGTCTCTGCAGCTCGGCGGGCGATCCATGCTCGATGAATTCGTCGGGAATCCCGAAGATGTGCATGCGGGGTGGCGTCTCGAGTCTCTCATGGGCGAGCTCGAGCAGGGCGCTTCCGAAGCCACCGCGGATGGTGCCCTCCTCGATCGTGCACACAACGCGATGCCGCACGATCTCTTCGAGCAACAGTTCTTCGTCCAGAGGGCGCAGGAAGCGCGCGTTGATGACCGTCGGCGTGATGCCCGTTTCGCCGAGAAGCTTCGCGCAGTCCTCCGCCAGGGCGGCACCGGCGCCGAGGCCGACGAGGAGAAGCTCCTCGCCGCGCTGGAGGACCGTGCCCTTGCCGATGGGAAGGACCTGCAGCTCCGTGTCCATCTCGATGCCGCGGCCGTTGCCGCGCGGGTAGCGCAGTACGATCGGGCCGTCGTCGTAGGAGGTGGCGGTCTTCACCATGTGCTGCAGTTCGTTCTCGTCCATGGGCGCCATGACCACGAGATTGGGAATGCAGCGCAGATAGGCCAGATCGAAGGCGCCATGATGGGTCGGACCGTCGGCGCCGACGAGACCGGCCCGGTCGAGCGCGAACACCACGTTCAGTTTTTGCAGCGCGATGTCGTGGATCAGCTGGTCGTAGGCGCGCTGCAGGAAGGTCGAGTAGATGGCGGCGACCGGCTTCAGGCCGCGGCAGGCGAGCCCGCCGGCGAAGGTGACCGCGTGTTGCTCGGCGATCCCGACGTCGAAAAAGCGGTCCGGGTGCGCCTTGGAGAAACCGACCAAGCCCGTGCCCTCGCTCATGGCGGCCGTGATCGCGACGATGCGGCGGTCCTCCTCGGCCAGCCGGGTCAGCGTGTCGCCGAACACGTCGGTGTAACTGGGAGGCCCCACGCTGGGCTGACTCTTCACGCCGTGCTGTGGGTCGAACTTGTTCACGCCGTGATAACGGAGACGGTCAGCCTCGGCGAAGGAGTAGCCCTTCCCCTTCTCGGTGATGAGATGGATGAGCACTGGCCCCTTGAGGCGTTTCACGTCTTCGAGCGTGTCGACCAGGAGCGGCAGATCGTGACCGTCGAGGGGTCCGAAATAACGGAAGCCCAACGCCTCGAAGAACTGCCCGGGCACGATGAAGGTCTTCAGACTCTCCTTCACGCGATGGGCGAGATCCTGGGCCTTGTCGCCGAGAGGCAGACGCCCGAGGAGGCTCCAGACCTCCGACTCGAGCCGGTTGTACAGATGACCCGACGTGATCTGCGTCAGATAGCGACTGAGAGCGCCGACATTCGGGCTGATCGACATGTCGTTGTCGTTGAGGATGACGATCAGGTTCGTGTCCTCGTGCCCCGCGTTGTTCAGACCCTCGTAGGCGACGCCACCTGTGAGCGCTCCGTCGCCGACGATTGCGCAGACATGATGTCGCTCCTTGCGCAGGTCGCGCGCGACGCAGTAACCCAAAGCGGCGCTGATCGCCGTCGACGCGTGACCGACGCCGAACATGTCGTGGGGGCTCTCGCTGAGCTTCGGGAAGCCGCTGAGGCCCTGGTATTGGCGAATCGTCGGAAAGCGCTCGCGGCGGCCCGTGAGAATCTTGTGTCCATAGGCTTGGTGCCCGACATCCCAGACCAGCTTGTCCCTGGGAGAATCGAAGCAGTGATGCAACGCGACGGTGAGTTCGACGACCCCCAGGCTCGCGCCGAGATGCCCGCCGATGCTGCTCACGACGGCGACGATCTCGCCGCGCAGCTCCTCGGCCAGCCAGACGAGTTCTTCGATGCTCAGGCCGGAGATTTGATCCGGCGACTCGATCTGATGTAGTAGCGGCCGCTCGCTCATGAGCAGTTTCTCCCTCGTTGGCGGCCGGGATCTGCAATTCCCGGCGCTCGTTGGCCAGAGTGCATGCCTCGGCCGGACCTGGCAACAGTGTTCCTCAACCCAGCGCGGGGTGCCAGAGCAGGGCGCTGAGGCTCCCGAGCATGAGGCCCAGGAGCACGTGGAGTGGACGGTGGCGGCGATCTCCGAGAAAAGGCCGTAGCCTCGCGAGCCACTGGGCTCCGCCGTCGCCCTCGAGTTGTTGCGCGACCAGCAGCGATGCTCGTCCGCCCTTGTCCATGCTGCCGCGCAGGCGGATCGAGTCATGCAGGATGATACCACCGAGGATGAAACAGAGGACGAAGACCGGGCTCTTGTGTCCCCGCTCCAGCCCCACGAGCGTCGTGAGGCAGCCGAAGGTCATGGCATACAGGCTGGGAAGCCCATTCGTCGTCACCAGGATGCGCAGCGACAGCCTGCGGTTCGCGATGCCGTAGAGCACGAGCTTCAGCAGCTGCGCGCCTGCGCCGCTGGAGAGCACGGCGAACCAGGGCGGGATGTTCAGAGAACCCATTACGCCTGTCTCTCCACGAAGTGGCGCAGGAGCGAGCGCAGTTCTGCGGAGTTCACGCCAGCCGTTTCGAGACCCGAGAGCGCGGCCTCGAGGCAGCGGTCGGCTTGCGCGCGCGCCGCGTCAATCGAGCCCAGGACCCGGGGCGCCGTGGCCTTCCCCTGCGCCCGGTCCTTGCCGGCACTCTTGCCCAGGGCTTCGCTGCTTGCAGTCTCGTCCAAGATGTCGTCGACGATCTGAAAAGCCAGCCCTGCCGATTCACCCGAAGCCCGCGCGGCTTCGAGCCGATTTGCATCCAGACCCGCGACGCGGGCACCCATGCACAACGCGGCGCCGAGGAGGCGACCCGTCTTCCAACGATGGAGTCGCTCGATCCGTTCCCACGTGATGGTCTTCCCCGCCGCGGCGAGGTCGAGATCGAGCTGCTGGCCGCCGACCATGCCTTCCAGCCCTGCCGCCTTGGCGAGGATGCCGACCAGATCGCGCGCGAGCTCGGCGTCCGCAAGCCCTGCCAGGAGCAGGAAGGCCTCGGCCTGCAAGACATCTCCCGCAAGGATCGCCGTCGCCTCGTCGAAGTGGCGGTGGCAGGACGCCCGGCCCCTGCGCAGGTCGTCATCGTCCATGGCGGGAAGATCGTCGTGGATCAGGCTGTAGCAGTGGATCATTTCGATGGCCATGGCGGCGCTCCACAGAGCCGCGTCGCGGCGTGCCCCCGCGGCCTCCGCCGCCCAGAGACAGACGAGGGCGCGCAGCCGCTTGCCGCCGCCCAGGAGAGAATATCCAACGGCCTCGTGGAGGCGCCTGCTTCCCGCCTCGCTGGCCTCCCACCAGGCGCTCAGGCGCAGGTCGACGAGGCGCGCGTCGCGCTCGACACGTTCGTCGAATCCGGCCTCGGGGCGGGCCTTCGTCATCCCTCGATACGGCGCTGGAAGGACTCGACGGCGTTGCGCAGGAGCATGGCGATGGTCATGGGTCCGACACCTCCGGGCACGGGACTGAGGTAGCCCGCCACTTCCGCGACCTCCGGATGGACGTCGCCGACCAGGCGCCAGCCACTCTTGCGCGATGCGTCGGCGACGCGGTGGATTCCGACGTCGACGACCGCGGCCCCGGGCCGCACGTGGGCGGCGCGCAAGAGTTCTGGCTTGCCGGCGGCGGCGATGATGATGTCGGCCCCACCACACACGGCGGCGAGATCGGTCGTGCGACTGTGGCAGACGGTCACCGTCGCATCGATTCCAGGGAGCGAGAGTAAAATCGACATGGGCCGCCCCACGATCAGGCTGCGGCCGATCACGACGGCGCGTCGGCCCGACGTCTCGATCCCGTTCGCGCGCAGCAACTCGAGACAGCCGGCGGGAGTGCACGGAATGAAACGCGGCTCGCCGGCCGCCAGAAGGCCCGCGTTCTCGGGATGCAGTGCGTCGACATCCTTGGTCGGATCGACCCAGCTACGGACGGCGGCGGCGGCAATGTGATCGGGGAGCGGGAGCTGGACGAGGATTCCGTCGACGACGGGGTCGGCGTTCAGCGCGTCGACGACCGCCTTCAATGCGTCGGCAGCTGCGCTCGCCGGCAACTCGACCCGGCGGCTCTCGATGCCGACCTCGGTGCAGGCCTTGTGTTTGTTGCGCACATAGACCTCGCTCGCCGGATCATCCCCCACGCGGACGACTGCGAGGCAGGGGGCGCGGCCATGCTTGGCGAGGGGACCCGCCAGCTGCGCGGCCAGCTCGTCGCGGATTCGTTGGGCCAACGCCTTGCCGTCGAGGAGGCGGGCGTGCTTGGCCGATTCCGGCTGCGGATTCATGCGCGTACCTCCGTGAGCGCGACGTGGACTCGCTCGACGGAGACGGCGCGGCCACTGCAGACGTCGATCTCGACGAGGAGACCGCTCAGGCGCGCGTCGTCGCGCGCGACCTCGAAGCGCGAAGGCATCCCCGTGAGAAAGCGCCGCAGGACCGCGTCCTGCTCCATGCCGATGATGGAATCGTACGGGCCCGTCATGCCCAGATCGCTGACGTAGGCCGTGCCCCCGGCGAGGATCCGTTCGTCGGCCGTGGGGACGTGGGTGTGCGTGCCCACGAGGGCGCTGACCCTGCCATCGGCGTAGCGGGCCATGGCCTGCTTCTCACTGGTCGCCTCGCCGTGGAAGTCGACCACGAAGATGTCGGCCATGTCTTCGAGTTCTTCGAGCAGCTCGTCGAGGCATTGGAATGGACTGTCGATGGGCGGCATGAAGACCTGGCCCTGCAGGCAGAGCACGCCGAGGCGGATGTCGCGCACGCGATGGATGACCCAGCGCTGGCCGGGGGTCGCGTCGGGGTAGTTCGCCGGGCGCGCCAGACGCTTTTCGGTGCCGATGTAGTCCTCGCTGCCCTTCTTGTCCCAGAGGTGGTTGCCGCCCGTCATGACGTCGACGCCGCAGTCGAGGATCTCGCGTCCCACGGATTCCGTCAGACCGAAACCCGACGCGGCGTTCTCGACGTTGGCGATGGCCACGTCGACCCGATGTTGGGTCCGCAGGCGCGGCAACAGCTCGCTGAGAGCGAGCCGGCCCGGCCGTCCGACGATGTCACCGATAAAAAGTATTCGCATGGTGGAAGTCGGGTCAGGAGGAGAGTTCCCGCGCGGATCGTGTGCGCCGTGCTGGTCTGAACCAGCGACAGAACGTGGAGGCCCTACGACATGATTCGGCCGTTCCTTGTTTGGACTTGGCCTCACCGCACCGAAAGCGGGCTTCCCTAAGGAATGTATCGGCTCAACACTGCAAACGCATCACGCATCTCGCAGGTTTTCTCCTCCCTTCCCGTTTTTCTTGCCAGAGGTCGCGGTCGCTTCATCATCCTCGGACAACTGAATGCTTTCCTCGAGCGCGGCGCTCATCTTCGTCGCGCGCTCTTCGAAGTGGATGAACGACGGATTCGTGTTTCGCTCCCGCAAGAGGTCCTCGGCGATATTCATGGCGGCGAGAATCGCGACGCGAAGCGAGCTGACTTGTTTCGAGCCGCGCGCGACCTCACGCATCCGGCGGTCGACATGCGCGGCGACATCGCGCACATGCTCGGCGTCCTCGCCGCCGCGCAGCGCGTAGTCCTGGCCGAAGATGTTCACCGTCGTCGTTTCAGGCTCCATCACGTGGCCTCGGCTGCTGCGGTCTCTCCACCCTGATCGAGTTCTTCGAAGCGACGCAGAAGATCGCTCACGCGCTCCTCGAGTAGCTTTTTCCGTTCTTCGAACTCGCTGCGGGAAATGCTGTTCTTGCTGAGGGCCTTCACCTCGAGCGCCAGGTCCTTGTTGCGAGCGTTGAGCTTCTGCAACTTCTCGTCGAGCTTGCGGCGCTCCCGGCTCAACTCGTGGATGCGCTGGACGGCCTGCTCCACCTGCTCTTCCAGTCTGTCGAAGACCTTCGACTGCATCTCTCCGCCGTGCACCAATTTACTCTCCAAGCTTAATCCGTGTTCGAGGCCTGAGGCAAGGCGTCTGCGCCTGTCGTGTCGCGCAGCAGCACGCCGTGCTGCTCGCGGAGCGATGCTAGGATACGGGCGAGCACGCCGTCGACCTTCTTCTGCTGCAGGGTACCCTTGCTGCTGCGGAATTCGAGGCGAATCCCCAGGGCGCGGCAGTCCACAGGGACGCCTTCTCCCTCGTAGAGGTCGAAGACTTCGAATCTCTCCAGGAGCTCCCCGGCGCCCTCCCGGACCAGCCTCTCAACCCTTTCGAAGGCGACGCGGCGCGGCAGCAGCAGCGAAAGATCGCGGCGCACGGGCGGGTAGGTGCTGAACGGCTCGAATATGTAGCCCGTCTGGATCGCGTCGGTGAGCGCGCCCAGACGCAGTTCGGCGACGTGGACCGGCTCGTCAAGGCCGAAGGCGCTGCCCACGCGGGGCGACAGTTCGCCCACGCTGCCGATGCGCTTGCCGTCGAGCAGCAGGCCGGTTCCCCCACCCGGCCGGTGATAGCTCTCGGCCGCCTGGGGATCTCGGCGGGCCTCGAGGCGGAAGACCCGCAGCAGCGAGTCCAGCTCTCCGAGCGCGTCGAAGATGGAGAATCTGCGGTCGCCCGCGGCGAAATGGGTGCTGGTCGCGGGCCCGGCCCAGAGCAGCAGGACGCCGTCGTGCTCGCTGGGCAGCGCCTCGCCTTCGCGCGCGATGAACGAGCGGTCGAGCTGGAACAGGCGGATCGGACCCGTCCAACCACGGCGGCGATTGCGGTCGACGATGCGCAGCATGTCGGGGAGCGAGCTGGTCTTCAGCAGTCCGGCGCCGCTGACCACGGGGTTGAGGATGCGCACCGCCCGCCGGCGGTGATCTTCTGGCGCAAGTCCCAGACGGTCTGGATCCGCCTCGTCCATGAAGCTGCTACTCACGACTTCGTGATAGCGCCGCCCCGCGAGGCTCGCGCGGAGCCGGGCGGCGATCCGTTCCCCCGGCGCGCGTTCCGCCGGCCGTAGCATCGGCGCCCGCGCGGCGAGCTCGAGCCGATCGTAGCCATAATGACGCGCGAGTTCTTCGATCGCGTCGACCTCTTCCAGCAGATCCATGCGGAAGCTCGGCTGTACGACGCGAACTCCCGGCGCGCCGGATTCCTCACCCGCTTCGGCCTCGACGTGCAGTCGATTCAGAATGCCCTGCATCTGCGCACTGTCCATGGACGCACCGACGACGCGCTGGACCTGTGAGGCCCGCACGAAGAAGCGCGCGGGCTCCGGCCGGCGGTCGCCGTCGCTGGCAAACGCGACGGGATTTGCCCGCCCCCCGCAGCTTTCGAGGACCAGCTGCGTGACGCGGCGCGTCGCCCACGCAAGGCGTGCCGGATCGACGCCGCGCTCGAAGCGATAGCTCGCGTCGGTGGACATGTTCACGCTACGACGGCCACGGCGGACGACCTGCGGGTCGAACTCGGCCACCTCGAGCAAGACGTCGTGGGTGTCGTCTCCCACGTCGCTGTTGGCGCCGCCCATGATCCCGGCCAGGGCCACGCCGCCCGTGCGATCGGCGACCAGAAGATGCTCGGTCCCGAGCTTGCGCGCTTCCCCGTCGAGCGTCGTGAAGCTCTCGCCCGCAGCGGCACGCCGCAGAACGATCTGCTGCCCCGCGAGCTTCGAGCGGTCGAAGACATGGTTGGGCTGGCCGCACTCGTGCAGCACATAGTTGCTCGCGTCGACCACCGCGTTGATCGGACGCTGCCCGATGGACAAGAGTCGCTGACGCACCCACAGCGGCGATTCACCGATGGTGATTCCATCGATGAGACGCCCGGTGAAGCGCCGGCACCCTTTTCGGTCCTCGATCTTGGCGCTCCAACCGTCGACCTTCGCCGCAAACGTCACGGGCGCCCCCGGCTCCGGGATATGAAGTTCGGTCTCGTACGCGGCTGCGAGTTCGCGCGCGACGCCGATATGACTGAGCCAGTCGGGCCGGTTCGGCGTGACTTCGATCTCGATGCAATGGTCGCTGTAGCCAAACAGCTCATCGAGGGGCCGCCCCACCGTCAGCGCGTCGTCGAGTTCGAGGATGCCTTCCTGACCTTCGCCGAGCAGAAGTTCGCGCTCGGAACAGATCATGCCGTCGGACACTTCGCCACGGATCTTCGACTGGTTTATCTTCACGTCCCCGGGCAGGACCGCACCGGCCAGGGCCAGCGCGACGGTCAGGCCGTCACGCACATTGCTGGCGCCACAGACGATTTGCAGCTCCTCGCTGCCCGTGAAGACGCGGCACACGCGGAGTCGATCCGCGTCCGGATGCGGCTTTGCTTCGATGACCTTGCCGACGATGACCTGGGGGAAGCTGAGCTCGAAACGCTCGACCGACTCGACCTCGAGCCCCAGGAGCGTCAGACGCTCGCAGAGCGCCTCGACGTCGTCGGGGATGTCGACGAAGTCCCGTAACCAGTTCACGCTCAGTTTCATGGTCGTCGCCCTCGTGCGGGAGAATCAGAACTGCCGCAAGAAGCGGAGATCGTTCTCGAGGAAGAGTCGGATGTCGGGAATCCGATGGCGCACCATCGCGATGCGATCGATTCCCATGCCGAACGCGAAGCCCGTGTAGCGGTCCTCTTCGTAGCCGCAATTGGCAAACACATGGGGATGCACCATGCCCGCGCCCATGATCTCCAGCCAGCCGCTCCTGCCTTCGCTCTCCCACCACAGGTCGACTTCGACGCTGGGTTCGGTGAAGGGGAAGAAGTGCGGGCGAAAGCGCAGCTTGTGGTCGTCTCCGTAGAAGGCGCGGACGAACGCCTCCACCGTCGCCTTCAGATCGGCGAGGGAGACGTCGTGATCCACGAAGAGCCCCTCGATCTGATAGAACTCGGCGGCGTGACTCGCGTCGGGCTGCTCCTGCCGATAGACACGTCCCGGGGCGACGATGGCCACCGGGGGCTCGTGCTCGCGCATCCATCGGATCTGTACCGGCGAGGTCTGCGTCCGCAGCACGACATCGTCGTTCACGTAGAAGGTGTCCTGCAGATCGCGGCTCGGATGATCGTCGGGAAAGTTGAGGGCCGTGAAGTTGAGTGCATCGAGCTCGACATCCGGTCCCCCGGCGCGGGTGTATCCCATGCCGTGGAAGATGTCGCAGATCTCTTCGATGACTTCGAGCAGCGGATGCCGGGTGCCGGCGGTGGGCTCGACGCCGGGCAGGGTGAGATCGAACACGGCCGGTCGGTCCATCTCCTGCGCCCGCATGGAGTCGTGTCGGCTCTCGACGGCGCTGGCGATGGCCGACTTCGCCAGGTTGAGGGCCTGTCCCGCGGCCGGTCGCTCTTCGGCGGTCATCTTGCCGAGGGATTTCAAGAGGATCGTCAGCCGGCCCTTCTTACCCAGATAGTGGACGCGGAGCTCGTCGAGAGCCCGCAGGTCGCTGGCCGCGGCGATGGCGGCGAGCGCCTCGACTTCCAGCGCTGAAATCTGCTGCTGCACGCTCGCTCTCCCGGTTCCTCTCAGCGAAACGCCGCCCCACGCCAGAGGCGCCGAGGCGGCGAATTCCACGCTGCGCAATGGCTCGTGGCGGCTTTCGCTAGGCCTGGGCCTTCACCAACTCGGCGAGGCGGGCGAAGCTGGCCTCGTCACGCACGGCGAGATCGGCCAGTATCTTCCGGTCGATCTCGACATTACAGGCCTTGAGCCCATTCATAAAGCGACTGTAGCTGAGACCGTGCAGGCGGGCCGCGGCGTTGATCCGTTGGATCCAGAGCCGACGGAACTGGCGGCGCCGCTGCCGGCGATCGCGATACGCGAAGGAATTCGCGCGATCGACGGCCTCTTGGGCGCTGCGATTGAGTTTGCTTTTCGCGCCGAAATAGCCCCGAGCATCCTCGAGGACCTTGCGGCGGCGGGCGCGACTCGCGGGGTTGTTCGTGGCTCTAGCCATGATCGAACCTCCTGTGGTGGGCGATCATCGGGATTACACCTGAGGGCTTCATCAGCTGCCCACGAGCATGCGACGGACGCGATTCAGATCGACGGACGCGATGGTCCCCAGCCTGCGCAGGTTCCGCTTCCGCTTCCGGCTCTTCTTGGTCAAGATGTGAGAAGCGAACGCATGCTGACGGCGGATCTTCCCTGTACCCGTCTTACGAAAGCGCTTCATCGCTGCACGATTCGATTTCATCTTCGGCATGGTTGCTCTCCTCGTTCTCTCCGAAATCACTCAGGCTTGGTCGGGCTCTTCCGTGGCGAGAGCATCAGCGAGAGGTTTCGGCCCTCGAGCTTCGGCTCGTCGTCGAGCAATGCCACTTCCTGCAGATCCGCGAGCAATCGCTCGAAGATTCGTTCTCCATAGCTCACATGCACCATCTCGCGTCCGCGAAACATCACGACCACCTTCACCTTGTCCCCGTGTTCGAGAAATTCGATGATGTGGTTCTTCTTGAAGGTGTAGTCGTGATCGTCGGTCTTCGGCCGAAACTTCACGGTCTTCACTTTTTGAATGTGCTGCTTCTGTCGAGCCCGCTTGGCCTTCTTGCTCTCCTCGTACTTGAATCTCCCGTAGTCCATGATGCGACAGACGGGCGGGTGGGCCATGGGCGCCACCTCCACGAGATCCAGTCCGCGCTCGCGCGCGAGATCCAGAGCTTCGCGGTTGTCGAGGATGCCGAGCTGTTCTCCGTTCTCATCGATCACGCGGACCTTGGGAATGCGGATTTGCTCGTTGACCCGAGTCGGGTGCGTGGCCTTTGAAATAACGAATCCTCCTGAGCTGGGACCTGGCGCCCCCATTGCCGGGCGCAAAAAAAAGGAGCAGACGAAACGGTCTGCCCCCTATGGCGTGTCCAGGCAACCGTACTGGATGGCTCCCAGGCTTTCGCCGGGGCCTCCGTACGGTGAGAAGCAGACCACTTCTTCTTGTTTGAATTTTGCTTCCTGCCCCTGAGCCGAAGCCCGTCGCAGGAAGGAGAAAAACTAGCGCCAGGCGAGCCTGACGTCAAGGCAGAGCCGTCGGGCCGTTCTACGGGGCGGCCGTTTCGGCCTGGAGGCGGGCCATGAACTGCTGGATCGGGCTGCTCCCGAGATCCTCGCCGCCGTGCCGGCGCACCGTACAGGTGCCGCTCTCGGCCTCTCGGGACCCCACGACGAGCATGTACGGCACTTTCTCCAGCTCGGCCTCGCGGATCTTGCGGCCGATCTTCTCCTCCCGCAGATCCGCCACCGCGCGCAGGCCCGCGGCCAGCATTCGATCCCGCAGCTCGGTGGCGTAGTCGGCGAAGGCGGTGCTGACCGGCAGAATCGCGGCCTGGACCGGCGCGAGCCAGGCGGGGAAGGCCCCGGCGTACTGCTCGGTAAGCATGCCGATGAATCGCTCGACGGAGCCGAAGAGCGCCCGGTGGACCATGTAGCAGTTCTGCCGGTTGCCCTCCCCGTCCACGTATTCGACGCCGAAGCGGCGCGGCAGATTGAAGTCGAACTGGACCGTCGAGCACTGCCACCTGCGGCCGATGGCGTCGACGAGCTTCACGTCGATCTTCGGCCCGTAGAAGACGGCCTCGCCTTCCATGCGTTTGTAGGGGAAGCCCATGACATCGATGGCGTGGACGAGACTGCGCTCGGCCTTCTCCCACTCCTCGTCACTGCCTGCGTACTTCCCTGGGTCCTTTGGATCGCGCACCGAAAGCTCGACCTCGTACTGCTCGAAGCCACAGCGGGTGAGAATGCGTCGCATCAACTGAAGCACGCCGACAACTTCGTCCTCGAGCTGATCGGGGCGACAGAAGATGTGCGCGTCGTCCTGGGTAAAACCACGGACGCGAAGCATTCCGTGCAGGGTCCCGCTGCGCTCGTAACGATAGACGGTGCCGAGCTCGCCATAGCGGACGGGCAATTCTCGATAGCTCCACAGGCGTCGCTTGTAGATCAGGATGTGGCCGGGGCAGTTCATCGGTTTGACCACGTACTCCTGGCCCTCGATGTCGAAGGTGTACATGTGCTCTTTGTAGAACTCCATGTGCCCCGAGGTGTGCCAGAGATCGGCCTTGCTGATGTGCGGCGTGTCGACGAACTGATAGCCGGCCTTGAGATGCTCCGTCCGCCAGAAGTCGACGAGCGTACTGCGCAGGGTCGATCCCTTCGGGAAGTAGAACGCCAGTCCGCTGCCGGCTTCGTCCTGCATTGCGTAGAGATCCAACTCGCGGCCGAGCTTGCGGTGATCGCGCTTCTTGGCCTCTTCGAGCATCTCGAGATGCGCTTCCAGATCCTTCTTCTTGAACCAGGTGGTCCCGTAGATGCGTTGCAACTGTTCGCGTGTCTCGTCGCCGTGCCAGTAGGCGCCCGCGACGCTCATGAGCTTGAAGGCCTTGATTTCGCCGGTGTTCGGGACATGGGGGCCTTCGCACAGGTCTTCGAACGAGCCCATGTGATACGAATAGAGCTGCGCGTCGCCGAGATCCTCGATCTGCTCCTGCTTGAACGCCTGCCCCTCGAACCGTTTCAGCGCCGTCTTTCGATCCAGGGACTCTCGCACGATGGGGAATTTCTGCGCGGCCAATTCGCGCATGCGCCTCTCGATGCGTTCAAGATCTTCCTCCGTGAACGGCTTCGCGACTTCGATGTCGTAGTAGAAGCCCTGATCCCTGGGGGGGCCGAAGCCAAAACGTGCTTCGGGGTAGAGCTCTTGCACGGCATAGGCCATGAGGTGCGCCGTCGAATGACGGAGGACGTCGAGCCCCTCTTCGCTGCTCCGCGTGATCACCTCGAGAGCAGCGTCCTTCTCCAGCGCCAGGTCGAGCGGCTCCCAGGCCCCATCGATGCGCGCGGCCACGGCGGCACGCGCCAAGCCGGAACCGATGGCCTCGATGGCCTGCAGGACGGTACTCCCGGCCGCGACTTCCTTGCTGCTGCCGTCGGGGAGCCGGAGTGTGATCATGCCTGCGGACATGGCATCCTCGTCAGGGTCAATGCGGTGGTCGGAAAGAAAAAGGCGAGCCCTCGGGCCGCCTCGCCGCCGTCGCCGCGCTGCGGCGAGAAGATCCTAGCAGGTGAAATCGATGGTGGGCGATACTGGATTCGAACCAGTGACCTCTTGCGTGTCGAGCAAGCGCTCTAACCAACTGAGCTAATCGCCCCCAAGATCTCAGACGAGCTAACTAGTTATTCCACTCAGTTTCCGCTGTCAAGGGCGTCTCCTGCGGGGAGATGCTCACGCTTCCAGATGGGCACGCGCGCCTTCAGCTCGTCGATGAAGAAGCGGGCCAGCTCGAAGGCCTCCGCCCGGTGCCCACAGCTGACGCCGATCCAGACCGATACCTCCCCCACCGCGACCTCGCCGGATCGATGGGCGATGACGGCGCTGAACTCCGGCCAGCGCTCTTCCGCCTCGCTCAGGAACTCCTCGATCTTCCGCCGCGCCATCCCCTCGTAGATTTCGTAGTCGATGGCGCGCAGCGGCAGATCACCCTCGCTGCGCCGCACCCTGCCGGAGAAGCTGACCATGGCGCCGAGCTCTTCCCCGCCCAGACCCGCCTCGAGTTCGCGGGGGTCGAGGGGTTCGGCGGTGAGGACGATGCGATGGGCCAACTCAGCCTCCACTGAACGGGGGAAGGACAGCCAGGGTCTCGTCGACGCGCAGCGGGCGCTCGGGGGCCGCGAGTTCTTCGCCGACGGCAAGCTGCAGCGTCCCCTCCAACTCGCGAAGCCGCGGGTGGCGCGCGACAATCGCGGCCAGTGCCTGAGCGACGGTGCTGCCCTCGGGCAGGTCGAACCGCTCGCGGTGACAGCCGCTGATGCGGGCCGCGTGCGCGAAGAATAGCACCTCGAGACGCATCCGAATCGAACTCCCACTTCCAGAATGACAAAGGCCCGCCATGGCGGGCCCTCGCGTCGATCCTCCGAACCCCATGCCGACTAGCCGAGATAGTCCGCGAGCTTGGAGCCAGCCACGGCGTGGCGCATCTTGCGCAGCGCATCGTTGCGGATCTGCCGCACCCGCTCGCGCGAGAGGTTGATGTCGTCGCCGATGGCCTCGAGCGAGGTGGACTCTTCGCCACCGAGTCCGTAATAGCGGACCACGATGTCCTTTTCGCGCAGGCTCAGGCGCTCCATCGCGGCCTCCAGCTGCTGACGCAGTTCGTTCTGCGCGAAGCTCTCCTCCGGCGTGGCCTGGTCGGGGTCGGCCAGGATCTCCTGCAGCGGCTGACTGTCATCGTCGTGGACGCTCTCGTCCAGGCTCAACAGAGGACGCAATACGGCGTTGATCTCGTTCAGCTTGCTGACCGTGATGTCCAGCTGCTTTGCCAGTTCTTCCTCGTGAACGGCGCCGCCCCGCGCCTGCTCCATCCGGTTGTTGATCTTGCGCAGCTTCTGGGCCTGCTGCGCCCGGTTGATGGGCAAGCGCACCGTGTGCGTCTGCTCCGCCAGAGCCTTCTGGATGGCCTGCCGGATCCACCACACCGCATAGCTGATGAAACGGAAGTTGCGGCGCTCGTCGAAGCGATGGGCCGCCGTGATGAGCCCGACATTTCCCTCGGCGATGAGATCCAGGAAGCTCAGACCATGGCCCACGTAGCGCTTGGCGACGCTGACGACGAAACGGAGATTGGAATAGACGAGTTTTTGTAATGCCGGCTCGTCACCAGCGCGGATCCGCGTGGCCAACTCGAATTCTTGAGGTTTCGTCAGCAGAGGATAGCGGCCGATCACCTTCAGATAGTGCTGAAGGGCCTGATCCTGCCGGCGATCCGGGCTGCGTTCCACTTCATACATGCGACCAGGCCTCCACCCCCCGCAGCCGGAGCTGCGGACCGACAGCTCGGCTGCCAGCTGGTTGCGTCCAAACCGGGGCACTCTTCGCGGGAGTGCTTCCCGGGAAACTGCGACCGGAACATCCGTTTCGTGGCGGTTCCGATTTCGATCCCACAGACCATCGTACGGCCGCCACTTGGGGCGGTTCCGTCAACTTCGTGTAAACGCATCTGATGCGGTTGCCGCGGCGGCGGTTACATCGCTGGGGCCAGAGAGTCTGACGGACGCCTCGAGATCTGTCAAGAAGGCCGCTTCGGGGCGTTTACATGCCCGGAGCGGCTCTTCTGAGGCTGGATTACTTGTCCTCGTCGACCACCTCGAAGTCGGCCTCGACCGCCCCGTCGCCGCCGGCCGACTGCCCCCCACCGTTCGCCTGGGCCCCGGCCTCGTCGGCCCCGGCGGCGGATTCGTACGCTTTCTGCCCGACCGCCGAGAGCGTCTTCGCCAGCGCCTCGGCACTGCTCTTCATGGCCGCCAGATCCTGCCCCGCGAGGGCGGTCTCGACCGCCGCGATCTTGGTCTCGAGTTCTTCCTTCTGCGTGCTCTCGATCTTTTCGCCCAGGTCGCTCATGGTCTTGCGCGCCTGATAGACGAGGCTGTCGGCCGCGTTGCGTGTGTCGACCGATTCGCGCCTGTTCTGATCGTCGGCGGCGTGGCTGGCGGCATCGGCCACCATGCGCTCGATCTCGCTCTCACTCAGGCCGCTGGAAGCCTCGATGCGGATCGACTGCTCCTTGCCCGTGGCCTTGTCCTTCGCGCTCACATGCAGGATGCCGTTGGCGTCGATGTCGAAGGTGACCTCGATCTGCGGCACGCCGCGCGGCGCCGGCGGCAGTCCCGTGAGTTGGAAGCGGCCGATCGTCTTGTTGTCCCCCGCCATCTGCCGCTCGCCCTGGAGCACGTGGATGTCGACGACAGACTGGTTGTCATCGGCGGTCGAGAAGACCTGCGTCTTCTTCGAGGGAATCGTGGTGTTGCGCTCGATGAGTTTCGTCGCCACGCCGCCCAGGGTCTCGATGCCGAGAGACAGCGGTGTGACGTCCAGAAGAACGACGTCGGTGAGATGGTCTTCGCCCGCCAGGACTCCGCCCTGCACGGCCGCGCCGAGAGCGACGCATTCGTCGGGATTCACGCTGCGATTCGGCTCGCGCCCGAAGAGTTCCTTCACCTTGGCCTGCACCGCCGGAATACGCGTGCTTCCACCGACGAGGATGACCTCCTGGATGTCCTTGGCCGAGAGTCCGGCATCGGCCATGGCCTTGCGGCAGGGTCCGACCGTCCGTTCGATCAGCGCATCGCACAGCTGCTCGAACCGGCTTCGCGTCAGCGTCTTGTTGAGATGTTTGGGCCCGTTCGCATCGGCTGTGATGAATGGCAGGTTGATCTCGCTCTGGGTCGAGCTGGAGAGTTCACACTTGGCCCGCTCGGCCGCCTCTTTCAGGCGCTGGAGAGCCATCGGGTCCTTGGAAAGGTCGATGCCCTCGGCGTCCTTGAATTCGCCGACCAGCCACACGATGAGCGCCTGATCGAAGTCGTCGCCGCCGAGATGCGTGTCGCCATTGGTCGACTTCACCTCGAACACGCCCTCCCCCATGTCCAGGATCGAGATGTCGAAGGTGCCGCCGCCGAGATCGTAGACGGCGATGGTCTGATTCTCGTGCTTCTTGTCGAGGCCGTAGGCCAGGGCCGCGGCCGTGGGCTCGTTGATGATGCGTTTGACTTCGAGGCCCGCGATCTTGCCCGCGTCCTTGGTGGCCTGGCGCTGACTGTCGTTGAAGTACGCGGGCACCGTGATGACCGCCTCCTTCACGTCTTCGCCCAGGTAGGCTTCGGCGGTCTCGCGCATCTTGCGCAGGATCATCGCCGAGATCTCGGGCGGGCTGAACTCGCCGGCCTTGACCTTGACCACCGCGGCGCCATTCTTCCCGCTCACGACTTCGTAGGGCACTTCGGAGATCTCGCTGCCGACTTCGTTGAACTGCCGCCCCATGAATCGCTTGATGGAGAAGATCGTGTTGGTCGGCTGCGTCACGGCCTGGCGCTTGGCGACCACGCCGACCAGCCGTTCCCCGTCCTTGTTCCAACCCACGACCGAAGGCGTCGTGTTCTGGCCCTCGCTGTTGGGGATCACCTTGATCTCGTTGCCCTCGGTGACCGCGACACAGCTGTTGGTCGTGCCCAGGTCGATCCCAATAATCTTGCCCATGGTTGTCGCCTCTCGATTCGGCTGGGATGCCGGTGGCTTCACCGGCGCTCAAAAACCCATTTCCCCACTGCGAAGCCCGTGCCCCGCCGGGGAAATCTCCCTAACTTATGTATCGACAGAGAGTTATCTGCTTCCTGGCGAGACAGAGTTCTGCCGCCTGGATTGACAGACCTGTCATTTTGTCTTAATTGATGCCACTTTGGCAGACTTCTGCCCGAAGCCGTGGGCATAGGCCGCGAAGACGAGATAATCGTACAGGCGGAAGAGGATCCTGCGAGACGCGGCGCGCGGCCACCTGGCTACGAGGCTCTGTACGAGTCGGGGACTGCCCACGGCGACCGAGAGGGCCAGCAGAAGGCGCTTCAGCGACGGACGTCCGCCGAGTCGAACCGGAAGTCCGGGCAGACAATCGAGACCCATCTCCCCCATGCGCCCTGGATGCAGGCGCGCCAGCAGCGGCAGCGTCTCGCGGCCGCAGATTCGCTTCTTGTCGAGATATTCGGCGAGGCTGTGGTGGTGGATGTGCAGTCCGCGCGCCCCCGGCAACCGGTAGAAAGCGATGCTGAGCCGCTCCTCGAGCCGGAACGCCAGGTCCATGTCCTCGAAGCCGTAGGCGACGAAACGCTCGTCGAAGCCGTCCACCTGTTCGAGGGCGGCGCGTGGGATCGAGACATTCTGCGTGAGGAGGTAGCGCCCCGGGACGCGATCGCCGGGCTTGCGTTTCATGATGCCGCGCGTGTCCAGATACTCGAAGAGCGTCGAGTCGACGAGGGAAGGATCGGTGATCACGTCGCCGAGCTGAACGCCTGGTTGCTTCTGCTGGGCTCGAATGTGCGCGTTCAGGCCGCCATCCTGCAGCAGGATGTCGTCGTCGAGGAAGAGGACCCAGTCGCCGCGCGCCGCGCGCCAGCCGCGATTGCGCGCGCGCGCTCGCCCTTCGTTCCGAGGCGGGCGCTCGACGCGAAGCGGCAACGCATCCTGCCAGCTCTGCAGCACGCCGGCGGTGTGATCTTCGGAACCGTCATCGACCACGACAACTTCCAGATCGGCCTCGAGACCGTGGGTCTGTTCCGTCAAGGCCTCGAGCGTGCGTTCCAGAAGATTCGCCTTCTGGAACGTGGGGATGACGACGCTCAACATCATGGGACTGCCGCGATCGCCGTCAGCTCGCGCGGAAACTCGGCTCCGTTCACCAGGTGCGCGTAGAGGCGCTCCACGCGATCCATGTTTGTCGCGTGATCCGCGCGGCCTCGCACGATTCCCACGCACTTTTCGCCGTAGCGCGCGCGGAGCGCGTCGTCTTCGATGAGTTTCGTCAGCGCGGTGCTCAGTGCGCCGACATCGCGCGGCTTCACGACCTCGCCGTTCTTGCCGTCCTCGATCCATTCCATCGCACTGGCCAACGAACTCACGACGATGGCGCGGCCGCAGGCCATGGCCTCGAGCAGCGACACGGCGGTGGCGTCGACGGAGGGAACGCTGACGAAGATGTCGAACGCCGCGACATGGTCGGCGAACTCCTCATGCGGGATGCGCCCCAGAAAGTGCGTCCTCTCCGTGAGCCCCGCCGCGCGTGCCTTCGCCTGGAAGGGCGTCTGGTCCCCTTCGTATCCGGCGAAGACGACGTGCAGCCGTGGATAGCGGGGCAGCAGCGCGGCGGTGGCCTCGATGATGACGTCGATGTTGTAGTAGGGCTGCGTGAAGCTGCGCGGGCTGAAGATGACCGCGGCGTCCTCGGGGATTCCGAGCCGCGCGCGGGCATCGCTGCGGCGGCCCGGACGGAAGGTCTCGAAGTCGACCCCCCATTGCACTTCGTAGCAGCGCCGGGGGTCCGCGCCGAGTTTCACGCAGTCGCGGAGGATGTCCTTCGAGTCGCCGGTGATGGCGTCGGCGTTGACCAGGGCGCGGCCGGCGAGATGGCGCTTCAGGCGGTTCTCGTGGGGCGTCACGTAGACGTCGTCGCCCCACACGGTCAGGACGTTGGGACGGAAGCCGCTGAAGTCGCCCCAGTAGCCGTAGCCCGTCAGGAAATGCGTGTGCAGCAGGTCGGGCTGCAGCTCGCGGAGCTTGCGCTTGAGGACGCCGAGGCTGCGCCAATAGCGCAGCGGCTTCAGCGGCGCCGCCGTGCTGATGTCATGCACCTGCACGCCGTCGATCGGGCCGGGTTGCACCGTGAAGAGATGGCATTCGTGGCCGCGGTCACGAAAGTAACGGATCCAGCGCTCCGTGTGGACATGCCGGCCGATGCTGAGGTAGGCGAGTCGCATGCGTCCGTCGCTGTAGTCGTGGTGCCCGGGGAGGGGCTCGAACCCTCATGGGGGATTCCCCCCAACGGATTTTAAGTCCGTCGCGTCTGCCGGTTCCGCCACCCGGGCTCCGGGCCGGCGCGCAGCCCCCTAAGGGGCCAGATCTGGAGGCGGCACCCAGATTTGAACTGGGGAATGCCGGTTTTGCAAACCGGTGCCTTACCACTTGGCTATGCCGCCGAAA
>Ga0214472_10002198_pt1 | contig 21188 bp, 17 predicted proteins | sample RVTome_6_FD_207662 | JGI IMG/M metagenome (GOLD analysis project Ga0214472, IMG submission 207662) | Soil microbial communities from uranium-contaminated site in the Upper Colorado River Basin, Wyoming, United States - RVT140D175 | ecosystem: Environmental > Terrestrial > Soil > Contaminated >...
CGCCCGGGAAAAGACTTCTTCGACCATCTCCTGGTTAAACATGGAGGAACTGAAAGCTGGGGACGTTCCATCCGGCCCAGGCCAAACAAAGGATACGAACAGGATGGCCAGCACTGAAATGATACTGATGCTGATGGCCAGGGTTCGATTCTCACGGTCCATAGATTCAAGTAGTCCTTACGCATGGGGCGATTGAAGTATTCACCGGTGGTTAAACGCCATATTACAGCGGCAACGTGAATCAACCGGTGCCGGTCAGGTGAACATTATCTCGGAATAGTTCTGATTAGCATCAAATAGTCCCCAATTTATTGTAATTACCCTTGGCCAGCCGGTTTGAGTACCGGAGCGGGGGCGATGAAATTAGAATTGCGCAATAATCAACCATTTCCAGCAGGCAATTAACTTGAACCTTGCCGGACCGATAGTATTAAATTAGGGTCTGCCTTCATCTGAGTCATCAGTTGACCCGGGGGCTCACACAAATCTTGGCAGTCCGTATCCTGGCCGGCCAACTAGGGAAGGGGTTTACCTTCAGCGATCAGCAACGGGCAATAGGAGGTGGCACCAGTCAATAAGTCCAACGTACATAAACGTACATATCGGTAGGCTGTTCCAAGTCGAGCGGCCGGCGGCGTTTGAAGGAGTCGATTCCCAACACCCCCTGGACACCGGCAATATGCAAGCTAGCAATCATCCGTCACCATTAATTAATAAACCTATTGCCGGCCCTTCTCCAGGGTTTCATCGGCCAGATCTACGCTCGGCTGGATTTACTCTCAACCGGGGCCAGGCTGCAATCGCCCATCCGGGGACCATCGAGTTGGGTCCTGGTTCCTGGGAGGCCTACGGCGGGTTCCGCGGCAAAAACCCGGACGAAACGGCCCCGGATAAAACGATCCGGATGAAACGATCCGGATGAAACGATCCGGATGAAACGATAAGGAGACTAATATATGTTAAACACCCACACTTCTGGACTGGAAGAAAAGCTAAAAAGGGCCGAGGATGCGGCCAATGAAGTACACCGGCTAGAGTCGCTGGCTTCCCAGGCGCCCCTGCTGCGCGCTGAGATGGCCAAGGCCCAGCGCCAGGCAGAGCGAGATGCCAACCGCAAGAACGCCATCGAGCGCGCCAAGAGAGCGATTATTGCCGCCGCCAAAAAGCAGGGCGAGGTACCGGCTACCTTGGAAACCGTGTCGAAAATGGTCTACTCCCTCTACCAAACGTTAAAAGAGATCGACAATCACCGCAAAGAAGCCGCTCAGGCGATGGCGATTGTCGATCGCATGGACTACGAAGAGGAACTGGAATCCGGAGGCGAGGAACAGCAGGAATTGGGCCGCGACCCGAAGAGCATCGAGTTCCTGGTCGCTTCGCGGCACGGGCAGGCCCGTATCAAACAACTGCTGGATCAGATGGACCCCGATTTCAGCTACTTGAGGGGCTGCGAAGTTGAGGAACCTCTACGTCGTGACGTAGCCAACTTTATCCTGGCCCACGTTATCTCACCGGCCAAGTCCCCGCGAGAGAACCCTAACGGCCCCGGCCCACGGCAAAACCCCTAAATCCTCCGCGCCCCTTGAAAAAGCCCTCGGCAGTGCCGGGGGCTTGCGTTTTTTGGTCTTCTAGAATACCCAGGGCGGTAGCTGCCACCAATGACGCGGACCGGGATTTGGGTATTTCCCATAGCGTCCCCGAGTAAATACACTCTACAAGCCAATTATGGCCCTCGGTAAGCTGAATTAACCGGCCATGGTCAATTTCAGCTGTTCCCCAGCAGGGAAGAGGCATGTTGTCAGGAACCAGTCCCATTGCTCAAACTTGGTCTAACGGGTCCTGCTACCGCCTCAGGGCCGCCGGATTTAGTCTGCTTATGGTTAGCTTACCAGACCGGAAGCCCCGGAACATCCGATGTCTGGGATAGCTTTAAAGAAACGGCCACTGGCCACCCTGGCCGCCATCTGGGTGGGGTGGCTCTCACTAATGTCGGTTGGTATTTTCACGCTAGCTTCCAATGCAACGTCGGCGTCGCGGATTGCGGTTGCCAGTGCCGGGCCCGCAACCCTCCCGGCACCAGCGGCGATTGAGGTCAACCCCCCGGCATCCCAGCTTCCAGCCCTGGCCCCGGGTAACGACCGTACCGGTGAGCGTTACCGTTCCGGATTTGCTTGCACTGGCAGTATGCGGCCTACCATCGACTGCGGTGATGAGGGTGTTTTTTTAAGACCTCCCTTTCAGGAACCGCTGAAGGCGGGTGACATAATCTCTTTTTCGCCGGACCTGAGCTGCCGGTACTACAAGAACCAGACATTCTCCAAAGCCCACCGCATAATTTCAATCAGGACTGAGAACGGGTTCGACTATTACACCACCAAGGGCGACGCCACCAAAAACGCCGATCTCTGCGAAACCACCGCGGACCAGATCGATGGCAAGCTGGTGGAAATTCGCCAGGGAGTCCGGCCTCAAGACATAATCGACACTGCCGCGTACGACCTGACCAAAGAGTCGGTAAATCGCTTGAAGGACCAATACGAATACCTGAAAGTCCAGTTTGACCAGAACAAAGCTGCGTATGACGACCGGGGTGAAGAATATCAGGATATGGTCACCAGTTATACCGATGGCAGGGTTGAATACGTGGTAGTGGTCGACTTCCACCGGCAGCTGGAGACGGAACGGATCGGTCTCAATCTGCAAAGGGACCAGTTAAACGACCTGGCCAGGGAAGTCAATGCCGGCATCAGGGAAGTTGACCGGCTGTACCTGGAACTGTTTACCCAGTGAGGTTGCCCTGGCACCTCCCCATCGATTGCCACTCCGGATAACCCAGAACCAGCCCCCATCCTCCCCGCAAACCACTTCAGTTGTGAATCTGGTCGTGTATTAACGGGCAGAGTTCCTGATCTGGACCGCGCTACTCGGCTTCTGAGGCTGGGCCAGGTTAGCATTTCCCCAGGTTAGCATTTACAGGGTATACTTTTCTTGCATTGAGGCCGAAGACTCGGCCTGCCACAGGCCCGGTCTACCATTGCCGAGGTGTCCAGGGCGGAGGTAACGGGTACCACCAGGGATGTTATCCTGGTGTAGAATTCCACGGGTTGGTGTTGTTTTGTGTTCGGCGGGCGGCACCTCATTTATGCCAGATCCGTAGGCATTGCCAGCAAGATTTTACGTCGAGCAGGAATCGGCCCGACAACCAGCAATCTATTCGAGAGTTAAGGTGCGGACGAAACATAACACACTGGGCAATCTGGTTAAAGGAGGATTGTAGCTTTCGTCTGTCAGCTTTTATGCCAGACCCGTAGGCAAAAGCAGACAGTCCCCAGCTACACGACATTATGGGCGAAGCACTGGCACCAGTTTTACTGGTTGAAGACGACCCTGAAGTACACTGTTTGATGCGCATCTGTCTGGAACAGGCGGGCTACCAGGTCGAGTCCGCTTATAGCGGGGAAGAAGCACTGGAGATTTTGCGCTACACTACGCCTTCCGTGATCCTGTTGGACAATTTGCTGCCCGGAATGGACGGATTCACCACCTGCCAACAAATACGTGGATTGTTTGACCTTCCTATAATCATGGTCACCGTGATGGACCAGCCCGATGAAAAATTCTTGGGGCTTCAATTGGGTGCCGACATGTACCTGCCCAAGCCATTCCTACCAGCGGAGCTGGTCGCTCGCGTTGGCGCCGCCTGGAGAAGGTACAACGATTGGGAAATGTTGTTGGAGGTTAACTGATGACCCGTCTCTTCCGCCTTTGCCGGGGGCGCCCGCAGCGTTCTTCAGACTACTCCGGCAGTGCATCGGCCGGCTCGGGAGCAATTCCGGGGATGTTGCCAGCACATCAGCTTTGTGTTATAAATAGTTGAACAATAGATCCGTAAAAGTCGCTAGTTGGTGAATAATTGGGAACTGACATCAGGGGCCAATATTGCTGGGGTCTTATCGGTGGGAAAACGGTGGTTGACAATGGGAAAATCCGCTGTCGACTGGTGGTGGGGAGTGAATCGTGAAGGTCATATATTTCGGAGAAAGCTCACATACCCTGAAGAAGTTTTCTCTTGCCCTGCGTTTGAAATGGCCTGATGTCACCATTATGTCTACCGAGACGGCAACCGCGGGTCTAATGGAACTGGGGAAGGAACCGGCCGACCTGGCATGCCTGTGCCCAGATTCCGCGAATGTGCCATTGGTACCGACCATTTTTGCGGTACGCCGCCTCACCAGGGTCCCGCTGATGGTCTTGAGCGAGGACGACACGCCTTCAGATGCTGTGGTATCGCTAAATATGGGGGCAGATGACTACGTTGGGATGCCTTGCGATTTGACCGAACTCCTGGCGCGTGCCTGGGCCTTGATGCGGCGCTCTGGCGGGGGATGGTCGGTAGCTTCAAGCTCACCCATTTCCAACCGCAGCCTTTTCCTCAATCCGGCAACCCTCGAAGTCTTCCTGGGGCAGCAAAAAATCAACCTTACCACCATTGAAACCCGGGTGCTTCAGGCATTGGTCAACAATCGAACCACAATAATGCCAACCCACACCCTGATTGAGCAGGCATGGGGGCAGCAGGACATTGACTCGAACAGCCGTGTGAAAAAGTGCATTCAGCGTTTACGCAAAAAATTGGGAGACGACGCTTCCGAGCCCACATGGATTGCTAGTATCCACGGCGTCGGATACCGGTTTATTGGACCGGCCAGGGAAAGCCCTCAGCCGACATTGGAGTACTCGATGCCGGGTGCAATGTCCCGGTAGATGGGGGCCGGTAGATGGGGGCCAGTAGATGGAGGCTCGTTGTCGCTAATTTGCCGGGCTAATCGGACAGGCCAATTTTTGGCGCCTGGTCCAGGGTTTCGCGCACTTTGGCAACCAGTGCCTCCGGCAAGAAAGGCTTCTTCAAGAAGTCTCCCCCCATAGACAACATCTCATCGATTTCCTCGGTGTAGCCGGACATGAACAGAGTCCGGATATCCGGCAGCACCGTGCGGATCCGGTCGGCCAGTTGGACTCCTCCCATCTGAGGCATCACGATATCGGTTAACAAAAGTTCAATCGGTTCAATGGCGCTTTGGCCGACCGCCGTCAATGCCGCCAGGCCATTCACAGCCTCCAGTACCCGGTATCCGTGATTCCGAAGCACCTGACAGATCAGGGTCCGGACTGGAGTCTCATCTTCCACTACCAGGACCGTCTCTTTCCCTCCCGCAGGAATAGTCAAATTGTCTTTCCGTTCCCCAGTCCTGGCTTCACTGTCAATTCGCGGAAGAAAAACCCTCATGGAGGTGCCCGTTCCAACCTCACTGTCGACGGTGATATGTCCGCCGATCTGGACGATGATGCCATAACACGATGAAAGACCCAGGCCGGTCCCCAATCCCAACTTTTTGGTAGTGAAAAAGGGTTCGAATATCTGGCCCTTTATTGGCTCAGGGATTCCAGCGCCGGTGTCGCTTACGATCAGCAATACATAATCCCCCGGCAGGACTTCCGGATAAGGCGAAGGATCAGAATGATCCAGGTGCACGTTCTCGGTAGCTATAATTATTTTGCCTCCTTCCAGTTGAGCATCCCGAGCGTTTAACACCAGGTTTATTATGACTCGTTCTATTTGGCTTGGGTCGGCCCAGGTAGTCCAGAGGTGCCGAGATGGAAGAGTTACCAGCTCAATGTTTTCATTGATCACCCGCCGCAATATGGGCGCCATTTCGAGCAGGAGGTCATTAAGGTTGATGGCCTCAGGGTTAATTATCTGGCGTCGAGAGAAAGCCAACAATTGCTGAGTCAGGTCTGCCGCCCGCTGGGCTGCGTTATAAACCCCCTCCAGGTAACTCTGCAATGCTACCGGATCCGGTGCTGTCGTACGGGCTAATACGACATATCCGAGGATCACGGTGAGCAGATTACTGAAATCGTGGGCTATTCCTCCAGCGAGACGACCCACGGTTTCCATCTTCTGGGCCTGCTGGAGTTGCTCGTTCAACCGCTCTCTTTCCGCTATCTCATCATGTATTCGAGTGATCGCAGATTCGAGCTGGGCGGTCCGTTCCCCGACTTTCTGCTCCAACTCTTCCTGGGCTACCATCAGAGCAGCCTCGATGCCCTGGCGCTTTTCCATTTCGCCATTCAACTGGGTATTGAGTTGTTCTACCACCGCCTTCTCGGCGGTCAAGGTAACGACCAGGTCCGAATTTTCGAAGCGCAGTCGCAGGGATGAGGCAATTACCTGGTTAAATTTCCAGGCGGTAATCACCATTACCAGCGTTAATAACCCACCCATCCCAGCCATCATCATCTCCGGTACTCCACCATATGCCAACAGACGGGCGATAATCGGCAGAGCCGTGGGTCCGACGAAGCCCAAAAATACCACCATCCGCGCCGAAAGGAGTCCAACGGCCCCAGCAATCATTCCTCCCAGAACTAACGCCAGGAATACCTGATGGACCAGGGAGGATTCGGGAAAGAGCAGAAGGCCCGCGACTCCCCATCCGGCACCAGAAAGCCCAGCTCCCAGACCAAAGGCGACCCCCCAGGGTCCGATCCGTTCCGAAGCAGGTTGCACGCGGTGAAATTTCCGGCCCAGCACCGCTTGGAGCATCGTCAACGAAATCATATAAGCCAGCCAGGGAATTGTCGCCAAGGGAGATATCACTGACCCCTGGACCAGGGCTAACAGCGCAGCGTTGATCAGCGTCGCCAGATACCCATAGCCGGCATTGGAATAGAGGAAGCGAATCTGCTCAGCCTGGATCGCTTTGCTGGGTTGCCTGAATGACCAGACGGTTTGCTTCATCACACCCCAGATGCCGTGAAGTACTCTTAGCGTTGGAATTTGGCCATTTTGGTGGGCCAAATTGTGTCGGTGGGCCAAATTGTGCCGGTGGGCCAAATTGTGCCGGTGGGCCAAATTGTGCCGGTGGGCCAAATTGTGCCGGTGGGCCAAATTGTGCCGGTGGGCCAAATTGTGTCGGTGGGCCAAATTGTGCCGGTGGGCCAAATTGTGCCGGTGGGCCAAATTGTGCCGGTGGGCCAAATTGTGCCGGTGGGCCAAATTGTGCCGGTGGGCCAAATTGTGCCGGTGGGCCAAATTGTGAAGGAAGCATACACCGTTTGAAGGTCGGCTGGGAGCAGTTCAAGGGCCTGGTCCAGCCAATAGATGCAGGACTCGCTGGTTTGGCCCTTTTTATGAATCGGGCTGTACTCAATCTCGGTTGCGCCAGGTGCTATAATCCCAGATAGGCGCGGGCAAGCGCCGGCCCAGCAGCAGTCGGCGGCTCGACCGACCAGTGCCAGGAGGAATCGTGAAACTGCCCAGGCAAAATCTCAGGACCCCCGGCCCAACGCCAATACCGCCCGAAATCATCGAAGCAATGAGCGGGCCAATGATCAACCATCGTGGCCCGGAGTTTCTCGCAATCATCACCGACGCTACGGAAAAGCTGAAGCAGGTCTTCATGACCCGGAATGATCTATTCATTCTCACCGCTTCGGGCACCGGATCTCTGGAAGCCGCCCTGGTCAACACCCTGTCACCGGGAGATAAGGTGCTGGGCGTGTCTGCCGGGGCCTTCGGCGACCGCTTCTGCGACATCGCCGACGCCTACCACGCCGACCTGAAGCGGGTCAATGTCGAATGGGGCGACGCCATTGACCCCGATCTGATCCGGCGGGAACTCAAAGCAGACCCAGCGATCAAGGCGGTGATGATAACCCACAACGAGACGTCGACCGGGGTCACTCACGACCTGGAGAGCATCGCCAGGGTAGTCAAGGGCGAGTTCGGTAAGCTTATATTGGTGGATGCGGTCAGCAGCCTGGGCTGCGTCCCGCTGCCGGTGGACGGTTGGGACTGCGACATGGTCGGTACGGCGTCGCAGAAGGGCTTCATGATTCCGCCCGGCCTGGCTTTTATCAGCGTCAGTCCCGACGCCTGGGAAGCGCAGAGAACTTCCAAAATGCCCAAGTTCTATTTCGACCTGGCCGAGGCCAAGAAATACCTGGAGAACGGCCAGACCCCTTGGACGCCCAACCTGTCCGCCATTTATGGCCTCCGGTTGGCCCTGCACAAGATGCTGGACGAGGGAATTGAAAACATCTTCGCCCGTCACAGCAGCATCGCCGAGTATACCCGTCGAGCGGCGGCCGACCTGGGCTTGCAACTGTTCTGTACCGACCCAAAACGGGCGTCCGACAGCGTCACTGCCATCAAAATCCCCGAAAACGTGGACGCTTCCGAGTTGATGTCGCGGATGCGTAAGGAGGAGAATGTGGTCTTAGCGGGCGGTCAGGGCAGGCTTTCGGGGCACATCTTCCGCATTGGACACCTGGGATGGGTCTGCCAGGCAGACATTGAAGAGGTGATCGCAGCCCTGAAACGGGTCCTGCCCAAGGTGGGTTTCAAGGCGGGATAAATTGCTCGACCAAACCGGCTTCAGGATAAGGGCGTAAGAGCCTATAATAATAACAACCAAAACCTTCTGCTGAGAATGCACTGGTCAACCTGGGATTACCCTTCCTCTCCAGCAAGGACTGAGAAATGTCGCTCTCACAGCTACAACAAACCATGGCCACCATTCGTTTGAGTCTGGCCGAGATTCGTAACAAAGAGCAGCAAATCGAAGCCATGATCAGCCAGTTTCGCACCCAATTGCGGCGGTTGCCCCGGCAGGTGGTCTACGGCAATACCACGCTGGACGCTTCGATTTCAGCGATGGGGGAAATTGAAGAGCGATTGAACGATACCCTGGCGATCCAGCGCAGGTTGCTGACCATCAAGAAGGCGGCGACGGACGAATTGGCCGCGCTGGAGTCGGTGAAGCAGGTGGACCAGGCCAAGAACCTGCTGTCCGACCTGAAGCGACAGATCGCCACTCCCGGCGAAAATGCTGATGCCCTGGCCCAGATGCGCCGCCTGGAGCAGTTTATTGCTGAGCACAGCAAACGGGCCGAGGCGGCCATCACCGAAAGGTACCAGGAACACGTTGACCCTCCGAAACCGGATGGCCGGCAATCCCAGAAAAAAAGTAGGCGTGGACCTGACAGCGGACGAGACTGAGTACGAGGGCGGCGTCGCCACCAGGTATATGGAAGGAGAAACAGTCCTGGTCCCTACAGGTTTCCCTCGAGTTGGTTAATCACCAGCCCGGTGGGTAGCTTGGGGTAGAAGAAGGTGGACTTGGAGGGCAAGCGCTGTCCACCCCCCACGATCGACTCGAAGGCGTCCATCGGGAAGGGTTTCAGCAAGAAGGCCAGTTGTTGCTGTCCCAACTTTACCTGCTCCACCGCCCGATGGTGGTCATGAGTATAATTAACGTGCTGGTTGATGCTTTCGCCCAGCAGAGGCCGCAGCACCTTCTCCTCCAGAATCCACGCCTCGGACACCGCCAGCTCTCCCCACTGCCGCCAATCAATGCCGGGACGCAACATTAACAGGTAGGCCTCGTCCTGCTCCGGCCCCAACATTGCCATCGCATGGCCGTCCTGGCCCAGAAACGCTACGTGCTGCAGCACCCGCTCAACCCCGCCCTCTGCGTCCGGGTTCACCGGCTGAATTTCAAACAGCTCATCCAGACCGTCCCTGGCACCGGCCAACTGGCTGGCGGTCAACCCTTGAACCGTCCGGTGGTAAGGCAACAGCAATAGACCCGGATCCGCAAACTCTACCAGGGCCATCATCACATAGTTACCCGCCGAATCGGCAGAACTTCCCCTCAGCTGCTCCCGACGATAACGCAACGCCGCCTCGTAGCGATGATGTCCATCCCCCAGAAAGACGGGCCGGTCAAGGAAAAACTGGCTGATCTGGTCCAGCAACTCATTAGAAGTCACCTGCCAGAGGGTCAAGTCGCCATCGGGAGTGTCCTGGACGTCCAGCACCGGCGCCTGAGAGGTAATCTGGTCATAGATGGGCCTGAGCACGCCCTGAGCATCCCGGTACAGGGTCATGATCGGACTGAACTGGGCCTGGCAGAATTCCAGCAGGGCCACCCGGTCCAACACCGCCGGTTCGCGGGTGAATTCGTGGGGCAGCACGACCCGGCTAGCGTAGTCCTCCACCTTCACACCACAGAACAGCCCCAGCTGGCTCTTCGGCTCACCTCGGAATTGGTATACGTGGCGCATCAGGTAGAAGGAAGGTTCCTGGTCTCGTTGCAGCACGCCTTCTTCCAACCAATTACGGAACCGGCTGGCGGCCTGACGATAACCCGCCTCCGGGTTGGTCGGGTCCGGCTGCTCCCCGCCCTCCAGATAGACCGCGTTATAGGGGCTCAGCTGCTCCAGAGAATTCTTTAGATCCGGGCCGATCAGGTCATAGGGGGGACAGAGCACCAGCCGCGCATCTTTCACCACGCCCAGATTGTACCGGCAACCCCGGAAGGGACGAACCACCGTCATATCATCAACTCCACACGGCGATTATAGGGCAGGCGAGCCAGCATAGTCCAGAATCATCCCCCCGCGCAATCCTATGGTTAATTCTCGTGGTTAAGAACCCCCAACAATATGAAAAGCCACCGTCTGATGGGCTTGGACATGCAATGAGCCCCCGTCGCTCCGGCGAAAGCCGGAGTCCAGAAACTCACTCTTCACTACAGCTAATCCTGGCTTGAACAGCAGAAACGCTGGATTCCGGCCTGCGCCGGAATGACGGATCCTCGCACTAAAGATATTCTTGATATCTCGGTCTGTCATTTTGTTAGGCGCTCTAACTCTCCGGTTTCACCAGTCCAGATCTCAAAATCTCAAGCTTGCTGTCAGGCTCAACCCCCATATGCTATACTCGTTGCCGGCCCGGACCCAGATTAGCAGACATAGCAGATATAGCCAGGAGAGATACTCAAATGCCCGGCCCGATCAACTTCCCGATCAACTTCCCGATCAACTTCCCGATCAACTTCATAGAGGGCGGCACGGTAACCACGGCCCAGGGATTCTCCGCGGGGGCCACCTACGCCGGTCTGAAGACCTTTGCTGAAGACAAACTGGACCTGGGCCTGATCGTCTCCGAAGCGCCCTGCGTCGCTGCCGGGGTGTTCACCACCAGCACCATCAAGTCGCCGACGGTCACCTTGAATCGAGAGCATCTGGCCCAAAGCCCCAGTCGCGGCATAATTGTTAACGCCGGTATCGCCAATACTTGCGTCGGCGAACAGGGGTATAAAGACGCTCGAGAAATGGCGATCCTGGCCGCGCGAAAGGTCAACGCCCGGCCCGAGGAGTTGCTGGTGTGCAGCACCGGAGTCATTGGCGTCGAATTGCCCATGTCGCTGATCCGCGACGGGGTGACCAGGATTGAACTCACCAACAACGGGGGCCATGAAGTGGCCCGGGCCATGATGACCACCGATACCCGCCCCAAAGAGGCAGCCGTTAGCTTTGAAGCCAGCGGGCGGACCGTCCACCTGGGCGGAGTGGCCAAAGGCTCCGGAATGATTCATCCCAACATGGCCACCATGCTTTCGTTCATCGCCACCGACGCGGCATTGGAGCAGGAGTTTCTACAAAACACACTGAAAGAAGTGGCCGATCTGTCCTACAACATGCTGACGGTGGACGGCGACTCCAGCACCAATGACACGGTGCTGGTGCTGGCCAACGGCCGGGCGGGCAACCCTCCGGTATCGGCCGGTTCTCCCGACGCCGAAACCTTCAAAGCGGCCCTGACCGAATTGGCGGTCTACCTGGCCCGGGAATTGGCCAGGGACGGCGAAGGCGCGTCCCACCTGATCACGGTGGAAGTTGGCGGAGCCAGGGACACCAACGACGCCCGCCGAGCAGCCCGCACCATCGCATCCTCCAACCTGGTCAAATCGGCAGTCTACGGGGCCGACCCAAATTGGGGCCGGGTCCTGGCGGCGCTGGGCCGTAGCGGCACCACGGTTGACGAGAGCAAAATAGACCTCTTCGTCAACGGCGTCTGCATCATGGAAGGAGGCAGCCCGGTGCCCTTCCACCGCGGTGCTGTGATGGCATTGATGCGGCAACCTGAAGTTTCCTTCCGTCTCCAGTTGAACCTGGGCGCAGGACAGGCCACCGCCTGGGGCTGCGACCTGACTCAGGAATACGTAATCATCAACAGCGCCTACACCACCTAGTCCGGGTGCTGAAAAAGGGGAGTCCAGAGGGGCGAAGTCCCTCTGGCCGGAGTCTGGGGGTGTCCCCCAGATACAATTCCTACCCCCCTACCTTTACGGCATTTACCTTATTTTGGAGGAAGAGTGTCCAGCCCACCGATAGTGGTAAAAATCGGGGGCAGCACCCTAGGCCGCCGCGATACCAGCCTCAAGGACCTGGTTACCCTGCAACAACAGGGATTGAACGTTGTAGTAGTCCATGGCGGGGGCAATGTCATCTCCGAATGGATGCAGCGGCAAGGCATACCCCCCCGCTTCGTCAACGGCCTGCGGGTCACCGATGCACCCAGCCTGGACATAGTGGTCGCGGTACTCACCGGACTGATCAACAAAGACCTGGTCTGCCGGTTGCACCAACTGGGCGGCCGGGCCATTGGCATCAGCGGCATCGACGGTGGGATACTGGAGGCCCGCATCGCCATTCCAGAACTGGGGTTTGTTGGCGAGATCACCCGGGTCAACCCCAAACCGATTCAGGCCATCGCCGACAGCGGCTTCATTCCCCTGATCGCTCCCCTGGCCATGCACCAGAACGACGGTTCCCCCCACGCCGGGAAACCCCTGAACATCAACGGCGACACCGTCACCGGAGAAGTTGCCCGGGCCATGAAGGCCGAGAAGATCATTTTCCTGACCGACGTCCCCGGCGTCATGGACGGCAATGGCCGAGTCCTCAACAACCTGGACCAGCGGCGGGCCAACATCCTGCGGCAATCGGGAGTGATTCGCGGCGGGATGATTCCCAAGCTGGAAGCCTGTCTGATCGCATTGGAAAAAGTCCCCCAGGCCGAGATAATCGACGGCACCCAGCCCGAAGCGTTGCTGAATTGCATTCAGGGCAAATCGGCCGGAACCAGAATCGTCCGGAATTTTTAGGAGGACCCCTCTCCCTTCAAAGGTGAAGGGAGAGGGGATTTTACGGCGTATTCAGGCAGGGTTGGTACCAGGCGTTCTAAACCTCACCGGAACCTGGGCTAGTCTAATTGGAATCCCCTGCTAAAATTCAGCCATGCACTACGACCTGACCAGCGATGCCGATGGAACGCCCAAACCACCCCTGCCCGGAATATCCGCCCGGGATTTGCGCCGGGTCATAAAGTGGAGTCTCCCCACCCTGGGAGTCCTGCTCCTCTTCCTGATGCTCTGGTGGGCGGTCGATTTCTATACCAATTGGCTGTGGTTCAACCAACTAGGATTTACCGGCGTCCTCATCCAGATCGCCTGGTTCAAATCAAGCCTGTTCATCATCGGCTCCGCGGTCACCGCTATCATCCTCGCCATCAACTTCGGCCTGGTGCTCAAGTTCTCCCGAGGACCGTCGGTGCTGCCCGTCCCGCCAGAGACGATGCGACTGATGGTAGCCCTGGTTGGCGCCGGGGCGGTCCTCACCCTCCTGATCACCAGTTCCATATTCGGCTCGACCGCGGCACAACACTGGGAAGCGTTTCTGCTCTGGTTCCATCGAGAAGAATTCAACATCGTCGATCCGGCTTTCGGCCACGACCTGTCCTTCTACATTGTCACGCTGCCAGTGCTCAATTTCATCCAGGGGTGGCTTTTGGGACTGATAATCACCGCTACGGTGGCCTCATTAGCCCTGTATGTAGCCGTATTTGGACTGCGGGGAATGAATCTGGTAATCAGCCCCCGCATGCTCAATCACCTGGCCACCCTGGGCGTCGCCCTGATGCTAATAATTGCCTTCGGTCACCAGCTGGACCTGTACCACCTGGTCCTGTCCGGTCGGGGAATCGTCTACGGGGCCACCTACACCGACATTAACGCCCGGGTGCCGGTGCTGTGGTTCCTGACCATCATCGCCCTACTTTCGGCCGGTGGCATCGCAATCAGCCCCTACTACCGGGGTCTCCGGCTAATGGCCGGTGCCTTCAGCCTGTGGATAATTCTGGCGCTGACGCTAGGAGTAGCCTTCCCCCTTTTGTTTCAGCGAATTCAGGTGTCACCCAACGAATTCAGCCGGGAGGAACCCTTCATCACCGACAACATCGAGGCCACTCGGGCCGCCTACCAGCTAGACCAGGTCCAGGAAAGAGATTATCCGTCCGACGGGGTATTGAAGGGAGAATGGACTCGAACCGCAGGGGAGGAAAACCAGGCCACCCTGGACAACATTCGACTATGGGACTTGCCGCCGCTGCTGGACGCCTACAATCAGCTCCAGTTCATGGAGCTTTACTACAACTTCCGCAACATAGACTCGGACCGGTACACCGTATTCGACCAGAACACCGGAGAAGGCAGACTGAGACAGGTGCTGGTGGCCGCCCGGGAGCTGGACTCGGAAAACCTGCCCGCCGACGCCCAGAACTGGGTGAACCAGCGACTGCAATACACCCACGGCTACGGCATAACCATGAGTCCGGCCAACGAATTTACCCCAGGGGAGGGCCGTCCGAAATTTTCCATCCCGGGCATACCCCTTCAGAGCCCTCCGGAGATATACTACGGCGAATCTCCCATCGACTATGCCATCGTCAACACCAATCTGTCCGAGGTGAACCCCAATTCGGTAGTCACCAGCTATGCCGGCTCAGGAGGCGTTCCCCTGAGTTCCACCCTCCGCCGAATTGCCTACGCCTGGCAAATGGGCGACATCAACATCCTGCTCAGTGAGCATATCACCCGGGACAGCCGCATCCAATATCGCCGTCAGGTCAGGGACCGGGTGCAGACCATCGCTCCCTTCCTGAAGCTGGACCAGGACCCTTACCCGGTGCTGGATACCCAGGGCAAACTGTGGTGGCTACTTGACGCCTACACCACCTCCAGCCGCTACCCCTACTCCACACCCAGCAGCGAAGGATTCAACTACATCCGCAATAGTGTCAAAGTCAGCATCGACGCCTATAATGGCACCGTCGCTCTTTATGTAATTGACCCGGACGACCGTTTGATCCAGATGTACCAGAGGGCGTTTCCCGGCTTATTCCAGGCCATATCAGCAATGCCCGCCGATCTAAGAGAGCATGTCCGGTACCCCGTTGGTCTTTTCTCGACCCAGGCCCAGTTATATTTGCGGTATCATGTCATCGATCCCCAGGAGTTCTTCAACCAGGCGGACCAATGGGCGTTGCCCACGGAGACCCGCATCGGCAAGACCGGGGTGGCGGTCACCCCAGCCTATCTGGTATTAAACCTGCCCGACCAGACCAGCAAGGAATCCCTGCAGGAATCCGTACAGGAATCCGTACAGGAGTTCATACTATTGTTGCCGCTGAGCCCGGCAGGAGAAAAAAAGAATCTGGTGGCCTGGCTGGCCGCCCGCAACGACGGGCCACATTACGGTGAGCTGCTGAGTTTCAAGTTACCCGGCGACCGTCAATTTGACGGCCCCAGCCAGGTGGAAGCGCGTATCGAGAACGACCAGTCGGTCTCCCAGCAGTTCACGCTGTGGGACGGTGCCGGCTCCCAGATCATCCGAGGTCAACTGCTGGCCATACCCCTGGCCGATACGATACTTTATGTGGAGCCTTTGTACCTGCAATCATCCGGATTGGCCTTTCCCGAGCTAAAAAAGGTTATACTAGCCACCAACAGTAACCTGGTAATGGCCGACACCCTGGATGAAGGTATCGAACTTTTACTGCAAGAAGAATCGGCACCAGCTCCAACTCCCGATACTGCCAATACTGGAGGCCCGATACTGTCCGAATTGGACCGCACTGAGCTGGAGGCCGAATTGGACCAGTTTAAACTGGAAGCCGACAGACTACAGGAGTCTTTAAACCGCCTGCGGGAATCCCTGGAAAACCTACGAGAAGCTTTGGAAGGAGTTACCCCATGACCAAGAGCCAGGAGTGGATCGCTAAAGAGCAGAAATACTACGCCCAGACGGTGCGCCGCCAGCCGGTGGTAATCGTCAAGGGCCAGGGTACCCGAGTCTGGGACGCCGAGGGCAAGGAGTACCTGGACTTCGTCGCCGGTTGGGCGGTGGACAACCTGGGACACTCCCACCCGGTGATCACTCAGGCCATTGTCCAGCAGGCCGGCACCCTGATGCAGACCTCCAACCAGTTCTACACTATTCCCCAGATTCAACTGGCCGAGCTGCTGGTGGAGCATAGCTGCCTGGACCGGGTATTCTTCGGGAACAGCGGCGCCGAAGCCAATGAAGGCGCGCTGAAGCTGGCCAAGAGGTACGGCAAACTGAACCGGGACGGCGCTTACGAGGTAATCACCGCCTTCAATTCCTTCCACGGCCGTACCGCCACCACCGTGGCCGCCACCGGACAGCCCCACTACCAGGAGAATTTCCTGCCGCTCCAGCCCGGCTTCGTGCACGTGGACTTCAACGATGTCGAAGCGATTATGAACGCCACCACCGACAAAACCGCGGCGATAATGCTGGAGCCAGTACAGGGGGAGGGCGGCGTCAATATTCCCGACGACGACTATCTGGTCCGGGTGCGCCAGTGGTGCGACCAGAAAAACCTGCTGCTGATTCTGGACGAGGTGCAGACCGGCATGGGCCGATTGGGCAGTCTGTTCGGCTACCAGGAATACAATGTGGAACCCGACGTAATTACTCTGGCCAAGGGCCTGGGCTTTGGCGTGCCCATCGGCGCATTCATGTCCAAAGAATCAGCGATGGCCCTGGTACCCGGCGACCACGGCTCCACTTTCGGCGGCAACCCCCTGACCACCGCCGCCGCCTACGCCGGCACCAGGTTCCTCATCGACAACGATATTCCGGCCCACGTCAAGCGGATGGAAGCTCACCTGATGGACCGGCTGAAGGTACTGAAGGCCCACTTCTCCTTCATAACCGAAGTCCGAGGCAAGGGGCTGCTGACCGCGATGTATTTCGACAGCGATATCTCCGGCCAGGTGCTGACCAACGCCAACGCCGCCGGCATACTGCTCAACGGAGTGCGCCCCAACGCGGTGCGGTTCATGCCGCCGCTGAACATCACCCCGCAAGAAATCGACGAGGGGATCGGCCGCCTGGAAGATGCCCTCCAGAAAATTTAGCTCAAGACCTGCTGCCCTGGAGCGAAAACCCCGGATGAGTTCTGGATGAGATGAGTTCTTGATGAGTCGATGGCAGATATGGCAAGAGATAAAATAGTCCTGGCCTTCAGCGGCGGACTGGACACCTCGGTCGCCGTACCCTGGCTCAAGGAAAAGTACGACGCCGACATAATTACGTTGACCATGGACCTGGGCATGGTGGACCTGGAATCCATCAAAAGCCGGGCCCGGCAAGTCGGCGCGGTCAAGGCCCTGACCGTGGACGCCAAAGAGGCCCTGGTCAAAGAGTTTCTATTCCCGGCGCTGCAGTCCGGGGCAATCTACGAGGGGATGTACCCCCTGGCCACCGCCCTGGGACGCCCACTGATCGCCCGTTGTCTGGTGGAAGCGGCCCAGGCTGAAGGGGCCTTCGCCGTAGCCCACGGCTGCACCGGCAAGGGCAACGACCAGGTACGCATCGACGTTAGCGTGATCGCCCTGGCCCCGGAGCTCAAGGTCATTGCCCCAATTAGAGAGTGGGGCATGAGCCGCGAAGACGAAGTGGACTACGCCAGGGAAAGAAATATCCCCATCAATGCCGGCAAAAGCCGTTTTTCAGTGGACGAAAACCTCTGGGGCCGCAGCGCCGAAGCCGGGGAACTGGAAGACCCCTGGGCCGAACCCCCAGAAGCGGCCTACCAGTGGACCCGGCCAGTGAACGAGACCCCCGATGACCCCACCAATCTGGAGATTCACTTTGACCAGGGAATCCCCACCGCCATCGACGGCGAGAGCATGGGTGGCATCAACCTGATCCACCATCTCAACAACCTGGCCGGCACCAACGGAGTGGGACGGATCGACCACGTGGAAAACCGTCTGGTAGGCATCAAATCTCGGGAAATCTATGAAGCGCCCGCGGCGGTGGTATTGCATGCCGCCCACCAGGCTTTAGAAGCGATGACTCTCGGCAAGGACCAGGCCCGCACCAAGGCCCGCATCGCCCAGGAATACGCCGACGTGGTCTACAACGGCCTGTGGTTCACCGCCCACCGCCGAGACCTGGATGCCTATATTCAGAGCACCCAGCGGTACGTCACCGGCAACATCAAGGTGCGGCTGCATAAAGGTACCTGCACGGTGGTGGGGCGTTCATCACCCCACACCCTCTATCAGCACCAACTGGCCACCTACGACCGGGGAGACCAGTTCAACCATTCCGCCGCCGAAGGGTTCATCACCATTTACGGCCTGCCGGTGCGCACCCAGAACCAGACCCAGCGCGAATGAATCCAGGGTTCAGATCGTGGCAGGCGGGAGTTGCTCACGCTGATGACATCGAGCAAATCAAGAATCTGGTGGAATCAGTAGGCGGCGATTTGGAACGCCTGCAACCGGAACAGTTCATAGTCGCCAGAGACTCAGAGCAGCGGATTATCGGATGCGTCCGGCTCAAGCCCTACCCGGGTTTCTACGAACTGGCCAGCCTGGCAGTTGCCAGCGAATGGCGGGCCAGCGGCGTAGGCCGCGAAGTGATTAACAGCATACTGAAGTCCCACCAGGGACCCGTCTACCTGATCTGCGAAGATCAGGTGATCGAGTTCTTCCGCCGGTTCGGTTTTGGCCTGATACCCATGTCCCAGATTCTGCCGGGGTTGGAGTCCAAGATCGCCAGATACGCGGCAGAGGCCGGACACATTAACGTCATGCGTCGGGACTGAAGCCCTCTCGACAACTTGACCGTTGATCGGAACGGGCCGATTTTCCCCATTCACAACCATGCCCATTCAGTGGTAAGCTATTGCCTGCGCGTTTCCCATTCGGGGAACGCGAAACGCCGGAGAGACGCCATGACCGTAGCCAGCCGAATGATGAACCTGGGCACTGAAACCGCCTTTGAAGTGCTAGCCAGAGCCCGTGAGTTAGAGGCTCAGGGCCAAGAAATCATCCACCTGGAGATCGGTGAACCCGATTTCGCCACGCCAAAGCATATTGTCGAAGCGGGAATCAAAGCCCTCCAGGATGGGCAGACCCACTACGGCCCCACTCCCGGCCTGCCCCAACTACGGGAGGCCATCGCCCGCAACAGTCGGGAAGTCCGGGGTATAGACACCGACCCGTCCCACGTTGTGGTGACTCCCGGAGCCAAGCCAATCATGTTTTATGTAATCCTGGCCCTGGCTGAACCCGGAGTGGAAGTCATCTATCCCAATCCAGGATTTCCCATCTACGAATCGATGATCCGGTTCTGCGGGGCTACTCCCGTGCCAATGCAGCTCCTGGAAGAAAAAAACTACCACCCGGACTTGCAAGATCTGGCGCAGAAGATCACCGACCGTACCCGCCTGATCATCATCAACTCGCCGGAGAATCCCTGCGGTTCTGCGCTCAGCCGAGCCGAAACCGAGACCATCGCCAATCTAGCCAGGCAGCGTAAAGACCTTTACGTGATGTCCGACGAAATTTACAAGGATATTCTTTACACCGGCGAGCACCATAGCATCGCCTCTTTCCCGGAAATGGCCGAACGCACCATTATTCTGGACGGCTTTTCCAAAAGCTACGCCATGACCGGCTGGCGACTGGGCTACGGCATCATGCCCCAGGAGCTAGTACCCCACATAATCAAGCTGGCGGTCAACAGTGTTTCCTGTGCCGCCACCTTCAGCCAGCTAGCCGCCGTCGCCGCGCTGGACGGTCCTCAGGACGCCTTACAGGCGATGTCCGCCGAGTTCTCCCAACGCAGGAGGCTGATCTCCGACGGGCTACGCCGCATCCCGGGCATCAGCTGCCCCGAACCAGAGGGCGCATTTTACGCCTTCCCCAGCATCAAAGGGACCGGGCTCACCAGCGCCGAATTTGAGAAAAGGGCATTGCGTGAAGCGGGAGTGGCGCTGCTATCTGGAGCCGCCTTCGGGCAGTACGGTGAAGGATACGTGCGGCTATCCTACGCCAACTCACCAGAAAACATCCAGAAGGCCCTGGATCGATTGGGAACCTTTGTCCAGGGCCTCTAGCAGGGTCTGAACAAGGAGAGTCCAGAGGGGCGAAGCCCCTTTGGCAGGGGTCTGGGGGTGTCCCCCAGATACAATTGCAACCCCCTTCCTGGTCAATAAGGGGGCCTAGTCAGTAAGGGGGTAGGGGGATGGTCGAAAAGGGTTTTTCATCAACCTGCTAGACCAGAACATTGATCAGGAGAACTGTGCCATGCCAGAATGCCAGGTGATCCATCCCAGTCAACTGGAATCCGAGGTCTGCTCCGGCGCCATGACCCGATTGGCCGGGGTATCCGCAACCCTGTCCGGGGCATCAGGTATCCATCTGGCCATAGCCACGATTCCACCCGGCTGCGCCTCCACTCCTCACCACCACGTTAACTGCGAGTCGGCCATCTACGTGCTCAAGGGACGGGGCAGATTTATTACCGGAGCAAACCTGGAAAACGAGCTACCCATCGGACCGGGAGACTTCATCTATGTTCCCCCCCAATCAGTGCACCAGCCGGTCAATGACGGAGCCGAACCAATGGAGTTGATCGTCGCCCGCAACACTCCGGTCGAGATTGTCGAGGAGTACCGGCCGCCAATTATCAAAGCATAGCGAAACCAATTCGTACAATAATTACTCTGTCCTTCTCCACCTTCAACATCTAATAACCCTCTGACAACCCCAATTAACCCGATCCATGACCTCTTTCCCATAAGGTTGATTTATCAAGTAGCCATAACGGGACAAATCAGCCTCCAGGGAAAAACCAATGGGTAAACCAATGTTTGCGTCACCTCCAACCACCATTCTCCTGGTTGAGGATGAACTGATGGTGCGTAAAATGCTGTTAGACGTTTTGCACTCCCAAGGCTACCACGTCCTGGAAGCCATCAACGGACAGAACGCTCTGGAGATCGCCCGACAACCCCACCAGGAAAAAATAGACCTTCTCTTGACCGACGTGGTCATGCCAAAGATGAACGGTTTGGACCTGGTCAGACAATTCAGTCCCGAATTCCCCGAGACCAAAATTATCTTGATGTCTGGCTACACTGAAGATCCTACTTTCAAGGACGTGAAGACGCA
>Ga0214472_10002199_pt1 | contig 21187 bp, 22 predicted proteins | sample RVTome_6_FD_207662 | JGI IMG/M metagenome (GOLD analysis project Ga0214472, IMG submission 207662) | Soil microbial communities from uranium-contaminated site in the Upper Colorado River Basin, Wyoming, United States - RVT140D175 | ecosystem: Environmental > Terrestrial > Soil > Contaminated >...
GTCGCGGGAGCCTTCGACTTTGCTGCAGCTTTGGCAGGCGATTTCATAAGGCCCTTACAAGCATCAACCAAGCCTTTTACCGCAGCAACCGATTTGCTCAGCATCGCTTTTTCACTGGCATTGAGCTGCAGTTCAACAACACGCTCGGCACCGCCTGAACCAATGACAACCGGAACGCCGCAATACATGTCTTTAACGCCGTACTGACCACTCAGATAGACCGCGCAGGGCAGAACCCGCTTCTTGTCTTTCAGATAACTTTCAGCCATCGCAATCGCCGAGGCTGCAGGTGCGTAGAAAGCCGATCCGGTCTTCAGCAACCCGACGATTTCGGCGCCACCATTACGGGTGCGGTCGACAATTTCGTTCAGACGCTTGCGGTCGATCCAGCCCATCTTGATCAGATCTGGCAGCGGAATGCCGGCAACTGTGGAATAGCGCACCATCGGAACCATGCTGTCGCCATGACCGCCCAGAACAAAGGCGCTGACGTCTTCAACCGACACATCGAATTCTTCAGCCAGAAACATCCGGAAGCGCGCCGAGTCCAACACACCGGCCATACCCACAACTTTGTTGGCGGGCAGCCCCGAGGCCTGCTGCAGGACCCAGACCATGGCATCCAGCGGGTTGGTGATGCAGATAACGAAAGCGTTGGGGCAGTTCTTCTTGATGCCTTCGCCGACCGCCTGCATGACCTTGATGTTGATGCCCAGAAGATCGTCGCGGCTCATACCCGGCTTGCGCGCGACACCGGCCGTCACGATGACCACGTCGGCCCCCTTGATGGCGGAATAGCTGCTGCTGCCTGAAAGCTTGGAATCAAAACCGGCAACGGTAGAGAGCTGCGCAATATCGAGGGCCTTGCCCTGGGGTACACCGTCGACCACGTCGAACAGCACGATATCTCCCAGGTCCTTAAGTCCGGCGAGCAAAGCCAGCGTACCACCAATGTTACCGGCACCTACGAGCGCGATCTTCTTGCGAGACATAGAATTTTCCTTGAACGGATGACTAAGATGGAGCGATGCAGGCATGGCAGGTCTCCACACCCCAAGTATCTTACGGTTAACTAACGCGAATTCCCTTCAAGGGCAAGGGGACTGGGTCGATTTGAAGCCTTGGTGGCAAAAGATTTAACGTATTTTATCTTTTATCCAGAGAAGTATAACAAAAGGTAATTAAATTCCGCCAAATTCTGCCTTAAGATCTTAAAATATGCCCAAGGACCGGGCAATTTTATGTCAGATGCTCCAGTGCAATGTAATCACTGGAGCGCATTTCCTGAAGACGGCTGACCGTCCGCTCGAACTCAAAGGCCCCGTCTCCTCTGGGATAGAGCCTCTCCGGCGGCGCATCGGCCGAAATCACCAGGTTCACCCGATGTTCGTAAAGCGCATCTATCAGAGTCATGAAACGCCGTGCTTCGTTCCGGTTCTCCGGCCCCAGAATAGGAACGCCCGCCAGGATGACCGTGTGAAACTGGGCGGCGATGGCGAGATAGTCTCCGGCGCCGAGGGGCTTGGTGCAAAGCTCCTCGAACCCGAAGCGCGCGACGCCGCGCGCGGCGAGAGAAACCGGAAGGCTGCGTCCCTTGAAGTGAAGAGACATGGCTGCAGTCTGCGCCCCGTCCGTCAATTTTCCGAACGCATCGTCAAGCGCCGCCGTAGCGCGCGGGCCCAGAGGAGCATGGTAGACGGGTAGGTTTTGCATGCGATTACGGCGGTAGTCGACTCCCGAGTCCAGTTCCAGGACGTCGAGCCGCTGCTTCAGCAGATCAACAAAAGGCACAAAGCGTTCGCGCTGAAGTCCACCTTCATACAGCCTGTCCGGCGGCCAGTTCGACGTCGCAACCACGACGACACCCCGTTCGAACAGGGATTCGAACAGGCGCCCAAGGATCATCGCATCGGCAATATTGACCACGTGAAATTCATCGAAACACAGCAATGTCGCCTGGGTCGCCAACTCGGCGGCCAGATCAGGCAAGGGGTCTGACTTCTCGCCTTTTGTTTTCTGACGCCAGCTGTGCAGCCCTTCCTGCACCTCCTGCATGAAAGCATGAAAGTGTACGCGGCGTTTGGCTTCACAAGGCGCGGTTTCAAAGAACAGGTCCATCAGCATCGACTTGCCGGTCCCGACACCGCCGAAGATATAAAGTCCCTGGGGAGGGTCTATACGCCGCTGCCCAAGGCCGAGTCGTTCCTTCCACCCGCTCCGTCCGCTGGAGGGTTGATAATTCGTCAAGGCATTGTGCAGGCTTTGGAGCTTCTCGGCAGCGAGCTCCTGCCCCGGGTCGCCATTGAGTTCACCGCCGCGGCGCTTTGCCCGATAGCTGGATAGAGGTCCGTCTGTCATAAATGCCGGCTGGAACCGTCCCCATTGTTTTCATATCAGGCCGCCATTCTGATGGCCGACGCAACACATAGAACTGTAACGCCCCGTTATTAAGACATTATTTCCGTTTCGTCACCCTTAAGACCCTACCTCTTAACACGGGCATTTGCGATGGCAGGGAAAACGGTGTTATGAGGGCCTGATGTCAAACGCCGAACGCATCCTGATCATCAAACTGAGCGCCCTCGGCGATTTCGTGCTGTCCCTCGGTGCCTGTCAGGCTATCCGGAAGCATCATTCCGGCGCGCTCATAACCCTGCTGACCACTGCACCATACCATCCCCTTGCGCAAGCCAGCGGCCTGTTCGACGAGATCTGGATCGACAGCCGCCCCCGGTTCTGGCAGCCCCTGAAACTGCTCGCACTGCGCAGCAGGCTGCGCGGCGGGCGGTTCGACCGGATCTACGATCTACAGCGCAACGACCGTTCGGCGTTCTATTTCCGGCTGATCGGCGATCCAAAACCGGAGTGGGTGGGCAAGGTCGCGGGCTGTTCGCACCGTTACCGGCAGCCGGAGAATCAGATTCTGCACATCTCGACACGCGAAGCGCAGCAGCTTGCCCTCGCGGGAATCAGTGATATCGACCCGCCGGACCTTTCGTTCGCCGACGAAGATCTGAGCATCTACAATCTTCCGCCTGACTATGTGCTTCTCGTGCCGGGTGGCGCCCCCCACCGACCTGCCAAACGCTGGCCGGCGGAATGTTATGCACAGCTCGCCGTCTGGCTGGCGGAACGCGCTTACAAGCCCGTCCTCCTCGGGACCACTGCGGAAAAGGACTCCCTCGAACGGATTGCCGCCCGCTGCCCGCAGGCAATCGATCTTTGCGGCCGCACCAATCTGCTGCAAATCGCAACCCTGGCGAAGGGCGCGGCGCTTGCCGTCGGCAACGACACCGGGCCGATGCATCTGATCGCCCCCAGCGGCTGCCCGCTCGTCTCGCTCTTTTCAGATGAATCGGACCCGACCAAAGTCAGCCCCCGCGGCAGTAAAACCGAGATCCTGCAACGTCCATCCCTGGAAGATCTAGCCCTGGCCGACGTTCTCGCCGCCTGTGAGCGGCTGCTCCCGCGCCTGAAGTGAACCAGCCTCCAGCTTGCGGAACAAGGCAACCGCCGCAGCTTCGACCTTGTCGACTTCAAGGCTGGTCATCCAGCTTTTCGGAAGCGTGTGGTGGTATCCCGGCTGAGTCGTGATTTCCTCAAGACTTTCGGGGGTCCGGACATAGCCGCAATGGCTGCCCCAGGGACCGTAGCGCCGTTCCGAGCTGGGTCCGAACAGCCCCAGTGTCGGCACACCGGCGGCAGCGGACAGGTGCATCAGGCCGCTGTCATTGCCGATGAAGAATGCGCAGCGCCGCAGACAGGCAGCGGTTAAGAGCAGATCCGCCTTGCCGACCAGATCGATCACTCTATCTTTCGGCAACGCCTCAATCACCGGTTCCGCCTGCGCTTCCTCTCCCGGTGCTCCGAACACGGCGAGCCGGGCACCGGGCAGAAGCCCTTCTGGCCCGGTCAGCCTTTTAACAAGTTCTGCGAAACGTTCCGGCATCCAGGTTTTGCCGATCCAGTTGGCCGTCGGTCCAACGGCCAGGACTTTCGGTCCTTCCGGAATAGCTGCCGCTGCCACCTGCTCCTGTTCTTTCGTCAGCCAGACTGCCGGTGCGGGCGGCGCGGCTTCCGCGCCGATCAAGCGGGCCAGCTCGACAACGCGCGGTTCGTCGTCGCGTTTGGAACTTACCGTTAAGCTCTTGCGACAACGTACCGTCCAGGCAAATTTCGACGCCCGCAGATCAACGACCAGATCCCATCCTATCGCCGCGGTCTCCAGCCAGAGCTGCCGCCAGTGACCGGCGTAAGGCCGTTTCCTCATCACCAGAAGGCGTTCCAGCTCGGGCAAAGCTGCGAACAACGGCGCCGAAACCGCACCAGCAGCCACCGTTACCCGCGCGCCCGGATGCTTCGCGATCAGAGCCGACAGAATACCGGTTGACTGTATCGCGTCACCGATCCGGTTCGAGGTGATAAAGAGTATGCGCATAGACGGCAGGTAAAAGCACAGCCCGCCCGCTCTGACAAGTGGCGCGGACAAGAACACCCGATACGGTTCGAAGTTAAACGACGTGGCAGCTGGTCTTTGATCCGTCCCTTAGCGGCCACCCGCGCAGCGCAGGATCGCCCCGCTGACATAGGAAGCCTCATCGGAAAGTAACCAGACAACAGCCTGCGCGACCTCTTCGGGCGTTCCCGCGCGCCCCATGGGAATAAGCGGCGCCAGTCGCGCGGCCCTGCCCGGTTCTCCACCAGAAGCATGGAGCTCGGTGTCGGTCAGGCCGGGCGACACCGCGTTGACACGGATGCCTTCGCCGGTGACTTCCTTCGAAAGCCCCAGAGTGAAACTGTCGACTGCCCCCTTTGACGCCGCGTACCAGACAAACTCGCCGGGGCTGCCCAGTGTCGCGGCTCCGGAAGAAATCGATACGATCGCACCGCCTTTGCCGCCGTGTTTCGTTGACATGCGCAGCACCGCTTCGCGGCAACAGAGCATGACACCCATGGCATTGATATCCATCGTGCGCTGCAGCGTCGCAACGTCGGCGTCGTCCAGGCGGCTGATTTTCCCTGTGATTCCGGCGTTGTTGACCAAAGCCCCGACCCCGCCGAGCTCCCGCTCGGTCCGATCGAACAGACGCGTGACCTCTTCCGCATTCGAAACATCGGCCTGAACGGCCACAGCTTTGCCACCGTCAGCCATGATATCGGCGACAACCTGATCGGCTGAGCTTCCATCTGACTGATAATTGACACAGACTGCATAGCCGCGCGCAGCGGTCAGTCTGGCAACTGCGGCGCCGATCCCCCGGCCGCCTCCGGTGACGATCACAACTTTCGACACTTGCTTCTCCAGCTTGAATTTGGCCCGTCACAGCTTACGCAGCCGTCGTGGCCGGGCAAGGATGGAAGTGTATCGATGCAATGGACCTTTACCGCACGAGGAACAGATCCCGGCAAGGCGGGTTTCCCGCAACGCTAAAAAGACATTGCCGAGGCGCACTCGGCATGGTTTCTGTGATCGAAAGCTGGTGGACAGGCTACTCCACGACAGATCAAGAACGGAGGAGATCGAAATGGACGAAGAAATCTTCAATATGTCGCTGCGCAAATTCCTGAAGAAGGTCGGCGTGACTTCGCAACGTGAAATCGAACAGGCCGTGCGCGCCGCCATCGAAAACGGCAGCCTGAACGGCAAGACCGCCGTCCAGGCCAAGGTGACCCTGACGATCGACGCCATCGGCCTCTCCGAAAACATCGACGGCGAGATCACTATTTCCTGATTGCGATCCGCTCTAGAATCCGGGCGGCAGATCCAACCCCTTCCCGGCTGCGACCTTGCGCAGCCGGTCGGGGTAATCGGTGATAATCCCGTCCACACCCTGCTCGATCAGCGCCGCCATGTCAGCAGGATCGTTGACGGTCCAGACCACCACTTTCAGTCCCGCATCCTGCGCCGCCTTCAGGGCCGTATCGCTGAGATCCTTGTGATAGGGCGACCAGACAGCGCCCCCCAGAGCCGCCACGGCCGCCGGAACCGCGTCTTCGCCACCACCGACTTTTGTGCCAGCGGTCCAGGGCGAAGGCGCATCGCCGCCGCGCGCGACATTATCCAGCCAGCGCTGTTCCGCGGTCAGATAGACAGTCGGAATCTCCGGCGCGATCTTCTGCACCTCGACCAGCGTCCGCCAGTCGAAGGACTGCACCGCGGCGCGACCGCCGTCGATACCCGCCGCACGGATGGTCTCGACCAGCAGCCGGGCGAAGGTCAACGGGTCCGGGGTTTCGTCAGGCGCGAGTGGCGAAAGCTTGGTTTCGATATTATAGCGTATTTTCCGTCCCGACCGGGCTTCCGCCATCTTCAGCACCTCCGCCAGCGCGGGAATGCGCACGCCGTCCTGGCCCTGCTGTTCGGGAAAGCCTTTTGCGACCTTGCCATCGGGATTGGGGCGCCCGATATCGAATCCCGCCAGCTCGCCAAAGCTCAGGCTGTTGAAAGCCGCCGTAGGCTCCCCAAGCCAATTACCAGCCTCATCTCTCGTCCGATCCGCATTGAGACGCCGGTCGTGATGAACCACAACAACGGAATCCCTGGTGATCACCGTATCAAGTTCCAGCGTCGTCACCCCCACCGCCAGGGCAGCTTCAAATGCCGGCAGGCTGTTCTCGGGCCGCAGGCCGCGCGTGCCGCGATGGCCCTGAAAATCAAACGCGGGCAGATCGAAGGCTTTTCCATCCTCGGCAAGGACGGAACTGCCGGAAACCTGAGCCGTCAAAAGCGGCAGGATCATAAACGCCGCAGAATAAAAGCAGCGGCAGAGCGCCCCGGATTTGCCGTTCGAAGAGACCGCGGCAGGCCTGAGCCCGCAAACCGCGCGCCAGTGCCGGAAGAAACCATTCATCGTTTTTCCTAACATGCAGCTGTTGCGTTTCCGGCGGCGGCCGTCATAGCTCGGGCGCCGGCGGAGGAGATAACTGAGTGCCGTTCAGGACGACTGCGCCTTCAGGCGTCATCTCGATTAAATACTTCGTGACCGACGGCACCTGCATTCCCGATTCGGTTTCGCCCGTCGACAGCAGCAGCATGGTGCCCTGCATCACCTCCTCTGCGGCTTCGCGGTCCTGTAGGGTCTGGGCTTGCTCGAACAGCTGCATGAGGCCCACAACCTCGGCACTCACGGACCCGGTTATCTGCAAGGGACTGGAAGAGTCGAACTTGAGCGCCCCATCCATCGTCGCCGAGACGATTTCGGATTCAATTGACTGCCCGTCCAGGACCAAAACTGTACCGGCATCCATCATGTGCTGGGTCAGGCGCGCGTCTAAATCACCAGACGGACCCATCCCGGCGACGAGATCGGACAGCGAATTGCTTTGCCTGAACAGGCGCACGTATTCCTGAATGATCGCCGCTCTTGGTAAATTCACCAGTTTAACCGGCAGGGTCCATCGTCGTGGAAACAGGCTGAAAGTCGCGTCCTTAACCGGATCCTGAGGCGCAGAGAGCGCAAATCCGCGTGCGGAGATGACCTGACTGTTCGTCCCGACCGGCTTGTCCAGATCGTCTGCATCCATAGTCCATTTGAGCTGATCGAGAGTGAACAGCGTTTCAGGCCTGCTCCAGGAAATTTCTTCAAACGTCATGTCGCCACGCAGATATGAAAATTCTTCGGGCGTAACGACACTGTACCTGAGCAGCTGAATAAAGCTTTGCTCATCGAACTTTTCGATGGCCATGAGTTCCGCAAAAAATTTGTTGCTGCGTGCAACAGAGGCCGCGTAGTCGCTCAACAACCAGTCAAGCTGCAGGCTGCTGCTTCCGATCCGAAACAGCGTTTCGCCTCCATGGCTGACTGAGATATCGGTGAAGCCTAAGTTCGATACCTGCTCCATGGCTTTTTCGGATTGCGGCCGGGACTGCAGGTTGTGTGAAAAGGTCCCGATTGCGATTCCAGTGCTTTGGAACATCCCGGTCTTTGCCGAAGCAAAACTGGCTTCAAGTGAAACATCCTTCGCAAGAATGTCGTATTCTATGGTTGTTCCGGTTTCAGGCGAATAGACCCCTTCGAAGCGTTCCAGATTCAGATGAAGGACCACGTCCTCCCCGGCCTGTTCCGGGCTCGCGAAACGGATCTCTTCAGGTATTCGCACTTGAGTGAAGCGGTAATTTCCATCGTCCAGCGGCGTCACCCGAAACGAAACATCGCCGATCGAAGTCTGGTCCGCCGACCCCGGATACCGGACGGTCAGTCCATGAATTGACGTTTCATATCCGTCGCCGGCCGCGGCCACTTCGAGCTCGTAACTCAGATAGAATACGGCATTGCCGGCGGACTGGAGATAGCGATCAATCCCGTCCCTGATTTTAGCCGCATCGTCGCCGGCAACCGCAGTAGCAGCCAGCACCACACACAGGACCGCCCAGGAAACCAGTCCGCTAACCAGGCTCCAACCACCTGAAATTTTCCGCAGCATGTTCTCTCCCCCATCTCATCCTCACGGCTCAAGCTAGAGCAAGTTTATCAAAAAAGGAATCGTTGGGGGATTCCCAACCGGCGCGACACATGATTCTGTATCCCGAGGCAACTCGGGAGGCAGATATGGCACGAGCGTACGGTTTGGACTTGCGGCGCTGACCGGCGAAGAACGGCTATGGCGCGTCGAACTGCGTGCCGGTAAGAAGCACCTCAAGGATCGCTGGGGCATATCGTCATGGGCGGAAATGGACAACAAGCTAGGTGACCTGTTCGTCCGCGCGCTGCGCGACATCCGCTACACCATCCCGAGCGCGACAGACGGAGAGCGGTTTCGGTGGCCGTCCCATCAGCTGTGGACCGCAGCCGAACGCAGCGTGACCGCCGATCTTGCGGAACTCATGACCGGCGTCGAGCCCGGAGTGGTCAAGAGCATCCGGCGGGAGCAATTAGCACGCTCGACCGAAGCTCAAGTCAAGGGGCTCATGGCAACCTACGCCCTCGCGAAGCAGCTACCAATTGAGGGCGATGCAATCGCCGCTGAGCTGGAGCGTATGGCAAAGGAGCACGTTAAATAGGAAGCAGCCCGCTTCCTTGCTGGGATTGAGCGCTCAGCCAAGAAATATTACTTTGTCAGCGAGCCGCCCGAAGGCGCATAGATGCGTAGCGACGACTCAGCGCTTGCGGTATCTCGTGTCGGAGACCCCGAGCATAAGCGCGTCGGGCTGGTCGTGGATGGGGACCGCGTTTAAGAAGGCCCAGGCAGCCTAGGCATTACCGTCTATCGCGCCTTCTATTCATCAGCTTCAGTGGCGGCAGGAATGGGTCCTCCGAGCAACTGGATATCCGCTTCGTCCAGCTTCAGCGTCGGAAGGTCAACCGCCGACGCGATCATGGCTCCCACTTTCATGATGTCGTGCCAGTTCTCTTCAACTAGCTTCTTATTCTCCGGATTTCGCGGCCCTTGAAGTAGGTCGCGGTGATGGAACGCAGCCATTGTGGCTCCTCTGAACTCGCGACCTACTTCGGAATCCAGATACAGACTGTTTTTGTCCCACCATTCTTGGGCCTCCATGACGACCTCGCCTATATCCCCGACGTGCACGTGACGCACGAGCTTGAGCCATAGGGTGTGTGCGTCTTGATGCGCTTGAAACCGGCGTTCGATAACGGCAACGCGAAGTTGGGACTCAGAACGCTGCTTTTCGAGAATCTGCGCGAATTCAGACTTTACTGCTTCCTGGGCTCGGGTCAGTCTCTCGATATCTTGCTTCGTTGCCCAGTTCTCGCCTTTCTTCGCGAGATAGCCCTTTCCAAAAATCTGGAGACTGCTAAGCACTATGGAAGCGCCCAAGACGATCAAGGCGCCAATGCCCCCACCTAAGATGCCTTCGATCATCACACAATTCCTCTTCAGGCTAGAAAGGGAGCTTTGGCCCCCGAACACTGCACCCGAACTTGCGGGGCGATGTTTTGCCAATCTTCCGCTCCAAGTAGCAGAACGAATGTATCGTGCGGGACAGGGTTATGCCCCTCTCAGTGATGAAATGTGCTTCCATCTTCGCAAACGGATCATCCGGCCTGTGACTTCCCGATATGTAGAAGTCGGCGAAATCTTCAAGCTGGCCTAGATGCCAGCCGTATCCGTTCCCACAGAACACCATCGCGAACGACAAGCCTTCCTTGTCTCCCATCGCGTGAATCTTGGCCTCCAGCTCAATCGTGTAACCCAAGAACTTCTCGCGAGACGCCAGGAACGAATGGGCTATCTCACCGCCCAGCCAGTTTTCATCAAGCACCAACTCGGTGTTGTCTGACAACAAGCCACGGTCGGTTATGCTCTTAAACCGTTCCCACGCGTCCCCGGCTTCCGGGTGTATCGTCTTCACGTCGAACAGTATCCGTCTGCCGTCCGTCGTTTCGACAAGGTAATCAATCGTCTTGTCCGTCCCCTCCAATGGTGGCTCATACAACACGCGAGTACATTCTTCACTTTCCAGGAACTTACGTGCGATGCAGAGCTCGTTCACGCACTCCGTGATTGGGCGTATGTTGTCTGAGGGGTGGGCCTGCCATGTTGCCGCTACAGACGTGAACCGCTCAATCAATCTGTCGCAATTGGTGAAACGTTCGGTGTTGGTGTGAAAGAAGCTGACGGTTTCGTCGCAGACAGCGACGATGAAGCTTTCCACCGCTCCCTTGTCAATCGGCATCTACCCCTCCGTCTCAGAGCCCCTTAAAATTGATGGCGTATCGGATGAACGTATGCGTCCGAAAGAGGCCCGAACGGTGCGTCAGGAAACCTACGTCCGCCGTCCCCACGGTTTCAAACTTCGCGCATCGTCGCCACTCGATACGTCCCACCTTGCCGTCTGACTTCCGCACAAATTGAACTCTGATCCATCGAGGCTCCAGCGTCATCTGGCCTTTGACCGTGGTCGCATCGCTGTCAGCTCCGCGCTCTAACGCGATACCCAATCGGCCAGTGCGCTTCTCCCGCACAACGGGGAGCGTTTTCGTCACGACCGAAAACTCTTTACCGTCTATGACCTCAGTGCGTCTAGTCGCTGCGACCCGCTTTTTGATCGGGGACTCGGCCCGCCATTCGGCCACGCTCATGAAAACCGCGTAGGAAAGGGGCAGGCAGAGCACTGCTCCCCCTATGATCCAGCCCAGATATTCCACATGAATCCTAAAGTTCCGCTGGCCCCTTCTCCGTGGTAGATTACCTTATGCGCGAAAAATCTCCATTCCGATTCGATCTAACAAAAATTCTTCAGCGGGCGCGTCGAGAAGCCGCCCGACGAACTGACGGCGCGAGCGTAACGCTCAGTTTGCCGTTCTTTTCGGTCACTACGAATCTCACCGATGTGGGACGTCGTGCGGCGCGTGAGATCGTAATCCGCATGGCAGATCGCCGCGTGCTTAGTGCCAAGGAGTGTTGCGACAACTGTATAGATAACGCATTGGAGTCGCTTCAATCTATCCGGTCGATCTTGGTGGACAAGCAGGTAGAGCTTTCGCATCTGACGGACGGACCACTCTACTTCCTCATAGAGGCTATGTTGGAAGGCGTGCGACAGTTCCTCACATACGAACAGCGTCTTACCAGATCGAGCGAAGATATGGAGAGCGGCGACCATCCCGACTTCCGCCGCCCGCGTGATCAGCGAGAGGCGTACTTCGCAGCCTTAGAGGTGTTACGCGGACACCTGAACCGTTGTCTGGGGCAGGTCGCATCGATTGCGGATGTTGCGCTACCCAGCGTCGGGATGATTGCCGACTATCAAAATGCGCGGCCGCTGGAGGCTTACGTCAAGCCGGAGCCGAAGCAACTAACCTGATCCGCTGATCTTGGAGTCCGGCGAATGGACTATTCCGTTGAAACCCTGAAGGTCCTCTTATTCTTGGCGCCTGGCTTCCTCGGTTTTCGCCTCTACATGATTGATTCGGATTGGCGGGAGATACGGCACCTAGACATAATTTATGGCAGCCTCATTTTCTCAGCACTTGGATACGGCTGTCATTTGATGCTCGAAAGCTGGTTTGGCTTAGACCACCTTGGATGGTTTATCGCTATCTCTTTTGGTACTGCGGTCGCCGCGGCTCTTATCTGGAAAAAGTATGGGCATGGTGTGTTGCACAGTCTGCTGCATGGGCTCGGCATCACCAACGAAGATAATCTTGGCGACGTGTGGCAAAAGATTTTTAACGATCCGCGGATTTACGTGACGCAGATTACGGCGTATCTAAAAAACGGCGAAGCTATCGAATGCGATGAGACAAAAGCATTCGACCGACCTGGGCTGCGGGATAAGGGAATCTTCCCCTACTACGCCCATCGCGGCGGAGAAATTTGTTTTGTTCCTAATCGCCGAAGACGCTCCCCAAATTCAGATTGGGAAGAAGTAAAAGACGTTGAGGCGGCGGCGGATTGGGGTCTTCGAATGGTGTACTTGAACCCTGACGAGCTTCAACGGCTTGAACTTCGAATTACACCAGTCAAATCCGACGACTAAGACAAGCTATTCATTAGAGGGCTTTGGGCCGCCCTGGCTAGCTGGCGGTGGGGGCGGTGGCTTGCCTCCTTGCGGATTGGGCCTCTGACTCGGGGTGTAACCTTTTTCGACTGATCCGCCGCTTCCTCCTTCTTTGGACTGACCGCCGCCTTTATTGCCTCCGGCCATCTGCTTGAACCTCCATTGATATCAGTATAGGAGGCAAGACTATATCACAACCGCAGATGGCGCCGCATATCATTTCATCCGCTCCGCCAGCGGCGTGATAGCCTCACAGCTTGACCTTCGAAAGGTCTAGCCCGCGATACTCAATCCGCTTCACGGCTTCGTTGAGCGCGTGCAGGCTAAAGCCCGTGCCGTAGTCCCGGCCAACATTGCCGTTCTTGCCGGACGGTGCCGCGTGGCCGGTCAGGGCGTCGTGCATTTCTTCGTACAAGCCCGAGTCGCGGCAGGCGTCTTTGAAGCTGTGGCGGAAGCTGTGGAACACAAGAACCGGGTCCGTCAGTTCTACCTTGTCTAGCAGCCGCCCGAACCGCTTGGAATACCTGCGCCATGCAGATGCACCTCGACGAGATCAGCCGCAACGTCGCCGCCAGGGCCCGCGCCGTCGTCCTCATGGACCGGGCCGGCTGACACAAGACCGACAAACTCAAGGTTCCGAAGAATCTCACCATCATCCTGCTGCCGTCGCGCTCACCGGAGCTCAACCCGGTCGAAAGCGTCCGGCAGCACCTCCGCCAGAACTGGCTCTCAAATCTCGTTTTCGAGGACTACCAGGCCATCCTCGACACCGGCTGCGATGCTTGGAACAAGCTCATCGCCAACCCACAGTCTATCATGTCCATTGGCCTCCGAGAGTGGGCTCATGCCGGTCAATAATTCATGCCGTTGGTATAATTCCTAGAGCAAGTTTATCAAAAAAGGAATCGTTGGGGGATTCCCAAACGTCGTGACACATGATTCTGTATCCCGAGGCAATTCAGGAGGCCGATATGGCACGAGCGTATGGTTTGGACTTGCGGAGGCGCGTAGTGGATGCCATCGAAGGAGGGCTTTCGGCGCGGGCGGCTGCGGCTCGGTTTTCGGTGGCGCCATCGACGGCGATCAACTGGCATTGCCAGTGGCGCGAGGCGGGATCGCTCGCCCCCGGTCGCCAGGGCAAGCCATCGCGTTCGAAGCTGGACGCGCACGAGGGCTTCATTCTGGGCCTCGTCGAAGACAGCAGGGACATCGCGCTCCATGAGATCGCTGCGAAGCTGGCGGCCGAGCGCGGGGTTCGCACCTGCCCGGCGACGGTATGGTACTTCTTCTCCAAGCGTGGACTGACGCACAAAAAAAGACAGGCCATGCGTCGGAGCAACAGCGCCCGGACGTCCTCGCCCGACGACAGGACTGGTTCGACGGCCAGCCTGACCTCGCCCCCGAGCGGCTGATCTTCATCGACGAGACCGGCGCCAACACCAAGATGGCGCGGCTTCGGGGCTGGGCCCCCAAGGGCGAACGGTGTCGGGCGGCGGTCCCCCACCGGCCACTGGAAGACGACCACCTTCACCTGCGGCCTGCGGCTGGACGGTATCGCCGCACCGATGCTGCTCGACGGTCCCGTGCACGGCACCGCCTTCAAGGCATATGTCGATCAGGTGCTGGTGCCCGAACTGAACCCCGGAGACATCGTCATCATGGACAACCTGCCGGCACACAAGGTCGCCGGTATCCACCAGGCCATTGAGGCGGCCGGTGCGGCGATGCTCTACCTGCCGCCCTACAGTCGTCTGAACCTGAATCCCATCGAGATGGCCTTCTCGAAGCTCAAGGCCCTGCTCCGAAAAGCCGCCGCCAGAACCAGGGACGACCTCTGGGACGCGATTGCATCCGCCATCGACGCCTTCACTCCGGCTGAATGCCAGAACTACTTCGCCGCCGCTGGATATGATCGGGAGTAATTTCAATCTGCTCTAGGCACAATCAAACGATGAGTACAAGTTACAGCTGCGCTACTTCGGCGCAGTATCCCGGAAGAACCGCAAAAAACCTCCTTACGCCATCAGGGCTTTCTCCATCAGCTTCGCCAGTTTCCTGCCCATTTCGTCTCCGTCCGACAAAGCCGCCGCCAAGGAACGCTGTATTCCGGGGTCCTTGTTCTGCGAAAGCTTGGCCTTGGCCTCGATGCGGTCAATCGGGATCTCGAAACAGACGATGCCGCGCATCAGGGCCTCGACGAACCCGCTGTCCAGACTGTCGAGCGACCAGGGCACCTCGAAGCCTGCTTCCTGCGTTTCAACCATCCGCCTGAGCAGGGCCAGAACCTGATCCGCTTCCCGGATGATGCGCGGTCGGCCGTAAACATGGACGGCAACATAGTTCCAGGTCGGGACAGCACTGGCCTCCGGACCGTACCAGGCCGGCGAGATGTAGCTGTGCGGCCCCTGAAAAACGACCAGGGCCTCGCCGATCGCCTCAGCCCCGCCCTCCCCGTCACCGTTCAGAGCGTCGAAATTCCGCCACTGCCGGTTCGGGCGCGCCATATGGCCGAGAAGCCGGCCCTGCGGCCCGCCGCTGTCATCCAGCAGAAACGGCAGGTGTGTGGCCGCAGGAGCTCCACCGGCCGCCGTCACCAGCAGGCCGAAATCATGGCTGCGGATGATCTTCCCGATTTCCTCCGGGTCGCTCAAAGCAAAGGCATCAGGCACGTACATCGGCGGGTCTTTCTCTGAAAGCGTTGGTCTGCAGGCGGGCGCAAGCCACAGCTTCGCCAGCGGCTTTTGGGATAGGAGAGAAATGGCAGCCCGAAAAGATCCATTTCCGCCAAAATGACAAGACCATAGGAAGCTTCGTGACGAAGCTTCCCGCAGAGGCGTTGATCTTGGTCGGGGAATGGCTATAAAGCATCCCTCATCACCCTTTTCCGAATGTGCGCGGAACAGGTCTGACGCTGTGCGCACCTCCATTTGACGTCAGCCCGAAGGACAGCCATGAACAAGGGCTTATCGCGACCCAAAAACCAGATCCGCTGCCTGCTGCTGGAGGGAATCTCACCGACTGCGCACGGCGTTCTGGAGGATGCCGGTTACAGCAACATCGAGCACATCCCGACAGCTCTCGACCAGTCGGCCCTGATTGAAGCGCTGAAAGGGGTGCATATGCTGGGCATCCGCTCACGCTCCCAACTCACACAGGAAGTGATCGATGCGGCGGACACCCTGGTCGCCGTCGGCTGCTTCTCGGTCGGCACCAATCAGGTCGATCTGGACGCGGCCTCCCACCGTGGCATCCCGGTCTTCAATGCCCCCTTCTCCAACACCCGCAGCGTGGCGGAACTGACCATTGCCGAGATCGTCATGCTGATGCGCGGGACCTTTACCAAATCCTCCGCGGCGCACGGCGGGCGCTGGTTCAAGTCCGCCGCCGGCAGCCGCGAAGTCCGCGGCAAGACCCTGGGTATCATCGGTTACGGCAACATCGGCTCTCAGCTCGCGATGCTGGCCGAAGCCATGGGCATAGCCGTCATCTATTATGACCGGGCCGACAAGCTGCGCCACGGCAACACCATGCCGACCGCGACCCTCCAGGATCTGCTGGAGCGCGCGGATGTGGTCTCTCTGCATCTGCCGGAAACCCCGGACACCAGAAATATCTTCGGCGAGAAAGAAATCCGCGCCATGAAGCCGGGCAGCTTCCTGCTCAACAATGCCCGCGGCACCCTGCTGGATATCGATGCTCTCGCCACGGCCCTGCGCGACGGACATCTTGCCGGCGCCGCCGTCGACGTCTTTCCCACGGAACCGAAGTCGAACAAGGAAGAATTCGCCAGCGCTCTGCGCGGTCTCGACAATGTCATCCTGACCCCGCATGTCGGCGGCTCGACTGAAGAAGCGCAGGAGCGCATTGGCGAGGAAGTGGCCCGCAAGTTCGTCGAGTATTCCGATGTCGGCTCGACCGTCGGTGCGGTGAACTTTCCCGAGGTTCAGTTGTCGGGCGGTGGATCCGCTACCCGTTTCATTCAGGTTCAGCGCAACGCGCCCGGAGAGCTGGGCAAGCTCAACAAGGTCTTCGCCAACCGCAAGATCAACATCCTTGCCCAGCATTACCAGACCAACGGCGAAATCGGTTATGTCGTTCTGGACGCCGAAGGGCAGGTCGAGGGCGCTTTCGAACTTCTGACCGAAATCCGCGCACTTTCCGGAACAATCCGCGCCCGCCTGCTGAACCGGGTATAAAAAACACCGGCCCGGATCGAACGTCTTCGATCCGGGCCGGTTCAATGATATGCAGCCGCTTAAGGCGCGCCGGAGCTGATATCAGCCCCGCCGTTCGACCATCAGCTTCTTGATCTCCGCAATGGCCTTGGCCGGATTGAGGCTCTTCGGGCAGGTACGGGTGCAGTTCATGATGGTGTGACAGCGATAGAGCCGGAAGGGATCTTCCAGATTGTCGAGGCGGCTGCCGGTTTCTTCGTCGCGGCTGTCGACGATCCAGCGGTAGGCCTGCAGCAGGATCGCCGGACCGAGATAGCGGTCGCCGTTCCACCAGTAGCTGGGGCAGGAGGTCGAACAGCAGAAACAGAGGATGCATTCCCACAGACCGTCGAGCTTGTCGCGGTCTTCCGGGCTCTGCAGGCGCTCGCGTTCCGGCGCCGAAGACGTCGTTTTCAGCCAGGGTTCGATCGAGGTGTACTGCGCATAGACGTGATTGAGGTCGGGCACCAGATCCTTGACCACCGGCAGATGCGGCAGCGGATAGACCTTGATCTCGTCCTCGACGTCGCTGATGTACTTGGTACAGGCCAGCGTATTGGTCCCGTCGATGTTCATCGCACAGGAACCGCAGACACCTTCCCGGCAGGAGCGGCGGAAAGTCAGGGTCGAGTCCGTCTCGTTCTTGATCTTGATCAGGGCATCCAGGACCATCGGTCCGCAGTCGTCCAGATCGACCTGATAGGTATCGATGCTGGGATTGGCCTCGTCATCCGGATTCCAGCGATAGACCTTGAAGGTTTTCACGTTGCTCCCGGAACCGGAGCCTGTGGTCGGATGCGACTGTCCGCCTTTGGGCTTCGAGTTGGCCGGCAGGGCAAATTCAGCCATCGATTTCTCCTTACGCCTTCTACTCTTTACGCTCTTTGATAAAACGACAGCCGTTAATAAACCCGTGCTTTAGGCGGGAAGGTCTGGACTTCGTTCGACAGCGTGTTCAGCTGGACCGGCCGGTATTCGAAGCTCACCTTGCCGTTCTCGTCACAGGCCGCCAGGGTATGCTTCATCCATTCATCGTCGTTCCGGTCAGGGAAATCCTCGCGTGCATGCGCGCCGCGGCTTTCCTCGCGGTTGGCCGCCGAAGACATGGTCACCGACGCCTGATACATCAGGTTGTCCAGTTCGAGAGCCTCGACCAGATCCGAATTCCAGATCATCGAGCGGTCCTTGATCCCCAGCGCATCGCGCTTGTCCCAGACCGCGGCCAGACCCTCGACACCTTCGCGCAGCACTTCACCGGTCCGGAAGACGGCCGCGTGGTTCTGCATCGATTTCTGCATCTCGAGACGCAGCGCAGCGGTTGGAATCTCGCCTTTGGCATGACGGGCCTTGTCCAGACGGGAGAGTGAGAAGTCGGCTGAGTCCGCAGGCAGCGGCCGATGGGCCTGGCCCGGCTTGATCAGCTCGGCGCAGCGCTTTGCGGCGGAACGGCCGAAGACCACCAGATCGAGCAGCGAATTGGACCCCAGACGGTTCGCCCCGTGGACGGAGACGCAGGCGGCTTCGCCGATCGCCATCAATCCGGGAACGATGGTGTTGGGATCGCCGTCTTTCGAGGTCACGACCTCGCCGCTGTAGAGTGCCGGAACGCCGCCCATGTTGTAGTGACAGGTCGGCAGCACGGGAATCGGCTCCTTGGTCACGTCGACACCGGCGAAGATCCGTGCGGTTTCGGCAATGCCCGGCAGACGCTGGTTGATCAGGTTCGGGTCCAGATGCTCGATGTGCAGATGGATATGGTCGTTGCCCGCCCCGACCCCGCGTCCGTCGCGGATCTCCATGGTCATGGCGCGGCTGACCACGTCACGGCTGGCCAGATCCTTGGCGCTGGGCGCATAGCGCTCCATGAAGCGCTCGCCTTCCGAGTTGGTCAGATAGCCGCCTTCACCACGCACGCCCTCGGTGATCAGACAGCCTGCACCGTAGATCCCGGTTGGATGGAACTGTACGAATTCCATGTCCTGGCAATAGAGGCCGGCACGCAAGGCCATACCGCTGCCGTCACCGGTGCAGGTGTGCGCACCGGTGCAGGAGAAATAGGCCCGGCCATAGCCGCCGGTCGCCAGAATGACCTGATGAGCCCGGAAACGATGGATCGTGCCGTCATCCAGGTTCCAGGCGATCACACCGCGGCAGGCCCCGTCTTCCATGATCAGGTCGATGGCGAAGTATTCAATGAAGAACTCGGCGTTGCGGCGCAGACTCTGCTGATAGAGCGTATGCAGCATGGCGTGACCGGTCCGGTCGGCCGCCGCGCAGGTTCGCTGTGCGATGCCTTCGCCAAAGCGTGTGGTCATGCCACCGAAAGGCCGCTGATAGATCTTGCCGTCCTCGGTCCGGCTGAAGGGCATGCCGTAGTGTTCCAGCTCGATGATCGAAGGCACCGCCTCACGCACCATGTATTCGATCGCATCCTGATCGCCCAGCCAGTCCGACCCCTTCACGGTGTCGTACATGTGCCAGCGCCAGTCATCCTCGCCCATGTTGCCGAGCGAAGCGGAAATCCCGCCCTGTGCCGCAACGGTGTGGCTGCGTGTCGGGAAGACCTTGGTGATGCAGGCGGTCTTCAGGCCCGCTTCGGCCAGACCCAGTGTGGCGCGCAGGCCCGCGCCACCGGCGCCGATGACAACCACGTCATAGGTGTGATCGACAATGTCGTAGGCAGGGGCAGCAGAAGCGCCGCTTGAGGAATAGGCTCCGGCGGAACTCATGGTTTAACCCTCGAAAAGCAGAGATAAAACGGAAAGGATACCGATCAGCGCCAGCACGATACAGGCGCCCTTGATCAGCACCAGGCTAACGATCTTCAAACCTTCGCGGTGAACGTAATCCTCGATCACCACCTGAAGCCCGAGGTAGGCATGAAAGAATGTCGCGGTGATCAGCAGAATGAAAAGACCCGCGGTCACGGGAGAACCAATCCAGGCCGTCATCGCCGCATGATCCGCGCCGACGTGGCCAACAATCGCGATCGCGAACCACAGCGTCAGCGGCACGAGGGCAACCGCCGTCAAGCGTTGCGACCACCAGTGCGACACACCATCCCTGGCGGCGCCCAGTCCGCGAACCCGGCCGATTGGGGAGCGTTGCGACATCAGACGCCTCCTCCGAAATAACCGGCCAGCCAGGAAATGATTGTCAGCGCGAAGCCGCCAGCCACCGCCAGCCAGCCCGAACGATAGACGTCCGGCAATTCCAGCCCGTAGCCACCGTCCCAGAAGAGATGCCGGATCCCGTTGCACAGATGATAGAACAGCGCGAAGGTCCAGCCGAACAGCAGGAGCAGACCAAACCACGAGCCGATCAGGCCCTGGGCCTGTGCAAAAGACTCCGGTCCGTTCGCGGCAGCGGCCAGCCAGTAGATCAGAAGCAGGGTACCGAGCGCGAGCGCGATCCCGGTTCCTCGATGAAGAATGGATAAGACCGATGTCAGCTGCGGCCGGTAGACCTGCAGATGCGGCGACAGAGGCCGATTCGTGGTTGCCATGGATTACTCTTCCCGACTCGAGGACGCGCTGACTCCAGCTTACAAGTTCAATACTATACTGAAGTCTCAATGCCGGGACTGATTTAGACCCCGAGGCAACATTAGTCAACTTGCACCCGGTCGAAACGCAGCCGAATCTGCTGCGGTGCAACAGGAATGATTATCATTTGCGCTACAGGAAAATCCTGCACCACAAAATCTTGTGGAAATTGATATTTTCCGCGTGTTGCACCGCACGCACTGTGGATAACACTGTGCAAAAGATGGGGAAGTTATGTGAAACAACGGCTATTCCATGCACAACTTTTTCGACAACATCCGAAATGCCCGTATTGTAAAACCTGGTTAAAAAAGCGAACCTTTTCTTGCACGCGGAAGCGTTGAAACAGTTTCAGACCAGCCTTTCTTTCGGTTCGCCGCGAGACAGCTTTTTGAGGCGGTTTCAGGGGTAACGGTCCCTTCGAGGGCTGTTTGCCCGGCGGTCGAAGCGATGGTCCTTCACAGGATGCCGTTTCGATGTCGGAGGTGCGGAAGGCTCACGCCTCGCTCTTCCGGTCGGGGTCATTTCTTCGCCTGGCGACGGGATGGCCGCGTTGACGGACTTGGTTTCTCTTCGGAGAAGTGGAAAGGGTCCAGGTTTCACAAGGTCCCAGACCTTGTGGGGCTGACTGAACGGAGGCTTTCGGGTGTTCGTTCTGGCGGGGCTCTGGAAATGCCGGCCTTCGGGACGGCACTGGTTCGGCAGGTTCTGGAATGCGGTTACGGATCTCTGGTTCGCCCGCAGACTGAGACACCGGAAGTTTGAAAAGTTGAGCTGGCATCCTCGACAGGGTGTTGGAGAGCCTTCGGGCTCGAGTGTCAGGACAATGTCGGTGTCGGCTTCGCCAGGTCTGATATCCAGCGTCCGGATACGTAAACGCCCAGCCGCTTTCGGGTGCTGGGCCGTAAGGCTCTCGAAGCGTCGGGCTGCGTCCCTCACCGGATGCAACGCAGTGGGCTCGCCCC
>Ga0214472_10002200_pt1 | contig 21177 bp, 15 predicted proteins | sample RVTome_6_FD_207662 | JGI IMG/M metagenome (GOLD analysis project Ga0214472, IMG submission 207662) | Soil microbial communities from uranium-contaminated site in the Upper Colorado River Basin, Wyoming, United States - RVT140D175 | ecosystem: Environmental > Terrestrial > Soil > Contaminated >...
CCAGGCGATGCCGGGAGGCCACGAAGATGCAGCGCAGGTTGCGGCCACCGCGAGCGATGGAGAGGTCGTTCCGCCACTCGAAGCGGAAATCGGGGTGTTGGGGAGGTTCGCGAGGAGCATAGATACAGGGGAAGCCCACGCGGTTGAGCGCCATGACGACATAGCTGGCGCTGGGTCGGTTGCCGAGCTGGCAGAGGGCCTGGTTCTGGACCCTGGGCTCATCGACGAGCACCATTACCGGCTCCGCGTGGTCGCACACGAGCGTCTCGAGGAGGAGGAGATCGTCGCAGACCCCGGCCATGCTCCGCAGGCCGCCGATCGGATTCTCGAGGTGGTACAGCAACCCGTAGCAGAAGACGACCTCGAACCGGCCCAACGGCTCCAGCGATTGGTGATCGAGATCGACGAGCCGTGTCTCGACGCCAGGGCATCGTCGTCGGAAGCCCGCGAGGTTGGCCTCACGGCCGTCGACGCCGGTGACTGAGCACCCTCGTTCCACGAAGAACCGCGCGAGATGCCCCACCCCACAGCCCACATCCAGGACCCGTCGGCGCTCGAGAAAGAGGCTGAGCGAGGCGAGGTGCTCGAGGCGCGCATGGTTGATCTCCAGAGCGGCCGGCGTCTCGAACGCCTCAGCCCCTCCGCCCTCCGGCACCGCCTCAACCGACAGGTCCCGGTGAACGACGGCGACCGGGTACCGGTCGACCTTGACACCCTCTCGCACCCTATCCTCCGACCCGCGCTGCCAAGCGGGAGCCCTCATCCGAGTGGATTCGACCACGAGGGGGCAGGGTCACGTCAAGCGGCGGGATGACCAGCGCAACGTAAGCGTCCGGCGGTCCCATGGGGGATGCCTGGCGGTCGGGGCTGCGACGGCAGGAGGGATGGGCGGCCGCCGCGTTCAGCTCGACAAGCGGCTCGGGCGCTGCGAGTGAGGCGGCCGCGATGGGGTGGGCCGACCGGCCGGGGCGCAAGTGGTCGGGCGCGCGAGGAGGGAGACGCGTCCCCTCAGGCTCCGACGGGGCGAGCAGCGCGCGGGGGGTGCTTTGCGACTACGGTCCCTGCGGATTCTCCGGTGAGGTCGTGGGCGCCCGCCAGCGGTGGGGCAGCAGCTCCTCGAGGCGGTCGGCGTCCCATCCCGCGCCGAGTTTGTGCAGCACCCCCGTCAGGTACGGCAGTGGCGGGACTCCATACTGCGCGCAGGTTCGCATCAGACTGTAGAGGGTGGCGACGCGCCGCGCCGCATCGTGCGAGCCGGCGAAGAGGTAGTTGCGCCGACCTAGAGCGATGCTGCGCAGTTGCTGCTCGGCGATGTTGTTGTGCAGTCCCACTCGCCCGTCCTCCACGAAGCGCGTCAGCGCCTCCCAGTGGTTGAGGGCGTAGGCCGAGGCCTTTGCGATCTCGCTGCTCGGCGGTTCGGCAGCGCTCGTGGTGATGAACCAGCGCTTGAGCTTCTCGAGAACCGGGACGGAACGTTCCTTGCGAAGCTCGACTCGGGCCTCGGGTGTCAGATTCTGCATGTCCGCAAGATGCTCGAACCGGAAGAGTCGGCCGATGAGCTTAAGCGGCCAGGCGACCCGGAAGTCCGTCTCCTGCAGGGCCACGAGCGGGCGCCGGGCGTGCGACCAACACCCCAACTCGATGGCCGAGGCCACCTTTCCGTTGAAGAGTCGGTCGAAGACGTTCGAGGCATCCGCCTGGATGTAGCCCTTGCGCCCGGCGAGCAGCTTCCAGGGCCCGGACTGCCCTTCGCCGGTCGGGGTGTAGCTGAACACGACGTCGCGGCCATCGCCCACGCGGACCCAGATGGTGCCGCGGACCACGTTCTCGGGGCTCGTCGCGTCGAGCACCTTGAGGCCGGTGCCGTCCGTGGCCACGACATAGGCCCCCATGACCCGCCGCTCCAGGCAGCCGACGAGGGGTTCGACCAGCTCGCCGACCCCCCCCGTCCAGTCCGACAGCGTCGAGACCGGGATGTCTGCGCCGCTGCGGGCGTAGATGCCGCTCAGCCGATGCAGCGGGGTGTGGTCGGCGAACTTGCTCGTCACCACGTGGGCGAGCAGTGAGGCATCGGCGGCGCTGCGCTTGAGGACCTGCGGCGGCGCGGGGGCTGTCGTCACCCCCTCCTTGCAGGCGCCACAGGCGTACTTCTCGAGGTGGTGCTCGTGCTCGACGAAGTAGCCCGGGACGTACTCGAGCCGGCGGGTCACGTCCTCGCCCATCAGCTTCATCGGCCGGCCGCACTGCGGGCAGGTGCGCTCGGCCTCCGGGACCGCGATCTTGTGCGTGCGCCGTTCGACCCCGCGCGTCTGCCAGCCGGCTCCCTTCTTGCGCTGCTTCCCCTTCGCCTCGCCTCGCTCCTTCTCCGCCGCTTCGATCTCTCGGTCGAGCGCCGCGTCCGCCTTGGCTTCGGCCTCTGGATCGGACGCCTCCGGCTCCCCGGCCTGCCGGATCAGCTCCTCGAACAGCAGCTGCAGTTGTGCCGGGTCGATGCGCTCCGATTTCGTGCCCCGCCAGGCCCGGCGGAGCTTCGCCACAACAAGCTCGAGCTCGTGGGTCTTGACGAGCACGGCCTCGAGCGCCGCGAGGAGGAACGCCCAGGTCTCCTCGGTCTTTCCCTCGCGCAGCAGCGCCTGCGCCGACTCCCGGATCTGCGTGAGTGCCGGCAGCTCGCGCTTGGGCGGCGGGGTCTCCTTACCCGCAGTCGTGGTGGGGTCGTTCACCGACCGGCTCTCCTCTTGGCCGCGGCCTCCTCCTGCTTGCGGGCCCGGCGCCCGAGGAGGAGCAGCTGCGCGTTGGTGGCCATCAGCTCGGCCACCTCGCCCTTGTAGGCGTTGCCTTCCTCCACGCGCGCTTGGACGGTGTCGAGCAGCTCGTTCGGGACGTGCTCGACCCGCTTCTTGCCCTCGACCATGAAGGTCAGTGTCCAGGAGAGGTGAGGCTCTCCCTGGTGGCAGTGGCATCCCGGTGAGCCGCAGCGACGGCGGCTCTGGGCGAGCGAGCCCGGGAGCCCCTCCGTGGGAAGACGAAGGCTGGCGAGGATCTGCTTGCGTCGGACCTCGAGCGCCCGGAGGCGACTGAGCAGCTTCGCAAGTGTCATCGGACTGTATTAATACAGTATGTGAGCGCCCGTGTCAAGCCCTCCAGGAGAACGACGCGGGGCGAGGGGCGATCCCCTATGGGGCGGCGGCCGTTGCTGCCGCCGGGATCGGCTCGTGCGGCAGGCGCCGCCAGCGCTCGCGCCGGCGAGCGCCGCGCAGGTCCACTCCTTCGAGCATCAGGCCCAGATCGCCGGCGTCTAGCTCCACGTGGTGACGCCCAGACGCCGGCTGCGTCGGCAAGTGGAAGGTCCCTCGCTCGAGCCGCTTGTAGATCAACAGGTAGCCGGTCCGGTCCCAGGCCAAGAGCTTGATGCGATTGCGTCGACGGTTGAGGAAGACGAACAGATGCCCGTTAAGGGGATCCTGCTGGATGAGGCTGCGTGTCGTCGCCGCTAAGCCGTCGAAACCTTGGCGCAGGTCCACGGGATCAGCGGCGACGTAGATCCGGACCGACGCGGGGAGGGTCAGCACGCCGCCACTTCGCCGAGCACCATCAGGACACGCCGCAGGTCCTCCGCCTCGAAGCCACGAGGGACGTAGACGCGCCGGCCGTGGGCGAGCTCGATCTCGATCGGGGCACCGCTCCCACCCCTCTCCGGCTCCCCCTGCTGCTCCAGGAGTCGCACCGGATGGAAGCGCACCCCCTCGTCGGCCCCTCCCTCAAGCCGACTCACCCAGCGGGCCAGCCGCCTCGGCTCGACTCCATGCCGCCGCGCGAACCGCGCAAGCATCTCGCCGCTCCCCCGCCACGCCTCGACAAGAACACGCGCTTCGGCCTCCCGCCAGTACGGTCGCTCCGCCACCCGCCGAACATCCGCCCTCTTCGACATCGCTGCCTCCTTCCTCGCCCGCTCTTGGGCAAAGGAAGGATCGCGCCACCGGGCCCGCCGACGAAACATGGGAAGAGCGGACGCTTACAGCGCAACCGACCTGAGGGCCCCACCCGACGTTGACCGCCGAGACATCGGCCCGAGGACGGGGTCGCCAGACGGTTCCTGGGGAATCCCAGCAGCTCTAGCGAGGGCCGGAGCTGCTTTCCGTCGCGCTGCCGGCCGGGGCTTCGACCGGCTCGGGACGCGGTTCGGGAGGCCGGAGCGGCGTGGCCGGTATGGGGTACTCCAGCGTCGGGTTGGCCGGCCCGAGCTCCGTGGGGATCGGCTGTCCGTCCGGATCGGAGAACGGCGCCACCGGATAGACTTCCGAGGTTTCCGGCAGGGTCAAGGGGTCCCCCATCTGATCCGAGAATGGAGTGGCCACCCACCCCGGCGACGTCTCATCCGCGCTCTCCGAGGGGAGCGAGACCCTCAGCGACTCACCGCTCGGTCCCACCAGGGGGGTCGAGACCGTCTGGGCTGCGGGTGACTCTGCCGGGGGCGCTCCACCCACCAACGCTGGAATGCTGGCTAAAGAGCGGGGCACCTCTGGCTCGACTTCGAGGGCAGCCGTTTCATGGTCTTGCCCGTCATCGTCGGCCACCCAAGAGGGCTCCTCCTCGGGCACCAGGGCGCTGGCCGTATCCTCGCGAGGTCCGCGGTTCGCCTCGCTTTGCCGCTCGTTCGGCGCCCCCGAAAACGCGCTCGCCTCGATGATCAGCCGCGCCGGCCGCCCCGGAGCCGGCGGCACCGCGGCGTATCCGAGGCCCGATTCAGCCATCAGGCCGTCAACGACGGACTCCCAGGTTCCGGTCACCGTCATGGGGGGAAGCAATGGCCACGACGAGAGTGTCGGCAGTGGATCGCACTCTGCGCCCGTCTTGTCGCACAGGGTCAGGAGGACCCCGTCGAGGGGCAGTGGCGCCAGAATGCGGAGAGTGACAGTGGATCCCGCAAGGTCGACGGACACAGGAGCCGCCGGAGCGGCCCCCGTGGTCGCCGACATGAGTACGATCGCCAGGGACGCGAGCAAGTCAGTCAGCCTTCCTCGCGGTCGCGGTGGGTCACCGCAGCTCCCGCGCCGACTGGAACTTCACTGGCTGGATGTAGGGAGGCGACAGCGTGAAGTTCGCAATGTCGGCCTCGACCAGGATGGCGCCCGGGGGTCCATCGTGGGTCACCTTGGCGGTGCCCGTTTTGTTGCGGATGGTCCCGAGCGCAACCGTATTGGTCGCCTGGGTGCGCCCGCTGGGAACCGCAACGGTCGTCGTGCCCGCTGCCGTCCCATCGGTCTGAGTGAGTGTTACCGTTACGTTGACGGTGCCGTTCGTGGTGTTGAAGAACGAGTAGTAGGTGTTGTAGGTTCCGTTCGTGCTCCAGGCAGGGCTGTACATCGTTGTGTCCGAGACACTGACCGTGTAGCCCTGGGTCGATCCCGTGCTGTTGGTGATCTCAATCCAATGGCGGGTCGTCGTGGCCGTTCGGCTGGCCCGCTCGCCGGTCTGAGGGATTTCCGGGCTAAGGCCGGAAGTGTCACTCACTGTGAGCGGAGTCGTGCACGCGCCCCCGAAGTCGTAGTAGGTAACGGTGAGGTTGTTCCCCCAGGCACCCGTCGTGAGCTTGGTCTCCATGGAGTACGAGTTCCCAGACGTGCTGTCGAACAACCAGAAGAAGGTCGAGCCATTCGGGATCGAGCTCTGGACGATTCTTCCGTCCGGCACAATCACCGAAGGGAATCCACAAGTGGTGCCTTCAGCCAGTGCCAGAGTGGGCACGGCCAGCAAAGCCACAAGGCCGGCCACGACCATCCAAACAGCCGCTCTTTTCATCATCAACCCCCTTCTTGGAGTCCTGTTGTCCTTCACGGCAACCCACGACCCACACTCGCCCGTGGACCGAACGCCCTGGAGGGATGAGGCCCGCCGTTGCGACTTCTAGTTGATGTCTCTCGCACGGAATGCTACGGCCCACGTCCAAGCGTGTCAATGGCGTCGCCGACCATGGCCGACGGTTGTGACGCTGGTCACATCGGGCTTCTGGACAGGTCGAGAGACCGCGTTGCGGGACTGCATTACTCCCGCGCTGAAGTCATATCGTCGGAACCCTGGGTGCGTCGTGCGGAGCCAGGCGCGAGGTCGAGCCCATGGGATCCGGGGTGGTACCCTTGGCAACCATGCAGGAACGGTCATGAGCTTCAGGCTGGGCGTCAGGATTCTCGGGGCCATGGGTCTCGTCGGGGTGGCTGTATGTCCCGCCGACGCCCAGGTGCTCCCTCCGACACCACAGTTTCAGGTGAGTATGGACCTGGCAGTTGCGCTGAGGACGGGTGATCTGGAGAGAGCGGTCGATGTCGTCGCCCCGAAAGCCGTCATCATGTCGCCAGACGGTGCGATGCTCAATGGCCGCGAAGAGCTGACGACCGTCCTCAAGAACCTGTTCGGGTCCGGCACCGTCGAGCTCGCGATCTTCTCGCTGGAGTCCAGCGAGTCCGGACCGCTGGGCTTCGACGCCGGCAGCTACGACCTCACCTTCACACCCCGAAAGGGGGAGAAGAGGAAGGAGACGGGCCAGTACCTGGCGATCCTTCGCCGCGACGGCGAGGGCCGCTGGCGGGTGGTATACGGCATGTGGAATCGCACTCGTCCACCGGCGGACCCACCGCACTGAGTGGCCGGCTTCGCCGCCCGCACCTGGGGTCATGATGCGCGATGACACGCCTCTCTCCCACTTCGTTTGCCTGGAGTGTGGAAACCCGCTGACACCCAGCAGGCAGGGGAGCGGGGGGGGTGACGCCCTCTTGTGCCCGCGGTGTGGGAGCGCTTGGCCCTTCGTCGGTGGCATTCCCCGGTTTGTGGGCGTGGACAGCGATGCCGACTCCTTCGGCCACCAGTGGACCATCCATCGGCGAACGCAGCTGGACAGTTGCACCGGCCTGCCGCTGTCCCGGAGCCGGCTGTTTGGTGTCACCCGCTGGCCCGATGACCTTCAGGGACAGAGCATTCTCGAAGCCGGATCGGGCGCCGGGCGGTTCACCGAGGTCCTGGTGAGCACGGGCGCGCGGGTCTTCTCATTCGACCATTCCGCCGCGGTCGAGGCCAACTTCGCCAACAATGGCGTCGCCCCCAACCTCTGTCTCTTTCAGGGTGACATCTACCGGATCCCACTTCCTCGCGCGTCCTTCGATAAGGTGCTCTGTCTCGGAGTCCTCCAGCACACCCCGGACCCACGGGCCGCCTTCCGCAGCCTGGCGGAGTGTGTCAAGCCAGGAGGCGAGCTGGTCATCGACGTCTACGCGAAAAGGCTCACGACGACCCTCTCCTGGAAGTACCTGCTCCGGCCCCTGACGAAGCGCGTGGACCATCGCCGTCTCTACCGCCTGGTTGAGCGAACAGTCGACATCTTCCTGCCGGTCGCGAAGGGTGCACGGCGGCTCGGGGGCAGGGTCGGGGCCAGGCTCGTGCCCATCGTGGAGTATTCGCATCTGGGCCTGCCCGGAGCGCTGAACCGGGACTGGGCGATCCTTGACACGTTCGACATGTACGCTCCCGAACATGACCATGCCCAGACGCTTCGGGCGGTGAGACGCTGGTACCGGGATGTCGGCTGGGTGGACGTGCAGGTCGGCCCCGGACCGAACGGGGTGATCGGACGCGGCCGAAGACCGGTCGCAGGGGACGTGCGCGCATGATCGGCATGGCGGATGGCGACGACGTTTCCCCCAGAGCGTTATCGGAAAGCGGCGGTGCGCGCCTGCGCATCGTGGTCTGCAGCGATGCCTTCCTTCCCGCCACCCGCGAGGGCGGCCCGCCACTGAGCACCTTCAACCTCTGCCGCGCTCTCGCGGAGGCCGGAGCGGACGTGCGTGTGGTCACCACGAACCGGGACGGCGCCGGCCGGCTCGAGCTCAGAACCGACGAGTGGGTCGACAACGAAGGGATCCCGGTCTGGTACGCACGAAGCCTGCCCGGCCCCTACTATCCGGCACCGTCCGCGGCGCGCGCTCTCAAGGGAATGGCCGTCGACTGCATGATCGGGTCGGGAACCCTGTGGACCCACCTCGGATTCCTGGCGTGGCGAGCGGCACGTCGGCGTGGCGTGCCGTTTCTCCTGTACCCCCGCGGTCTGCTCGAACCGTGGGTCATGGCTCTCAAGCCGATCCGGAAGCGGGTGTACTGGGCCCTCGCGGGGAAGCGAATCGTGCGGGGAGCGGCCGTGGTCATTGCCCTCAGTGACCGTGAGCGGGGGACCATCGCCGCCCTCGCACCAGCGCGGCGTGTCGAGGTCATCCCGAATGGCGTGGAGATCAAGGACGCTTCGGGGGTCCCTCCCCGCTCGAGCCTCGCGGGATGGCTTCCGCAGCTCGGGCGACGTCCTTTCATGCTCTTTCTGGGCCGTATCCACGAGGTGAAGGGGCTCGGCCCCCTCATCGAATCCCTCGCCCGGCCCGTGCTGGCCGATGTGGATTTCGCCATGGTCTTCGCCGGCCCTGTGGACGACGAATACCGGACGCGTTTCGAGAGGCTCATCGTGAGCTCTCCCGCCCGAGATCGAATCGTCCTCGCCGGAGAGGTGAGCGGCCTCCGCAAGTCCGCCCTGCTGGCTCATGCCGCCGTGTTCGTGCTGCCTTCCTTCAGCGAAGGGCTGCCCATGGCCGCGCTCGAGGCGCTGGCGAGCGGATGTCCGGCGATCGTGAGCCCAGACTGCAACCTCCCCGAGGTAGCCGACGCGGGTGCCGGGCTGGTGGTCGAGCCGGATCCGGCGCGGCTTGCCGACGCGCTGGCTCTGGTTCTGACGCAGGACGAGCGGCGCCAGGCCATGTCAAGCCGCGCGAGGTGGCTCGCCCGTGAGCGCTTCAACTGGAAGACGATTGGCGCTCGTACCCTCTCACTCTGCCAGGAGGTGTCCCGGGCCGTCTGAGGCGACAGCGGGAGGGGTCCATGGCTGGTACCTCCGCGGTCAGTGCGTACGTCGCCAGACCACGCGGTTCACGTAGTCCACGTAGCTCAGCACGATCCGGACGACCTTGCGCGACACCCTCTCGACCGCGTAGTCGGGGACGGGGATTGGACGAGGGCCTTCACCGGCGTGGGCCCGCACCAACTCGACCGCCTGGAGCACCCGCTCGCGTCCCAGACCGGCCATCACCGCCACCGCCTCGTCCATCCCCTCCGGGCGCTCGTGGGCATCGCGGATCATCACCGCGGGGAACCCCAGGATCGCGGATTCTTCGCTCAGCGTCCCGCTGTCGGAGAGGACGCACGCCGCGTGCGTCTGAAGGCGGACATAGTCGGGGAACCCGAATGGCTTCAGGAACTCGACCCGTTGGTCGAGGGCCGCTGCCTTCTCCGCGCCCGCCTCCAGCCGCCGCCGGGTGCGGGGATGGGTCGAGACGATCACGCGCAGGCCCTGGTGGGCGGCCAGCGCATTCAGCGAGTCGAGCAGGCGCGCCAGCCTCTCGGGCGGGTCCACGTTCTCCTCGCGGTGAGCGCTCACCAGGAAGTATTGCCCGGGCTCGAGCCGCATCTCGTCCAGGACCCGGGACGCGTCGACCTTGGGGCGGTAGTGGGTGAGCACCTCGCGCATGGGCGAGCCGATCTTGATGACGGTCTCCGGCCGGAGGCCTTCGGCCAGGAGGTACCGGCGTGCGTGCTCGGTCAGCGGCAGGTTGATGTCGGCGAGATGGTCGACGAGTCGGCGGTTGATCTCCTCAGGGACGCGCTCGTCGAACGAGCGGTTCCCGGCCTCGAGGTGAAACACGGGGATCTGCCGGCGCTTGGCGGCGATCACTGCGAGACACGTGTTCGTGTCGCCGTAGAGGACGACCGCGTCTGGAGTCTCCCGGGCCAGGATCTCGTCCGCGCGGGCGATGATCAGCCCGATCGTCTCGGCCACCGTCTTCCCGACCGCGCCCAGGACGTGGTCGGGACGTCGAAGGCCCAGCTCCTCGAAGAAGAGCTGGTTGAGCTCGTAGTCGGAGTTCTGCCCCGAGTGGACGAGCACGTGCTCGGTGTGGGCGTCCAGCTCCGCGAGGGTGCGGCTCATCTTGATGACTTCCGGGCGCGTGCCCAGGATGGTCATCACCTTGAGGCGCTGCCGGTCCTCCTTCGGAGCCGCGGTCATCGGAGCAGCTCGCCGGCGTCGGGCGCCACCTGGTCCACCATGAGCTGATGCTGCCGAAGGAGAGCCCCGACCGCACCGGCCTCGATCACGGCGCTTGCCGAACTCAGCTCGCGGTCGAGCGGTGTGTCAAGGCCGAGGTCGGCCCCCCGGAGCTCGGGGAGCATGGGGGCGATCGCGTAGTGGCCGTCCCGCGCGAAGGCGTGGTGGCACTCCTCCTCGGAGACGAGCACTTCGTGCATTTTCTCCCCGGGCCGGATGCCCTGCTGGAGGATCTCGACGTCTCGCTCGCCGATGAGGGCATCGGCGAGGTCGATGATGCGGGCCGAGGGGCTCCTCGGGACCCAGGTCTCGCCGGGACGGCCCGCGCGCAGCACCGCGAAGACGGTGTCCACGGCCTGATCGAGGCTGAGCAGGAAACGGGTCATGTCCGGGACCGTCACCGTCACCGGTCCCCCGCGGCGGATCTGCTCGTGGAAGAGCGGGATCACCGACCCCCGGGAGGCGAGGACGTTGCCGTAGCGGACGCAGACGAAGCGCGTCTTCGGGACGAGGATGTTGGCGGAGACGAAAATCCGCTCCTGGATGGCCTTGGTCATGCCCATGACGTTGACGGGCATGCAGGCCTTGTCGGTCGAGACCCCCACGACGGTCTCGACGGGAAGGGCCTGCTCGCGGATCGCCCGGACGATGTTGACGGCCCCGGTGCAGTTGGTGAGGAGCGCCTGCTCCGGGAAATACTCGCAGGTGGGCACCTGCTTGAGAGCCGCGGCGTTGACGACGATGTCGGCGTCGCGCGCCGCCGATGCCACGTCGGCGAAGTCCCGCACGTCACCGATCCGGAACTCGAGGGCGCGCGTGAAGTTCTCGTAGATGACCTCGTCGGTGGTGGCGCCCTTGTGCAGGTAGGAGAGGCGCATTTCGTGCTGCTTGGCCTCGTCCCGCGAGAGGACGATGACCTTGCGGGGCGCGCCGAGGTCGCCGGAGAGGATGCGTCGCGTCAGGACCTGCCCGAGCGAGCCGGTGCCCCCGGTGATCAGGATTCGCTTCCCGTCCAGGATCATGTCGTCACTCCCCGCCGGTGCGCTTCCTGCGCCAGCTCCCGGAGCATCTCATCCCACGCCGGCGGCTGGTAGCCGGTGGCGGAGGCAAACGCGTCCGCGCAAAGGCTGCGGTCACAGGCCGGCTCGTCGACGGGCTCGACCTGGACGTCCTGGCGTCCCAGCACGCGGGCGAGGCGCGAGAGGAGCGTGAACTTGTCGATGGGCGCCGAGGCGACGTGGAAGAGCCCGGCGAGGTCGGGGTGTGCGACGAGCAGACGATCGACGAGACGCGCCATCTCGAGAGTTGTGAGGCCCGAGTATACGGCGCGCCGGTATCCCTTCACAGGGCCCCGGCTCGCGAGGAACCACTCCACCAGGCCCTGACGCCGGCCCTGCTCGAGGCCGATGATCGAGGTGCGGAGCGTGAGGTGGGGAGCGCCCACCTCCCCGAGAAGCTTGGTGCGCCCGTACGTGTCCACCGGGTCCGGGGGGTCGCTCTCGCGGTAGAGCCCCTTCCGTCCCGAGAAGACACAGTCGGTGCTGAAGTGAACGAGGCGCGCTCCGGCCACCGCACACAGCCGCGCCAGCCGGTGCGGGAAGACGGCGTTGACCTCGAGGGCCGGGAGGGGATCTTCCGACTCGGGACGCTGCTTGACGATGCCCACCGCGTTCACGACGGCCTCCGGCCGGAAGCGCGCAACCACCTCCACCACCTGGTCGAGATCGCGTACCTCCACGCTCCGGAACACCCGATCGTCGGTGCTCCAGCCGCCAGCGGAGGCTCCCGTCGCTACGACGACACTCGCGCTTGACGAGGTGTCGTCCGGGTGGCGCAGGGTCACTGCGACGTCGTGACGGGCGGACAGCTCGCGGTGGAGCTGATGCCCGAGCATGCCGTCGCCGCCGAGGATCAGGACGCGCACCGACGCTCCGCGACCGTCTCGGCCATCTCCTGCTCGACCCGGGTCACGAGAGCCTCACGGCCGAAGTGGGCCAGGTAGTACTCCCGCCCCCGCCGACCCAGCGCCTCTCGCACCTCGGCGGGCATCGCGTGGAGTTGCCGCACCCCCTCGGCGAGCGCGGACGGGTCCTCGGCGGGGCAGGTGAGGCCGGCCCCCGACTCCTCGACCAAGCGCGCCCCCTCCCCGCCGAGAGCGGCGAGGACGGGGCGGGCACAGGCGAGATAGGACTGGAGCTTGGTCGGGATGGTGAGCTCGAAGATCGGATCGCGGCGGAGCGTCACCAGGAGCACGTTGCCGAGGGCGAGGTAACGGGGCATGGCGGCGACGGGACGGGGTCCGAGGAGGTGGACGTTCCGCTCGAGCCCGAGCGCGCGCACCCGCTCCGCGACCCAGGCCTTGCGGTGGCCGTCACCCACGACCACCCAGTGGAGATCGGGGAGCTCCCGGAGTCGCCGGGCCGCCTCGAGGATTGTCTCGAAGGACTGGGCGGCCCCGATGTTGCCGGCAAAGAGCACCAGGAAGCCGCCCGGGACCTCCCGCCGCTCGGGGGCGTCCTCTTCGAGCTCGACCGGCTCGTAGAGGCCCTCCGCCCAGTTGGGCAGGTAGCGCACCCGCGCCGGCTCCGCCCCCACGGCCACGACGCGATCCACGAAACCTCGCGACTGGACGAGGACGCGGTCGCATCCCCGGTAGATGAAGCGCACCAGGCGGGCGACGGCCCGGAGCATGACCGCCGACCTCACGGCGCCCGTGGCGCTGAGGCTCTCCGGCCAGAGGTCCTGGACCCAGAGAAGCAGCGGCACTCGCTTGAGGCGGCGGAGCACCAGGGCCGGAATCCCGATCAGGATGGGCGAGGGCTCGTAGACGAAGAGGACGTCGAATGCACCCCGGCAGCGCAGGGGGCCGAGGAGGCTCGCGGAGAGCGTGAAGGAGAGGTAGTTGAGAGCGAGCCGCCAGGCTCGGTGGAGGCCGCGGGGCAGGAGCGGGACGCGGAGGATACGAACGCCATCGTGACGCTCCTCGGCGGGGCGAAACGGCCCATAGCCCGGATAGAGCCGTCCTGCGGGGTAGTTCGGCATTCCCGTCAGCACGGTCACGGCGTGGCCCCGTTCGACGAGGGCGAGGGCGAGGTCGTTGATCCGGAACGACTCCGGCCAGAAGTACTGCGTCAAGATCAGGACTCTCAATGGTTTCGTCCGGTGTCGACGACGGCCTACTGTAGTCGAGGCCTACGGAGCCGGCAAACGTGGTCGGCAGGCGCTCCGCCATGCGAGGATTCGCGACTCGCTCTGAACGGTCGCGTGCTCCCACGCACAGCCGCGCCGCCGCCCCGTTGTCCGGGCACGGGAGATGCATTCCACCTGCGCAGGCGCCGCGGGTCGGTATATGCTTCGGTCGCAAGAGCCGACACGATGACTGGACGGTCCCATCTCGCGTGGATCCTGGCGGTGGGCTCGGCCGTCGTGTCGCCCGGGTGCGGTCCTGTTTCGTCGCGCGGCGACGGAGACAGTCGTCATCGAGAGTCGTTCCCAGCGGCGATGGCCACCGTCCAGAGCACTCCACAACGTTACGGAAGGCTCGGCCTTCGGTTCGAGGCAAACGAGGGTCAGACCGCTCCTGATGTTCGGTACCTGTCGCGGGGCAGCGGCTACGTCCTCTTCCTGACCGACGACGGGCTGATGCTCTCGCTTCGTCGTCGCGACACGCAGCCGGAAGGGCGTGCGGTCGTCCGTCTGCGGCTCATCGGCTCCGCTCCCGACCCGCGTATTGTCACAGAGGAGCCGGTGCCCGGCCGCTCGCACTATCTCATCGGGGACGATCCAGAACGTTGGCATACCAACGTCTCTCACTACCGACGGGTTCGGTATGAAGAGATCTACCCCGGAATCGACGTGGTCTTCTATGGAACTCCTGATTTTTTCGAGCACGACTTCGTCGTCGCGCCAGGCGCCGACCCCGCAACGATCCGACTCAACCTGGAGGGAACGGATGGGCTCGAGATCGATCGGACCGGTGATCTGGTGCTCACGACCGCAGCCGGGCCCATCCGCCTCCTGAAGCCGCGCGTCTTCCAGGTCAGCGGTGGCGTGACCCATCCGATCGACGGAGCTTTCACGATCAGGGCGCCCGACGAGGTCGGGTTCGAGCTCGGCCCCTACGACCGCGCCCTGCCTCTGACGATCGACCCGGTTCTCGAGTACTCGAGCTATCTCGGAGGGAGCTTCGACGACGACGCCTTGGGGATCGCCGTCGATTCCTCGGGATACGCTTACGTGGTCGGGAGAACGGTGTCCGTGGACTTCCCGAGCGAGGGCCCTCTCCAGCCTCCCCTGGGCGGGCGCGATGCCTTCATCACCAAGGTCAGCCCCGATGGCACGAGCCTTGTTTACTCGACGTACCTCGGAGGCTCCGACCTCAGCGAAGAGCACGCCATTGGAGTTGCGGTCGATGCATCGGGGCGCGCATTCATCACGGGCACGACGAGCGCCACGGACTTCCCAACGACACCGAATGCCTACCAGTCGACCTGCAGCATTCCACCGTGGGGCAACTGCTTTGCGGCGTTTCTGACCGTGCTGAACGCCGAGGGCTCGTCGCTGGAGTACTCCACCTTCCTCTACGGCGGCTTCAACTTCGACACCATGACCGCCGGTTTCGACCGGGGGCTGGCGGTGGCGCTGGATCCCGTGGGCCACGCCTACGTGGCAGGTAGCTCCGCCTCGACCTCATTCCCCACGACGCCCGGGGTGCTCCAACCGTCCTTCGGAGGAGGCCGAGACGGCTTCATCGTGAAGATCGATCCGACCAAGGTCGGCGCCGAGTCCGTCGTCTACTCGACCTACCTTGGCGGCACGGGAACCGACGTGCCGTACGCAATCGCCGTTCATTCATCGGGGTCCGCCTACGTATGCGGCAATACCGATTCCCTGAACTTCCCACTGGTCAATCCCGTGCAGGCCGATCCGAAGGGAATCTATCCCAGCGAGGCTTTCATCGCTCGTCTCGATCCCGAAGCGGCTACCCTCGTCTACTCCACCTATCTCGGAGGGAGCGGGTCGGACACGTGCACAGCGATTGCCGTGGGTGTTGACGGTCGCGCAGTCGCCACGGGCCAGACCCAGTCCGACGACTTCCCCGTCGCCAACGCGCTTCAGCCCGCCCTCCAGGGCGGGAGCCTGGGCGACGCCTTCGTCACGAAGCTCGAGCCGACGGGCGGGGATTTCGTCTTCTCGACCTACATGGGCGGAGAAGTGCTCGACTACGGCGTGGGGGTCGCGATCGACGAAGGCGGGAGCATCCACGTGACTGGCGTCACGATGTCACTCGACTTCCCGGTCGTCTCGGGGGCGCCACAGACGCTGGCCGGAGGAAACCAGGACCCGTTCGTTTCGAAGATCGCCGGCGACGGATCCACCTTGCTCGCATCGACGTTCCTCGGCGGCTTCGGCAACGACTCGGCCACCGCCATCGGCACTCATGCCGGGGCCACGTACGTCGCGGGCTGGGTGACATCGACCGACTTTCCGGTGACGCCAGGGGCATTCCAGCTTCACAAGGCGGGGGGGATCCTCGACGGCTTCGTTGCCAAGGTATCTCACGAGGATCCCGGAGTGGCCGACCTCGCCGTCACGATCGATGCCGACCCCGGGCAGGTCGCTGTCTACGAGGTCGTCACCTACACGGTCACCGTCGTCAACCATGGCCCCGACGTCGCCACCGGTGCCGCGTTGGCGCTCGAGCCCGCCGAGTTGCCATGGGTCCATCCCGTGCCGTCCCAGGGCCTGTGCAAGATGGGGTGGAGAAAGCTCATCTGCGGCCTGGGGACGCTTGCCGTAGGCGCGCAGGCGACCCTGTCCTTCGACGTCCGGCTGCACGCCCCCGGCACTCACGTGGATACTGCAAGCGTGGCCGCCAATCAGGCGGATCCAGACTGGAGCGACAACTACGGCTCACAGACGACGGTGGCCGAACCTCTCGTCGCCGACCTCTCCATCACGAAGACGAACGGAGAAGGCACCGTCCTGGCGGGAGACGCGATCGTCTACACGATCGTGGTTTCGAACCCCGGGCCGAGGGCCGTATCCGAGGCCAGGGTGGTGGATGCCTTTCCCGCCGTCATCGAAGACGTGAGCTGGACGTGTTCGGTCGCCGGTGAAGGGCGCTGCCTGCCCGAGAGTGGGAACGGCAGCATCAGCATCCTTGTCGACCTATCGCCGGGAGGCTCCGCCACTCTCGTCGCGAGCGGCACAGTGAGCGCGACCGCAACCGGCGTCCTTGAGAACACGGCGTCCGTCGGACTGCCCGTGGTCTTCACTGACCTCAACCCCGCGGATAACACCGCCACTGATACCGACGCGATCCTCGCGCGCACCGACCTCTCCCTGACCAAGACCGACGAACGCGACAGCGCTTCCCCCGGCGACGCGATCAGCTACACCATCACCGTCTCCAACGCCGGTCCCAACCCCGTCAGTGGCGTCACCGTCTCGGACACCGCTCCCCCCGATCTCACCGGGGTGACCTGGACCTGTGCTCCCGCAGGGGCCGCCTCCTGCACCCCGAGCGGCTCGGGCGACATCGCCGACTCCGTCTCCCTCCCCGTCGGATCCTCGGTCACCTACACCCTCGACGGCACCCTCAGCGCCACCCCCGCCAGCCTCTCCAACACCGCCTCCGCAACGCTCCCCGGAGGCTACGGCGACCCCACCCCCGAGGACAGCTCCGCCACCGACACCGATGTCCTCCTCTGCGCGCCCCAGACCGGCGTCGTCCTCCCCGACGGCCGCCTCACATCCGCCTCGCTCGGCCCCGCCGCCACTCAGTGGTTCCTCCTCTCCACCGTCACCGGACACTCCTACTCCGTCGAGGTCCAGGACCCCACCGGAACCACCACCCTCGGCACCGCCACCCTCTTCCGCGGCTCAGACGGCTGCACCTTGACCTCCACCGCCACGGCCACCGACACCACCTCCATCGACCCCGCCGCTCCCACCACCTCCCTGCGCCTGAGCTTCACCTCCTCGGGAGACGATCCCCTCTACCGCCTCCAGTTCACCAACACCACCGGCTCCACCCTCGACTATTCTGTCTCCCTCGCCGAGACCACTCTGTTCTCCCCCGCCTGGAGCACCAACGGCTCCTACAACACCTACTACTCCTTCCAGAACACCACCTCGGCCGACCTCAACGGAACCCTCACCCTCTTCGACACCTCCGGCACCCTCCTCAGCTCCACCACCCTCGCCATCCCCGCCGGCACCACCAAGGCCACAAACACCGCCCTCCTCGGCACCACCCGCAACCGGACCGGCACCGCCCTCTTCACCCACGACGGTCCCCCCGGTGCCTTCCTCGTCGAGGCCGACATCGCCAACTTCACTCTCACCCCCGCATACGTACAGCCCGTCCGGTTCCGCACTGTGCGTGAGCGACGGTGAGCAACTGGAGGAGCGAGCTGTCACAGCCGGACGCAACCGCCAGGCGGGAGTCGAGGACCACTCGGACACGTTGGCGAAGCGCCCACCTCGTGTCTTCGTTGGCCTTCCGCCAGCTTCAGTGGGTCACCTGAACGCAAAACCCCACCTCTGATCTGTGGCTTGGAGCTGACCCCGGCGCCCCGCCGGTCGCAGTCCAGTTGGGCCATGTCGGAGTCCGTGACCTCGCCCAACGTTCCGCCCAGGGTCCTTCAGGGGTCCTGCGGCACTGACGACACTGGGCTCCCTCCAAGACCGTGAGGAGAGCCGAGCCTGGAGCAATCCTGTCTGGACTACAGACACGAGCTCGTCGGAGACACCGGGGGGGTAGTAGGTCAAACGGATCAAACTCGGCCCTTGGCTGAGGCATCGAATCCGTCCGGGCGCCGCCGACAACGGTCCACCCACGGGCATGTTCTTTGCAGCGCGTCGCCTCGAGTCAGCCTGTCTCGGCCAGACGGCTTGCACCAGGCGGATGCGGGGGGGGGAATTCGGATGAGCATCGAGCGAACCGAGTACGGGATCATCACACCCTTCTCCGCCGCCTCGACACCGTATGGATACTCGCTGACCAGCGCCGCGGCTCGAGGCAACTGGCGGAGAAACGGGTCGGGCCTGGGCAGTCCCCTGGGTTCCGCGGCCGGGCACTGGTACTGCCCCGGACCCAAGCGGGAAGGCACGGATTGCCGTTCTCGAGTGGAAGTGCACCCAGCAGGAGGGGCCTACTGTGACCAGACCCGTTAGCCTCCTCGCCGTCATGATTCTGACGCTCGTGGTGAGCGTCCCGGCCCTGGAGGCTGGGTTCGCGACGGCGGCCAACTACTGGTCAGGGACAACTCCCCGGTCCGTGGCCAGAGGAGACTTCGACAGAGACGGCAAACCGGATCTCGTCGTTGCCAACTCTGGCTCTGATGACGTGTCGATCCTGCTCGGCAACGGTGACGGCACGCTGCAGGCGGCCGTCAACTCTGGGGCAGGCACAGGGCCCTCCTCTGTCGTGGTGCGGGACTTCAATGGAGACGCCAAGTGGGATCTCGCCGTTGCCAACGTGGGCTCAAATAATGCGTCGATCCTGCTGGGCAATGGCAACGGCACGTTTCAGGCTGCGGTCAGCTACGGGGCAGGGACAAGTCCCGCCTCCGTTGCTGCGGGGGACTTCAATGGGGATGGGAAGGAGGACCTCGCGGTTGCGAACGCGGGGTCAAACGATGCGTCGATCCTGCTGGGCAACGGGAACGGCACGTTCCAGGCGGCAGTCAACTACGGGGCAGGGACAAGTCCCGTCTCGGTTGCCGCGGCGGACCTTAACGGGGACGGCAAGCCGGACCTCGCCGTAGCCAACGCGGACTCCAACAATGTGTCGATCTTGCTGGGTAACGGAAACGGGACGTTCCAGGCTGCAGTCAACTACGGGGCAGGGACAAGTCCCATCTCGGTTGCCGCGGCGGACCTTAACGGGGACGGCAAGCCGGATCTTGCCATCGCCAACTCCGGGTCCGACAACGCCTCGATCCTCCTGGGCAATGGTGATGGGACGTTCCAAGCGGCGATCGACTACGGGGCGGGGACAGGTCCCGGCTCCGTCGCTGTAGGGGACTTCGACGGGGACGGCAGGCAGGATCTGGCCGTCGCGAACTCCGCGTCCGACAACGCCTCGATCCTCCTGGGCAACGGTGATGGGGGCCTTCCAGGCGGCGGTCGACTACGGGGCAGGGGCAGGACCCTCCTCTGTCGTCGTGGGGGACTTCGACCGGGACGGCAAACCGGATCTCGCCGTCGCGAACGGACTCTCGCACGACGTCAGGCGTTCTTCTCAACGACAGCAGCGACACCGTCTGTGCCTGTGAAGCGTCGATCAGCTACGGGGTGGGGTCTGGTCCCCGCTCCGTTGCCGTGGGGGACTTCAATGGGGACGCCACGCCGGATCTGGCCGTCGCGAACGGGCAGTCCAACAACGTCTCAATACTGTCGAGCAATGGGAATGGGACTTTCCAGACGGCCGTCAATTACGGAGTGGGGACAGATCCCCTCGGCGTTGCCGCGGGGGACTTCAACCAGGACGGCAAGCTGGACCTCGTCGTGGGCTACGCCAACGACAACAGGGTGACGATTCTGCTGGGCGATGGGAACGGCAGCTTTCTGGGGGGCGGGTACCTTACGGCGGGGACGAATGCTCATTCCGTCGCCGTGGGAGACTTCAACGGTGACGGTAAGCAAGATGTGGCAGTCGCGAACGGTGGCTCCAACAACGTGTCGATCCTGTTGGGCAATGGGGACGGCACCTTCCAGGCGGCGGTCGCGTACGCGGCGGGGACAAATCCCTATTCTCAAGTCGTGGCTGACTTCAACGGCGACGGCAAGGAGGATCTTGCGGTCGCGAACCCTGGATCCAACAACGTCTCGATCCTTCTGGGAAACGGGCTCGGGGCTTTCCAACCGGCCGTCACCTACGCGGTGGGCACATCCCCCCGCTCCGTTGCCGTGGGAGACTTCAACGAGGACGGCAGGCTGGATCTGGCCGTCGCGAACGATCAATCAGACGATGTCTCGATACTGCTTGGCAACGGGGACGGAACCTTCCTGACGCCGGTCAACTATGGGGCGGTGAACGTTCCGTATTCTGTCGCCGTAGGGGACCTCAACGGGGACGGCACGCAGGATCTTGCGGTCGCGAATCACAACGCCGGGGCCGACGATGTCTCGATTCTGCTAGGCAATGGGGACGGGTCTTTTCAAGCGGCGATCAACTACCCAGCCGAGGGAGGTGCGAGTTCAATAGCCCTCGGGGACTTCAACGGGGACGGAAAGCCGGATGTTGCTGTCTCGAACGAATACTCCGGCAACGTTTCAGTCTTCCTGAACAAGCGCGACGGGGTTCTCCACGGTGCAGTCAACTACGATACACCCGACCCGCAGCACCTGGCCGTCGGGGATTTCAATGTCGATGGCAAGCAAGATCTCGCTGTCGCGAATGCGAACTTCAACAACGTGTCGATTCTGTTAGGGGACGGACTCGGAGCTTTCGCGGCTCCCGTTAACTATAGCGCAGGCACGGCACCCTACTCTGTTGCCGCAGGCGACCTCAATCGGGATGGCAAGCAAGATCTCGCCCTTGCGAACTACGGTTCCTACGATGTCTCAGTCCTGTTGGGCAATGGAGACGGAAGCTTCCAGGCTGCCGTCAACTTCCCGACGGGAATAGCAGCGAGATCTGTAGCCTTAGGAGATTTCAATCGAGACGGCCGTACGGATCTCGCCGTCGCAAATGGTGGTTCGAATAACGTGTCGGTCCTTCTCGGCAACGGGGACGGGAGCTTCCAGCCAGCGGTCAACTACTCGGTGGAGTCCCCTATGTCCATCGGCGTAGGGGACTTCAACAGAGACGGCGACCAAGATATCGCAACGGCCAACTACAGCACTGACAACGTGTCGATCCTGCTTGGCAACGGCGACGGGACCTTCCCGGCGCCTGTTGCCTATCCGGCGGGGGACAAACCGTTCTCTGTCACCGCCGAAGACTTCAACAGGGACGGCAAACTCGACCTGGCTGTTTCCAACTACGGGTCCCAAGATGTGTCTGTTCTGCTAGCCCAACTTCCGCAGTTCGC
>Ga0214472_10002201_pt1 | contig 21169 bp, 23 predicted proteins | sample RVTome_6_FD_207662 | JGI IMG/M metagenome (GOLD analysis project Ga0214472, IMG submission 207662) | Soil microbial communities from uranium-contaminated site in the Upper Colorado River Basin, Wyoming, United States - RVT140D175 | ecosystem: Environmental > Terrestrial > Soil > Contaminated >...
GATGTAGATGCCTGACGCGATGCGGATGTAATACGCCTGGTTGGCGATGTGCTTCTGGACGGCGTAGATCTGCTGCTGGCGCTTCTTGTCGTCCAGGATCCGGCGCGTGTTCAGGATCATGTCCGCGAGCGCCGGGTCCTTGACGTGGCTCTGGTTCTTGGGCTCGCCAGGCAGGTACTGGGCCATGAAGTTCCAGGGGTCGAGGGCGGGGAACTGCGGGCCCATCATCATCCCGTCCTGCTTGCCCTGGTAGGCGGTGGCGAAGTAGGCCGCGTAGGGCTTCTCCACCACCTTGACCTCCACCCCGATGTCCTTCCAAAACTTGACCGCCATCTGGACGGCGTCGATCAGCTCCTGGGAGCCGTAGGTCGCGTACTCGAGCGTGGTGCTAAAGCCGCCGACGTGGCCGGCCTCGGCCAACAAGCGCTTGGCCTCCGTCGGGTTGTACGCGTCCCACTTGAGCCCATCGCCGAGCTGGTCATAGGGGATGGCCAGGTTGATGAGCCCAGCCGGGATGGGCGGGTTCATCACCCCGACTCCCTCCGCCGTCGCCGTCAGGATCGCCTTGCGGTCGATGGCCATGGAGAGAGCGCGGCGCACCCGGATGTCGCCGAAGGGCGCCTTGTCCGTGCGCATCCCGGCGTGGGTCATGACATTGGACGGGAACTCGACGTAGCGGAGCTTGGCCCGCTTGTCCTTGATGATCTTCCAGTCCTGGCGGCGGATCATCATCCCGGGGAACTCTGGGCCCGCGTCGATCTGGCCCGTCACGAAGGCGGCCAGGCGCGCGGCCGGGTCGTTGAAGTCGATGCCCTCGATCCGCTGGATGTACGGGAGCCCCTTGACGAAGTAGTCGGGGTTGCGCACGAACGTGGTCCGCACCTTGGGCTCATGGCCCTCCAGCATCCATGGGCCGGTGCCGATCACGGCTTCCGGCTTCTTGAGGTCGGTGAACTTCTCCACCGCCTCGCGCGCCACGATGCACAGCGCCATCGGGTCGGCGAGGAAGTCGAGGAAGAAGGCGTTGGTCTCCTTGAGGGTGCACTTGACGGTGTGCTTGTCCACCACCTCGGTCTTGGCCAGGGTCGCCATCATGTGCTGGTTGGCATTGCCCTTGATGGTGGTGAAGCGGTCGAACGTGTACTTGACGTCCTCGGCGGTCAGTTCGCGCCCATCGACCGGGGGCTTCTTGTGCCACTTGACGCCCTTGCGGAGCTTGAAGACGTAGGTCTTGTCGTCGGACTGGCTCCAGGTCTCGGCGAGATCCCCCACGATCTCGAAAGTGCCCGGCTTCACGTCGGGGCCGGCCTTGTGCTTCAGGAGCCTGCTATGGGTGAAGGACAGGTTGATCATCGTGGTGTAGGACGACGTCAGATGGGGGTCGAAGTGCGGCGGCGTGTAGCCCCGGAAGCGGAACTCGCCCCCTGGCTTCGGGGTGGCCGCGCCGGCCGCCCGCGTGCCAATCACATACGGACCCGCCGCGGTGACCGCCAGGGCCGCGCCGCCGGCCTTGAGAAGCTCGCGCCGGCTCAGCCCAGCGCGAGGACGATCGGGAGACTCATGCATGACACCCTCCTCTTGATTTGGGTGGACGCTTCCGCCGTATCCAGAAGAACCACCAAGTCACCGACACTATTCCAACGACGCGATGCGTGAACCGGCTCCAGCCTGGAGAGTTGGCGGTCACCTTAAGGGAATGAGCGGAAAAGTCAAGAGAAGAATCGGGTGCCCACCCCCTTGGATCGCGCCGGACATCCTCTCGATCGCCACCGACCGGCTTGCGATCATCAGCGAGCGCGGCATCGAGGAGGCGCCGATTCAGGTGGGCGAGGTGCTCTCGCCGTCCGCCGCTACGCGTCGCTCCCTCGGCGCCAGCCACCCCGCCGCCGGCGCCCACCGGCCCCGGCCCGGTCCGATAATGAAGAGGGCTTTTTCGTGTCGTCGCGCGACAGCGCGATGCGCGAAAAAGGCGCGTTGAACGAAGCCGCCCGCCGACGGCCGCCGGGGCCGCCCACTATGGGAAATGATGGATCGAGAGGAGCGGGGGAAGCGCGGCGGGCCGGGGCGAGATGGCCGGAAGTCGGCGGCAGAGGCCATGTCGGGGATCTGGCGGGGCAATGATGAACAGGGGCAGAGTCGGCCCGGAAGCAAAACCGCGGCTCGCCGGCCGCCACTCAGGCTGGGCTCGCGTCCGCGGCGCGCCGACCTTATGTCGTCCGCGCGCCGCGACTCAGCATCACCGGGCGGAGCCCGGACACGCTGGCGGGGCGGCGCGGTTAGAGCAGCTTCTCCATGATGAGCGTGTCCACCCAGACGCGGCACCGCCGGCCGAGAGACTCTCCGGGGCCGGCCCCGCCGTCGGCCAATTTTCGCGCTGCCGCCACCTCCCGCCAGTGACCCGTCCCGGCCCGACGCTGAGCTCGGCCAGCCCGACCGCGCAGGGCGCCGTGCGCACGTGGGCCACTGTCAACGACATCACCCAGGAAGTCGCCGTGGCCCGCATCTACGACGGCGTGCACTCCCGCAACTCGACAGTCATCGGCTCGATGATGGGAAGGAAGATCGGCGAGCTCGCGGTCAAAAGCTTCCCCAAACCCGTGCGCTGATGCCGTGCCGTCGGCGAGGGGCGGCCGCTGGTGCCGGCGGCTACTCCTCGCGCGTCCGGTCGTGTCAGTGCGGCGCGCCGTGTGTCCGCGCGGTGCAGGGCTGCTGACCGGCCCTCACCCTCGATCAGCGACATCCCGCCTGCGACATCCCGCCTTGACACCTGCGCGAGGGGAGGCTAGCATCGCTGCGCGTTCATAATCTCGATCAGATCGTTCAGGATCCTGAACACGACCAAATCGTCCGGGACGCGCAGGGGGCCGAAAATGCCGGCGATCAGCACGGCGGTGGGACGTGCGATCGACGTGCTCGACGTCGTGGCGCGCGCACCGGACGGGCAGCGCGTGAGCGAGGTGGCCCGGCTGCTCGACCTTCCCAAGAGCTCGGTGTGGGGGATCCTGCGCACCCTCGAAGCCAAGGGCGTGGTCGTGCGCGACGCGGACAGCCAGCGCTACACGCTGGGCGCCCGGCTCCTCGAGGTCAGCGAGCGCGCCGGGCGAGATCCCGGGCTCCGGCAAGTCGCGCGGCCGTACCTCGTCCAGCTCGGCGAGGACACCGGCGAGCTCGCGTACCTCGCCATCGTCCGCGAGGAGCACGTTCTCTACCTCGACAAGGTCGAGTCGCGCCACCCCATCCGCTACATCGCGGAAGTCGGCACCCGGCGCCCCCTGCACTGCACGGCGACCGGCAAGCTGTACCTGTCCTTCCTCCCCGCCGAGGAGGCGCTCGAGCGCGCCCGGCGCAGCTCGCTGATGCCCTTCACGCGCTCGACGATCACCGACCCCGTGCGCCTGCGCCGCGAGCTCGGCGCGATCCGCGCGCGCGGCTACGCGGTGAGTCGTGAGGAGCTGCTGGAGGGCGTGATGGGCATCGCCGCGCCGATCCTCAGGGCCGGCGCGATGGCGGGTGCGCTCGTGGTGGCCGTGCTCACGTCCCGGGCCGAAGGCCGGGAGGAGCAGCTCGCCCGCATGGTGATCCGCCTCGCCCAGCAGGTGTCCGCGGCGCTCGCGCGCCAGGGCGGCCGGCGCGATGGCTGAAATCGTCTACGACGACCACTGGTTCGGCCCGCCGTGGCGGGAGCCGGAGGTCGCACTCCTCCTCCACGGGATCGCGGAGTCCGCTGACGCGTGGCGGCGGTGGGTGCCGCACCTGGCCACTCGGGTGCGGGTCGTGCGTCCCGATTTGCCCGGCTTCGGCCGCTCGCCGATGCCCCCGGCCGGATTCGACTGGTCGCCCCGCGCCTACGCGGTCGCCGTGGCGCGGCTGCTCGACCGCCTCGGGCTCGCGGCCGTGCACCTGATCGGCGCGAAGTACGGCGGGACCATCGCGATGCAGCTCGCGGCGGATTTCCCCGACCGCGTGCGCACGCTCGCCATCGTGAGCTCGCCGGTGGCGGCCGCGGCCACGGGCGCCCGTGTCGACCTCGGCACGTTTGCCGACCGCATCCGGCGTGACGGCGTGCGCGCGTGGGCGGCGGAGACGCAGCGCACGCGGCTCGGCCCCGACACCAGCGAGGCACAGATCCGCTGGTGGACGGACGGGCTGATGGCCCGCTCGCATCCCGAGGCGTGCATCGGCGCGACCGTGGCCGCCGGACGGCTCGACATCCGCGCCGCCCTGCCGCGCATCCAGGCGCCGACGCTCGTCTGCACCACCGAAGGCAGCGCGCTCCAGTCGGTCGACGCCGTCCGCGCGTGGGCGGCCACCATCCGGCGCGCCACGGTCCGCGTGCTGCCCGGCGCCGCCTACCACCTCGCGGCGGTGGAGCCGGAGACGTGCGCGCGCCTGGTCCTGGAGCACCTCGAGAAGGAAAGGAGACCGTCGTGCCCGGCCTGAACCTGTCGGACGGCGCCACCATTGTCTATGACGACTACGACTTCACGGAGCCGTGGAGGACCGCATCGCCCGTCGTGCTGGTGCACGGCTTCAGCAAGAACCGGCGCTTCTGGTACGAGTGGATCCCGGCCCTTGCGCGACGATACCGGGTGATCAACGTCGACCTGCGCGGTCACGGCGACTCCACGCTGCCGCCGCGCGACTTCACGATGGCGCTCGAGCCCTTCGCCGACGACCTTGCGGGCGTGCTCGACCGCCTCGGCCTGGACGCCGCCACGTTTGTGATGGCGGAGTTCTCGTCGTCCGTCGCCATCGACCTCGCCGCCCGCCACACCGCGCGTGTCAAGGCGCTCGTGCTTCCCGGCTTCGGCTACAACTGGCGCGCGAGCAAGGCCGTGGACTGGGAGGCGTGGGCACGCACGGCCGAGGGCGAAGGCTCGGAGGCGTGGGCGCGCCAGACCAATCATCTCCGCCTGCCGCCCACGTCGGACCCGGGGCTGCGCCAGTGGTACGTGACCCAGCAAGGCCGCGTCCCCGCGTGGCTGCTCGCCAAGGTATTCCGCTTCGCCGCCACCGTCGACCTCACCCCGCGCCTCGGCCACGTGAAGGCGCCCACGCTCGTGCTCACCGGCAGCGAGTCGCAGCAGGACCCCGTCGACAGCATCCGGCGCGGCGTGAAGCAGATGCCGAACGCGGAGCTGACCGTCTTCGCCGGGGCGCCCCTCAACGTCATGAACGCGCGCCCCGCCGACAGCATCGCGGCCACGCTCGCGTTCCTCGAGCGGCACGCCTAAGCGGCCCCATGCACCACCAAAGAAAGGACGTCCCGATGAAACGCTTCCTGTGCCTCGCGGTTTCGTGCCTTGTCGTCATGGCGTGGGCGCCCGCGGTCCCCGCCGCCGACATCACAGTCAAGATCGCCGACCACTTCCCGGCCGGCCACGTCATCCCCGCCACGCTCACCAAGCCCTGGATGGCCCGCGTGGAGGAGCTGACGGGCAAGAAGGTGAAGTTCACGCACTTCCCCGCCCAGCAGCTCGTGAAGCAGGTGGAAGCGCTCGGCGCCGTGCAGCGGAAGGTCGTTGACATCGCGCTCGTCAACCCCGGCCTCTTTCCCACCGAGTTCGCCCTGACCGGAGCGACGTTCCTGCCCAACGGCTACGACTCGGTGGTGCATGGCGGCAAGGCGCTCCGGCGGATGTACTCGCACAAGGCCGTGCAGGAAGAGCTGAAGAAGGCGGGCGTCCGCGTGCTCCTCATCGAGCCGCTCGACTCCTACGAGGCGATGACGGAGAAGCCGGTGAAGTCGCCGGCGGACCTGCGGGGCCTGAAAGTGCGCGCGGCGGGTGAGGCGCAGGTGGCGGCGGCGCGCGCGCTCGGCGGCACGCCGGTCACCATGGCCGCGCCCGAGATGTACACCGGCATGCAGCGCCGCACGCTCGACGGCCTGCTCTTCGCGTACAGCGTGGGGCGCTCGTACAAGCTCAACGAGGTGGTGAAGCACGGCACGGTGGGCGCGAACACCGGCTACGCCAACGTGATCTATGCGGTGAACGAGGCCGTGTGGAACAGCTGGCCGGCCGACGTCCGGGACGCCATGACGAAGGCGGCCGAGGAGATCCAGCCGCGCGCCTGGGCGGACCTCGACAAGGCCACGCAGGACTCCATCAACGCCTTCCGCGGCGCCGGGGTCACGATCACGGACGTGAGCAAGACCGCCGCGCGCAAGGAGTGGGTGGACGCGCTGCGCCCCGTGCGCGAGCAGTGGGCGGCGAGCATGAAGAGCCGCGGCCTCGCGGGCCCCGAGGTCCTGGAGGCCTGGGACAGGGCCCTCGCCGAGACCAAGTGATCGCCGCGACGCCTGTCCGCAAGAATGCTTGACCGCATCGACCGCGGCTGCCGTCTCGTCACGGCGGCGATCACGCTCGCGATGATGCTGCTCATCGTCGCGGACGCGATCGGCCGCAGCCTCCGCATCCCCGTCGCCGGCGCCGTGGAGATCACCGAGGAGTACCTGATGGTCGCGATCGTGTTCCTCGCCATGGGGTTCACGTATCGCGAGGGCCGCCACATCCGCATCGAGCTGTTCGAGCGGTGGCTGCCGTGGATCGGCGGCGTGTTCATGCGGATGATCGTCGCCGGCATCTCGCTCGTCTACTTCGCCCTCATCGCCTGGCAGGCCGCCGGCCAGACGCTGGAGGCCTTCCGCATCGACAAGCGATCGGCCAGCGAGCTCGCCTACCCCATGGGCCCCGCCTACGCGCTGGTGGTCGTCGGCGCGGTGCTCGTGTCGCTGTGGCTGCTCCGGGACATCGTCGACCTCGCCCGCGGCCACGTGCGCGAGCCGGGAGCGTACGCGTGAGCGTCGTCGGCCCCATCCTGTTACTGTTCGTCCTCTTCGTGATCGGCGCGCCGATCGGCATCGCCCTCGGCGTGGCGGGCGTGGTCGGCCTCTACCTCGTGGGCGGCATCGACGTTGTGCTGGGGCTCCTCGCCCTGAATCCCTATCGCGAGTCGGCCAGCTTCATCCTCTCGGCCGTCCCCATGTTCGTGCTGATGGCGGAGTTCTCGACGCGCGGTGGCCTCGCGCGCGACCTCTACCACGCCGCCTACAAGTGGACGGGGCACTGGCCGGGCGGGCTCGGCATGGCGGCCATCGCCTCGTCGGCCGTCATGGGGGCCATGTCGGGCGCGAGCACGGCCTCGGCGGCCGCCATCGCCGGCGCGAGCATGGACGAGATGACGCGCTACCGCTACGACCGCTCGTTCGCGGCCGGCACGATCGCGATGGGCGGCACCCTCGCGATCTTGATCCCGCCCAGCATCCCGATGGTCATCTACGGGGTGCAGACCGAGACGTCGATCGGCCAGTTGTTCATCGCCGGGATCATCCCCGGCATCGTCACCGCGATCCTGTATGGCATCGTGGTGTTCGGCTGGGTCCGCTTGCGCCCCGGCATCGCGCCGGCGGTGCCGAAATTCTCGACGCGCGAGCGGCTCGAGTCGCTCAAGCCGATCTGGACCGTCGTGAGCCTCGTCGTGCTCATCATCGGCGGCATGTACGCGGGGTTCTTCACGCCGACGGAGGCGGGCGCGGTGGGCGCGGCCGGCGCCCTGGCAATCACGGGCGCCATGCGGCGGCTGAGCCTCCGCGAGATCCTGCCCGCGCTCTACAACACGGCGATGACCACCACGATGATCATGACGATCGTCATCGGCGCCCACTTCTTCAGCTTCTTCCTTACCATGGCCGGCGTGACGCAGACCGTGAGCAGCGCGCTCACGTCGATGCCGCTGAACCCCGTCGCGACGCTGGTGTTCATGATCCTGCCGATTTACCTCGTCCTCGGGATGTTCATGGACAACGTCCCAATCCTGCTGCTCACCCTGCCGGTCATGATGCCCGCGGTGACCGCGATGGGCTTCGATCCTGTCTGGTTCGGCGTGATCGTGATCGCGATGGGCGAGGTCGGCCTGGTCACGCCGCCGGTCGGCCTCACCGTGTTCGTGGTGAGCGCGGTGGCCAAGGTGCCCCTCGACGCCGTGTTCCGCGGCGCCTTGCCGTTCCTGCTCGCCGAAGCCTTCATGCTCGCGCTGCTCATCGTCTTCCCCGGATTGGCCACCTGGCTGCCCGCGCTCATGCGCTGACGGAGGCTCTCATGAAGATCCTCGATCCCACGGCACCGAAACCCGCCCAGACCGCGGGCCCCGTCCCAGTACCCGCGCGGCTGCCCGGCGTGGCCGGACTGACGGCCGCCGTCCTCACCAACCGCTGGAAGAGCATGGACGTGATCGCCCGGCGGCTGGCCGAACACCTGCCCACCGAGCACGGCGTGAAGGACGTGCTGGTGGAGCCGGTGCCGCTGAACGGCGGCGCGCCGGAAGCCGTGCTGGCGCGTGTGGCAGCACGCGCGCACTTCGCCGTGGTGGGCCTCGCCAACTGAGGGTCCTGCACGGCGTGGAGTGTCCACGACCAAATCGAGCTGATCCGACGCGGCATCCCGGCCGTGGTCGTCGTCACGGGGCGCTTCCTGGCGCTCGCGGAGACCACGCGCCGGAGCGAGGGCGCGCCCGACGCGCCGATGATCCTGCTGCCCGACAGCGACAACCTGGAGTTCGACGGCCCCGCCGCGTGGGAGTCGGCGGCGGCGGTGGCGATCCGCGAGACCATCGCGCTCCTCGCCGCGAAGGGCGCCTGAGATGAGCGGGCCGCTGCGAGCGCCGGTGCACGAGGTGCCGGACGACGCCGAGGCGGTGTTCGAGTACACGATCGCGCAGGGCTGGTCGGACGGGCTGCCCGTCATCCCGCCCACGCCGGAGCGCGTCGCGCGCATGCTCGCGAGCACGTCGCGCCCGGGCGACGAGGTGGTGGCGCAGCTCAGCCCCCGGCGCGGCGACGCCACGGTCGAGCGCGTGGCGATCAACGCGGTGATGGCGGGCTGCGCGCCCGTGCACCTGCCGATCGTCCTCGCAGCGGTGGAGGCGGTCGCGGACCGCGCGTTCAACCTGCACGGGATCCAGGCCACGACCAATCCGGTCGGCCCGCTGGTGATCGTGAACGGTCCGGTGCGCCGGGCGGCGGGGGTCAATTGCGGGCGCGGCGCGCTCGGGCCCGGCCATCGCGCGAACGCCACCATCGGGCGCGCCCTGCGGCTGTGCCTGCTGAACATCGGCGGCGCCATCCCCGGGGAGGTCGACAAGGCGATCCTCGGCATGCCGGGCAAGTACACGTTCTGCCTCGGCGAGAACGAAGAGGAGAGCCCGTGGGAGCCGCTGCACGCCACCCGTGGGCTCTCGCCCGATGAGAGCGCGGTCACCGTGGTCGGCGCGCAGGGAACCAACAACCTGCTGATCCTCTCCGGCAATGCGGAGGATGCCCTGCATCTGGTGGCGGACGCGATGATGACGATGGGCAACAACAACGTCATCTCGGGCAACGGGACGCCGGTGGTGTTCTTCTCGCCCGGCCACGCGCGGCTGCTGGTCCAGCAGGGCTTTCCCACCCGGCGCTCGGTGCAGGCGTTCCTGTGGGAGCGCGCGCGCATCCCGGTGGAACGGTTTCCCGCGCGCGAGATCGTGCCGAGCAAGCCGATGGCGATCCGCACGTTGATCGACGGCAAGGTGTGCGCCGTGCGGCGGCCGGAGGACCTGCTCGTCGTCGTGGCGGGTGGGCCGGAGCCGTACCACATCACCTACTGCGCGGCGATCGGCGACTCCGTGGCGATCACCCGGCCGGTGCGCGGATGACGCTCGCGTCAGCGATCACCGAGGCGGCCGACCTCGATGCGGCCGTGGAGCTCTGCTACTCGCGCGGCTGGAGCGACGGGCTGCCTGTGATCCCGCCCACCCCCGCCGCCGTGGAGCGCGTGCTCGAGTACCTGGGCGGCGACCCCGCCCGCGTGATCGGCGTGGTGCCGCCACGCAACGGCATCGCCACCGTCGAGAAGGTCGCGGTCAACTGCGTGATGGCCGGCTGCCGGCCGGAGTACGTCCCGGTCGTGATCGCGGCGCTCGATGCGATGCTGGCGTCCGACTTCAACCTGCACGGCGTGCAGACCACCACCAACGGCTGCGCGCCGCTGGTGATGGTGAGCGGACCCGCGGTCCGCGAGCTGGGCTTCAACACCCGCGACTGCGCGCTGGGCCATGGCGCCCGAGCCAACGGCTCCATCGGACGCGCGGTGCGGCTGATCCTGTGGAATATCGGCGGTGGGTATCCGGGCGCGCCGTGCCGCACCACGCACGGCCACCCGGGCTACTGGAGCTTCTGCATCGCGGAGGACCCCGAGACCAATCCCTGGGAGCCGCTGCACGTCACGCGCGGCTTCGCCGCCGACGAGACCGTCGTCACCGTGGCCGCCGTGGACGCGCCGCACGCGACGAACACCGGAGCGCTCCTGAACCCGCCCGACGAGGTGCTGACGATCCTCGCCGATGCGATCGCGCGCCTGGGCAGCAACGGCGTGCTCGGCGGCGACACGGTGCTGGCGCTCGGGCCCATGGCGGCGACCTGCCTCGCGCGGTCCGGCCTGGGCAAGGCCGACGTCGCGGCCGAGCTCGTGCGCCGCGCGACGCGCCCGGTGACCGAGCTGCGCCGCCATCGCTTCATCGAGCACCTGGCGCCCGACGAGTGGCGGCGCTTCGAGGCACTGCCGGACGACGCGGTGTTTCCGTACTTGCGGAGCCCCGAGCGGCTGGTGATACTCGTCACCGGGAGCTGGGGCGCCATCGGTGGCTACGGCGCCGTGTGCCCCGGCTGGGGCCACTTCGGCGGCCACGCGCAGAGCCGCGCCGTGCACGTTCGGCGCGCGTCGGAAGGGAGGACCTGATGACGATTCGGATCGTCGATCCCGTGGGTGAGGTGGCTCCGGTCGCGCACCTCGCGCCCCGGCCGATGAAGAGCCTTGCCGGCGCCCGCATCGGCTACGTGTTCAACCACCATCCGGCGGCGGTCCGGGTGTGGCGCGGGCTTGAGGACGAAATCGCGCGCCGCTTCGCGCCGCCGGCCGTGCATCGCGTGGACAAGCCGAACGTCTCGGTGCCCGCCGGACGGGCGGAGCTCGAGCGGCTCGCCGCCGCCGCCGACGTCGCGCTCGTGGGCGTGGGCGCCTGAGGCTCCTGCACGTCCGCCGCCGTGAGCGACGGAATCGCACTGATGGAGCTGGGCCGTCCGGTGGTCGTGGTGGTGCAGAAGGTCTTCGAACAGGCGGCGCTGACGCAGGCCACGCTGCTGGGCGGGCCGGCGCTGCCAATCTGCGCGTACCGGGAGCCGCTCCCGGGCGACACGGAAGCGTCCGATCACGAGCGGGCGCGCGAGGCGGTCGAGACCATCCTCGGCCTGCTCGCGCGCGCGGGAGGAGAGTGACATGCCAAACGTGACGTTCCTCGATCCAGCCGGGGTGCCGCGCATGCGCCTCGGCGCGCTGCCCGGGCCGCTGCCCACGCTGGAGGGCCGCGTGGTGGCGATCCTTAATAACAAGTGGAAGGCGATGGACCTCGTGGCCGAGCGCTTCGAGGCCGCGCTGCGCCGCGACCACGGCGTGCGCGACGTGCTGCACCGGACGATTCCGATCTCCGGTCCGGCGCCCGAGACGCTGCTGGAAGAGATCGGGACGCGCGCCGACGTGGCGGTGGTCGGCCTCGCCAACTGAGGGTCCTGCACTGCGTGGAGTGTCCACGACACGACGGAATTGCTGAAGCGGGGCGTGCGGGCGACGGTGCTGGTGACCGAGCGGTTCCTCGAGCTGGCGCGCGCGACCTATGAGAGCCGCCAGCTCCCGGACGGGCCGCTGATCCTCATGCCGCGCACCGAGCAGACGGAGTACTCCGAGCGCGACACGATGGAGCGCATCACCGACCAGACGTTCGCGATGTTCGTGGCGGCGATGACCACGGCGGGGGCCGCGCGATGAAGCTGACGTCCGCCAGACACACGATCCCCGACGATCCGGAGGCGATCCAGGACTACCTCGCCGCGCGCGCGTGGGGCGACGGCCTGCCGGTGGTGGTGCCCACGCCCGAGCGCGTGGAGACCATGGTGGCGGGTGCGAGCCGCGACCCCGGCGAGGAGATCGGCGAGGTTGATCCGCGCCAGGGTGTGGCGACCGTGGAGACGATTGCGATCAACGCGGTGATGGCGGGCTGCCACCCTTCGTACATGCCGGTGCTGATCGCCGCGGTTGAGGCGGTGACCGCGCCGGAGTTCAACCTGCACGGGATCCAGACCACGACGAATCCGGTGGCGCCGCTGCTGATCATCAACGGGCCGGTGCGCCGGGCGATCGACCTGAACTGCGAGCGCAACGCGCTGGGCCCGGGGCGGCGTGCCAACGCGACGATCGGTCGCGCGCTCCGGCTGGTACTGCTGCACGTGGGCGGCGCCGTCCCCGGCCGGCTGGACAAGGCGACGCTCGGCATGCCGGGCAAGTACACGTTCTGTCTCGGCGAGGCGGAGGAGGAGAGCCCATGGGAGCCGCTGCACGTGGAGCGCGGCTTCCGACCGGAGGACAGTACCGTGACCGCGATCGGTGCGCAGGGCACGAACAACGTGCTCGCGCTGGGCGGGGGCGCGCGCGAGGCGCTGCACGTCACCGGCGACGCGATGGCGGCGATGGGCAACAACAACTTCCTATTCGGCCGGGGCAACCCCACCGTGTTCTTCTCGCCCGGCCACGCGCGCCAGTTCGTGGACCAGGGCTATCCCACCAAGCGGTCGGTGAAGGAGGCGCTGTTCGAGCTCTCGAAGATCCCGCGGTCGCGATTTCCGGAGCGAGATTTCTTCCCGATCGTGCCGCTCGCCGAGCGCGCGGTGCGCGGCGACTTCGTGTACGCGACGCAGCGGCCGGAGGACATCTTCGTGGTGGTTGCCGGCGGGCCGGAGCCCTACCACATCACCTCCTGCCCGAACTTCGGGGAGACCGAGGCGGTGACACGGAAGGTTCGCCTTCTCTAGTCCGGCCAGCGCGGACTACCACTCGGGGCTGGAGTGCTCCTCGAAGACGCGACGGACGACACGGATCTCCTTCGCCTTGCCATCCATGTGCTCGAGCATGATGATGTCGCCCGGGTTGATCTCGTCGAGGTCGCGCGTGCGTCCCTCGTCGGTGACGATCTCGGCCTCCCCGCAGGCGAAGTCCGTGCACAACTCAGCCTCGCTCTTGATCCGCAGGCGGCCCGCGGCCTTGTCCACCGCGACGACGCTATAGCGGTCGTGTTTGAGCGAATCGGTCAGGCTCATGGCCATAGGTAGCCTCCTTTCGGACTGGCACCATTAGATAGCAGAGGCGCCCGGAGGCCGCAAGGCGTTTCTCATGCTACGATTTCCGTTGGCTTATGGATCTCACCACCAGCTACGTCTTTGACGCGGCGCACCGTATTGCCGGGCATCCGGGCAAGTGCGCGTGGCTGCATGGCCACACCTATCACCTCGAGGTGACGGTCAGCAGCCCGACGCTGAACCCGCTCGGCATGGTCATGGACTTCGACGACCTGCGCGACACGGTGCGAAAGGCCGTCCTCGACCTCTGGGACCATGCCACCCTCCTCGCCGCCGACGACCCGCTCGGCCCGGCCATCTCAGCCGTCCAGCGCGAGGCGCCCGACCGGGTGATCCTGCTTCCCTGCCAACCCACGGCCGAGGTGCTGACGCGCGAGGCGTGGACACGGCTCGAGTCTCAGCTGCCCGCGGGCATCGCGCTCGAGCGCGTCGCCATCCGCGAGACGCCCAGCTGCGGCAGCGCCATGTCGCGGCAGCAGGCGTGACCAGCCGGGACCCGGCCGGGCGCGTCGCAGAGGTCTTCTACTCGATCCAGGGCGAGGGCGTCACGGCCGGCTTGCCGGCCGTCTTCGTGCGACTCCAGGGCTGCTCGGTGGGCTGCGCCTGGTGCGACACCAAGTACTCCTGGGACCCCGAGGCCGGGAGCGCCGCCGATCTCGATACGATCCTGGAAGAGATGTCGGTGTATCCCTGCCGCCGTGCCGTCGTGACCGGCGGTGAACCGCTCGAATCCACGCTGTTCGTTCCGCTGTTGCGGGCGCTCGGCAGCCGTGGCTTCTCCATCGAGGTCGAGACGGCGGGCATCCTGCCGCCGCCGCCCAGCGTCGACCGGGCCATCCAGTGGAACGTCTCGGTCAAGCTTGCCGGCTCGGGCGTGGACGAGGCGCGCCGCCTGAACCCCGAAGCCATCCGGGGCTTCCTCGCCAGGGATGCCTGGTGGAAATTCGTGGTCACGAACGACACCGACGTCGGCGAGGTGCTCCGCCTGGCCGAGCGCTTCGCCCTGCCGCGTGCCCGCATCCTCCTCCAGCCGGAAGCCATCCGTCGCGAGGATCTCCTCGAGCGCTCGCCCTGGGTCGTCGAGGCGTGCAAGCGCCACGGCTTCGCCTTCTCGCCCCGCCTGCACGTGCTGCTCTGGGGCGCCAGGCGGGGGGTCTGATGCCGGCGCGCGCGGTCGTCCTCCTCTCCGGCGGGCTCGACTCGGCGACGGCGCTCGCCGTGGCGCGCGAGGAGGGCTACGAGTGCTTCGCGCTCTCTTTCGACTACGGCCAGCGCCACGCCCGCGAGCTGGAATCGGCGAAGCAGGTCGCGGCCTCTCTCGGCGCCGTCAAGCACCTGACGCTGCGGCTCGATCTCCGCGCAATCGGTGGCTCGGCGCTCACCGACGACATCGAGGTGCCCAAGGGCAGGAGCCACGAGGCCATCGGCGCCGGCATCCCGCTTACCTACGTGCCCGCGCGCAACACGATCTTTCTCAGCCACGCCCTCGCCTGCGCCGAAACGCTGGGCTCCCAGGACATCTTCATCGGGGTGAACGCCCTCGACTACTCGGGGTATCCCGATTGCCGCCCGGAATTCATCGAAGCCTTCGAGCGGCTGGCCAATCTCGCCACCCGGGCCGGCGTCGAGGGCGCGAGCCGCTTCCGCGTGCACACGCCGCTGATCACGCTCTCCAAGGCTCAGATCGTGGCCCGCGCCCACGAGCTCGGCGTGAATCTCTCGCTGACGTGGTCGTGCTACGAGCCCGAGCCCGACGGCCGGGCCTGCGGCCTCTGCGACTCGTGCCTCCTGCGCAAGAAGGGCTTCGCCGAGGCGCGACTCCCCGATCCGGTCCCTTCAGCACGCTGATCCCGCCGCCGTGAGCGACTGGCGCGCCGCCGTCCTGGCCTTCCCGAGGGAGCGGACCTGGCTGCTGCCCGCGCTCCAGGTCGTCCAGCACGAGCTGCGCTGGATCCCGGCCGATGCGCTGGGAGAGGTCGCCTCGCATCTGCGTGTGCCGCTCTCCGAGGCTTACGGCGTCGCCACGCACTACCCGGAGTTCCGGCTGACCGAGCCGGCCAAGCGGATCGTGCGCGTCTGCACGGGCGTGTCGTGCAGGATACGGGGCGGGCTCGATCTGCTGAAGGCCCTGGAGGCCGTCGCGCACCCCGACGTCACGCTCGAGCCCCTCGACTGTGCCTTCAACTGCTCGGTGGCGCCGGTGGTCGAGGTGGATGGCGCCTGTCACGGCCGTGTCGGTATCCGGGAGCTGGGGCGAGTGCTCAACACTCCCCCTCACCCTGCCCTCTCCCGCTCCGGGGGCGAGGGTCCTTCTGGACTCCCTCTCCCCTCAGGGGAGAGGGTTGGGGTGAGGGGTGGTAGTTACGCCGACCTCGCGCGCCACGCCGAGTCCCTCGCGCGCCCCGGCCTGACCCTCATCCTGGCCGTGGGCTCCTGCAGCCTCGCGGTTGGCGCGGCTGATACTCTCGCGGCGCTTCACGAGGAAGTCGTGCGGCGGAGCTGGAGCGCTCGCATCGTGACGGCCGGCTGCGGCGGGCTCTGCTGGGCCGCGCCGGTCGTGACCATCGTCACCCAGGACGGCGAGAGTCGCCTCCTGCCCCATGCGACGGCCGACCGCATCCCGGCCCTCCTCGACGCGGCGGCGGCCGAGCGCATCGAGCCGAACCCGGGCGTCGGCGACTTCCTCGGCCACCAGCGCCGGGAGCTGACGGCGCGCTGCGGCCTCGTGGACCCGGGCGACATCGCCGACGCGATCCGCCGCGGCGGGTATGCCGCCCTGGCCGACGCGCTCTCGAGGCGCGATCCCCTCGCCGTCATCGAGACGGTCAAGGCGGCAGGACTGCGGGGGCGCGGCGGCGCCTACTTCGCGGCGGCGCTCAAGTGGGAGGGCGCCCGCAACGCGCGCGGCGCGCCCGCGTACCTCATCGTCAACGCCGAAGAAGGCGAGCCGGGCATCTTCAAGGACCGCCACATCATGGAGGGCGACCCGCACCGGCTCCTCGAAGGCGCGCTTCTCGCGGCATTCGCCTCGGGGTCGAGCCGGATCATCCTCTACATTCACGGCGAGGCGCATCTCTCCGCCCAACGCATGGCTCACGCGGTGGAGGACGCCCGCCGGTGGGGGCTCCTCGGGGATCGCATCCTCGCCAGCGACTTTTCGGTAGGGGTGGAGATCCGCCGCGGTGCCGGCGGCTTTGTGCTGGGCGAAGAGACGGCGCTCATGGAGTCTCTCGAAGGCCGCCGGGCCATGCCCCGTCCCAAGCCGCCCTTTCCGACCGAGGCGGGCCTCTTCGGCAGACCGACGGTCATCAACAATGTCGAGACGCTCTTCGCCGTGCCTCTCATCGTGGCCCGCGGGGCCGAGTGGTGGGCTGCCCTCGGCCGAGGCCACGGCACCAAGTGCTTCGGTCTCTCGGGGCACGTGGCTCGGGCCGGAATGGTCGAAGTGGAAATGGGCGCGACGCTCCGCGATCTCCTCGATCGCATCGGCGGCGGCGTGCCGGGGGGGCGCGGGCTCACGGGCGCGGTCCTGGGCGGGCCCTCGGGTATCATCGTGCCGCCGCGGGATCTCGACGAGCCTCTCGTGCCCGGCGGCCGGGTGAATCCGGGAACGGGCGGCATCGTAGCTCTCGACGAGACGGTCTCGGTGCGCGACGTGGTGAGGACGCTGCTCGACTTCAACACGCGCGAGTCCTGCGGGAAGTGCACGCCCTGCCGCGAGGGCACGGCTCGGCTCCGCGACATGCTCGACTCCGAGGCCCCGCTTGACCACCTCGCGGTCGCGGAGCTCTCCGAGGTGGTGCGCTTGGCCTCGCTCTGCGGCCTCGGCCAGGCCGCGCCGCTGTCCATCCTGTCCGCTCTGCGCGAGTTCCCGTCGGAGTTAAGATAGACACCGTGAAGCTGACCATCGACGGGCGGGGGGTCGAGGTCGCGGCGGGGGCGATGGTGCTGGACGCCGTCAACCGCCTGCGTATTCCCCTGCCCCAGCTCTGCAAGGACCCCGACCGCGCGCCTCTCGGTGCCTGCCGCACCTGCCTGGTCCACGTCGACGGGCAGCGCGGATTGCCGGCCTCGTGTCACCTGCCCGCGCGGGACGGCATGGTCGTCGACACCCGGCACCCGGACGCCGTCAAGGCGCGGCGGGCGGTACTCGACCTGACGTGGTCCATGCTTACGCCGGGCGAAGGCCGCGACGGCTTCGGCCAGGTCGGCGAAGCGGCCGGGCACCATGCGCTCGCCGCGCCGAGCCATGCGGCGCATCGCCGCTTTCCGGTGGACCTGTCCAAGAGCTTCTTCGTTCTCGACCGTGAGGCCTGCATCCTCTGCGGCCGCTGCACCACGGCCTGCGATGACGTCCAGCTGATCGGCGCCATCTCGCTCATCGGCCGCGGCCACGACATGCGGGTGGGCGTGGCGGGCGACGGCCTGATGTCCTCCTCCGTCTGCACCTCCTGCGGCCAGTGCGTGGCGACCTGCCCCACCGGCGCGCTGAGGCCGAAGGAGGTGCCGGCACCCGTCGCGCGCGAAGTCGAGACGACGTGCCCGTACTGCGGCGTCGGCTGCGGCCTCAACCTCAAGGTCAGACAGGACGGCAGGCTCGCGGTGATGGCCGACGACGTGCCGGGAAATGACTCGAGCCTCGGCACGCTCTGCGTCAAGGGACGCTTCGGCACGGGCTTCGTCCATTCGCCCGACCGCATCACCGTGCCCATGGTCAAGCGGGACGGCGAGTGGATCCAGGTGACATGGGACGAGGCGCTCGACGACGCCGCCGACGGCTTGGCGAGGAACCGCGGCCGCTTCGGCGCCTTCGCCTCGGCCAAGGCCACCAACGAGGACGGCTACATCATCCAGAAGCTCGCGCGCGTGGTCATGGGCACCAACAACGTGGACCACTGCACCCGGCTCTGCCACTCGCCCTCGGTCGAGGCCATGCTGACCTCCATGGGCTCGGGCGCCACTTCGAACTCCTACCAGGACTACGAGGAAGCGGGCTGCCTCATGGTGGTGGGCGCCGATGCCTCGGCGAACCACCCCGTCATCGCCATTCGCCTGCGCCGGGCCGTGAGCCGCGGCGCCAGGCTCATCGTGGTCAACCCCAAGCGCATCGAGCTCTGCGAGCAGGCGGATTTATGGATCCAGGAGCGGCCGGGCACCGACGTGGCGCTCTTCAACGCGATGGCCAAGGTCGTCCTCGACGAAAATCTGGCCAACCTCGACTTCATCCGCTCCCGCACCGAGGGGTTCGAGGCCTGGGCAGCCTCCCTCGGGCCCTACACGCTGGATTACGCCGAAGAGATCACGGGCGTTCCCCGGGCGGCCATCGTGGACGCGGCTCGCTGGTACGCGAGACCGGCCTTCGCGGGCTCCTGCCTCATCTGGGGCATGGGCATCACCCAGCACGTCAACGGCACTGCCAACGCGCACGCGCTCCTTAATCTCGCGCTGGCATCGGGGCAGATGGGCTTCGCGGGCTCCGGCATCTCGCCGCTCCGCGGCCAGAACAACGTCCAGGGCTGCGGCGACGCGGGCGCGATCCCGACCAATCTCCCCGGCTACGCCGACTACTCGCCCGCGAGCCTCGCGCGCTTCGAGAAGGCGTGGGGCGTGAGACCGCCCGCCAGGCCGGGGCTCGTCGTCACGGAGATGACCGAGGGGTGCTTCGACGGGACGATCCGCGCCCTGTACGTCGTCGGCGAGAACCCGATGCTCGCTGAACCGGACCTCAATCACGTCGCAAAGGCTCTCCGCCAGCTCGACTGCCTGATCGTCCAGGACCTCTTCATGCACGAGACGGCCGAGCTGGCGCACGTTTTTCTGCCCGCGGCGGCCTTCGCTGAAAAAGACGGCACCTTCACCAACTCCGAGCGGCGGGTGCAGCGCGTGCGGAAGGCCATCGAACCACCGGGACAGGCCAGGGCCGACTGGTGGATCACCAGCGAGCTGGCCAAGCGCGTGTCGCTCAGGCTGGGCTTGGTCGCCCCCGGCTTCGACTTCACCCACCCCTCGGAGATCTTCGACGAGATGGCGGGGCTTTGGCCGGCCATCGGCGGGCTCTCCTACGCGAGGCTCGAAGCAGGCGGCATCCAGTGGCCCTGCCCGGCGGCGGATCACCCGGGCACGCGCTTCCTTTACGGCGAGGACTTTCCGACGGGGCGGGCCCGCTTCGTGCCCCTGAGCCAGGGCGAGACGGCGGCCGAGCTGCCCGACCGCGACTACCCCTTCGTCCTCAACACGGGGCGACTGCTCTACCACTGGCACGGCGGCACGCTGACACGGCGCGTGGAGGGCCTCCTCGAGCTTGCCCCGCGACTCGAGATCGCGGTCAACCCCGCTGACGCCCGGCGCCTGGGCCTCGGCGAGGGCGGCGCGCTCAGTGTGATCTCGCGACGCGGCGAGCTCCACGGCTACGCTCACGTGACCGAGGCGGTGCGCCCCGGCGCGATCTTCGTTCCGTTCGTCAAGCTCGCCGACTCGGCCGCCAACTTTCTCACCAACTCCGCCCACGACCCCTCGTCCAAGATTCCCGAGTACAAGGTCTGCGCCGTGAGGCTCGAAAGGGTCTAGTCGGGAAGCCCACGCAGGAACTCGTCGAGAATGCGGGAGAAGCCGTCGGGGGCGTCGAGGACCAGGTGGTGGTAGACGCCCGGCATCGTGACGAGCGTGGCGTTCGGGATGGCCGCCACCATCCGGTCGGCCATCGCCCTGGGCATGATCGGTGAGAGCTCCCCGCGCACGAGCAGGGTTGGCGCCTTGATCTGCGGCAAGAGCGTCCAGCCATCCACCGGCTTCCGGGAGCCGTTGCACCTGGGGTCGAAGCGGTAGAGAAAGCGCCCTTCGCGCTCGGTGATCCCCTGCCTGCCCAGGTGTTCGAGGAGATCGGGCGCGGCCAGCGTCTCGGCCGGCAGCAGCCTGAAGCTCCTGAGCGCCAGGTCGAGCGTCTCGTGGCGCCGCGGCCCGCGGTGCCCCTGGCGGTGCATGGCCTGGAGGCGCTCGGCAGGCAAGGCCGGGCGGCTATCCACCACGCAGAGCGCCTGCACCCGGTCCTGGTGCCAGGCGGAGAAGCCGATCGAGTTGTGGCCTCCCATGGAGTGCCCCACCACCACCATTCGCTCCCAGCCGAGGTGGTCCATGACGCCGACCAGGTCCGAGGCGAACTGCTCGGTGCCGTAGCGGGCATCCGGCGCCCAGTCGCTCTCCCCGTGGCCCCGCTGGTCCAGGGAGATGATGTGGAACCTGTCAACGAACTCCGGGACGACCGCGTCGAACCAGTGGGAATGGGCCGAGCCGCCGTGGAGGAAGCAGAGGGCGGGCCGGCCGGGCTGTCCCCACTCGAGGGCCCGGAGAGTCATGCCGTTCACGCTGAATGAGCGCCGCGCCGCCGCGTCACACGCATAGGAGGGTTGGGAGGTCATGGGCAGCATTGTAGCGCGGCGCGCAGAAAAAGCTTTGGGGTGATCGCGTCTACCCCGTAGATTCAGAAGTAGGAATGAATCCCGTCCCGGTACCGGCCGACCGCACCCAGCGTCCCGTCCTCTACGGAGCCCTTGTGGTGGGCACGTTCATTGCGAGCGTCGCGATCGTCGCGACGGCCTGGGTGCTCCTGTCGCCCTCCCTGCTCCCCCAGCGCCAGGTCGCCTCGGCGACCACCCAGTCGGCCGAGACGGCCTCCTCGCCACAGCCTGCCGAGCGCGCCGTGAGCGGGCGGGTGTGGGACGCCGAGAGCGGCGCGCCGCTGTCGGGCGCATCGGTCTGGGTCGGCTCCACCGAGGTCCGGACCGACGACGAAGGCCGCTTCACCACGGAGCCGCTCAGGCCCGGCGCCACCCTCCTCGTCAAGGTCCCGGGGTATGAGCTTCGCCACCTCACGGCCGACCAGGATGAGGTGAACGTCGCCCTGGCATCCAAGGTCGTCCGCGCCGCCTACCTGACCTACTACGGCGTGGCCGACAA
>Ga0214472_10002202_pt1 | contig 21169 bp, 15 predicted proteins | sample RVTome_6_FD_207662 | JGI IMG/M metagenome (GOLD analysis project Ga0214472, IMG submission 207662) | Soil microbial communities from uranium-contaminated site in the Upper Colorado River Basin, Wyoming, United States - RVT140D175 | ecosystem: Environmental > Terrestrial > Soil > Contaminated >...
AGGTCGGCATCGTGTTGGGACTGGAAGTCTCGCGTCTGGCGCGCAATAACGCCGACTGGTATCGCCTGCTCGATCTGTGCGGCGTGACGCACACGCTCATCGGCGATGCCGACGGGATCTATCACCCAGGACTGTTCAACGATCGGCTGGTGTTGGGGTTGAAGGGCACGATGTCCGAAGCGGAACTGCATGTTCTGCGTGCGCGCTTGCTCGGCGGCATTCGCAACAAGGCGGCGCGCGGCGAGCTGCATCGTGCGTTGCCGGTGGGTCTGGTGCGCGGGGATGCCGACGGGGAGGTGCTGCTGCATCCCGATGAGTCGGTCCGCGCCGCGATCCGCGCGGTCTTCGAACGCTTTGCCGAAATGGGCTCGGCGCGGCGTGTGTGGCTGTGGTTCCGCTCGCAGGGCTTGCGCTTCCCGCTGCAGTCGAACACGCTTCAGGATGTTCGCTGGGTGGCGCCAACATACACCAAGATCCATCAGGTCCTCACCAACCCGTTCTATGCCGGTGTCTACGTATATGGCCGAACACAGCAGACCTGTTACCTCGATGAGGCTGGACGGCTCCGCAAGCGCATCAGACAGCGCCCGCGCTCCGAGTGGCCCGTCTTCATCCGCGACCATCATGAAGGCTTCATCGACTGGCCAACCTTTGAAGCCAACCAGAAGCGTCTCGCTCAGAACACTCGTCCACGTCCTCATCACAGCGCAGGCGCCGTGAGAGAGGGCGCAGCGCTGTTGCAGGGCATCGCGGCCTGCGGACACTGCGGGCGGCGCCTGGCGGTGCATTACAGTGGCCGATCCTCGGCGCCCGGGTATCACTGCGCCGGCAAAAACATCGTCAACGGTCGCGGCGAGTACTGTCTGAACGTCGGCGGCGTTCAAATCGATGCAGCGGTTGCCGCGGCGTTCCTCGCGGCGCTCGCACCGGCGGGGTTGGCCGCATCGCTGCAAGCCATCGAGCAGCTCGAAGCGGATCACGAAACGACGCTCGCGCAGTTCAGGCGCGACGTCGAACGCGCGCGCTACGGCGCCCAACGCGCCGAGCGGCGCTATCGCGCGGTGGATCCGGAAAATCGGCTCGTCGCACGCGGGCTCGAAGCGGAGTGGGAAAGCGCTCTGCAGGAACTGAAGGCGGCCGAAGCAGAGCTCGCGCAACGAGAGCACTCGCAACCTCGCCCGCTCACGCGTGAGGAGCGCGACTCGATCCTCTCGCTCGGCAAAGATCTCAACCGCATCTGGTCCGCTCCCACCACGAGCGATCGTGACCGCAAGGAATTGCTGCGCGCGCTGCTCGAGGATGTCACGCTGAGTGTTGAGCGTGAGAAGTCCAACGCCCACCTGACGCTGCGCTGGCGCGGCGGGCTCTTCAGCGAAGTCGACGTTCCACTGCGACGTTCCCATCCAGCGCCGATCCGCACCGACGAAGACACGATCGATCTGCTGCGTCGCCTGGCCTCGCATTACTCCGATGCCGTTATCGCCGGTATCCTCAATCGCCAGGGGCGCAAGACCGCCACCGGTCTGTCGTTCACTGCTAATCGCGTGAGCAGTCTGCGCGCGCACTGGAACATCCCGCGCTTCAAGTCGCGGCCGCAAACGAGTGACGGAGAATGCATGACGGTGGAGCGCGCCGCGCGCACGCTCGGCGTCGCGCCTTCGACCTTGCATCGTTGGCTCAATGATGGCTTCATCGCCGGCGAACAAATCACGCCTGGTGCGCCGTGGCGCATCCGAGTCAACGAGGAGTTGCGTTCGCGGTTCGTGGAGAATGCACCCGAGGGCTATGTGACGATGCTCAAAGCCACTCACCTGCTCGGCGTCTCGCGCCAGACGATCTTGCAGCGTGTAAAGCGTGGCGAACTCAAGGCCGTCCACGTCCATTGCGGGCGAGCAAAAGGCTTGAGAATACAAATACCTGCTGCTGCTCCCGATCTCTTCAGCCGGCAATCCACAGATCGAGGTGTAGTGTGAAGAAGCATCCAAAAAGCCCTGGATGTCGAGATCCAGCACCCAGTTCACCTTGCGCCACACGATGCCCGTGTACAGAGCATCGAGGGCCTGATGCTGATTGCGGCCGGGTCGAAACCCATAGGAGAACCCCAAGAACGCCTCCTCATAGATCGCGTTGAGCACGTGGACCACGGCTTGCTGCGCGATCTTGTCCTGCACACACAGAATGCTGAGCGGTCGTTGCGAGCCATCCGGCTTGTCGATGTAGACACGCCGAGCAGGCTTCGCCCGATACCGCCCCGAGTGCAATCCCGCATGCAGGTGCTGGAGGTTTTCTTCCAGGTTGCGTCCGTAAGCCTCCCACGTCACTCCATCGATGCCGGGAGCCGCGTCACGCTTCAGCGCGTAGTAGCTCTTCTCCAGCAGCTGCGGTGTGACGTGGTGCAGCAATGCGGTGAACGGTTCTGCAGTTCCCTCTCGCGCCTTGTCGCGCACCCTGAGCAGACCTGACGACGCAGCCCCCTGGCGCTGAGTCCAGACCGCGGCCGTCTCCTCCGGGCTTCCCTTGGTCAACGTCCTTCCCTCCACTCGCTCCGCCGGCCACGACAGGCCGTTGTTCGCGAGCTTCCTCGGTAGTATGACGTTGTCCGACTCCTCAACACCGTACGTGGCACGATTGCGGTATGACCCTTGCGTGCCCGGCCCGGTGATGCCACACCGGGCAGTGCTGAGGCCTCCCAGGTTCCGTACAAAGAACGTCTCCTCGTGCATGGGGTCTTCGACTGCGCGAGGCGGTCTGGGCGCTGGCCATGTGCGCACCCAGCCCTGTTGTCTTCTGCATCGCTTAACTGCATCGACGCCTCGAACTATGGCTTTCGCAGCTCAATACCCAGCCCAAGGTCTCCCCTGTCAACACTTCACGTCATGCCTCACGGCATGCCGCGCATAACTCGGGGCCGGGGCGGCTGGCTAGGCCCTACCCCGCGCGGGACTTTCACCCGCCATTCTTTGCCAGCTTTCCTGGCGTACTAAGCGCTCCACGAACCACGTTGCGGCGGAGGTCTACCCTTGATTGTGCGTGCGCAGCGTCTGCGGGTCGAGCCGGGTGGGCAGCAGGGCCTCGATTTCTTGGAGCGACGTGGCCTGCGGCAGCCAGGTGAAGACGTGGCGCAGGTAGGCGTACGGGTCGAGGCCGTTCGCCTTGGCCGTTTGCACGAGCGAGTACGGATTGGCGCTTGCAGTGGCACCTTCGGGGGTGGCCGAGAACAGCCAGTTACCGCGGTTATCGCAGCCTCGCGATTATGTAAGGTTTGCGATGGGAGCGGCCCCTTGTAGTTTGATTATTCGGGTTTTTCCTCTCAGACGGCAATTCGTTGCCGCGCATAACTGGCGGTGCTCTCCTTCGACGTCCCCACGTTACGAAGGAGTGTCGCCATGTCAGTGCAGATTCTCGCTCGACGTCCGGGCGTTGTGGCCGGTCGTGCTCTCCGACTGCGTGGGCGACCGTGCCGAGGCGCCGCACGAGGCGAACCTGTTCGACATCGGACAGAAATACGCGGAGCTCATCCGGCTTGGCGACCTGCAGCCTGCGCTCGCCGGCATGAGTGGGTGAGCGGGCGGGTATGACATGGCTCGCCGTTGCGGTCGCCGTCGTCGCTTTCGGGCCGGGTACGCTCCTTGCCTGGCGCGCGCAGGACCGCCGTGCCGACCTGGCGGAGGCCCGGCGGCTCGCGGCGTAGCAGCCGGCCGATCCGCCGCACTTCGACCCGGCGATGGTCGCGGACCTGGCTGCAGCCCCTCGGCGGCGTCCTGTCGGGCTATCGCGACTTCGGCGGCTTCCGCCTGCCGGCGCATGTGGAGGCCGGCAACCACTTCGGCACGGACGCCTACTTCCCCTTCTTCGTCGTCGACGTCACCTAGGTTCGCTATCCGGGCGCGGGCCAGGCGTAGGCCGGGGCTTCGCTTCCGTCCGTTTCGCGATGTCCGCGGTGGCCTTCTCGAGGGCCGTCGTCAGCGCCTTCTGCCGCTCGGTCGACTCCTTCGCCCGCGACTCGAGCGCGGCGCGCGCATCGGCGGCAAGGGCGACGAGGTCCTCGGACCTGAAGATGGCGCGGGTGAACGCTGCCGACTTGATGATGGCGGTCTGCGCCTTGATCCCGGCCGTGTCCTGTCCGTGCCGCTCGGCAAGGCGCTCGCCGTAGGACTTCAGCGAGGCGCCGAGGAGCTGCAGCACCTGCCTGTCGGGGCTTTCCCCCGACTTGGTGGCCTTGGCGCGAAGGGCGGGGATGTCCGGCACGTTCAGGATCGTGCCCCGCTCGACGTTGCGGATCCGCGCCAGGTTCGGGTTGGCGCGCAACAGTTCCGCCGTCGCGGTCTCGCGCTGTCTCGGCGTCAGGCGGACGAAGAGGCGGTCGGCGATCTCCTCGACCGACGCTTCGCCTTCGAATGTCGCAAATGGCATGGGGCACGCTCCCTCAGACGTTGAAGATGTTGGTCAGGTCGATGTCCGGGGGCACCGGTGCGGCGCCCTGGAGCGAGATCGGCCCGGTGCTGGTGTTGCCCATCACGATTGCCCGCTCGACCTGCGGCTGGAGGCGCATCGTCTGCAGGTCGCCCAGGCTTCTCAGGCGGTTGTCGGTGACGGTGATCGTGCGGGACGAGATCAGCCCGATGGTCGGCTCCTGTGCCACCTGGCCGCGGGTCTGGCAGGTGTTGTCGGTGAAGAGGCAATGGTGCAGGGATTCCGCCCGCGCCAGCGGCGCACTGGACGAGGTGCCTTCGAGGTGGTTGCCGCCGATCGTCAGCGTCGCCTCTCGGTTTGGCACCGCCACCAGGCGGTTTGCCGTCAGCACGTAGGACTCCGCGTCGGCCATGACGAAGCTTGCCGCGGCGAAGTGGCGGCCGAGGATGATCGACTCCGTCGTGATGTCGATCGCGCTCCACGACACGACGTTCGCGTCCGCAGTCGCGTCCGAGAGCCGCAGGATGGTGTTGCCGTCCACCGCGACGTGGTCGAAGGGCGGCGTGATGCGCACGCCCGCGATCTGGCCGCCGCGGTCCGGGCCGATGTCGTGCAGCCGGTTGCCGGCCACGCGCATCCGCGTCACCCCGGCGCAGCGGATCGCGCTGACCGCGGCGCTGGCCACGGCGTCGCGGGCGACGTCGGCAATGACGTTTTCCAGCACGTCGCCGTTCTCCACTCGGATGAGCTGGATCGCGGTGAACGCGGTCTGGCTGTTCGCCGTGAGCGTGCCGAGATGCGTGCAGACGTTGCCGCAGACCCTTATTGTCCCCGCCGCTGCGGCCCTGCCCATGACCAGCGCGCCGAGGCCCATCCCGTCGACGAAGTTCTCGCTGACGATGGCGGTCTCGACCCGCTGGTCGATGACGATGGCGTTGCCCTGCATCGCGGTGATGCGGTTGCCGGTGACGTGGACCCGGTCGAGCGCGACGGCGTCCACCCCCTCCTCGAGGACGATGCCGTCGCCGCTTCTTTCCTGCATGCCGGAGATCTCGTTGCCCTCGATGGTCAGGTAGTCGACCCCGGCGCGGACACCGGCGCTCTGCGTCGCGATCACGTTGCCGGAGATGGCGAAGGTCGAGCCGGGGAAGACGCCGCCGGTGGCGACCACGCCGCCCTCGGTCCCGGCGAGGATCAGATTCCCCTTCAATCGCGAGTTCCCGTAATGGAAGCTGCGGCCCGGCAGGCTGACGCCGCTCCCGCGGCAGATCATGAAGTTCCGCGCGATGTCGAGCTCGGCGGTCAGCAGGTAGTCGCCGTCATCGTCGCGTGGCGTGAAGGCGACGCCGCGGCCCGCGACCAGCGCGCATTCGGCGATCCGGCAGCCCAGCATCAGGCCCGAAAGCCCGATCGCCACGCCGGTCCCGTCGCCGGCGGCCAGCGCCAGGACGTTGACGTGGTCACACTCGAAGTCGACGACACCCCGCGCGGCGATGGCGGTCGTGACCCCGGCGTTGCCGCCGGTGCCGAGGACGCTGAACCGTTCCAGCGCCACGCCGATGCCACCCGTGACGTCGATCACCGCCCCGCCCTCGCGCCGGACGAGCACGGTGCGCCAGCCCTGGCCGCGGATGCGGAGCGACTGCCCGTCGTCGACCGTTAGCGGGTCGGAGATCTCGTAGGTGCCGATGCCGAGGCAGACGGTGCCGCCCTCGTCCTTCACGCTGTCGATGGCCTGCTGGATCGTCGCGGTGCCGCTGTTGTGGCCCTCGGCGGTAACGCAGACCGAGCAGTCGCAGCCCTCGCCCTCCGCCAAGGGCGGCCAGAGGGTGCGGCAGTCGGTCTCGTCGTCGGGGAAGGTGACGACGGCGAGCCGTGCGTAGTGGTGGTGGATGCCGAGGGGCGGGGCCTCGTCCAGGATCTCGATCGAGGCGTCGGCGGTGCGCGCGGCGCAGCACCAGTAGTCGCCGGTGTGGAACTCGCCGCCGTCCTCGGCCACGTCGAAGTCGACGAGGATGCCGTGCTCGAGGAACAGCCGCGTGCCCGCCGGCGGGATCGGGATCTCGCCCGCGGTCAGCGTGTCGACATTCGTGTGCTCCGACCCGTCCTCCTCGCGGATCTGTCCGGACTGATCCCAGCGCCGGACGCGGGTGTTGCGCGTGGGGTCCGTCGCCTGCTGGCCGTCGGTCGGGAAGTCGCCAGCGGGCAGGGCGCTTTCGAAGGTCAGCGTCCTGGCGGTCCGGTCGACGCCGCCCGTGGGCGCGATGCGCCTGAGATCGCCCGGCAGGCCGTGGAGTTCGCGCCAGTCGTCGGTCACCTCCACCCATTCGCCGTTGTGGAAGGAGAGCACGTCGTCGCGGCCGAGGCTCTCGACCGTGATGCGGTCGCGCGACGGGTTGATGTGGGTGACGCGGCTGGCGACGGTGGCGTTGTCGCGCGACCATTTGAAGGTTGCGGTGCCGACGGGCCCGCCGGTGTGAATCTCGATCCGGTAGAGCTGGTTCTCCAGGCCACGATAGCCCGCCGCCGGTGGCACTTCGCACGGGCTCGGCTCGTCCACCGGGTCGCCGGTGTCGGTCGAGAGGCGCCCGGCCGAGGGGGCGGTCTCGCGCAGCCAGTCGTCGATCTCATCGTCGGGGGTGGCGCAGGTGATGCCGCCCAGGTTCTCCAGCACGCGGACCTGCCAGACCGTCTGCAGCCGCCCGGTCGTGTCGACGCCGACCGCCTGCTCGATCAGACCGGGGTCGATGACCGGCGTCACGTCCCGTTGCCAGACGTCGAGGTAGACGAGGTGCGTCCCATCCTCGGGCAGGGGCGCGGGATCGGGGTAGTAGGGCTGCGCCGTATAGTCGACGGGTTCCGTGCCCGTGAGCTCGGCCAGCCGAGGCTCCCACTCCTCGGGCGGGGCGCCGTGGTTCTCGGCCAGCAGGCCGTCGACGTACATCCGCCCCGGCCCGATGGTGAGGGACCCGCCATCGGCTTCGATGAGGAAGCCGTCCGGCGTGATTCGCGGCACCACGTTGCCGCCGAACGTGTCGAGCGTGCCCGCCTGGATGCGGCGGGAGAGCTCGGCCACCCACTCGTTCCAGTCGGCGTCCAGCTGGACGCGGCCCTGCTGCATGACCACGCCGAGGAAATCCCGCCGGGGGTCGAAGCGGATGCGGCTGAGATCGAAGCTCATGTGCCCCTCCTACGATTCAAGGAAAATCCCGGCGTGAAGACCGACCCGCAGGTACTCCTCGAGGCGGATCCCGAGATTGGTTTCGCGCTGCGCGCCATAGAGGTGGTGAAGAACGCCCATCTCGCTGCCGTCGTCCGCGCCGGTGCGGATCTGGTGCGGGGTGGAGCGGGCGAGCTGGCAATAGGCCGGCGTCCCGTAGCGGCGGGACGAGAAGTGCGGTGCCACGCCCTCCTCCCCGGCCACCGGGTGGCACTGGAACCGCTGCGGCACGATGGAGGCCGTCGGCAGCCAGGTGAAGCGCACGCAGCCGGTCTGCTTGCGCTCCGCCCGCACGGGGACGGCCCAGGTGTCGCCCTCGGCCAGCGTGGCGAGCAGGATGGAGTTCGAGACGAGCTCCATCACCGTCGCGTGGACCTTGCCGATAACCGTGCAGGCGTCGAGCGTGAGCGTCGCCCCCGGCCCTTCGCCGTCGAGGCCTGCGAAGGCGACGCCGTCCGGCTCGGTCGCGTCGACGATGCTGTCGGTGGCCGAGACGGTGGAGCGCGGATGCGATTGGACGGCCCCGAGGATCGACCGCTCGGCACGCGCCTCGACTCCGTTGATGGCGATCTCCAGCGAGTGCTGGGCGGGCTGCATCGGGCTGCCGTCCTCGGCGAGGGTGATGCCCGGCACCAGCGTCGTGTGGATGAGGGAGAGCCGCGCCAGCTCGTTCGTGCCGTCGTCGGGCACGATCAGGGGCGCGCCGATGAGGAGGAGGCCGTTCAGCGTGCAGCCCGCGTTCTCGCTGCCGCGCACCGTCAGACCGCCGAGGTCCAGCACCGGCCGGCGGCCGTTCGAGGCGCGGATCTCGACGCTGCCCTCGGCGGCGACGTCGATGGCCAGCGTCTCGACGTAGCGGCTGGAGTCGGTGATCTCGACCACGCCGTCGCCCGCGATGGCGGTCAGCGCGGCGCCGATGGTCGCGTGGTTGTCGGGCACCAGTGCCACCGTCGCCGTCTCGGGCGGGGCGGGCAGGGTCTCTGCGCGCTCGTACTCGCCGCCGCCGAGGTCGGCGCTGAACCCCTCCTGCCAGTGCACCCGCACGTCCGCCGGATCCGGTGCGTCCTCGGGCAGCGCGACGCGGCCCAGCACCGGGTCGATGGCGTAGAACCCGTCGGGCGGCGGCGTGTGCGCCCACGTCGCCCCGTCGTCGGCGAGGTTGCAGATGCGGACCTGGTCTCGCTCCACCGTCGTGTGGTCCACCACCAGCACCAGCGCGGGCTGCGGGTTGTCGACCTCCTCGCCTGCCGCCGGCCGCACGCCGTAGTGGCGTGCCAGGTGCCGCGAGAGGCGTCGGCGCGAGAGCGGAAGCGGCACGTTGTCGGGTTCGGCGAGGTGGGTGATGTCGCCCTCGGCCAACGGCCGGTTGTAGAGCGGGAGGTCGTGGTTCAGCGGGCTGATCCGGTAGCGCCGCGGCCCGACCCGGACCGCCGGCGACTCCCGGTGCGGGTAGGCGCGGATGCGCCAGAGGTGCAGGCCAATGTTGGGGATGTTGTGCCGCCCGGCGCGGGTCTCGATCCGGCGCACGTCCACCGTGCGGTTCGCCGTCTCGAAGGGCGTGCCGATCCACTCCAGCGCGACGCTTTGTCGCATGTCGGGCGAGGCCACCGCCTGCGGGCGGACATGGTTCATGTACTGGCTCCAGGCGAGGCGCTGGAAGTACTCCACCGCCTTCGCGTCCCAGCCGGTGACGTCGCGGGCCAGCTGCTCCAGCACCAGCGCCGTCCCCTTGCGGCGGCGGAGCGCGATGGTGTGGGCGACCTCGGCGCGGGGGCTTGCGACGGCGGGAGCGACGCTGTGCAGGCTCTCGTAGCCGATCAGGTCGCCGATATAGGGCACCACCCACTCGGCGCAGGTCTCGATAAAGAGGTCGTCGTGCGCCTGGTCGAGGCTCTCGGCGGTCACGGCGATCTGCTCGGCCATCACCGCGATGAGCTCTTCGAGCGGCCCGCGTTCGAGCCCCGCCTCCTCGGCGATCCGCGCGTCACGGATCCGGTGGATGGCGGGCAGCAGATCGAAGAGGGTCTTGGCGTCGGCGGTCATGGCATCACGTCCAGTTCGACCGGATCGTCGGTCAGCGTCAGCAGCTCCGCCGCCTCGGGGATCGCGGTCAGCGAGGCGACGGGCAGGCGGGCGAAGATGCGCGGGGCGAGCTTCGCGACCTCCCCCTCGCGGTAGAGGTGGATGACATGCACCGCCTCCACCCCGTCGACGCGTTGCGCGACGGCCGCGACCTCGTCGACCGAGACGGTCTGACCGAAGGCGCGCTCGGCAAAGGCGAAGTGCCGGCGCAGGGCGGCGCGAACGGCGGGCAGCACTTTCTCAGCGAGGTGCGTGTCGCGCACCTTCACCGCCGCCTTGATGCGAACACGCGAGTCGATGTGATTGACGATCCGGATCGGCACCAGCGAGTCGCCGTAGGTGGCGAGGGCGTCGGCGAGGTTCTCGTAGGTCTCGCTCGTTTCCGACACGCTCGCTCCGCCTGTGCCAGCGATGGTCAGGAACACGCCCCGCGCGATCCCCGACGGGATCCAGAGCGCGTGCGCCTTGTCGATCCCGGCGAAGGCGCGGGCGAAGTTGCGGTAGTCCGCGATCGACACCGCCCGGTCGAGCGTCAGCACCGTCAGCGGCGCGTTGTCCCGCGCGCGCTCCAGTGTCTCGGCGTCCTCGCCGCCGGTCGCGGGCGCTGGGTTGACCGCGTCCGAGACGCCGAGCGGCCGGCTCAGCAGCGTCGTTAGCTTGCCGCCCGCCATGTTGCCGCCTGCGCCGATGCCCTTGCGGTACCTCGCGCGCACGTTCGTCGCGCCGGAGGGCAAGCGCGCGCCCTCCACCCCGTCGCCGAACCGGACGCTCGTGTAGCCGTCGTCGGTCTGGAACGTCTCGTAGACCCGCGCGTTCGCTTCCGCCCCGTAGAGGGACGGCTCCTCGTCCCAGAGGACGTCGTTGACCCGCACCTCCAGCGTCGAGTCGCGGCCCGAGGGTGTGGAGGCGCTGACGTAGGTCAACGGCTCCTGGTTCAGGCGGAACCGCTGGTTCGCGCGCCGCCCGTCGCCGTCGCCCAGGATCGCCTCGACCGTCTCGCCGTGGGTTGCGGGCGCCACGTTGGCGTTGATCCTGAGCGTCGCGCGCTCGTAGACGTGCTCGAGCGCTTCGAAGAGCTTGAGCACGGTGTGGTCCCGCCCGACCTCCACCGCGTCGAGCCCGTCCGCGGCAAAGGCGATCTCGCGCACCGTCTCGTCGTCCTCGACGCTCTTGCCGAGCTCAAGCTCCTCCGCCGGGACACGGAGCGTGCCGATCCGGCCGTCCCTGTCCATGAGCTTCAGGCGGAGCTCGACGGTCGGATCGCCGAGCGCTGCGGCAAACTCCTCCGCGGTCATCAACTGGGCGATGGTCAGGAAACCGAAGCCGCCGAACCCGAAGAAGCCTCCGAGCCCGCCACCGAAGCCGCCACCAAAACCGCCGCCCAGCCACGGAAACCATGCCAGGCCGAACGGCGGCTGATAGGGGATCAGCCGGACCGCAGGCTCGACCATGAACAGCCGGTCGCCCTCGGTCAGCGGCACCTCGCCGCCCTCGTCGAGCTCCAGCTCCAGTCCCAAGACACCGGCGGCGATGACCACCGGCTGCCGCTTGCCCTGCAGCGCCACCGGCTGGCCGGGCACCAGCCCCGTGACCCGCCGGCCAAGCGTCAGGACATCGCCATGTACGGGATGGAAGAGCGGCGTGGCGACGGTCTCCAGCCGCTCGCTCTGGGCCAGCACCCGCGTCGCCCGCAGGCCGAAGACCGAGCCGGTCTCCGCATCCGGCGTCACCCGCGTGATCTTCGACGAGATCGCGTAGTCCTGCCGCGACCGGTGCACGACCGTGACCGCCCGGAAGAGCCCCACCTCTCCCGGCAGGTCCGGCGTCCCGCCCGAGCCGTTCGAGACCATCGCCACCCAGCTGCCGGCGACGACCTTGTCGTTCTGCGGATCGATGTCGATCGTCGCGCCGATCGAGAAGTTCTTCCAGGACCAGTTCGACCCCGATGTGCTGTTGGCGATGCTGTTGCCGATGCCAGGGCCGGCACTGATGACCGGCGCGGCCACGACATCGTCCAGGCTCACGGTCGTGGTGTTGATCTTGTTGATGATGTTCGATTCGTCGCTGAAGAGGTTTGGGTCCGGCGCGTTGTGCCCGAAGAGCGCCGCGCGCTGACGGAACGCGTGGACCTCGACGCCGGTGTCGGGCGCGTCGGCGGTCAGCGGATCCGCCCATGACACCTGCGTGCGGCCGCCCTCGTTGTCCGGCGTCACCTGGGTCAGGACGCGGACCTGCCAGGCCGCGCTCGCCGCGTCGGCGATGCGGTCGGTGCCGACGATCAGGATCGCGTTCCCCGGCTCCAGTCCCGTCGCCAGACCGCCGAGCCACAGCGAGGTATCGCCCGCCGCCGGCACCCAACGGGTCGTCGTCCGGACCGGAATCGCGTTCCACTCGGCCCGGCCGGGCGCGGGCTGCACCGTCTCGAAGGTCTGCGCGGTCTCGTCCTGGCCGGGCACGCTCTGCACCTTGGTCCCGACGGGGATCGTGATGGGCTCGGCCGGGGCGCCGGGGACGTGTCGCAACGTGAACGCCAGATGGGTGGACGCGGCGACGCCCGGTGCGGGGCGGTAGCCGATCAGCCGCGCCATCTCGATGACCGACATCCGCTCCGTCGCGGTGCGCAGGTAGTGCTCGTTCGTGTCGCGCTCGGTGTAGAACGTCAGCACGTCGAGGCTGGAGGCCAGCGCGTCGAAGATGGCGAGCGTCGCGTCGCTTTCCTCCCGCGTGGTCAGGGCGGAGAGGGCGGGGTAGTCGGCGCTGGAGAGCCGCGCGGTCAGCGACTCCAGGAACTCCGCGTGGCGCCCGGCGCGGTAGGCAATCTGCGGCAGACCCGGCGGGTTGGCGAGGCGGACGGGCGTCCCGGCGTCGATCCCGGCGCAGCAGTGGCAGTCGCATCCCGGTCCGCAGGCCATCACTTGCCTCCTCTCAGGTCGAGGCGCAGCACGCCGTGCTCGGGGAAGTTCGGATCATTGTCGAGGCGCGCGATCTCCAGCCGCCCGAGCTTCATGTACCCGTCCTCTAGCGGCTCCGTGTCCTCCTGCCCCTGCCGGTGGAACCGCGTCACCTGCACCGAGTCGACGCCCGCGACCTCCCGCGCCGCTGCGTAGAGCGGGCTGAGATAGACCGTCTGCCCGAAGGTGAAGTTGTCGGGGTGGAACAGCCCCCGTCGGCCGTTGCGCCAGAGGCCGCTGCCGAGCGCGTCGAGAAGCCCTGCGCGCACGTCCGCCGCGAAGTACGGGCGGTTGACGCAGACCAGCAGGTCGATCTCCAGCGAGACGTGCACCGGGTCGTTCACCCGCACGTCGTGCCCGGCCATGCGGAACTGTTCGAGGTGCCCCGTCACGGTGTCGTCGAAGTCGTCCTCGGCCACCGGCGCCCCGTCCTCGCGGTCCACGGTGACGAATACCGTGTGCCAGCTCCCGGTCCAGCGGAGGCCCGCCGCCGCCTGCTGCACGGCCGGCAGCCGCTCGGTCACCTCGGCGTAATCCTCGGGCGTGACCGCGCGCTCCTGCGTGCGGAAGGCCTGCGGCGCCCGCCGGCGGACCTCGGCGGAGCTCTCCGGCGCCCGCCCGCCGGTTGCGGGCAGGGGGTTTCCGACGGCGGAGATCCGGCCCTCGGTCGTGATCGCGTGGGCGATGCTGTCGGCGCCGACGTTGCCGGCGACGCCGTTACCGACCCGGTAGGTGGCGGCGAAAGCCGCCCCGGCGTCGGGCCGCATCCCGTGGGTGTCGTCGCCGAAGCGTATCCGTGCGCTGCCGTCGTCCTCGGTCTCCAGCACGAAGTGCGTGTCGGCGGGGCGGGAGTTCAGCAGGTCGCGCCGCGGCGCCCATTGTTCGGTGCTGGTGCCGAGTTCGCTCTCGAGCCGCACCTCGGGCAGCGCATCGCCCACGCGCCAGGTCATCGCCGCGGTCGCCGAGGCCCCGGGATCGAACGGCAACCGCTCCGTCTGCCTCAGCCCGCCGTCGAGGAACGACCGAAGCACCGTGCCCTGGTGCGTGACCGGCCCCTCGGAGAGCAGCGGGCGGAACCGCGGCGGGATCGGTGTTGGCGCCTCCCGGTTGCAGGGGTCGCGCTTGGCGGCCGGATATTCGAGCCGCGGCACGGGGACGGTGCCGATCTCCTCGCCCGCGATGGTCTCGCCGTGGTCGACGAGGACGATGTTGCCGAGCGCGATGCTGACCCCCTCGATCAGCTCCGCGCCATGCTCCTCGTCGGTCTCGCTCGAGATGCAGAGGGGGAAGGGCAGGGCGTCTTCCGTGTGCCAGCGGATCTCGGTGATCTGGGTGTCGTTCAGCGGGTCGGTCAGCGGCTCCGGCCCGTCGAGGGCGCGCACGTCGGTCAGGCGCACGGCGTGGCGGTGGGTGGGGTCGGCATCGGCGGGCTCGCCCGTCAGCGGCCCCATCACCTCGCGGAAGACCAGAACGTCGCCCGCCGCGAGCTCCGGCCAGTGGCCTTCGAGCGTCGCCCGCGTGGTGCCCTTGGGCAGGCAGCACCGCTCGTCGCCCCAGGTGTAGAAGTCGAAGTCGTTGTGGTCGGCCCTCAACGTAGTTTCGTGCATCGGCTCGAACACCACGGGCCGCGCCCGCCGGGCCGTCCTCTCGTCCTGGCTGGCGGGCGTGATGACGGGCGGCACTCCCGGCACGCGGGTCAGGAACCGGATGCCCTGGGGCAGTGGGAACGGACCGCCCTCTACCGCCACGTGCAGCCACGCCCGCGCGTTGCAACCCTCGTGCATGGCGTAGTCGACGAGCAGCGCGTGGCGTCTCAGGCTTGTCCGCCGCCGGGCGGTGCGGATGTAGGCCTCTGTCGTGATCGCGTCGAGCTGGTAGTGCTGCTGGTCGCCCACGTAGGCGATGAGCTCGCCCAGCGTGTGGACGATGTCGGCGGGGCTGCGATGACCCTGCCAGTCGGGAATCGCCTTGGAGAGCCGGTCCATGACCAGGCGGCGGATGCTCTCGTAGTCGCGCGCGAGGTAGTTGAGATCGGGGTCCGGTCCCGGCTCCTCGGGGCAGTCCCCCACCGGGGCGCAGTCGAAGTCCGACGGGCACTCCACCTTGAACGAGAAATCGATGGCGGAAAGCCGCGGGTCGAAGTCCGGCAGCGGGGCGTCGTCGGCCAGATCCTGCACCAGGTTCAGCCGGTAGGTCGAGAAGTCGCCGGAGCTGTCGGTCCGCACCAGCAGAACGTGATCCGCCTCGTCGAGCGCGGTGAAGAGCGCCGCCTCCGCCGCCGTCGCCTCCGGCGGGGGCGCGTCCGCCATGCCCACCCAGTCCACCCCGACGCGCCGGATCCGCTCGCCGCCGTCGATCCTGACATTGGCCGGCGTGAGCCCCCCCGGCACGGGCTTCAGGAGCCGCACCATCAATGTCTGCTGCCGCGGCGAACCCGGCGGCGCGTCGAGGTCCAGCACCTCGAGCCAGTCGATGCCGTTCAGCGTCGGGTGCTCGTCCACGGCGGCGCGGCGGTTCTCGTCGCAGCAGGTGTAGATCATGGGCCGATCCCCCGCTCGAACGTCTCGTCACGGACCTCGCCAGTGCGGCGGATCGTGTAGGTCACGCGCACCGTCAGCGTCGCCTCGACCGCATCGACCTCGACGTTGTCGACCGTGATGAGGTCGGCGAGCCATTGCTGCAGCGCCCCCTGCACGAGGAACTGCGTCGTCGCCGCAAGCTCCGGGCTGTTCGGCGCGAAGACCAGCTCGGCGAGGCCCGAGCCGAAGGTCGGCCGCATCACCCGCTCGCCCGGTGCCGTGAACAGCACCTGTTCGACGAGCCCGCGGACCCAGTCGGCGTGGTCGTCTCCCCTGGTCCGGCCGGCGCCGTCGAAGCGGTAGGGGAAATGCGTGCGTGCGGTCATTCTCAGCTCCCCACCACACGGGTCTGCGCCGCGACGGGGATCAGCGGCGTCCCGTTCGGCGCGCAGACCGACTGGCTGTCCATCAGCACGACGGGCTGGCCGTTCGACATCACGCGCGTCGCCGCCACCACCCACGTCGCCGTGACGCAGGGCACGGGCGAGCCGCTGACGTTGAACGGACACCCCGCCACCACCCAGGGCGCGCTCATCACCACGGAGGGCTGTCCACTCACCAGCACCCGCGGGTTCGGCGCCGTCGGCGTCGCCGTCCCCCCGTGGGAGCAGAGGACCGTGGCGCCGACATGGAGGAGGGGGCCCGGCATCAGATCACCGTCAGCGCGCCGTTGTTGATGGTGACCGTCGGCCCCACCAGCGTGATCATCGCGCCCTTACCGTTCTGGATGTAGATGCCGGTGTCGTTGACGATCAGCGTCGCGCCCGTCGCGCTCTTGAGCATGATCCCCCCGGTCGGCCCCGGCAGGTCCGACACCGTGACGCCGTTCTGCAGAGGCGTCTGGAACGTGATCGCCGGCAGCCCCGGCGGCGTCGCGAGCGCCAGCGCCGGCACCTCCGCCGCGCTCCCCCAGAAGCAGCCGGTCCAGATCGGGTAGTCGGGATTGCCCTGCTCGAACTCCACCCAGACGCCCGAGCCGATGATCGGCAGCGCCATCATCCCGTTCTGAATGCCTGCCACCGGCACGCACGGCATCGCCCAGGACGTCGGGATCAGCCCGGCGACGTCGGGCACCTGCACCTGCAGGCGTCCCTGCTGCATCGGGTCCACGTTGTTCAGGACCGTACCTCGGTACTTGCCGTAGAACTTCTCGCTCATGCCGGAACCGTCGGGGTCAGCGGGATCAGCGCATTGCGGGTCAGCTGGAAGTCCTGCCGGAACTCGCCGCGCTTCAGCGTGCTGGTGACGCTCTCGACGTAGTAGAGCCCGTCATAGGGGTGCCCGGCGCCACGCACGCCGACCAGGCGGCGCGCCTTCAGGATCTCGCCGTAGCGCATCACGTCGAGCGAGCCGGTGACGCCGATGGAGTCCTGCGAGGTCTTGGCCTCGGAGAGGCCCTTCGAGATCGCCTGCATCGGGTTCATCTTGGCGGTCTCCTTCATGTTCTTGATGTTCGCGAGGGGCGTCGGCAGCGCACCGAGCGGCGGCTGCAGCGGGTTGAGCGGCGGGATCGGAATCGGGATCGGCACCCGCGTCAGCTGGTTCTGGATCCAGACGACCGGCAACACCCCCTTGGTCGGGTCGTAGGAGAAGCTGAGATTCTCGACGTTGGTGTGGGCATCCATGTCGATGGAGAGAGCCGGCTGCGGGATGCCGACCTTAATCTCCGGCCCGAAGTAGGCGATGCTCGTCAGCGGCTCCGGCCCCGGCTCGATGTAGAAGACGTGGCCGACCTCTTCTGCCAGCACCTTGATGTAGGCGAGGTCTGTCCCCTTGTGCGCCGGGATCCGCTCGATGGGGATCGGCACGTCGGTGAAGAACGACGGGATCGGCAGGGGGATGATCCCGAACGCCGCATACTTGGCGCAGATCAGCGCGACCCGCGCCTCGATCGGCATCGCCGGGTAGGGGATGCCGCTGAAGTCGATCAGGTCCATCACGCGCGTCAGGTCGTCGCCCGTCACGGTGATGGTGCCCGGCTGTCCCTGCTCGCCGGGCTGAACCTCGACGTTCGTCACCACGCCGTCGAAGACCGGCTCGGCCTTGCCGTTGAAGCTGACGACCAGGACCGCGCGCAGCGGCGGCGTGCCGACGCTGGTGTTCTGCCCCACCGCGATCAGGAAGATCGTGTTGAGCTCCGAGCGGTTGTTGATCCTGAACCGCAGCTGGAAGCCGCTGGGGCTGCCGGCCGCGTTAGTCACCTTCACCTCGTCGAGCGCGTTGATCATGAACTCCGGCACCGGCATCGGAATGGCCGGCCCGATCATCAGCGTCATGTGGACGGCGCTACTCACCCGTCCCCCCTGGAACGCCCTCGGGCAGCGTCAGGCGGATGCGACGGCCCACCGTCTCGGTCAGCTCCCCGGGGCGGATGACGCCGTTCGCGTCGCAAATCTGCCAGTATTTCTGCGGGTCGCCGATGTGCCGGTAGGCCAGATTGTCGAGCCGGTCGCCGACCGACACCCGGTGCTCGCCCGCGGTCGCGAAGGTCTCGGGCGAGGGCACGAAGCGGCGGCGGACGTATGGCACCTGCCGCCCGTCCGCCCGTGTCCACTGCGCGATGTCGAGCCCGTGGTAGCGGCTGTCGGGCGCAAAGGCGGGCGCCGTCATCGCCGTCGACTGCAGGAAGGACTTCAGCGGGTCGCTCATGGCAGCCCTCCGATTCCCAGCGTCTCGAAGCCGAAGGTCGCGGCGCGCCCGGCGAGCTTCTCCCGCGCCTGCAGGTACGCCATGAACAGCGTGCCGCCCTTGTGCTCGAACCCGATGTCGTTGACCGACAGCACGCGCAGGCTCAGCGTGACCTTGGCCCGGATCGGGTCGAGCGCGGGGCTGTAGGCTTCCTCCTCGATCGAGAAGTCCTCGACCAGCACAGGTGCGATGCGGTTCTTGCCCCAGACGAAGATCGGCAGCGCGCTCTCGATCGGCGCGATCTCCAGCGTCCCCTGCGAGGCCAGGCGCTGGCTGGACCTCAGCGCCTCAACTGTCGGGTTCACGAGCGACTCCAGCACCGCGAGCTGCGGGCCGATTCCGGTCTCGACCGCGGTGCGGTTCTGGTCGGGATGCTCCAGCTGGTCGGCCGCGTCGATGTCCGCCTCCAGCCGGAACGTCTCGACCGCCGGTCCGGTCAGGCGTAGCGCGTCCGACTGTTCGGCACCCTCGCCGACCCGTTGCACCTTCAGCGAGCGCGTCAGCTTCTCGGGGTTGTACTGGAGCGCGATCACCCGCTGCACCTTGCCGGTGTCGGGGTCCACCAGCACGATGCCACCCTTGACCACGCGGGGAGAATTCGAGAACGCCATCAGAACGGTATCCTCAACTGGACCGCGGCGCGGATCGCGGCGCTCGCGGCCTTCTTGGCGTCGCCGCTCGCGCCAGTGGCGTCGAGGATGGCGTCGAGGCCTTCCACCGCGGCCTTGCCCACGCCCGCCTTGGCAACGCCGCGAAGCCGGTCGTTCCACTTGTCGGAGAAGCCGAGCCCGCGAAGGCCCTTCTCCAGCGAATTGTCGATGGGACCCCACACCTTCTCCGAGACCGACTTGTCCGTTCCCCCCGACACCTTCGGGATCGGCTTGTAGTTCTTCAGCGGGTCGTGGTTGGGGTCGCACTTCTCGGGGAAGATCCTGCAGTAGTCGATCATGTGCGGGTTGACGTTCGGCACCTCGACCGGGCCAAGCGGCTGCGCGGGCTTCAGATCCCTGGTGAAGATGCCTTCGAGCCCCAGGTTCGCCCCCGGCGAGAAGTAGAGCTCCACCCGCCGGTTCTTCGCCTCCTTGTTCTTTGTCTCGATCTCGGGCACCGCCTCGCCCAGGCTGTGCGTCTCGATGGACCCTGCGTCGATGCCGAAGCCGACCAGTGCGCCTCTGACCGCATCCGCACGCTCCTGCCCGAGCTCGTCGTTGTCGGCCTCCGCGCCCACCGCGTCGGTGTGGCCGACGGCCTTGACCTGGCCTCTCGGGTTCTCCGCCAGCAGCTTGCGGTAGGTCTCCGCCATCTCCTCCAGCTTCGCGACGTGGGCGGACGTCAGGTCGGCCTTGCCAAACTCGAACCCGTCGAGCGTCGCCGCACCCTCTGCCGGGCCAAGAACCGAGGGGCGCCTCAGCTTCACGTCCGGCACCGGCGGCAGCACCCCCGGCGGCGCCGGCCCGAGCCTCAGTTTCGGCCCCGGGTCCATGAAGCTACCGCCCATGCCGTCCTCCGCTCATCTGGCGCGCCCGGCCCATCACTTCGCCTTAAGCGCGACGTCCGGCAGACCCGCCGCGATCGCCGTTTCCCAGTCACCCTGCTTGTCCGGCTTGCAGCCGTGATTGGTCTCTTTGTCGTACTTTTTCTGCTGCGTTTTCAGGACCTTCTTGGCGGTCTTGATCAGCTTGTCGACATTGGTGTCCTTGGTGATCAGGGCGTTGGCCTTCTTGGCCATGGCGCAGGTCAGGTCGAAATGCCTCTGCTCGTGCGCGAGCAGGCGCGGCGAGTCAGCCACGATGGAGTCGGCGCAGTCCTTCGCCACCACGGTATCGCAGTCGTCCGAGGACCACGCCTTGTCGCCGCGTGGGGCGGGCGAGGCCTCGCAGTCACCTTGTCGCATCGCCCACCAGATGTTCATCTTCTTGCGGTTCTTCCTGAAGTACTTCTTGCACTTGCCGACGGTTGTCTTGCACGGCTCGAGCTTGGGGTTGCTGGTGTCCTTGTAGATCTTCATTACCCACGACTTCGCGGGGTCGAAGAACGCCTGGACTCCCTCGGGCGCCGCCGTTTCCGCCGCCGCCGACTTGGGCATGCACTTGAGCAACCGCGTGTTCGTCGGGCGCTTCTTCAAGGACGACCACGTTGCCCCGGCGAACTTGCTCTTGGGCGGCTTCTTCTGGAAGTCCTCCCACGTCAGCGGGGTGGAGGGTTCGCACTCGGCGGGGTCCTCGGGCGTCTCCTCAAGGCACTTCTCGGACGCCTCCATCTCGGCCGCGACCGTCGCGGCCTCGGTCTTCTCCGGCCACCCATCGCCGGACTCTTCATCGTCGAGAAGCCCGTCGAGCGGCTGTCGCTGAGCGATCCCCGAAGCGCCCGCTTCAGCCTCCTCGTCGCTCGGCTTCCCGATCATCGTGTCGGTCGGCGGCTCCTCCTCCGCCTCCGGCTCGTCAGACAGCTGCAACTTGTCCTCTTCCTCCTCGCCCTCGCTGCTCCGCCCGATCGGCTGGGGCGCGAGCCTGTACCGCTGCACGGTTCCGGTCTGCTGGATGACGTGCGCCAGCTCATGCGCGATCAGGCTGCGCCCGCCGCGGCTCTCCGGCGAATAGCTTCCGCTCCCGAAGACGACGTGGTTGCCGACCGTGTAGGCCCGCGCCGCGATGTCCCGCGTCGACGCCGCGGCCTCGGCATCGCGATGGACGCGGACGCTGCCGAAGTCGTGCCCGAACCGCGGTTCGAAGTACGCCCGCGCGCTGCGCCCCAGCGGCTCGCCCGTGCGCGCGATCGTCCGCGCCACCCTGCGCGGTGCAGGCTGCCCGGCGCCTGCCGCTGACGGTCCCGTGCGCCTGCTGACCGTCGCCACCGGGGCGACTCTCTGGGCAACCGACGCCCCGCGATCCGCCGTCACCGTCTCAGCGGCCCTGTCAGCCTCGTGCTCGTAGGCGTCGTCGACTGCGCCCACGACTAGCTTCGGCTGGAGGCCCAGCGCCTCCTTCTCCTGGCACTCCTCGCACATGCCCGAGGCGGCCTGGCCGTTGCTGCCGCACGAGCATCGCTGAACCAGCAGCGCGTCCTCTGCCGCCGTGGCGGCCAATGCCGGTGTTCGCGCCAACCTCATCGGGTACCCCCATTGGTCAGGCTCCGGCCGATCGCGGTGCCGAGCGCAACAGGCCCCGCGTCCGACCGGATCCGCCCTGCGTCCACCGTCTCGCGGTTGCCTGCGGCGACCGTCCGGTCCACCGCCC